>Ga0081539_10000405_pt1 | contig 92270 bp, 73 predicted proteins | sample TabmetS4T2R2_FD_71023 | JGI IMG/M metagenome (GOLD analysis project Ga0081539, IMG submission 71023) | Tabebuia heterophylla rhizosphere microbial communities from the University of Puerto Rico - S4T2R2 | ecosystem: Host-associated > Plants > Roots > Rhizosphere ...
CGCTCGCCATTTCGGCGATGTCAGTCACGTGATTCCTTTCGAACGGGCTTGACCCATCCCTGGCCCGGGATGGTGCTCACCCAGGGCGAATGTGCCTTTCGTGGGGTCCACATCAGCTTTGCGGCCACCGGTTCGGGGAAAGCCGTCGTGACGGAAAGCTGTCTGCGTATGTCGTCCGCGCCGCGCCTTGACCTTGTGAGGCGCCGCCGACTCGGGAGCTTCTCTCACCTAGTCGGCGGTATCAGGCTAGCACTGTTGCGCTCGTTGCGGATCTGATTCGAGCTCGGGTGATCACGAGCCCCTCTCGACCGCGCCGGCTGCACCGCCGATGCCCAGTCGCTGCCACCGGAAGCCCCGCGCCTGCACGGTGTCCAGCGATTCCATGTCCGGGTGCCGGCCGAGCACCAGGACGGTCGGCCCGGCGCCGCTGATCACCGCTGCGAAACCCTTGCTGCGCAAGGTTTTCACCAGCTCGTACGACTGCGGCATGACGGGCTCGCGATAGCTCTGGTGGAGCCAGTCACGGGTCGCGTCGAGCAACAGGTCGGGCTCTGCGGTGAGCGCGTGGAGCAGCAGCGCTGCCCGCCCGGAGTTCGCGGCCGCGTCGGCGTGCGGGACGACCTCCGGCAGGAGGTTCCGGGCAGCCGCGGTCCCCACCCGCGTTTCGGGGATGAACACCGCCACCGCGACGTCCGGATGCAGCAGGGGCTGCGCGACCTTGATCCCGTCCGACTCGTAGGCCAGGACCAGGCCGCCATGGATCGCCGCCGCCACGTTGTCGGGATGGCCCTCGATCGCACATGCGTGGCCCAGCAGCCAGTGCCGGTCCGGCTCGGCGCCGGCCAGCGCGGCTGCAGCGACGAGCCCGCCAACGATGGCCGCCGAGGACGAGCCCAGCCCGCGTCCGTGCGGGATGGTGTTGCGGCAGCGCAGCCGCAACCCGGGCACCTCGACACCCAGGTCAGCCAGCCCAACCAGCGCGGACCGGATGATCAGGTGCGATTCGTCGCGGGGCAACTCCTCCGCGCTTTCCCCGGAGACATCGACGTGGTAGCCGTCGGCGAGCACCTCGACGAGGATCCGCTCGTACCAGTCCAGGGCCAGCCCGAAGCAGTCGAAGCCCGGACCGAGGTTGGCCACGGTGGCCGGCACCTCGACGGTCACCCTACGGCCGGGCTCGAGGATCGTGGACGGCGCCAACGTCAGTCGGTCAGGCCGCACGCCCGGGCCACCGTTGTCAGGTCGGCTGCCACGGCCGCGTCCGCGATCGCGGGCCGCCGCGACAGCGCGGTGTCGACGTCCTTCAACCCGTTGCCGGTCAAGGTCACGACGATCCGCTGGCCGGGATCCACCTCTCCCCGCCCGTGCCTGGCCAGCAGGCCGGCCACGCCGGCGGCCGAGGCAGGTTCCACGAACAGCCCCTCCCGTACGGCAAGGAAGCTCTGTGCGGCCAGGATCTGGTCGTCGGTGACGGCATCGAACAGCCCGCCCGATTCCTCCTTCGCGGCGATCGCCAGCTCCTTCGACGCGGGATTGCCGATCCGGATGGCGGTGGCGACCGTGTCAGGCTCGGCCACCGGGTGGCCGAGCACGAGTGGAGCGGCTCCTGCGGCCTGGAAGGCCCACATCCGCGGAGCCTGGCCGGCGATGCCGGCGCTGCGATACTCAACATAACCACGCCAGTAGGCCGGCATATTCCCGGCGTTGCCGATCGGCATCACGTGCAGGTCCGGAGCGTTCCCGAGCTCGTCGACGATCTCGTACGCGGCGGTCTTCTGGCCTTCCAGCCGGACCGGGTTGACCGAGTTGACCAGACTGACCGGATAGTGCTCCGCAAGCGCCCGTGCGAGGCTCAGGCAGGCGTCGAAGTTGCCGTCGATCTGCACCACCCGGGCGCCGTGCACGATCGCTTGGGCCAGCTTGCCCGGCGCGATCCGGCCCGCCGGCAGCACGACGATCGGCAGCAGCCCGGCCCGGGACGCGTAGGCGGCAGCCGAGGCTGACGTGTTGCCGGTGGACGCGCAGACCACCGCCTCGGCTCCGGCGCCGGCGGCGATGCTGACGGCGACCGTCATCCCGCGGTCCTTGAACGAGCCGGTCGGGTTGGTCCCCTCGACCTTCAGCCAGACGTCGCAGCGGAGCAGCTCGGAGAGCACGTGCGCCGGCACCAGCGGCGTGTTGCCCTCGCCCAGTGTGATCACCGGGTCGGAGTCGGCGACCGGCAGCCACCTGCGGTAGCGCGCGATGATCCCGTGCTCGGGCCGGCTCAGCACTCCGGCGGCCCGCCCGCCGATTTCGGGGAACATTCACTCACCTTCGACTCTCATCACGCTGGTCACCTCCAGCACCGCCGCCAACCGGCGAAGGGATTCCACGGTCGCGCTCAGTGCAGCATCGGTCGCCGGATGCGTGACGATCACCAGCTGAGCGTCCGCGCCGCGCCCGTTCTGCCGTACGGTCTGGATCGAGACGTCGTGCTCGGCGAAGCACTGGGCGATCGTCGCGAGCACGCCGGCCACGTCGGCCACCTCGAGGGAGATGTGGTAGCGGGTGACGACGCTGCCGATCGAGACTACCGGCCGCGCCGCATAGCTCGACTCCCCCGGCCCGATCGCTCCTCGGACCCGGTTGCGGGCCACCGTCACCAGATCGCCCAGCACCGCACTGGCCGTCGGTGAACCGCCGGCGCCGGGGCCGTAGAACATCAGCCGGCCGGCAGACTGCGACTCGACGAAGACGGCGTTGTAGGCCCCGCCGACGCTGGCCAGCGGATGGCTGCGCGGGATCATCGCCGGGTGCACCCTGACCGAGACGGTCCGCTCGGCGCGTCCCTGCCGTGGAGACAGCTGGCAGATTGCCAGCAGCTTGACCACGCAGCCGATGTCGCGGGCGGCCATGATGTCGGACGAGGTGACCTCGGTGATGCCTTCGCGATAGACGTCGGCGGCACGCACCCGGCTGTGGAACGCCAGGCTGGCCAGGATCGCCGCCTTGGCCGCCGCATCGAAGCCCTCCACGTCGGCCGTCGGATCCGCCTCCGCGTAACCGAGTTCCTGCGCCTCGGCCAGCGCGTCCTCGAAGCCCTGACCGTTGTTGTCCATCTGGTCCAGGATGAAGTTGGTGGTGCCGTTGACGATGCCGATCACCGAGGTGATCTCATCGCCTACGAGCGACTCCCGCAGTGGTCGGATGATCGGGATGGCGCCGGCGACCGCCGCCTCGAAGTAGAGGTCGGCATGCGCCTGCTCAGCCGCGGCGAAGAGAGTGGCCCCGTCCTCGGCCAGCAGGGCCTTGTTGGCCGTCACGACCGAGGCACCGTGCTCCAGCGCGGTCAGGATCAGCGAGCGAGCCGGCTCGATGCCGCCGATCACCTCGATCACGAGGTCTACGTCCTGCCGGCGGACCAGGCCCTCGGCGTCCGAGGTGAGCAGCTCGGCTGGGATGCCCGGCCGGTGCTTGTTCAACCGACGGACCGCGATCCCGACCAGCTCCAGCGGGCGGCCGACCCGAGCCTGCAGGTCGCTCGCCTGCTCGGTGATCAGCCGGGCCACCTCCGTACCCACTGTGCCGCAGCCCAGCAGGGCGACGCGCATCGGCGTCGCGATGGCGACATCGAGCTCCGGCACCGGGTGCACGCTGGTCAAAGTCACGGGTCAGACCTCTTTTGGCGACGCCGCCTTGGTCGCGGCGGGTTCATTGTTCACTACTTTCTTGTGCTCGGGCCGCACATGACCGCCAGCTGCGAGCTCAGCCGACATCGAGGGCGAGCAAATCGTCAAAAGTCTCGCGGCGGATCAGCGTACGGATCTCGCCGTCGGCGACTGCCACCACCGGCGGCCGCGGGACGTAGTTGTAGTTGCTCGCCATAGACCGGCTGTAGGCGCCCGAGGCTGGTACCGCGATCAGGTCGCCGGCCTCGATGTCGTCGGGCAGGAACTCGTCCCGGACCAGGATGTCGCCGCCCTCGCAGTGCTTGCCAACCACCCGGGCGAGAGCCGGCGGGGCGCTCGAGCGCCGGCTGGCGAGCGTGGCCGAGTACTCCGCCGCATACAAGGCGGTGCGGATGTTGTCGCTCATGCCTCCGTCCACGGCGACGTAGAGGCGGCTGGCGCCGCCGTCCAACAGCACCCGCTTGACCGTGCCCACCTCGTAGAGCGCGAACGCGCTCGGTCCGCTGATCGCCCGGCCCGGCTCGACGGCCAGTTGCGGCACGGCGACACCGAGCGCCGAGCATTCGGTGGCGATGATTTCCCGCAGGGCCGCCGCCAGCTCCTCCGGCGTCGAGGGCGTGTCGGCGCTGATGTAGGCGATCCCGAAGCCACCCCCGAGATCGAGCTCGGGCAGCTCCACCCCGTGCCGCCGGGCGAATTCCGCGTGCAACCGGAGCGTGCGCCGCGCCGCCACCTCGAAGCCGTCGGGGTCGAAGATCTGGGAGCCGATGTGGGAGTGGATGCCGATCAGCTCCAGGCCGGGGTCGCGGAAGCAGGCGTCCAGTGCCTCGGCCGCGGCGCCGCCGGCGATGGACAGGCCGAACTTCTGGTCCTCGTGTGCCGTCGCGATGTATTCGTGCGTGTGCGCTTCCACCCCGGTGGTGACCCGGACCATCACCTGCGGCGTGACCGACAGCTCCCGGCTCAGCCGGCTCAGGCGGGCGATCTCGTCGAAGGAGTCGACGACGATGTGCCCGATGCCGGCGGTGAGGGCGTCGTGCAGCTCCCGCTCGCTCTTGTTGTTGCCGTGCAGGCCGACCCGGCTCAGGTCGACCCCGGCGCGCTGGACGACCGCCAGCTCACCCCCGGTGCAGACGTCGATGCCCAGACCCTCTTCGGCCACCCAGCGGGCCACCGCCGTACAGAGGAAGGACTTGCCGGCGTAGTAGACGTCCCAACTGGCGAATGCTGTGGCGAACCGTCTGGCACGGGCACGGAAGTCGGCCTCGTCGAGCACGTACGCCGGCGTGCCGACCTCGGCGGCGATCTGCCGGACGCCGACGCCTGCCACCTGCAGCTCGCCGTCGAGGTTCTTGTCGACGCCTGCGCTCCACAAGCCGGGGAGGAGTGCGTTGACGTCGGCCGGCACGGTGAGCCAGCCGGGAGCACGTGCGGCCACGGCATCGGCATGGATCGATCCCGCGACGTGGGTGTGGGTCACAAGGCCGATACTGTGCCAGACCGAGCTAGTTCAGGTGCCGAATTATCGGCGGCCGGACATGTCGACAAGCAGATGTGGCGCGAAATCGGCAAGGTCCGCAGACATCGTGCGAGGGCGGCTCGTCCGCCGGCAGCTAGGCATTTGCATCCACGCTCACGGCGCGGGCGCGCGCGAGCCGTACGGCTCGCGGGTCGGAGCTGTCCGTCTTTACGGCGACACGCACACTCAACCGCCTCTCTGCGGGCGAAACCATCGCCTCACCCGTTCGCCGCGCACGGGGTCGAGGATAGGACTTCCAGCCGCCCGATCGGCCGCGCTGGTACATTGCTCTACGGCCCGGCGCCGGGCCAGCTCGCCGATCCTCGTCGGCCGGCCCCCGTAGCTCAGGGGATAGAGCACCGCCCTCCGGAGGCGGGAGCGCAGGTTCGAATCCTGCCGGGGGCGCCCCATTACTTGGCTTGGTCACCGGCGAATTGATCGCGATTCACCGCGACTTAGGCAGGATCTTAATTTGCCGCGTGCAATGGATTGTGCAATAGGAAGCCGGAGTCTCATCGCATGCCAGCCCGAAGCGTCACCGTCCACCCGGGCACATCCGAGAGTTGCCGTCCGGCAGCTTCCAGGTCATCGTCAGCGCGACGCCCGCCGCCCCGTATGTCTTCAAGGTCTTTCGGATGTACCGGGGCTTCGTGGTCAGCGGGTCGGTTCCCCGACAACGATGGCGGGGATACATAGAAATTGACGACGTCCTTCTTGGGGAAGGTCTCGGCCTTCAACGATATGGAGCGTTCTTCTGCGCGAAGCAGCAATCACTGTCAGATATCTACGGTTCATGGAAATTGTTACCAAGTTGACTTTCTCGCTCGCCATAGACGCTAGCAGTTCGTGTGTATTATGACGGGACACCACTCACACACCGAGGAGGAAAACTTCAGTGGCAACAAAGACCATCACCCGGATCGAGGATGACCTTGACGGGACTGATGCGGCTGAGACTGTCAGTTTTGGTCTCGATGGTGCCGACTACGCCATCGACCTCAGCGACAAGAATGCAGCCAAGTTGCGCGGGGCACTGGAAGGCTTCATCGCCAAGGCACGCAAGACTGGCGGCCGTCGCACGTCGGCACGAAGCAGAGGCCGCAGCAGCGGTCCCATCGACACGTCCGCGGTCAGGGCCTGGGCCAGCAGCCACGGCATCGAGGTATCCGGTCGTGGCCGGATTTCCCAGAGCGTCCTGGAGCAGTTCAAAGCCGCAGGGAACTAATTCTTTCTGGACAACCAACAGGAGTCGCCTCCGAGTTGGAGGCGACTCCTGTTGCCGTAAGGTTCACAATGCGAGTCGCGTATTGAGCCAATTTGGCCTTAACCGTGCTGGATCAGTATTAGCCGGTCACGCGCTTGAAGGCCGCGACTCCGCCCGGTCACTGATAGCAATAGGTGTGCCCTGCCACGCTGAACAATGGGTTCGCTGTGTGAGCAGTCGTGACTACGGCTTGGCAGATCGTCACCGGTTTGCACATGCCCTTAACTCGGCTGGGTCCCATCTCGACCGGCAGAGCACCCGTTGGCTCGACCGAGCACTCCAAGTTTATCGGCGACCGTGATCTGTACGCGCCAATGTCTAGTGCCAGGCACCTCAATCCGGACACGTTTGACCTGAACCAACACCGTTTCGACAGCACAATTTGCGCGGCTCGGAGAATGGTCCCCGCCCGGTGGTCGGCGGTGTTGATCTTGACCCGGTCGTCAGCATGCGTCACCGACTGTTAACGTGGCCGACATCGGAGTGGGTGGGTAGAGCGTTCACGTTGGACGACAATGGAGCCTCCCGGGGACACCGATGAGCCGTTAGCAGCGCCGCTGAGCACCTGGGTCCTCTCCCTACCTGGCGTTTTGCGTGGAGGTCGCCATGCCGGTTCCCACTGGTTTCTTTGCCGTCCCCGATTGGTTGTCGTGGGAGAACCAGGGGGTGGACGCTGCCATCGTCGACCTCACCGGTTCAGGCCGGCCGGATCTGGTTTTGTTGACGATCGACGGCGGTCCTCAACAAAATCGTGGCCTGTACCGGATCGGCCGTGACCTCGACCAGACCGGGATGGTGACCGGCGGCTGGACGCCCTGGATCGACGTCCCGGACTGGTTCTCCTGGGAAAACCAGGGGGCCGGCGTCGCCGTCGCGGACGTGACCGGCTCCGGGCGGCCCGACCTGGTCGTGTTCATGGTCGACGACGGGCCGCAGGCGAACCGCGGCCTGTACCGGATCGGCCGAGACCTCGACCAGACCGGGATGGTGACCGGCGGCTGGACGCCCTGGATCGACATCCCGGACTGGTTCTCCTGGGAAAACCAGGGGGCCGGCATCGCCGTCGCGGACGTGACCGGCTCCGGGCGGCCCGACCTGGTCGTGTTCATGGTCGACGACGGGCCGCAGGCGAACCGCGGCCTGTACCGGATCGGCCGAGACCTCGACCAGATCGGGATGGTGACCGGCGGCTGGACGCCCTGGATCGACATCCCGAAGTGGTTCTCCTGGGAAAACCAGGGAGCCGGCATCGACCTTGTCGACCTGTCCGGCTCGGGCCGGCCCGATCTCATCGTGTTCGCCGTGGACAACCCACCGGGTCGCAACCAGGCTTTCTACCTCATCGGGACCGATCTTGGACTCGACGGTGTCGCCGCCCGGTGGTCCATTCCGCTCGGCGTCAACAACTGGTTCTCTTGGGAGAACCAGGGCGCCGGCCTGGCCGTGGCCGATTTGGGTGGCGGGCCGGCAGCGGTGGCCGTTGCCGTCGATGCACCGCCCGGTTTGAACAACGCCTTCACCTTGACCGTGCCCCTCCGCGAGGACCCGAGAATCCACGGCACATGGGAAGTGCTGCCGTACGACTCGCAGGTGCTGGCCATTCACGCAGCCCTGCTGCGTACCGGCCATGTTCTGTTCTTCGCGGGTTCCGGCAACAACACCGTCCGCGACGCTGACCCGTCCTATGGAGACGTCACGCAGGGCATGTGGACGAGCGTCGTGTGGGATCCCGAGGCGCCGACCGGGGCCAACTTCACCCACCCGGCAACGCTGCAGCGGACTGACGGCCGCCCCTTCGACTTCTTCTGCTGCGGCCATGCCCCGCTGTCCGACGGACGCGTCCTCGCCGCGGGCGGAAACCTGGCCTACAACGACGGCAACAACCTGGGCCAGCGCGACGTGGCCTCGTTCGACCCCGCCGCCGGCCAATGGTCGACCCGGCCGCCGACGCAACACGGTCGCTGGTATCCAACGCTGCTGACGCTGCCCGACGGACGCATTCTTGCCGTCAGCGGAAAGAACGACACCAACGGTGACCTCAACCCTCAGTTCGAGGTCTATGACCCGACTCTCGACCAGTGGGCCCAACTCCACCCGCCCCAGAACTTCGTGGGCCTGCCGTTCTACGCCCATCTGTTCGTCATGGCCGACGAGCGCCTGTTCTTCAGCGGCGGACGGATGGACGACGGCCGCCCGCAACCTGCGGGCATTCTCGATCTCGGCCAGCAGCCGGTCGGATTCCAGGTGGTCCAGGCAGTGCTGGACGGCTTCATGCGCAACCAGTCCGCGAGTGTCCTGCTGCCCCCGGCCCAGCGCCAGCAGGTCATGATCATCGGCGGTGGACCCGGCATGGAGATGGCCAACGCCACCGGGCACACCGAAACGGTGGACCTCGAAGCGCCGGGGCCGGCGTACGTCGAGTCGACACCGATGAGCCTGCCCCGCATTCACCTCAACGCCGTCCTGCTTCCGGACCGTACGGTGTTCGTCAGCGGCGGAGCGATGAGCCACGAGGGCGGGCAGATGGCGCCCATCCCGCGACTGCAATCCGAGACCTACGATCCCGAAACCGGTCAGTGGCAAGCGGGGGCGGTCGCCGAGGTGGTGCGCCTCTACCACTCAGTGGCGCTGCTGGTTCCGGACGGCAGGGTGATCACGGCCTGTGGAAACCCGCCTCCGTACGGCAACCAGGCGCCGTGGGAGCCGCCGCAGCCCAACGAGGAGCTGCGTATCGAGGTATTTCGGCCGCCATACCTGTTCGGCGGCCCTCGGCCACAGATTGATGCTGCCCCGCAGGAGTGGGGCTACGGGCAGACAGTGGCCGTCCAGTCTCCCCAGGCCGGCGCAATCATGTGGGCCCAATTGATCAGTCCAGGATCGACCACGCACGCCTTCGACTGCCACCAGCGTCTGGTCGACCTGCCCATCACTACTCAAGGTGCCGGCCAGGTTCAGGTGTCGACCCCCGCCGGGCCTGGTCTCGCCCCGCCAGGCTGGTACATGCTGACCGTGGTCGACCAAGCTCGCGTGCCCTCGGTCGCCCGCTGGATCCACCTCACCTGAGCGCGCAGCTGGCCGCGGCCAACGACTTTGCCCACTGCTCCCTGCGCGCGGGGCACGAGACCGCCTTCCTGACCGAGCCATTACGTGACAGGTGGTAACCGGCGAGGATGGGGACCATGGACCGCATGCAGCGCAACAAGGTGGGATCAAGCCACGGCTTCTTCGCCGCACTCGACCAAAGTGGCGGCAGCACACCCAAAGCCCTCGCCGACTACGGGATCGCAGAGGACCGGTATCACGATGATGCCGAGATGTTCGATCTCGTTCACGCGATGCGGACGCGCGTGATGACCTGCCCGGCCTTCGATGGCACGCGGGTGCTGGGGGCAATCCTGTTCGAGCAGACGATGGAGCGGAATGTGCAGGGCCTCCCGACCGCCCGGTACCTGTGGGAGGAGAAGCAGGTGGTGCCATTCCTCAAGGTGGACAAGGGCCTCGCCGACGAGGACAACCACGTACAGCTGATGAAGCCCATCGACACGCTCGATGACCTTCTCTCGCGCGCCGTTGCGCAGCGGATCTTCGGCACCAAGATGCGGTCGGTGATCAAGGACGCCGACCCGGCTGGGATCGATGCCGTCGCCGACCAGCAGTTCGACTACGGCGCCCGCATCGCTGCCGCTGGGCTGGTCCCGATCCTCGAGCCGGAGGTCAGCATCCACAGTCCGCACAAGCAGGAGGCGGAGATCCTTCTGCGCGACGCACTGCGATCGCGACTCGATGCGGATGATGACACGACCCTCATGCTCAAGCTGACAATCCCCAGCCAACCTGACCTGTACGCCGACCTTGCCACACACCCCCGCGTGCTGCGGGTGCTGGCACTGTCCGGCGGCTACAGCCGCGATCGGGCATGCGCCGAGCTTGCGAAGAATCCATCGATGATCGCGAGCTTCTCGCGAGCCCTGCTCGAAGGGCTCTCGGATAAGCAGAACGACGACGAGTTCAACACCACGCTGGACTCCTCGATCGCACAGATCTTCACCGCATCACTGCATCAGGGATCCCAGTCGGCTGAATAGCCTGGCTCACTCCACAGGCAAGTAAGGCCAGAGCCGGCGTGGCTCGACGGCTCGGACTCGGCCTTGATCTCGCCGACGCGGGTGTCACTGCCTTCACCGCGGTCGTCCAGGTCGGCGCCATCCTGGCCTGTGTCATCTACTTTTGGCGGGACATCGTCCGGCTGGCGGTGGCCTGGTTCCGTCGACCTACTCGAAGAATTCCTCGTCGACCGTTTCAATACGAACGTCTCCGAGTCCTGAGCCCCGATATTGTGCTCCACCATCAGGCTCGCTAGTTCCGTGCTGTCGATCAAGATCACGCGGGCTGCCACCCTCTCGGCGTAGCGGAAAGCATCAGGACTGAACTTGCTCGTGGTGATGAAGAGACCGCGATCGGCCTGCGCCCCGTGTAGTGCGACGACGAAACCCTGGTTGTCGGGGCCGACCGTACGGTCAGCGGCGTATCGCCTGGCCTGTACGTAGATGCGGTCTCGTACACGGACGCTTCCCGACCGTTCGGGTCCAGGGTTGCTGTGGCGGAAGCTATGCGGGTGAGTAAGGGGCTGTACTACCCGCGGGTCCGCGATCCGGCATGTGAGTCGGGCGCCGCGTTCTCGAGGAACGCAAGGACGGCGACGACCCGGCGATGGACCGGGGCAGCCGAGATGCCCAGCTTGGCGAAGATCGCATTGACGTGCTTCTCCACTGTCGACTCTGAGAGGAACAAGGTTTGCTCGATGCCGGCATTGGTCTTGCCCTGAGCCATTTCCCGGAGGACATCGAGTTCACGCGGTGTGAGGGCGCCGAGAGGGCTTGATGCGCGTGTCTGCTGTCGCGCAACCAGGGTGTCGATAATCAGCGGATCGACGACTGATCCCCCGGAGGCAACCTCGTTGAGTGCGCGTACCAGGTCCTCAAGATCACCGACCCGGTCCTTGAGCAAGTACGCCAAACCAGCGGAGCCGTCGCTGAAGAGGGCTCGGGCATAGCTCTCGTCCGTGTGCTGCGACAGCACGACGACGCCGATGCCGGGATGCTCGGCACGGATGGCGCGCGCGGCCTCGATGCCCTCCATGTGGTGACTGGGTGGCATGCGGATATCGGTGAGCACCGCGCTCGGGCTGAATCGCCGGACCGCATCGAGCAGCTCGCTCGTATTACCGACACACGCGACGACCTGGATCTGTCCGGAGTCCTCCAGCAGACGGCGTATGCCCTCGCGTACCAGGTAGTTGTCCTCGGCGATTACCACCCTGAGCGTCCCAGGCATCACTGGCCCGCAACGCTCGTGGCCAGCGGGAGTTCGGCACGGACGCTGGTTCCGGAGCCCAATCGGCTCTCGACGGTGAGCCGGCCGTGCAACGCCTCGACGCGGTCGCGGATATTGGCCAGCCCACCGGAGCGGGCACCGTTCGGCTCGAACCCGCGACCGTCGTCCTCAACGGCCAGGTGCAGCAGGTTGTGAGAACGCGATAACCGGACCCGGACGCCGTCGGTGCCGGCGTGCTTGGCCACATTGGTCAAGGACTCGCAGGCTACGAAGTAGGCCGTGCCCTCGACGTCCTCGGAGAACCGCTCGTCGCGTAGCCCGTCGTCGGCAAGGATTTGCACCGAGACGGGGAACCTCGTAACCCGCGACTCCAGGGCCGCAACGAGCCCGTTGTCGCTGAGGACAGGCGGGTGGATGCCGTGGGCGAGTTCCCTGAGCTCGCGGAGCATGTCGCGGGCTTGATCCCCTAGATCGGTGAGCTCATCAGGCATGAGCTGATTGCGGCTGAGCCGGTTGCGAGCGAGGCGAAGACCGGCGATGAGCGCGACGACCTCCTGCTGGATCCCGTCATGTAGGTCTCGCTCGATCCGACGCCGCTCCGCGTCCTGGGCCGCAATGAGACGGACTCGAGAGGTTGACAGCTCCTCGAGTCCTTCCTTGAGCTGAGTGGCGAGCCGAACGTTGGCGACTGCCGTGGTGGCCTGCGCGGCCACGGTCGTGAGGAGTTCAAGATCGGTGGGAGCATATCCACCGGGCTTGGGGCCAAGATCGATTCGCCCGACGTGCTCGCCCGCCCTGACCAGGTCGACCGTGGCGGCGCCATCATCGCCCACGCCACCGGCGACGCCTGTCGGCTCGTTCAGCCAGCTACCATCCGCTTCGCGCAGCCGGACCCGCACCCAGCTCGCACCGATTCCGTCGCGGATGGCCGTCGCGAGTTGCGGTAGCAGCTCGTCCAGGTCGGCCGTCTGCTCCATAGTCGTGCCAAGGTTCGCCAGCAGCTGGTACTGCCGCACGCGGTCCCCGAACAATCTCCTGCTGACGGCGGATTCGAGTCGCCGGCGCAGAGGCTGGAAGGCAAGGGCCGCAGCGATGGTGATCACAACAGCCAAGGTCACCGGCACGCGATTGCCCAGCATCAGGCCCGGTGTCGCGGCGATGGTTGCGTAAGCCGCCGCGATCAGCAGCGATGCTGCGCCGTACGTGACCGACTTGCGGACGACGAGATCCAGCTCGAAGAGCCGGTGGCGGAGGATCCCGTAGACGATCGCGCCCGGAATAAGGATCGCCGGCAGCGATCCCAGCGTGAGCAGAGTGACGACCAGGGCCGACTCGTCGGGTACGCCGAGTGCGAGCGCCGCGTATCCGGCGCCGTAAAGCGTGAGTCCGAGGACGGCAAGAAAAAGCACTCGCATCCGAGCCCGGCCAGCGGCATCGGCTGCGGCAAAGCGTGCAGTCATGACGAAGACACCGCCAAGGACGACGCACCAGCCATTCCCTGCGAGCCAAGAAGCCGGCCCGGCGAGCCAGCCGAGCCAGCTGAGGGCGTACGGGTTGGGAACAAAGTCCTCGGCGATCCACGGGGACGTTGGCACCAGGGGCGATGCAAGCAGGGCAAGCGGCGGAAGGACAAGAACGACCCAGGCGAAGCGCAGCGTGACCCGCTGCCAGCTGCGTTCGACGACGCCGTCCGGATAGCTGCCGATGAGAAGCGCCAGCGCCAGCATCGCCACTATCTCAGCCTCGAGGCTCAACATGCTGAGCACCGGAAACCACGGTGAGTTGATCAACCGTGGCTGGCTGGCCAGGAGCGACCCGAACGCCCCGCTCGCGGCGGACCCGGCACCGCCGACAAGTAACCGAACCGGTTGCGGATGCGTGGGCAGCCGCCACGTCAGCCATGCGCCGACGGTGTACATCGGGATGACGATGAGGATCCAGACAAGGCTGGACAGTGACGGGCCATCCGGTGATATCGCCTCAACGATCAGCTGATACGCAATGAAGAACCCGCCCGCGGCGCTCAGCGCGTACAGCCGAAGCCGCGCCATGGTCACACCTCCATGATCCGCCGGTTCGCTAGCTGCTGACACGGGGTTGGCCTACCCCTGCGACCCCGAGGTCAGCCTCCATCTCCTCTGCGGCCTCCCTCATTCCGCCGCACGACGGATCAGGAAAGCGTTTGAGACGAGGTTCGCCTGGCGCGTCATGAGGAGGAGGCGACGTGACCGGCTTTGCGCTGCTCGTCGCGGTCTGGCGGCGACTGCGCTGACCAGCCCTCGAGTTCTCAACCAAGGAGGTTTCCATGCGTAAAGCTCACTTTGTGATCAGCTGCCTGGTTCTGGCCGCGGTGGTGCTGCAGTTCTACTTGGCCGGCGTGGGTGTGTTCAGCATGCCGGAGGACGAGCTGTTCGGCCTGCACAGCACGAACGGTCGCCTCGTGCTGCCTGTCCTGCTGCTGGTCAACATCGCGGTGGCCGCGCTGGCCCGGGGTCGGACCCTGCGGTATGCCGTCGGTCTGATCGGGTTGCTGGCCCTGCAGGTCGTGATCTTCGTGATCGCGATCATCAGCACCGGGTCGAACCCGTACGAGGACGTGGTCATCACAACCGCCGGCACGATCATCCTCAGCTTCCATGCGCTCAACGGACTAGTGATCCTCGGCGTCACGGTGCTCCTGGTCCGCCGGGCCTACGCACTGGCCTTCCCGAAGCAGGCGGCCGCGGCGTCGGAGGTGGCGGAGCGGTTGCCCGCCGCGACGCCGTGACCACCGTCGCCCTGCTGGGCCTGGACCTGGTGTTGGGCCTGGCCGCGGTCGGCCTGTGGGGATACGCCGCCTTCCGCGGTCGGGTCGGTTGGGCGCTGGCCGGCGGGGGCGTGCTGGTCGCCCGGCTGGCCACGGTGATGGTGCTGACCGGGCGGGGCTGGGAACTGGCCGCGGAACGGGTGGTGGTGGGGTTGCCCCTGGCGGTGCCCGCCGCCGGGATCGCGCTGGCGCTGCTACTGCGGGGCAGGCCGAATCGGGTCGCCCTGTGGGTCACCGCCGGGGCGTGCGTCGTCTCGCTGGCGGTGACCCCGCTGGTCGGCTATCCAGGCCGGCCGGGCACGGTCTCCCGGGATCACCACCACGGCGGCGGGGTCTTCGTGACCCAGCTGCGTACGCAGGCCGATCCGGCCATAGTCACCAAGCGGGTCGAGCTGGTCGCCCAGACCCAGTCAGTGAGGCTGCCGTCCGGCCGGGTCGTCGAGGCCTGGACGTTCGGCTCGCTGCCCGGCCCCACCTTGGCGGCCAGCGTCGGGGAGACGCTGGAGGTCACGCTGCGCAACCGGGACCTCGCCGACGGCGTCACCCTGCACTGGCACGGCCTACAAGTGCCCAACGGGGAGGACGGGGTGGCCGGAGTGACCCAGGACGCGGTGTTTCCTGGGCAGAGCTTCCGCTATCGGATCCGGTTGGAGCAGCCGGGCACGTACTGGTACCACACGCACCAAAGGGCTCGCGAGGGCATCGCGCGTGGGCTCTACGGCGCGCTCGTCGTGCAGCCCGTAGCCGGCCCGGTTTCCACGATCGACCTGGCCCTGCCGTTCCACACGATCGGCCAGACCTCGATCCTGGCCGGCAGCGACCAGCTGCTCCGGGAGGTTGTGGCGCCCGGGACAGCGGTCCGGCTGCGGCTGCTCAACACCGACCAGCAGCCGCGGCGATTCGTCCTGGCTGGGACGGCCTTCAGGGTCGTGGCGCTGGACGGGATGGATCTGAGTGGGCCGACGGACCTGGTCAACCAGGCACTTCGCATCCCAGCGGGCGGTCGGTACGACCTTGCCTTCACGATGCCCGCCGACTCGGTCCGGCTCGCCGTCGAGGGCGCCAAGCGCGCCGGCCTGGTGCTGGCGGCGAGCGCCGACGCACCCGACCCCGGCGGCTCGGTGCCACGGACGACCTTCGACCCCACGACGTACGGGGAACCGCTGCCGGTGCCGGAGATGGCCGGCCCGTACGACGTCTCGGCCACGCTCGTGCTAGATCGGCTGCCGCGGCTCGTCCACGGGCGACCCACCCTGGCTCAGACCGTCAATGGCGGTGCCTATCCCGACATCCCGCCGATCCTGGTCACCGAGGGTGACCTGGTCCGGCTGCGGGTGGTCAACCGCAGCTTCGAGACTCACCCGATGCACCCGCACGGGCACCACGTCCTGGTACTTCGGGTCAACGGCCGCGCCCCGACCGGCAGCCCGCTCTGGCTGGACACCTTCGACGTGCAGCCCGGCGAGGTCTGGGAGGTGGCGCTGCGCGCCGACAACCCCGGCATCTGGATGAGCCACTGCCACAACCTCGAGCACGCCACCTCGGGCATGATGTTCCACCTCGCGTACGCCGGGGTCAGTACGCCCTTCACTCACAGTCCAGGCTCCCGCAACCGCCCCGAGTGAAGCTCTAACGTCTGCACACATGAGGGCTAAGCGAGTCCGCGCGCCTTCTCGGCCGTGACCAGCGCCGACCGGGCTACCAAGGTCTCCGCCGACTTCGCGTCGGGAAGCCGATCTGGCCCGGTCGGACCGCGAGTGCCGTCGCACAGGCGTTGATGCATAGCACCTCGCTTCGCATGATGACCGACTTGCATCGGCCTTCTCCTGCGGACACAGATGTAGCCGCGGGTCAATGAAAGGCGCGGGAGGCGTGGCGGTAGGGAGCATGTCGCCGGCCTCGGGAAAGACGAGGCTCAGGGGCTCCAGCTTGTCGGTGACCAGATTGGTGAGACCATCGGCGTGCTCGATCCTGCCGCGGATGATCATGCCGGGCCCCAAGGTCGTGCAACTCATACCCCTTGGTGGTCTCGTGCCACACACCAGGCGACCGAGGCTCCGGCCTGCGTTCGCCGGGCCTTCGGAGGCTGGGTCGAGCAGCTCAGCTTTGGAGCAGTCCCACTTTCGAGAGGCGCTCGATCCATACGAGTGACGTGTCGAGGCCCTTCAAGTAGCCACTCCAAGCGCCCCGAGCCAGCATCATCGTCTTGGTGCCTATCGACAGGTCTCGCCCGCTGGCCATTTGCTCCAGGAGCGACGCACTGCGCAGATAGACGGACTGGCAAGCCTCGATGATTCGCTGATCGTTGGCTACTTCTTCGTACGTCTCCTTCGGAATGCAGTTACCGACGAAGGTCACTACGTGCCACTTTCGTTCGCCATCATCGGGATCCTCGGCGTTGACCAGTGCTCCTGACGCGTAGCGACCGCCGAGTGCGTTGCGCAGCAGCTGCTCGAAGGCCGGCCAAGCCTCCCCGTACGCGGAAATCCACTTGTCGCCGAGTTTTGCGTCGCCGATGAACTCCTGGAACCGGTCGAACTCATGGCCCCAGCAACTGCTGACCAGAAAATCGGTGGCGGCCAACGGCGTGACATAGGTGTAGCTGATGCCGGGCGGGTCCGCTCTGTGGCTCTGAACCTCAAGGTACGCGGGCGTGCCCACCATGAGGTCCTTCGATTCGGTCGGTCGCGCACTCAAGTCGACCCAGTACTTCATCGGTGCTCCTGTCGCCTGCGTCCTATATCGGGCCGAATGCCTCTGTGACATCCTCTCCCCGCCAACTGGCGATTCTCGCTTGCCCGCCGGGTCCAGCGCGGAGGAGTGCCCTCCCCAAAGCGCCGCGATTAGGCGGTAAGGGGCCAAACGCGCCCGGTCAGGGACCGACCCAGCGGCAGATCGGCGAGCTCGTGGGCCTCTCGGATGAGCGTCGGCTACCGGCTCAGCCGTCTGAAAGCGCTGCGACCAGTCGGTCGGGCTGCGCAGCACAGGCCCGGTGACATGCTGCAACACCTATTGCAGAACCGAGTTCTCGATGGGATAGCCTGCGGTCGCGGTCTTCAGCATTGCGGTGACTGCACCGCGGGGGGACCGCCGGTGTTCTAATCGACGGTTCTGAGGAGAACCATGGTGAACCAACCGTCATATCCGACTCAAGCCATGCCACCGCGGCAGGTGCGCGGAACGAACGTCATGTCGATCCTGTCGTTGGTGTTCGCGTTCGTGTTCTCGCCGCTGGGCATCGTGTTTGGCCACATCGCCAGGAAGCAGATCCGCCAGACCGCCGAGGGCGGCAGCGGCTTCGCCACCGCTGGCCTCGTGCTGGGCTACATCTTCACCGCGCTGGGCATCCTTTACGTCGGCTTCATCGTGTTCGCCGTGATCACGACCTAGTCGAGGCGCCCACACGGCATAACGGCACTCGTGGAGAGGCGTTCGAGGTCAGCCGGCGCCGCGGGGGGCCGGTCAGCTCATCCATTGCCAGTCGGGTGAAGATGATGCCAGGACTAATGGTGTCGATCCGCGCCCCCCGCTTCCCCCGACGGACCGCCTCAGCCATGACCCGCAGCGAGTTGCCCCGCTTGGCGAGCTGATAGGCGTGCAACGAGTCCTTCACCTGGTCCGGCTGCAACATGGGCAGAACCAGCAATTCGTCGGCGGGCGCGGTCGCCAGCGCAGGGGCCGACGACGACGATGACGTTGCTCATGGGCGTCCCTACTTCTTGTGTTGGTCTGCTCGGTGGTGTGGCGAGGACGATCTCGTTGATGGGCCTGGCGCGGCGGGAGCCCTGACGCTCGGCATCAGAAGTCCCGGATCTCGCCGCGGTCATCCACGCACCGACGCTACGCGGTTCGGGTTGTTGACCGCTGAGGCTTTCAGAGTTCACCAAGCGCTCATCTGGCTGACCTGTCCGAGATAGCCGAGCCCGCGATTGCGTGATTACAGGGTGTGGCCGCAAGGGGTTGCGCCGACGATCCAGGAGGATCCGATGCCCGAAGCGCTTTCTCATCGACGCCGCCGACTGACCTTTGCAATGCTCACTGCCACGGCGGTGATAGCCGCCGGGACCGTGGTGACAGCGCCCACCGTGGCCAACGCGGCACCCACCCACCCGCCCACCCATCGAGTCCCGACACCGCGCCTGGTCGCTCGGGCCACCCTGCCGGCGGACTATCTGGCGCCCGGCCCACAATCCGGCGCGCTGGCCACCCCGGCCAACGGCCGGACCGGCCCGTTCAACGGGCAGGTGGTCCTCGGCATCTCCGCCATGGTCGCGAATGGCGACGGCACGTTCTGGGCCCAGCCGGACAATGGCTTCGGCACGAAGGAGAACTCGGCGGACTTCCTGCTGCGGATCTATCGGGTCAAGCCTCACTGGGAACGGGCCGCCGGCGGCTCCGGCAGGATCGAGGTCCTGCGCTTTCTCCAGCTCGCCGACCCGAACCACAAGATCGACTTTCCGATCGTCCACGACAACACCGCGGACCGTCCGCTGACGGGCGCCGACTTCGACATCGAGTCGCTGCAGCGGATGTCCGACGGGTCGTTCTGGATCGGCGACGAGTTCGGTCCGTTCCTGCTGCACGTCGACTCGCACGGTCGGGTGCTCTCCGCCCCGGTGCCGTCACCGCTGGGCAAGTCGCCGCAGAACCCGAGGCTGGGGAGCGGGACGGCCAATGTTCCGCGCAGCGGCGGCTTCGAGGCGATGGCCAAGTCCCCGAACGGCCGCTACCTCTACCCGATCCTGGAAAAGGGCCTGACCGACGACCGCGACCTGCGCCGACGGATCATCTCGGAGTTCGACACCCGGACCGAGCGCTACACCGGCAGGACCTGGGCCTACCGGGTCGACACTGACAGCAACCTGGTGGCCGACGCCCAACTGGTCTCTGCGAACCGGATGCTCGTCCTCGAGCGGGACGACTTCGACGGCGAGACCGCGGTGACCAAGCGGGTGTACGAGGTGAAGCTCGGTCACAACGACCTCTTCGGGCAGCTGGCCAAGGAGTTCGTGGCCGACCTGCTCAAGCTGGACAACCCCGGCCACATCGGCGAAGGCGGCGGCTGGGGCACCGGAGACCCGTTCTCCTTCGGCCTGGTATCGGTGGAGACGCTTGTTCCGCTCGGCCACGGCAAGCTGCTGATCGCCAGCGACAACAACTACCCGGGGAACGCGGCCCGCAACCCCGGCACTCCCGATGACACCGAGATGATCGTGATCGACGTGAACGCCACCACCGCCGTTGCCTCCCGTCCGCCCACGGTGATCGGGCACCGCGGAGCGAGCGGCTACCGGCCTGAGCACACGCTTGCCTCGTACGAGCTGGCCATCCGGCAGTGCGCGGACATCATCGAGCCCGACGTGGTCAGCACCTCCGACGGCGTGCTGGTCGCGCGCCACGAGAACGAGATCAGTGGCACCACCGATGTCGCGAGCAGGCCCGAGTTCGCCGGCCGCAAGACCACCAAGGTCGTCGACGGGGTCAGCCTGACCGGCTGGTTCACCGAGGACTTCACCCTCGCCGAGCTGCGGACGTTGCGCGCGAGGGAACGGCTGCCGCAGCTCCGCCCGGCCAACGCCGCGTACGACGGCAAGTACCAGATCCCGACCCTGTCCGAGGTCCTGGACCTGGCGAGGCACTCGCGGACCTGTTCCGGCAAGCCCGTCGGGGTGGCGCCGGAGACCAAGCACCCGTCGTATTTCGCAAAGCTGGGGCTGGCGCTGGAGAAGCCGCTGATCGCCGAGCTGGAAGCGGCGGGCCTGAACCGCTCGCTCGCCCGGGTGGTGATCCAGAGCTTCGAGGTGGGGAACCTGCGCCGGCTGAACGAGATGACCGACGTCCGACTGGTCCAGCTGATCGACTGCAGTGGTGCGCCGTGGGACTTCAAGGCCGGCGGCGACCCACGTACCTACGCGGACCTGGTCAAGCCGGAGGGGCTGCGTGAGATCGCTCGATACGCGGACGAGATCGGCGTGTGCAAGGACGTGATGATTCCGCGGGACGCGGCCGGGTTCCTCACCCAGCCCACTCCCGTGATCAAGAACGCACACCATGCGGGACTCAAGGTCGTCGGCTGGACCTTCCGCCGGGAGAACAACTTCCTGCCGGCTGACTTCCGGGTCGGCACCAACCCTGCCGGCATCGGAAACCTGGCCGGGGAGATCAACACCTTCCTCGATGCCGGGATGGACTCCTTCTTCACCGACAACCCCGACATCGGCGACCAGGTGGTCAGCTCCCGCAACTGAGACAACCTGCAACGTCTGCCTGAAACCGCCGAGATACTGCTCGGACACCGCCCCGGCTCCGGCGTGTCTCGGCATTCCGCCGGATTTCGCGGATTTGCCGCACGAGCAATTCGTGCCATCACGCAGCGATTGCAGCCCCCAGGCGGAGCCGGCTACTCGCCGGCCTGGTATCGCGCGACAGCGCTATCGGTCATCGTGAAACGGTTGACAGGCGCATTGGAGTCGCCGGGCGACATGGCCTGCCTGTAGTGGTCGAGCAGTTCGTCGCATCTGCGAGACCAGCTCCTCGTCAGCACCACCGCCCGTGCGGCTGCTCCCATGCTTCGTCGATCCTTCTCCGACGAAGCGAGCTGGCCGACCAGTGTTCTGAGAACGTCGAGTCGGTTCGCTGGGTACAACAGGCCCGTGCGACCGTGTCGGACGAGATCGGCCGGACCACCCTTGGCCACGGCGATGACCGGAACACCGCTCGCCATGGCTTCTTGAACCGTCTGTCCGAAGGTGTCTTGTTCGCCGGTGTGGATCACCATGTCGAGGCTGGCCATGGTGTACGCGAGAGCGGGACCGTCGAGCCAACCCGTGAAGACTGCGGTAGGCAGCCAGCGCTCGAGCCGCGATCGCATCGGGCCGTCGCCGACGACAACCAGTTGTACACCGCGGATGCCGTCCAGCACGCGGAGGTCCTCGACCTGCTTCTCAGCGGCGAGCCGGCCAACGAAGCCGACGAGAACCTCCGATCCCTTGCCGACGAGAGTTCGAACTTGAGCGCTCCGGCGATCGGGTCGGAAGAGGTCGGTATCAACTCCCCGCTCCCAAAGGTGCAGACGTGGCACCCCGTGACGACGCAACTGGGCGGCCGCCGACAACGACGGCGCCAGGGTGCGGTTCGCCAGCTGGTGCACGTTGCGGATGCGACGCCACAGCATCGGTCCCAGCGGCCGCAGCCCGTATCGCGCTGCGAAGCCTGGCACGTCCGTCTGATAGATCGCCACCGTCGGTAGGTCGAGCTGGTTCGCCGCTCGGACAGCATCCCAGCCCAACACGAACGGTGCCGCAAGATGCACCACGTCAGGCTGCATCCTGCGAAGGACCCCTCGCATCCGCGCAACGCCAGGTGCCGAAACGCGGAAGGTCGGATACCCCGGAACGGCCGACGAGGGCAACCAGCAGATCGAACTGGCGGCGCAGACCGCGGGCATGTGGTCCGATGTCGGAGCGGCGGCAACCACTGACGCTGAATGACCGGAACGCTGCAGATGCTCGAGTGTATGCAGGATCGTCGACGTGACGCCGTTCTTCGACGGCAAGAACGATTCGGCAATCACCGCGACTCGCACGCTTCCAGTGCAGCGCGCCATCGCTTCCCGCAGATGGCCTGGAGGTGACATGTTGATGAGCCACTCGCGAATCCTCGCCCAAATCAACGATCCGGACGACCTGGTCAGGGCGCGAGCATCAGCAATGTCGTCGTCCGGCCGCCGCTCCGGCCAACCTGGCCTCGACAATCTCGGTACGATGTGGCGATGTATGCACTTCTCTGGTCGATGGCTGCCCTCATGGGTGCGGTTGCTGTCGGTGCGTATCTCACGAATCCATTCAGTCGGTTCACCATTGTCCGGCAACCATTTCGGGTCACGATGGATGAACAATCACTCAAAGCAATTAATGAAAACCACCGCATTCGAGTGCGGCAGAGTTTGATCTGGCGGGCCTTCGCCTATGCGGCCTGTGCGATCCACGTCATATCCAGCCGCTATATCAAAAGCCCGCCCGCACGCTCGGACTCGGTCGCGGGAATCATCGACGACATTCATCACCTGAGGTTCAATCCCAAGAACCTGTTGGTCATTTCGGGCGATCAGTTCTCTGCACTGTACGTCCGCAACCTCGGCGTCTTCTACTACCCGTTGCTGGACCGCGCAATTCCGTCGACAACAACCGACTGGCACAAGCGCCAAATCGTCTACCTGCAGACGGTGGCCTACGCCCTCGGCGTGTTTGCCAAACACCAGAGACTCACCACCACGATCGTTCCGACCAGTCGGTACGGCGCAACCTGCATCGACATTTACGCGTACCCATCGGACACGCTCTACGGGATCCTCTATGCACTCGCGGTCCTGCGCAGCAAGAAAGCTGCGCATCCCTACCACTACGGACCCGACCGGCAGCAGCTCAACAGCCGTGGGGCCAGCAAGATGCTGCTCGACGAGTACCGAAGCATGCTCGTGGAACACTACTGGCGGTATCGGGACACGGTGTTCGACGAGGACAAGCTACTGATCAAGACCTCGATCCGTCTGTCGGGCGCCAAGGACATCACTCGTCGGACCTGTTCGTTCTACGACAACGTGATCTTCTGGAAGACGACCAAACTCGCCATGTCGCTGAAGCTCATCGAGAAGAACGAGGACTTCCTGCGGCACGTCAAGAGAACCATTCTGAGCACATTCTGGCTTGAAGCCGACGGCTACTTCCTGGAGGACCTCGATCCGGCTTCGGTCCGGCACCGGCACTACTCCTCGGACTGGCTGATCGTTCTGGCCACCAAATTCCTGGACCCGGCGAACCCCAGCGAGCGCCACTATTTCACGCGAAGCGTCGAGTACATCCAGGCAACCTGTATCGACCAACCGTTCGGCCTGCGCTACCACAACGACACTCGAGGCCACCGGCAGTTCCTGCCCGTCCGCCTGGCCGTCGCCTCCTACGGCGGGGATGCGATCTGGAGCTTCTGGGGCATGGAGTACATCAAGGTGCTGCTGGCACTGCATTGGACCACCGGTCAGAACGCGTACCTCGACGCCGCCGATGTGCAGATCGCGGCCTACAAGAACGCGATGCTGCGCGACGGCGGATTCCCTGAGGTCTACGACCGTCGAGGCCAGCTGCTGCAAACCACCTTGTACCGCAGCATCCGTCAGACTGGATGGGTCATCGGCTTCGAACAGGTGCTGGCCATCCGGGAGCGGCACCGCTCAGCTTGAGAAGCGGACGAGACCCGAACATCAACGCCTTCCTGGGCCGCACATCCCTTGCGCTGGTCGAGGACGCCCACGACACGGCAGACCCACGACCGGAGACCCTCAAAGCAACCTCATGGGCCGCCGGGAACCACCGTGGGCCGGCGTCGACCAAGGTCAAGGCGGCTGACATCTCGATTGAGCCTGGCCAGCGAGCGGCCTGACCTGCGCGACGCCGAAAGGGCGGACGTTTACACCAGATCGCCGAATCTTTGGTCGCCGGACACCTTCTGGCAATGTGCGGCCGCTAGCGTCGGTGCGCGTTCAGCACCTCTCGGGAAGGGCACTCGTCATGAGTTCAGTCGACCGTCGCACATTCTTGAGGATGATAGGAATTCCGGCGGTGGCAGCCGCTCTGCCGAGCAATCTCGACAAGGCGCTGGCCATTCCTGCGAACAGGCGCACCGGCTCCATTGCCGACGTCGAGCATGTGATCTTCCTGATGCAGGAGAATCGCTCGTTCGACCACTATTTCGGCACGATGCGCGGCGTTCGGGGGTATGCGGACCAGCATCCGGTACGATTGCCGTCCGGGAAGACCGTCTGGCACCAGCCGAACGGCGCGGAAGAGCTGCTGCCCTTCCGACCGGATGTCCCCGACCTGGGCCAGACCTTCCTGCCCGACCCGCCACACGGCTGGAACGACACGCATGCGGCATGGAACGCCGGCAGGTACGACCAGTGGGTGCCCAACAAGGGCGTTACTACCATGACGTACCACAACCGCGCGGACCTGCCATACCAGTTCGCGTTGGCCGACGCCTTCACCGTGTGCGACAACTACCACTGTTCCCTGCTGGGCCCGACCGATCCGAACCGCTACCACATGTGGACCGGCTGGGTCGGCAACGACGGCTCGGGTGGCGGTCCGGTGATCACCAACGCCGAGGCGGGGTATGACTGGACCACTTATCCGGAGCGGCTCCAACGGGCCGGCATCTCGTGGAAGGTGTACCAAGACATCGGGGTTGGCCTGGACGCGGCAGGCTTCTGGGGCTGGACCGAGGATCCGTTCATCGGCAACTACGGAGACAACTCGCTGCTCTACTTCCACCTGTATCAAAACGCTGCGCCTGGGACGCCGCTTGCCGACAGGGCGAAGACCGGCACCAACATCAAGGCCAAGGGGCGCGACCCGGAAGCCCTCCTGTCGGATTTCCGTGCCGACGTCGCGCGCGGCCGCCTCCCCAAGGTCTCCTGGATCGTCGCACCCGAGGCCTACACCGAACACCCGAACTGGGAGCCCGACTTCGGCGCCTGGTACGTCTCGCAGGTGATCGACATCCTTGCCTCCAACCCCGAGGTCTGGAGCAAGATGGCGCTCTTCGTCACCTATGACGAGGAGGGCGGCTTCTTCGACCATCTGGTCCCGCCGACACCGCCGCAGTCACGCTCACAGGGCCTGTCCACCGTGCCGATCACCAATGAGATCTTCCCCGGCGACGCGGACCACCCAGCCGGCCCGTACGGGCTCGGTGTCCGTGTTCCCATGATCGTCGTCTCGCCCTGGAGCAAGGGTGGCTGGGTCAACTCCCAGCTGTTCGACCACACGTCGCTGATCCGCTTCCTCGAAGCCCGGTTCGCGCGCGGCAATGCCGACCTGATCGAGTCCAACATCACGCCGTGGCGGCGCGCGGTGGTGGGCGACCTGACCACCGCATTCGACTTCACGAAGGACGGGCCGTCCCGGCGGCCGCGGCTGCCCGACACCGATGACTTCAAACCCGTCGAGCTGGTCCGGCATCCCGACCAGCCGCCGGTCCCTCCCGAGGACCAGCACCTGCCTCACCAGGAGCGGGGGGTGCGGCACGCGCGAGCGATTCCCTACGCCCTGCAGGCCAACGGCCGCCTTTCCGGCACCTCGTTCCGGATCAGGTTCGACAGCGCACACGGTGCTGCGGCAGTGTTCCAGGTGCGCCAGGGAGGCAGCACGGATGCGCCTCGCAGCTACACGGTCGAGCCGCGCAAGCACCTGACGGACACGTGGGATGCCTCCTCGGGATATGACCTCTCGGTGTACGGACCGAACGGCTTCTTCCGACATTTCCAGGCCGGCGCGTCGGGTCCCCGGTCTGCCAATCTGGCAGTCGAGGCAGCCAGCCATGATCGACGCGACGAGTTCCAACTGACGATCCAGAACCGCGGCAGCCAGCCCGCCGAGGTGGACGTGCTCGACCGCTACAGCTCGCGGAGGACGAGGTTGTCCCTCGACCCTGGGCAGGCCCGCACGGAGCATTGGCAGTTGTCCCGCAGCCGCGGGTGGTACGACCTCACCATCACGGTTGCCGATCATCCTCGCTTCCGTTACCGCTACGCCGGCCACATCGAGAACGGCCACGACAGCATCACCGACCCAGCAATGGGAGGTCTCATCCAGAAATGACCTCGACCGGCAGTCGCATGGTCATGCACGACGATCGTGGGAGCGCTGCTCGCCGCTCGTCCCGGCGGCAGCAAGCTCAACGACACTCCGCCCGCTGACCAACTGCTGTCGCTCGCCCGTCGGCTCCGAACTCGTGGCGACGAGCCCGGCCCGGGTGAGGCGATGTTGGTGCTCAGAAGATGTGATGGTCGGCGGGTTTGATGCCGGTGGCTTCGAGCCGGTCGGCGACCCGGCGAGCTGTGGCGCGCAGGTAGGGCCCGCGCTGGTGGTGGGCCCGCGCGTTGGGCGAGTCCGGGCCGTGTCGGGCCAGCATGTCGGCGATGCGCTCGTCGACTGTCATCGGCTCACCCCCGGGACCCGCTGTCTGATCGGCGACGGTGAGGGCGTCGGTGAGCGGATCGTCTTGATGGTGGAAGGAAGCCAGCTCGGCCTCCATCTGCCTCACCGCGGCGACGAAGCGGCTGCCGGAGTGATGGGCCACCAGATCACACATCGACGCCGGCCAGCTGGCCGACCGCAAGTGGAGGGCACCGTCGATCGGATGGAATCCGGTCTGCCGCAGCCCTTGCGCGTAGCCGATGTCATGCAGCCAGGCGGCGGCGACCAGGAACGGAGCCTGGTCGGCACTCACCGCAGCGGTCAGGAACATAGCCCGTTCGGCCACGGCCTGGCTGTGCCGCAGCCGCTCGGGGTTGGCGGCCAGCAGGTAGTGCGCCAGGTCGGCAGCCAGATCAACCAGCTGCGGCAACTGCAGCTCCGCCGGAACCGGTGGCTGCCTCGGATCCCCCGCGCTGGTCATTCAGCTCCTCACCTGCCAGCCGCGATGAACGGTCGCCACGAGTCGGCACACTAGGCCGCACGCGTGAACATCAGGCAAACCGAGTCGAACCAGCAGGCGTACCTGGAATCCAGCCGCTGATCGGCGTGAAGCGGGTTGCGCAATCAGCTGTGTCGACATGTGCCGTAGAACACACTCGCCGCCGCGGTCGTCCGCGCTTGCACCGCTGCCCGTCGGCCGATACTCACCGAAGTCTCGAACGGGCTTCAGACAGTGTTCGCCGAGACGTCAGAAGGGTTTCGCCCTCTGCACAGCAGAGCGTTCCAACCTGAGACCGTGGGTAAGGCGATTGTCTCCGCTACGGGGCTGCCTGACGTGAACGGCATCGTCAGTAGCTCGGTTGTCCACCTCGCCGAAGCCTTGATCGCCGAGGAACCCGACGTCGTACACATGGCCAGCCGGTACTTCCTCGGTGCACCGTCCGCTGCGGGGGCGACGTGACCGCCGTGGACGGCGGCGCCGCCGATCGGAAGCGCCGGGAGCCCGCGCCTGAGCGCCTGAGAATCGTCCGATTGGCCAACTTCGTGATGGCCCGCTCGGGGGGTCTCCGCACCGCACTCCGCTGCCTTGGCGCCGGCTACGAGGCCGCAGGCCACGAAGCGGTCCTGGTCGTGCCCGGCGACGCGCACGATGACGAACAGACCGAGCAGGGCAGGGTCATCACGCTGCCCGGTCCCAAGGTGCCTGGCACAGGCGGGTACCGGGTGCTGCTCGACCGCCGGCGCCTCGCTCGGTTGCTCGACGACCTCGCGCCCGACCGACTGGAGGTGTCCGACCGCACGACACTGCGCTGGACCGGCCGCTGGGCCCGAGCCGCCGGGGTACCGAGCGTGATGGTGTCCCACGAGAGCCTCGCCGGGCTGCTCGCCCTGACGGGTCTGGCCGACCGCCGACTTGCCGACACGCTCAACGCCCGTACCGCCGCTGCGTACGACACGATCGTCTGCACGACTGCATGGGGCGCAGCCGAGTTCCGCCGCATCGAAGCGCCCAACGTCGTCGAGGTTCCGCTCGGCGTCGACCTGACCACGTTCCACCCCTCGCGACGAGACCCCGCCGTGCGGGCCGGCCACGCGCCGTCTGGAGCCGTGCTGCTCGCCCTCTGCTCCCGGCTATCGGTCGAGAAGCGGCCCGATCTCGCGATCGACGCACTCGCGGCACTGCGCCGAGCCGGTGTCGACGCAGTCCTCGTGATCGTCGGTGACGGACCGCTCCGGGCGGCGCTGGCCCGCCGTGCCTACGGCCTGCCCGTCCATTTCGCCGGCTTCCTGCCCGACCAGGACGCCGTGTCGGCCCTGCTGGCCAGCGCCGACGTGGCACTGGCGCCGGGGCCGGTGGAGACGTTCGGCCTGGCCGCGCTCGAGGCGCTCGCCAGCGGCACGCCGGCGGTCGTCAACCTGGCAAGCGCACTGCCAGAGGTAGTGGGCGACGCCGGCGCCACAGCGCCCGGAACCGGCCCGGCGTTCGCCGCCGCCATCGTGGATCTGCTCGGTCGTGACACCCCACGGCTGCGGGCCGACGCGCGGACCCGGGCTGAACGATTCGGCTGGCCGACGGCGGTGGACGGATTCCTGCAAGCCCATCGCGCCCATCCGGCGCCCGTATGGAGCTCGCGGTGACCAGGTTCGTCGCCCTCGGCGACTCCACGACGGCCGGTTACGGCGATCCGATGCCCGACGGCCGCTGGCGCGGCTGGGCGGCCCTGCTGGCCGACGGCATCGGCGCGACCGAGTTCACCAATCTGGGCGCCAGCGGCGCACTCGCCGCCGACGTCGCCGCGACCCAGCTGCCTGCCGCTCTCGCGCTGCGGCCGAGCGTCGCCGCAGTGCTGGTTGGCGTCAACGACACGCTGCGCGATCGGTTCGACGTCTCAACGATCGGTGCCGCGATCGACCAGGTCGTACGCGATCTGAGCGACTGCGGCGCGGTGGTGCTCACCGTATGCCTGCCCGACCCAGCGCGGATGTTCAGACTGCCCGCCGTCCTGGGCCGGCCGCTGGCCAGGCGGATCCGCGCGGTGAACGCGATCGTGCACGGCGTCGCCGAGCGTTACAGTGCCGCGCACCTGCACCTGGTTGAGATGCCGTCCGTGTACGACAGTCGGATGTGGAGCATCGACCGGCTGCATCCGGGCGAGCGTGGGCACCGGCTCCTTGCCGGCTGGGCGTACGACTCGCTCGCCGCCCACGGAGTCCCCGTATGCCGCCGACCAGACCCGGAGCCGGACAACCCGCCGCCAACGGTCAGCGCCCAGCTCGTCTGGCTGGCCACCGAGGGCACCCGCTGGCTGATCGCCCGCAGCACCGATCTGGTGCCCTACCTCATGTGGATGGCCGCGGTCGAGTGGTGGTACGACCGGCGCGGCATACCTCGGCCAGACCATGGCGCACAGCACGAGATGGCGGCGGACCCTTCCAGACCGTTACCGGCCAGGGCCATGGGGACGTAGAGCGTCCTGCTCGAGCTGCGGACTCTCGACTCAGCGGCGCAGGAGGCGGTTCTGCCGGGCGCGCTGAAACAGGAGCGTGAGCACGCCGGCCAAGGTGATGGCGGCCAGGTTGATCAGCAGCTGGATGCCGGAACCAACTGCCTCGGCGGGCACCCAATAGGCGATCGCCACCGCGGCGTTTGCCGCCGCCGGGACCGTTGTGACCGATATCAGCACCCCGACCAGGGCCCCGGACTTCGCGGAGGTCAGGGCCAAAACCCCAGCCACGCCGGCAAGGAACCCGACGATCCAGGACAGCGCGTCCGGTTGCCAGATGAAGCTGGTCAGCGGTCTTTCCGCGGTCAGCATGGACTCATCGAGCAGGCCGAGCCCGGTCAGCGCCCACGTGAAGACGACGGTCGCCGCGGCCCCGACGGCGAACCCGACGGCCAGGGTGGCGAGCGCCCGCCAGGTTTGGCGTGGCCGGCGTGCCACGAGACCGACACAGAGCGCGACCAGCGGTCCGAACTCAGGACCGACGACCATGGCTCCGACGATCAAGATCGGCTGGTCGAGCAGCACGCCGATGCTGGCGATCAGCATGGCCGCCACCATGAACGTCAGGTACGCGAACGAGAGATGGGTCTCTTCGCCCGCGTTCTGCTCGAGTTCCTCCCAGACCAGGGCGTCACTTCCCAGGCCGGGTGATTCTCGCTCGGCACGCTCCGCTGCCGCCGACAAGATGATGTCCAGCCGCTCCACGACGATCGCCCCGTCGCGGGAAAGACCGAGCTCTCGCAGCCGGCCGATGATGCCGGTCGCCGCCTCCCGCGCAACGTCGCAACTGATCACGTCGCCGTCGGGCTTGCGGGCGCTGCCCTCGCTCACCCACAGATGCGTCACCGCCTGGCTCTCCTGAAGCAGCTGGACCGTTGCCGGCGTCAACGGCGGCGGTGAGATCACACGTACGTGCAGCATGACGAGACGCTATGTCACCCGCCGCCCCGCTCCGGCGCTCGGGCCGGTCAGGTCGTTGATCGCGGACGTCAGCGGGTTTGGAACCGATATCCGAGCCCACTGGCGGTCAGCAGGTATCGCGGGTGACTCGGATCTGGTTCGAGCTTTCGGCGAAGGGCCGCCAGGTAGACCCTGAGGTAGTTGGTCTGGTCGGTGAACTTCGGGCCCCAAACTTCCTCGAGGAGTTTCTGGTGCTCGACGGTGCGGCCGTCGTTGCGGACGAGTACTTCGAGGACGTGCCACTCGGTGGAGGTGAGCTTCACCTCCCCGGCGGCGGTGCTGACCTGTTTGGCGGCCAGGTCGACGGTGAAGTCGTCGGTCACGATCGCTGCTGGTTGTGTGTTGCCGGGGACCGCGCGGCGGAGAGCGGCGCGCAGGCGAGCGAGCAGCTCGTCCATCCCGAACGGCTTGACGATGTAGTCGTCGGCGCCGGCGTCGAGCGCCGCCACTTTGGCGGTTTGTGCGTCTCGGGCGGAGAGGATGAGGATCGGGGCCTGAGTCCAGCCGCGGAGGCCCGCGATCACCTGGCTGCCGTCCATGTCCGGCAGTCCGAGGTCGAGGACGACGACGTCGGGTGGGTGGCTGGCGGCCACCTTCAGCGCGGCCGCACCCGTGTTGGCCGTGTGCACGTCGTAGGCGCGGGCGCGCAGATTGATGGCCAGCGCCCGGGCGAGCGCGGGATCGTCGTCCACGATCAGCACCCGGGTCACGCGGTCACCACGGAACGCTCCGCGGCCGGCAGCAGCAGTTGCATCGTGAGGCCGCCACCAGGGGTGTCGGTCGGCTCGAGGCCTCCGCCCATGGCCTCGGTGAATCCGCGGGCGACGGCGAGCCCGAGTCCGATGCCACCCGTCCGGCGGTCGCCGAAGCGTTGAAACGGAGCGAAGATCTGTCGCCGGAGCTGCTCAGGCACGCCGATTCCATGATCGACGACCTCACACAGCACGTGCTCGCCACGGGCGGACCCGCGGATGGTGACGGCGTCACCGGCAGGGCTGTTCTGGAGGGCGTTGTCGATGAGGTTGGCCAGGACCCGTTCCGCCAAGCCGATGTCGACCCGAACCTCGGGAAGGGTTTCTGGCAGCTGCAGCTGAACTCTGCTCGGCGCTGATAGGGTCAACAGCGCCTTGACGACGACCTCCTCCAGCGGCGCCGTTTCCAGGTTCACCGACACGACGCCGGCTTGGAGGCGGGAGGCGTCCAAGAGGTTCGTCACGAGGTGCTGCAGCCGGTCGGCGGAGTCCTCGATGGTCTCCAACAGCTCCTCGGTCTCTTCCCGGGTCCAGGCGACGTCGTGCTGCCGGAGGCTGCTGACCGCGGCCTTCACGCCACTGAGTGGGGTGCGCAGGTCGTGTCCGACGGCCGCGAGCAGGGCCGTCCGCATCCGGTCCGCGGCTTCGAACTGGGCCGCCGCGGCGGCCTGTTCGGCGAGCCGTCGTCCCTGCAGGGCGTTGGCAGCTGCCTGCGCGAAGGAATGCAGCACCCGCTGGTCCTCGCCGAAGAGCGCGGGACCTCGCACCAGCAGCGCCAGGGTGGGATTGACCTCGAGGCGCAGTTCGGTCTCGTCCGGTTCAGGCATCGGCGCCCCTGACACGGTCTCCACCGCCGACCAGGTCCCGCCCGCCAGTTCCAGGAGCACGACCTCTCGGACGCCGAACACGGAACGAATCTGCTCCAGCACCCCGGGCAGGGTCTCCAACTCGGCCAACGCCGCACCGGCAAGCGAGGAGAGGGCATGAGCTTCGGCCTTCGACCTGGTCGCCTCGGCGGTGCGCCGAGCCGCGACGCCGACGACCAGGCTGACTGCTCCCGCAACGGTCAGGTAGACGGCCAGCACGATCAGCTGATCGGGGTCGTCGACGACGAAAGTTCCGTAGGGCACGGTGAAGAACCAGTTCAGGACAAGGCCGCCGACCAGTGCCGCCGGCAGACCCACGCGCACACCGCCGATCAGCGCGCCCAGAACGACGATCAGCAGCACCAGCAGCACCGGGGTCGCCAGCGGCAGCGAGCCCCGGTCCTCCACGAGCAACATCGTCATGATCGGTAAGCCGATCCCGACGACGGCCGCACCGGCGAGCTGGCGGCGAGCGGGCACGCCGGCGGAAACCACCGGCAGACCAGGAGCCGAGCGTCTCGAGCGGTCCTGGCCGGCCGTGCTCTGCCCGCCGGTTCCCGGTCGCGGAGCGGATTCTGCTGCCACGCTCAGATCTCCTCTCGACCAGCCATCCTTCCAGCGGTGTAGTCAAGATGGCGTCAAAATCCGGCCCGCACGCGTTAAGAACCCGTCAAGAGGTGGGTCGCCGCCACGGCAGCCGAGGTTGGATCGGCCACGTGATGACGTGGCTCGCCGGTTCGCCGTGCTGCTCGGCCGGCTCTCCCCTGAGCGGAGTCGGCGATGTTCGGTGAGGGCCTGAAGCGCATGGTCGTTGGGCGACCGATGCGCAGCAGCCAACTGGCAGAAACCCTGCTCCCGAAGAAGCTGGCGATGCCGGTCTTCTGCAGTGACCCGCTGTCCTCGGTGGCGTACGCGACGGAGGAGATCCTGCTCATTCTGAGCCTGGGCGGGCTGGTGTTCTTTCACCTTGCGTGGTACGTCGCGCTGGCCATCGCCGCGCTGCTTGCCGTGGTGATCGCCTCCTATCGGCAAACCTGCCGCGCCTATCCCAACGGCGGCGGCGCCTATGCCGTTGCCAGCGCGAACTTGGGCCAATCGGCCGGCCTCGTCGCTGCCAGCGCGTTGCTGGTCGACTATGTGCTCACCGTCGCCGTCTCGGTCGTGGCCGGTGTCGCTGCGATCACCTCAGCCGTTCCGGGTCTGTCCCGGCACGCGGTGTCGTTGTCCGTCGGGTTCGTGGTCCTCCTGACGTTGGTGAACCTGCGCGGCGTGAAGGAGTCGGGCAAGGCGTTCGCGGCCCCTACCTATGCCTTCCTGCTCGGCGTCTACGTCATGTTCGCCGTCGCCGCGTACCGGCTGCTGGCCGGGCAGCATCTGATCGCGCCCACGGCGAGCCTGCCGCTGCACCCGGAACACTCCTACGCCGGCCTTGCCCTGCTGCTCCTGGCCCTACGAGCATTCGCCTCCGGCTGCACCGCCCTCACCGGGGTGGAAGCCATCAGCAACGGCGTGCCCGCATTCCAGAAGCCGAAGGCGAAGAACGCCGCCGACACCCTCGCCATCATGGGCTTCTTCTCGATCACGATGTTCATGGGCATCACCGTGCTCGCACTCACGCTTCACGTCCACGTGGCGGAGAGCCCGACAGACCTCGGTCTGGCCCCGGACACGCCGACGCAGACCGTGCTCGCACAGGTCGCCCAGACCGTCTTCGGGAAGGGCCCTCTGTTCTACTTCCTGCAAGCGGCGACCGCCGGGATCTTGATCTTGGCAGCCAACACTGCCTACAACGGATTCCCGCTGCTGGCCTCGCTGTTGGCCCATGACCGCTTCCTCCCCCGTCAGCTATACAACCGGGGCGACCGGCTGGTCTACAGCAACGGCATCGTGCTGCTCGCGCTCTTCGCCATCGCGTTGATCGTGACGTTCGACGCGAATGTCAACTCGATCATCCAGCTCTACATCATCGGGGTGTTCGTGTCCTTCACCCTGTCCCAGCTGGGTATGGTGCGGCACTGGCAGCGCGAACTGGCGACCGGCGTCGCGGGCGCGAGACGAGCCAGGATCCGGCGCTCCCAAGCCATCAACGCCACAGGGGGCACGTTCACCGGCATCGTCTTGATCATCGTCTTGATCACCAAGTTCACCCACGGGGCCTGGATCGTCACCATCGCCATGCCGCTGCTGTTCGCCACCATGAAGGCCATCCGACGGCACTACGACCGCGTCAACGTCGAGATAGCGCCCACCCCAGCCGGTGTGAACCTTCCCAGCCGGATCCACGCGATCGTCCCCGTCAGCAGGCTGCAGATGCCGACCCTGCAGGCCCTGGCCTTCGCCCGAGCCACTCATCCGCACGTCCTGAACGCGGTCACCGTTCAGGTTGACGAGCACGAGACGCGAGCCCTCGTTGACGAGTGGACGAACCGTCAGATCCCGGTGCCGCTGACGATCATCAGCTCCCCCTACCGAGACGTGACCACGCCACTCCTCGACTACATCCGTGACGTTCGCCGGGACAGCCCGCGCGATGTCGTGTGCATCTTCATCCCCGAGTACGTCGTCGGCCACTGGTGGGAACACCTCCTGCACAACCAGAACGCACTGCGCCTCAAAGCCCGACTGCTCTTCACGCCGGGCGTCATGGTCGCCAACGTCCCCTACCACCTGACCAGCTCCAGCCGCCTGACAGGCGATGCCACTCAGACCTCAACGCATGCTCTGCCGACGCGGTGACCTCACGCCAGACGGGCCGGGATCGATGGCGGAACACGACGTCGCTTCCTCAGCGGGTGGCGCGAGGCCCTCGTTCACCGAGGAGTTGGTTGATCAAGGCCGACGGATGTGGCCGTGACCTGCGACTCCTCTGGAGACGTCGGCGAACTGGATTCCCAGCGGCAGGACACAGAAGGCAGGAATCACCGACTGCGTGAGCTCTCCTCGGTCAGCTCCAGCCGCATGATGGCGCGCTCGGCGCTGGGCCGCTGTACGCAGCGGAATCCGAGGCGTGCGAACACTCGTTCTCTGCCCACGTGCTCGTATCCCTGCCGCCGTACTCCGGCAGCAAGCGGCCATGCCTCGATGGCTGGCGCGCCCGCCTGCCGAGCCGCGGATACGGCTGCCCGAAGCAGAGGAACAGCGATGCCCAGTCCCCGGTATCGCGCGGCGACGAAGATGCAGGCCACGAGCCACACGTGTTCGTCCTCATGGCGAGGCCTCCCCGCCAGCAGGCTGCTCCTGCCCTTGATCGCGGCGACGTAGCGGGAGCGGGGACCACAGGCGCACCAACCGGCGGGCTCACCGTCAACCGATGCCAACGCGCCCATCGGAGTTGGGCTGGTGACGGTCATCGCTTCGAACCGGCGCCGATTCCCGCCGCCGTACCAGCCGGCGGCGAACTGCCAGCCACTGGTGCAGAACGCCATGCACCAGCAATGGCGGGTCGTGCGTTCACGCTCGAACAAGATCCCCACCGCATCGAGCTGGTCAGGACCCACGGTTTGGACGTCGACCTCACCCACGACCGGAGCGTACCCAACTCCTGTTCGCCTGCAATCAGCCGCAAATCCGGACGCTATTTCGGTGACGCGTCGCTGCCGGGTCCTCTGCTACGGTGTCGAGCGGCATCAGGAAGGAAAGTGTTGTATAAGCTCGACGCGTCGCCACTTCGCATGGCTCAGTTGCTGATCGTTCACCGGGAGCCCGCTCTGGTGATTCGAGATCGGATTTCCGGCGGTTGGGCACATCGATACCGGCAGGGGACCTTGGTCTCACCGAAACCGCGGGGGCTCCCCTGGCAATTGGCTGAACAGAAGACCAGGGAGATCTTCTTTCATCGCTACACGCCGAAGTCCGGCGACACTGTTCTGGAGGTGGGTGCGGAGTACGGCGCCGACACGGTATTCCTGAGCCGGCTCGTCGGACCGACTGGCCGGGTGATTGCCGTCGAGGCGCACCCCGTGACCTGCAGTCTGCTGCGACGTACCGTGGAATTGAACAGATTGACCAATGTCCAGGTCGTCAATGCGGCAGTTTCGGACACGAACGGCACGACAGGCATTTCGGACGGTTCGAGCGCGTCGAACCGGGTCGTGTCGGACGGGTCGGGCCTGACAGTGCGGTCGGTGACGATTGATCATCTCCGCGAAGAGCACGACTTGCACCGGATCGACCTGCTGAAGATGAACATCGAGGGCAGCGAACGTCAAGCGATCGCCGGCATGGAGGCCAGTCACGACCTCGTCCGGCACGCCGTGATCAGCTGCCACGACTTCCGGGCTGACAGGACCGGGGACGAGTTCTTCCGCACCTCCCATGTCGTCGAGCCGAGGCTCGCTTCGTGGGGCTTCACCGTATCCCGGCGGATCGACGATCCGCGCCCGTGGATCCGTGACTACCGGTACGCCGAACGACCGCAGGAGCCCGACATCGGCTGACGACGTCGGGCAGCGTCATCGATCCACCGCGGGTCGGCTCCCCTAACGCTTCGTCACCGTCGATCACCCACTGAAGCCGGTACGAGAATGCTCGCCATCTGGCTGACGGCCTGTTGAATGTCTGCGAACGCGGTCGCGTAGACCTGCTCGGGCAGGCCGTACGGGTCCACCACCTCGTCCTGACTAGGATCGGCGACCTGTCGCCGCTGGGTGGCGGCCAACGGGACGGCGTCGCGCATACGCTCCGGCACCGGCCCGTCCGGCAGCCGGGTGAGGTCGATCGACCCGAGCAGCCTGGCGAACTCCTTCAAGGTGAAGGTGCGCCGGACCGCCTTCGGCCAGAGCTCGACGACATCGCCGCGTTGCTCCTGCGTCATGGTCAAGACCAGCTCGGCGGTTCTCAGCAATGGCGCCTCCAACCGCCGGGCGACGAAGCCGTCCGGGTTGGCGCCGGCGTCGGCCAACAGGATGTCCATGGGGCTGGCGATCGGCTGCCCGACGAGGGCATGCGTGCCAGCGGAGGCGGGCGCTACCGCGTCGCCGAAGGCTGCGGTCAACAAGCGTTCGGCGGCCGGCGAACGGCAGACATTGCCTGTGCAAACACAGAGAATTGAGAAGGGGCTGATATCTGTCACTGCTTGATATTCCTGGTCGGGGGCTCGCGCCAGGGTAACCGAATTTCCCCGACCTCGCTCGTTATGCTGCCGCCATGCCCAACTTCCTACGGGGCAACTGGCCTTTGGCCATCGGGGGGTTGGTCGTTTTGAATGTCGTGCTGATCGCTGCGCTCATCCTGAGACAGCCATCGTCGGTCGCGCAGTCGACCGCTGTGCCAATACCGTCCGTCTCCCCCTCCACCGCCCAACCAACGCCATCGGAAACCGGCCGAATCCCGGATTCGACCCGGACGACGGAGGCAGGCAGAACTCCGAGCAGGATTCCCGAGACCTCGAGTTCGATACCACGCGCATCCCGGATCATGGCCGTGAATTCCAAGACCGTGGGATGGAAGGCGATCGCCGGCGGCTGTGGAGACAAGGCGTCAGTTGACGTGACCACCGACGGTGGGCTGACCTGGCGCAGCACCGATCCCGGAATTCGCGGCATCGTCCGCCTCAAGAGCTATGGGAGTGGATCCGTATTCGCCGTCGGCGCCGACGGTAAGTGCCAGCCGGAATATGCCTGGATCACAAGTCCGGACGGATCGTGGCAGACCGACTCCGCGATGGCCGACCGCACGTGGTACCGCGGGCTCGACCAACCCAACCAGGTGCACGCGCCCGGCGGCCGGCTGTTCGCGCCTTGCGGTTCCGGGCTCGCCGACTTGGCGGGACTCGGCGGCTACCACGCCGCGGTGCTGTGCACCGATGGCCGCATCCGGACCCTTCCCGGCGGCAACACCTGGAAGACGGTGGGAACGAGCTCGACTGCCCGGGCGCTCAATGCCGACGACTTCCGCTTCGTCGTGGCCATGATCGCCGAGGGCTGTGCGGGTGTGGTGATCCAGCGATTCGACGCCGACGGAACCGGGCTGACCGATGACCCACGCCCCTGCCACGAGGTGCCGGTGAGCCCGGCTGAGGGCGCGCTCGGCGTCGCGATCCGAGGCAACGCGACATGGCTCTGGTCGACGCGCGCCTGGCCGCTGTTGAGGAAGTAGCGGGCTCGGCGGACCGTCGGCTGCGAGTGCTTTGGGGGGCCCGATCAGCCGTGATCCGGATCCGCTCAGCCGTCCGCCCGACGGCGCGGCGCCGGGCTGGCTGTCGCCGGCTGCCGGCCCGATCCCTCTTCGGCCGTGTAGTAGCCGCTCTCGTAGACGTACGGCCGGGCGTCCCGGCGCGCGATCTTGTTCAGGACGAGGCCGTACAGCTGGGCGTCGGCCGTGCGCAGGGTATCGATGGAGTCGACCAGCTGTGCCTTGTGAATCCGGTCGGCGCCGACGACGATCAGCGCCCCGCCGGCCATCTTCGTGAGAATGGTGGCGTCGGTGACCGGGAGCAACGGCGGGCTGTCCAGCAGCACGACGTCGTACGACGCAGCGAGCTTGGCCAGCAGGTCGGCCATCGCGGGCGACCCCAGCAGCTCGCTCGGGTTCGGCGGCACCTGTCCGGACGGCAGCAGGTCAAGACTGGCCTCGCGCCAGGGCTGCAACACGTCCTCGACGTCAGCGCGGCCGATCAGCACGGTAGTCAGCCCCGCGCGCCCCTCCAGCCCGGTGTACTTGGCCACCGACGGGCGCCTCAGGTCGGCATCGACCAGGACCACGCGGGAGCCTGCGTCCGCCAGTGCCACCGCGAGGTTGATCGCCGTCGTCGACTTGCCCTCGCCCGCCACCGAGGAGGTGACGACCACCGACTTGGACTCGTGCGCCGCGCCGATGAACTGCAGGTTGGTCCGCAGCCGTCGGATGGCCTCAGCCGGGGGGCTCATCGGTTCGTCGGCCACCACGACCGGATGCCGCGACACGGCCTGGTCGAAGGCGATGGAGCCCAACAGCGGGCTGTCGGTCAGGGAGCGGATGTCCTTGTCGCTGCGAAGCTTGGTGTCGAGTGCCTGCCGCAGCAGCGCCAGGCCTACTCCGAGCAGGATCCCGACAACGAGTCCGAGCGCAAGGTTGCGAACGACGTTGGGAGACGACGGAGAGGTGGGCGGCACCGCCGGAGCCAGGGTGGTGGCCCGCACGGCCTGGCTGCCGTCGGCGCGCTCCGGCGACAGACTGGCGGCCACCTTGGAAAGCTTCGTGCCCACGGCATTGGCGATGTCGGCTGCCTGCGCCGCGTCGACGTCGGTGACGGCGATCTCCAGGATCACCGTCTGGGTCGGCACGTTCGCGCTGACGGTGCCGGCCAGCTCTTCAGGCGTCATCGACAGGTGCAGCTCGTCGATCACCGACTTCAGCACCAGGGGCGAGGTGGCGACCTCGGCGTAGGAGGTAATCTGCTTCTCCGCGAAGGTGGAACCCTGGGCCAGCTCGGTCGCGGAGCCGGAGCCCTCGACGCCGAAGAACAACCGCGTGGTCGCGGTGTACTTCGGTGTCATCAGCAGCGTCATCGCCGCCGCTGCGGCGAGGGCCACGAGCGCCACCACGAGGACGGTCAACCAGCGGCGGCGGAGCATGTCGAGGTAGGCGCGCAGTTCCATCGGGAGAACCTCTGCTCACTCCCCGAGCGACTCCAGGCGGGCGCTATCTTGTCACATTCTGGACGGCTAATCACCCCGCAACTGGCCGGCCGGGGCGGGATGCTCCCAAGGAATCGGCGCAGCTCGGACGCCAGTCGCCCGACGCGCATCTGCCGTCCCGCGCCGTTGCGGTTATCCTTGGCTCCGATTGGCTGAGCCGTGCAAACCGCTCGGTTCGATCGTGTCTCGGGGTGAGACAGCTAAGGATCTACGTGTCATCATCCGAGCAGACGATCTCGCGGCCTGCCGTCAGCTCTCATGTCCGCAGTGGCGCCTCCCCGCTCGGTCGCGATGACGCCGCCCGATCCACGCCCGGCGATGGCTCGCGGATACATCTGTCCAAGGCCGACGTCACCGCTGTCGAAGAGGCCTACGTCCTCGACGCCATCCGCTCCGGCTGGGTCGCCCCGCTGGGACCGCACGTGGACGCCTTCGAAGCGGAGATCGCCGCCCGGGTCGGAGTGGCGTCCGCGGTCGCCCTCAGTTCTGGTACGGCGGCACTCCATCTCGGTCTTCTGGGCCTCGGCGCCGGTCCCGGCACCGCCGTCCTCTGCCCGACCCTCACCTTCGCCGCCTCCGCCAACGCCATCGTCTACACCGCGGCCACGCCGGTCTTCGTGGATGTGCTGGCCGAGGACGGCAACGTCGACCCGGCGCTGATGCTGGACGCCGTCGACATGCTGCGCCGGGAAGGCGTCACAGTGGCAGCGGCGGTCGTCGTCGACCTCTTCGGCCGCTGCGCGAACTACCGGGACCTGGTCGGCGGGTTGGCTGCGCGCGACGTACCGCTCCTGGAGGACGCGGCGGAGTCGCTCGGGGCGAGCTTCGACGAGCATGCGGCGGGCTCCTTCGGTCAAGCGGCGGCACTGTCGTTCAACGGCAACAAGGTGATGACGACCTCCGGTGGCGGGATGCTGGTCAGCCACAACCCGGAGCTGGTCGAGCGCGCGCGCTACCTGTCGACGCAGGCGCGGCAGCCCTGTTCCTGGTACGAGCACACCGAGATCGGCTACAACTACCGGCTGTCGAACGTCCTGGCCGCCCTCGGTCGTGGCCAGCTGTCCCGGCTGGACGAGATGATCACCAGGCGGCGAGCCGTCCGCGGCCGCTACGTCGAGGCGCTGGCCGGCCTCCCGGGCGTACGGGTGCTGGGAGAGTCGCCGGACGGACTGGTCCGGCAGGACAACTGCTGGCTCACCACCATCGAGCTGGACCCTGCGGTTGCCGAGGTCTCGGCGGAGGGGCTGATCGCGAGGCTGGCCGCCGATGCCGTCGAGGCCCGCCACCTCTGGAAACCCATGCACCTGCAGCCGGTGTTCAGGGGCCATCGGGCGTTCCTGACCGGCCGGGCCGAACGTCTCTTCGCCCGGGGCGTGGCGTTGCCCAGCGGCTCCTCGATAACCGACGGCGAACTCGGACGCGTGATCGACATCCTGATCAGGACGCTCCGCCGATGACCGGGTCCTTCGTGGCTGCGCCCGAGCGCCGGAGCCGGATGTTCGACCGATTCAAGCGCGGCTTCGACCTGGCGGCGGGGCTGTCGGCCCTCCTGCTCTCGCTGCCCATCCAGCTGGCGGTGGCGGCGGCGGTGGCGGCTCGTCTCGGACGACCCGTGCTGTTCCGGCAGGCCCGTCCCGGGCTGGACGGACGACCGTTCGAACTGATCAAGTTCCGGACCATGCACCCGGTGGACCCGGCCCGAGGCCGGCTCGACGACGAGTCACGACTCACCCGCTTCGGGGTCTTGCTGCGCAGCACCAGCCTGGACGAGCTCCCCACGCTGTGGAACGTCGTACGCGGGGACATGTCCCTGGTCGGGCCACGACCGCTGCTGATGGAGTACCTCGGTCGCTACAGCGCCGAGCAGGCGCGCCGGCACGAGGTCCGGCCGGGACTGACCGGCCTGGCCCAGGTCTGCGGGCGCAACACCCTGAGCTGGTCGGACCGGCTCCGCCTCGATGTGGAGTACGTCGACGGCCGGAGCCTGGCGCTGGACCTCGGCATCCTGCTGCTGACCGTCCGCTCCGTGCTGCGGCGAGAGGGCATCAACCGCGACGGGCACGTGACGATGCCCGAGTTCACCGGTCGCGAGACGTCGAACGGCGCTGCATGAGCAGGCCGATGGTGATCGTCGGCTGCGGTGGGTTCGGGCGGGAGGTCTGGTCGATCGTCGAGGCACTCAACGCCCGCGGGGACTCGTGGACCGTCGAGGGATTCGTCGACGACGCGCCGTCCGAGGAGTCGCTCAACCGCGTGCAGATCCTCGGGTCTGCGGTTCTCGGCTCGGTCGCGGACCTGAGAAAGCGGAAGTCCCCGTACGCGGCCGTGCTCGCGATCGGTTCCCCTGCGGCGCGCAAGGACGTCGCCTGGGCGCTCGCCGGCACCGACGTCGAGTACCCCAGACTGATCCACCCGGACAGCACCCTTGGCCACTCCATCGAGGTGGCGGACGGCGTTGTCGTCGCCCCCGGCGCCAGGTTGAGCACCAACGTCCTGCTGGGCGCCCACGCCCACGTCGACCAGAACGCGACGGTCGGCCACGACAGCCAGATCGGCGCGTTCTCCCGGCTCAACCCGCAGGCCTGCGTCTCCGGGTCGGTACGGATCGGACGCGGCGTGCTGGTCGGCGCGAGCGCCACGATCCTGCAGGGCCTCGCCGTGGGCGACGGCGCGGTCGTCGGCGCGGCAGCCTGCGTCGTCAGAGACGTGCCGGCCGGCGCGGTGGTCAAGGGGGTTCCCGCCCGATGAAGCACCTGGTGATCGCGGTCAAGACCACCGACGGCGGGCTGTGGATCCTCCCCCACGTATTGGAGGCCCGCCGGCGCGGAACGAAGGTGACGGTACTCACCCCGGCCGGGGACGGGCGGCTGGTCAGGGCAGTCCGGAACCTGAGCTCACACGATTCAGGTGTTGGTCATCAAGCCTCGCCGTTCGACTTCTCCTTTCGCCGTCCGTGGCGCGCGCTCCGCGGTCTTTGGCGGCTTCGAGGCACCATCCGCGACCTCGCTCCCACCATCGTGCTGTACCACCTCTACGCCAGCGCTCTGGCCGTACGGATCGCGTGCCTCGGCCTGCGGTTGCGACGGGTGCACATGGTCGCCGGTCCGCTCTACCTCGAGTCGAGGATCATCCGGCTGGTCGAGCGGCTGCTGGGCCGGCTCGACGATCTGATCATCTGCGGCAGCGAGTACACCCGGCGCCGGTATCTGGGCCTCGGCTTCCCGCCGTGCCGTCTGGTCACCGTGCCGTACGGGGTGGACGTGGCGCAATTCACGCCGGACCGGGCGCCAGACCACCTGGCCGTCCGGCGCCGGCTGGGGGTGATGCCGCACTCCTTCGTCGTCGGGATGGTGTCGTACGTCTACGCGCCGAAGTCCCTCGTCCACAGGGGTGAGGGGATCAAGGGACACCGCTATCTGCTACGGGCATGGCGACGCTTCCGGCAGCGACATCCGGACGCGGAGCTGCTGCTGGTCGGCAGCGGTTTCGATGCCGCCGGTGAGGCCTACCGGCAGCAGCTGATGACCGAGCACGGCGTTGCTCCGGACGCCGCCGAAACCGCCGGGGTGCGTTGGCTGAGCACCGTCGCCGACGTACGGGAGGCCTACGCTGCGATGGACGTCAGCGTCAGTCCGTCGCTGTCGGACAACCACGGCGCCGTGCTCGAGGCCTCCGCGATGGCCGTGCCGAGCATCGTCAGCGACGCCGGCGCGCTGCCGGAGGCGGTGACGTCGGAGTCGGGATGGGTCTTTCCCGCGGGCTCGACCGAGGCGCTGCTGGATCGGCTGGAGCAGGCGTATGCGGATTGGGCCGAGGGCAGCCTGGCGCCCAGGGGACGGGCCGCCCGGACCTACGTCAGGGCTCAGTTCGACGTTGCCGAACTGAGCCGGCGAGTGATCAGTTGCCTTGACGAGTAGCGGAGTCCGGCTGGCGCGGGAGTCCGTCCGTACCACCGCATGGGCGTTCTGCGGGCTGGGATTCTCCTTCGCCTCCGGCATCGCCAGCGCGCGCATGCTGGGACCGCACGACCGCGGCTCGGTCGCCGTGGCGGTAACCCTCGTCGGTCTGGGCACGCTGTTGTCGGCGCTCGGCACCAATGTCTCGCTGCGGGTCTATCTGCCCACCGACCCGCGGGTGACGATTCCGCTCTACTGGCGGCTCAGCTCGAAGCTGGCACTGTTGAGTCTCGCACTGCTGATCCCGACGGTCCTGATCGTGGCCAGCTCGGTGGACCGGGCGCTGGCCCACCCGCTCACTCTCGCGGCCATCGCGGCGCTGATCGTCACGACGTTCTTCGCCAACCAGACGGCGGACTGCCTCAATGCGCTGCACCAGTCGGCCCGCTCGGCCCAGCTCAACGCCATCGGTTTCTTGATGACGGCCGTGCCGATGCTCGTCTGCTGGCTGGCGGGCCTGGGAATGAAGGGCGCGATCCTCGCCTACGCGTGCGGTTTCGCCCTTCGGGTGGCACTCGGCCGGAGCTGGCTGCGCCGCCTGGTGGACCGCGCCGAGCCGACGGCGGGCGGCGGCGAGCGGCTGCTGGTGCGGGCCGGGATCCGGCTGCTCGGAATGATCTTCGGTCAGGCCGTGCTCATTCGTGCCGACCAGCTGGCGGTGGGCCTGCTGATCGGCAGCCACGCGGCGGGTCTGTACGCGGTGGCTGCCACCCCGGCGGGAATCCTCACCGTGCTCGGCGCCTCGCTGGGTCAGGTGACGTTCGCGGAGGCTGCCCACGGAAGTCTCACCCGGCAGCTGTTGGTCCGGCAGACGGCGGTCGCCGCGGGACTCACGGGTGCTGCGGCCCTGGCGGGCGTGCTGCTGCTGCCCTGGGTGCTGCCGGCGCTGTTCGGTCGCGAGTTCGCCGGCTCGGTGTCGGTTGCCCAGGCGCTGCTCGGCGTGCAGGTGCTGGCGGCTGCCTACCTGGTCGTGAGCCGCGCCGTCGCCGGCTACGGCATGATCAGCTGGGCCGGATCCTCCGGGGTGCTCGGCGGCCTGGCGATCATCGCCGCCTCGCTGCTGCTCATCCCCCGCTTCGGCCTGTTCGGGGCGGCCGCCGGCTCAGCGGCGGCGTTCGGGCTGATGATCGCGTACCTGGTCCTCGGCCTGGCGAGGACCAGACCGTGGCTCCGTTCCGAGGCTCTTTGAGCTGGCTCCCCGACAGCCGACCGATCCGTCCTCTCGTCGCTGGACCGGGCCGTGACCACGTCAGACGACCTGGAGTCGACCTCTCCCGATCGTCGGTACGGCGATGGCGCCAGGAAGTGGCGGCGCAGCTTCCCGAGCAGCACGCCGGTCAGCACACAGCCGAAACCCATCACGGCCCAGCCCGGAATCGGTGCGAACGAGTTGCGGACGTGCATCAGCAGCAGCACGGCGACCACACCGCTCAGGGCGATGCGCACCGCAGACCGTCGTTCGGCGAACAAACGCCCGACGAGGCCGCCGATGAGCGTCATGACGACCATCACGCCGCCGACTCCGCCGTTGTGGTGTGCCTCGGCGATCGTCGACCCCCCGATGGCGCCGATCCTCGCCGCCACCTCGACGTTCATCAGCCGGAAGTCGTCGGACGTGTCGCGTAGGGGCAGTCCGAGCGCCGTGCGCGCCTGCCGGTCGATGGGCGCGACATACGTGGCTCCCCACAGGTACGGGCGTCGGCCGCCCTCGTGCCACCCGACGGACACCGTCAACGGCCGGATCGAGTGACCCATCTCCTCGACCGCCGACAGAGGCGACAGGGCGATCTCGGAGGACGTTGTGTGGGCTATCCCGTGCACCCGGACCTGCGAGATCACCGAGATCGCGATCAGCGCTCCGGCGATGGCTAGCCAGAATTCCCGGGCCCGGGGCATCGGGCGCGTGCAGCCGAGAACGCCGATAGCAGCGATCAGCGGGATGAACACCTCGTCTCGCAGGCCGACCATGAGGGCGAGCCCCGCATAAAGGGCGAACGCTCCGACGGCGATCTGGCTCAACCGCCTGTGCAGGTCGAGCGCGCTGAGGGTGAGGCCGAGCACCAGGACCAGGAACACCCAGGGCAGATGCGCCCGGCCGGTCGCCGACAAGTACTCCAGATATGGCCGCAGGAAGAAGTCGGAGCCCGCCGCCGTCACGCTGATGGTCAGCCAGGCGATCACGCCGAGGACTGTCAGGATCCCGCCGAAGTCGGCGATCGCCTCCCGGATCCGCCGCTCGTTGGCCTGTCGCGCAGGGTCGGCCGACGGTTTCGACGACCCGCGGGTACGGGCCGTGAGCCGGGAAACGGCGTAACCCATCGCGTAGCAGCCCCCCGCCAGGTCGACGATGTACGCGGCCCGGATGCCGAGCTGCTCGTCGAACCAGCCTGACGCCGGGGTCTGCAGTGCCTGTGCGAGCCGCCCGAGCAGGGCCGGAGCGACGTACAAGCCGCTGTGGAAGATGGCGAGGACGACGAAGTACAGGAACGGGAAGGACCAGGCGCCGCGCCGGTCGGTGCGATAGATCAGTGCCGCGATCACCGCCTGGCCGGCGAGCAGCAGCAACGACGCCGGCCGCAGCGGAAACTGGCCGATTTCCGTCTCGAACAACAACAGCGCGCCGAGCCACATGGCGGAGAAGAGCAGCAGCACCGCGCTGGCGCTGCGGCCGGTTCGAGCGCTGACCTCGACCGGCAGCTGGGTCTCAATGGTTGCCACGCCACACGTCCTGGACCGTCCGAGCTGCCACTTCCGCGTCGAAGGCCGAGCCCACGAGCTGGGCATGGCTGGCCCGCCGGTCTTCGGCGGTCGGCACCCGAGCCAGACCATCCTGGATCGCCGCTGCCCAGGTCGAGTCCGCACGGGCGAGAGGCACGATGCGGATGCCGTCCAACCGGTCTGCCAGATAGACAGCCCCCGGAACGTCGGAGGCCACCACCGGAGTGCCCATGGCACGGGCCTCCAGGACGACGCCCGGCAGGCCCTCCAGCCGTGAGGTGAAGAGCAGCAGGTCCGCGGAGACGAGCAGGTCGGCGACGTCGTGCCGCTCGCCGAGAAACACCACGTGGTCGGCGACCCCGAGGTTCTCGGCGGCGGCGAGCCAGCGGCTCCGGTTGGCGCGGGCCGTCTCCGCGGAGCCGCCGTCCCGGCCGGCGAAGACGAGGGTGCCGTGGCCGCCCTGTCGCCGGAAGGCGGCGAAGTAGTCGATGGCGCCTTCGCGGTTCTTCGTCGGGATGTCGGCCCGGCCGAGGTGGAGGATGACCGGATCCTCCGGCTCGGCAACTAGCGAGTCCCTGATGGTGGTCGCCCGGCCCGGATCGAAGTTCTGCAGGTCGATCCCGTGCAGCACCACCACGGTCCGTCCGTACTTTCTCGTCAGCGCGGCCGGCAGCGTTGACGGTGACACGCCCATCAGGCAGGTGGCGAAGTGCTGGACGAACCAGCGCATCACCGGATAGCTGAGGCGATGGCGGGCATCGAGCTCCGACCACGGAACCCCGTCACTGCGGAAGTGCGCTATCCGCGTCCGTACGCCGGCCAGCCAGGCGAGGAACAGCAGCGGGCCGGACGTGTAGTACACGTTCGAGTGGATCGCGTCGATCCGCAAGCTCCGAAGCAGCCGGACGAACCGGAGAGGGAAGTCAGGGCGATAGATGCGCATCGGGTAGATCGCCGCACCCGCCTCGGCGTAGACATCCGCCAGCGCACCGAGCCGACCGGAGAGGGTGATCACCGATGTCTCGACGCAGCGCGCGTCGGTGGCCTGGATGAGCTGAAGCGTCCGCATCTCGACCCCGCCGCGATCGAGGCTGCCGAGCACGTGCGCGACCCGGGTGGGCGGCCGGTGGCCCGCCTCCTCGCAGCCGAGCTCGGCGAACTGGCGCAGGAAGGCCGAGTAGCGCTTCGGGTCGGCCCCGGTGGCGATCTCGCGTGCCCGGATCCGATTGCGGCGGCCGTGGGCACGCTGCAGGTCGGCCGAGCGCGCAACCTCGGCGATCTTGTGGGAAAGGCTGACCGGATCGTTCGCCGGGACGATCATCTCGGCGGCCAGCAGCTCGGGGATGCCGCCCACGTCGGTGCCGACGCAGGGCAGCCCGCGTGCCATCGCCTCGACCAGGGCCCGCGGCAACCCTTCGGTACGGGAGGGCTGGACGTAGAGATCACAGGCGTCCAACAGCTCCCGGACGCGCGGCGGCGGCAGCTGGCCGTGGAACGTGACCCGGCCGGCCACCCCGAGATCCCGGCACAGCGCGCGCAGGTCGCTCTGCCGGCGACCGGCGCCGATCAGGTGCAGCTCGACGTCCGGCCCGGCAGCCGCCAGTACCGCCAGCGCGTGCAGCAAGACGTCATGACCCTTGTAGAGCTGCTCGTGCGAGCCGATGGAGACCAACCGGAATGGGTCGCCGACCGCCCGCAGCCGGTCGTGAGAGGCGAAGGCCGAGCGGGGCAGCCGCACGTTGGACCTGGCCAGCTGAGGCGCTGTCGCGCTGGCCGGATAGGCCAGCTGGAGATGTCGCTCCGAGACGTAGACGACGGCTGCCGCGGCCCGCACCTGCCGCCGGAGCACCAGCTGCGCCGCGGGCGCCAGCAGCGCCGCGGTGGCACCGAAGGTGCCGGCTGCCAGGACGGCGCCCAGATCTCCGACGACGTTGGCCAGAAAAGGGCGGCGCTGGCAGCGGGCGTGCAACTGGACCAGGCTCGCGACCAGCCCCGGCAGCTTGCCGGCGAAGTATCCGTCCGCGTCGGCAGCGATACGCCGGATCGCCCGGGTCAACGCCAACAGCCGGGTGCCGGCCTGGCGGACTCCCTCGTAGTTCGGCAGCGCACCGACGGTCACGCCAGGGCCCTCGACCAGCCCGCCTGAGACATGGGCAACCGGTGCGACCCGGGCCAGGACCACGACCTGGTCGAAGTGGTCGAGCATGGGCGCGTAGTTGGCGGCCCAGTCCCCCGGGTGGGGCGAGCGCAGCCGGCCGTCCGGGCCGCGGTGCAGACGGGACTCGGTGGCCAGGTACAAGCGCTTCATCGTCACCGCCGGATGGCCAGCTCGTGTCGCATCCACTCGGCCGTCGCGCCGACACCGGCGGCCAGGCCCACCGGGACCACCTCCGGGAACAACCGGAGCAGCCGGGTGCTGTCGGCCTGCGAGTCCCGGACGTCTCCCGCTCGCGGCGCGGTGTGGACGACCTCGACCGATGTGTCCAACGCCGCTTCCAGGAGTGCGACGAGCTCCAACAACGTGTGCCGGGTGCCGAAGGCGAGATTGATCGGGCTCTCCGATGCGACCCTCTGCCGGACCGCGCGCGACAGTACGCCGGTCACCGTCTCGACGAAGGTGAAGTCGCGGGTCTGCAGGCCGTCGCCGTGCACCAGCAGCGGTTCGCCGCGCAGCGCGCGATCGAGGAAGGTCGGGACGACGGCGGCGTACGCGTGGTCGGCGGCCTGCCGCGGCCCGTACACATTGAAGAAGCGGAACGCCAGCACCGGCAGGCCGAAGACGTCCTGGTACGCCAGGGCGTACGACTCCGTGGCGAGCTTGCTCACCGCGTAGGGGCTTCTCGGCATCGGGCGGAGGTCCTCGTGCTTCGGCAGCACCGGATTGGCGCCGTACACCGAGGAGGAGGACGCGACCACCACGTGGGCGCCGACGGAGCGTGCCGCCTCCAGCACGTGCAGGGTGCCCGTCGCGTTGGCCGAATGGCTGGCCATCGGATCCTTGACCGAGCGGGGCACGGACGGCAACGCCGCCAGATGGACGATCGCGTCGACGCCCCGGCAGGCGTGGCCCAACAGCGCCTCGTCGAGGATCGAGCCCCGTCGGAAGTCGACGTCGAGGCCGTCGAGGTTGCGTTCGTGGCCGCTGGACAGATCGTCGAGAACGACGACGTCGGTCATGCTGTCCCGCTGCAGCTGCCGGACGAAGTTGGACCCGATGAAGCCGGCCCCGCCCGTCACCAGAACTCGCATGGCCTACAACGTCTCCACGTACGGGCCCTGGAGCGAGCGCTGGGTGTCCAGCACCGGGATCGCCGCCGTGCCGAGCATGGACAGGTCGATCGCCGCGTGCGGCGTCAGGATGATCGCCAGATCGGCCCGCTCGACCACCTCCGCGGTCAGCTCCGCCGGCGTGACGTGCTCCGGCCAGCGGTAGGGCTCGACGTGTGGATCGACGCCCACCAGGTCGGCGCCAAGATCTTGCAGCAGGGAGATCACCTTGAGCGCAGGCGCCTCGCGGATGTCGCCGGTGTTCGGTTTGTACGACAACCCGACCAGCAGGAGGGTGCTGCCGCGGACGGCCAGCGATCTCGCGTTGAGCATCCGGGTGGCGCGCTGCACCACGTACAGCGGCATGTGGTCGTTGATGTCGTTGGCCAGCTCGATGAACCGGAAGCTCTGCCCCAGCTGCCGACGGACCTGCCAGGACAGATAGCTGGGGTCGACCGGCAGGCAGTGGCCGCCGACCCCGGGACCCGGGGTGAATCGCAGGTAGCCGAACGGCTTGGTGCTCGCGGCGTCGATGGCCTCCCAGATGTCGATGTCCAGCTGGTTGGCGAAGATCGCCAGCTCGTTCATCAGGGCGATGTTCACGTGCCGAAAGGTGTTCTCCAGCAGCTTCGTCAGCTCGGCGACCTTCGGCGACGACACCGGCACCACGCGTTCGACCAGGGTGGCGTAGAAGGAGGCAACCTTCTCGAGCCCCTCGGCCCCGAGGCCGGAAACGACCTTCGGGGTGTTGCCGAAGCGATGGGTCGAGTTGCCGAGGTCGATCCGCTCCGGTGAGTAGCCGACATGGAAGTCGGTGCCGGCCCGCAGGCCACTTCCCCGCTCCAGGATCGGGAGCACGAGCTCCTCGGTCGTCCCGGGATATGTCGTCGACTCCAAGATCACCGTGCAGCCCGCGCGAACGAAGGCACTCAGCTGCTCCGCGGCGTCCTCGATGTAGGACAGGTCCGGAACCGACTCGCGCAGCGGCGTCGGCACGGTGATCACCGCGACGTCGAACCCGCGGACCGCCTCGTAGCTGTCGGCCGGCGAATAGCGCCCCGAGGCCAGCGCTCGGCGGAGCTCCTCATCGGGCACGTCGCCGACGAACGACCTGCCGGCGGTCAGCTCGCTCACCCGGTGCTTGTCGATGTCGAGCCCGATCACGTCGAAACCGGCCTCGACGGCGCGCATCGCCACCGGCAATCCGACATAACCCTGGCCGATGATCGCGACCCTTGCCGGCGTGGCGCGCAGAGCGCCCGGAGACTGGGGCATTTACTGCTTCCGCTGGTCATCCCCGAGCCACAGTGTGCGGCCCCAGCCTAACGGCAGTCGGCGCGACAACGGACCAGGCGCTCGGGCGCCGGACCGACATACCAGCCGCCGAGATCTGCTTGCTGCGCGGCGCCACCGAGAACCGGGACGGGATGCGCGGACCTCTCCCTCGCAATGTCTCCGTCGCCGCCGCAGAGATCGGGCATTCGGGTGGTGAACCAGACTCTGCGCGGGTCTGGCTTCGTCTCAGGGCCGGACGGCGGCCTCGGGCTGCCCGCGGTAGATCTGGCCGAGAGCGAGCTCGAGGCTCTCCGGCGCGAACGCCAGCTCGGCCGGATCCAACGGCGGCACCGGGACGTGGGAGATCCTGGGGTGGAACTTCCGCTCGCCCGCCTCGTCTTGGCTCAGCAGCGACTCGTGCATCTTCTCGCCGTGCCGGAGTCCGGTGAAGACGATCTCGACATTGGCGTTCGACCGGGCCACCAGCCGCTGCGCGACATCAAGGATCTTGACCGGCTCACCCATGTCGAGGACCAGCACCTCGCCGTCCGCACCGATCGCGGCCGCCTGGATGGTCAGCTCACACGCCTCCGGGATCGTCATGAAGTACCGGGTGATCTCCGGATGCGTCACGGTGACCGGGCCACCCGCGTGGATCTGGCTCACGAACGTGTGCAGCATGGATCCCCTGCTGCCCAGGACGTTGCCGAACCGGACCGAGAGGTACGTGCCCCGCGACCGGTGGCCGTACCAGGCCGTGACCCGCTCGGCCAGCCGCTTCGTCTTGCCCAGCACGCTGGTCGGATCGGCGGCCTTGTCGGTGGAGATGTTGACGAACTTCCGGCAGCCGTAACGCTCGGCCGCCAGCAGCACGTTCACGGTGCCGAGGACGTTGGTCTTCCACCCCTCGTCCGGATACTGCTCCAGCATCGGCAGGTGCTTGAGCGCCGCCGCGTGGAACACCACGTCCGGCCGGTGCCGGGCGAACACCTCGCCGAGCGCGTCGGTGTCGCGGATGTCGCACAGGACCATGTCCGGGGTGTCGAGCATGCCGGTGCCGTAGATGGACAACTGCACAGCGTGCAACCCGGATTCGTCGCGGTCCAGCAGCACCAGCTCCCGAGGCCCGAACTTGTGCACCTGGCGCGCCAGCTCCGAGCCGATCGAGCCACCGGCGCCGGTGACCATGACCACTCGGTCGGTCAGGTAGCCGGCGATCTCCGCCACGTTCGTCTCGATCTGGTGCCGGCCGAGGACGTCGGCGATGTTGACCTCGCGAATGTCGCTGAGCGCCACCCGGCCGCCGATCAGCTCCTTGACCGCCGGGATCACCAGGAGTCGCAGGCCGGCGCCCTCCACCGTCGCAGAGACCCGCCTGATCATCTCTGAGCTGGCACTCGCCATCGACAAGATGACCGTCTCCACTTCGTGCTTCTTCGCAATTTCCACCAGTTTTTCCCGGCCGCCGAGAACCGGAACTCCGCTGAGTCGCAGATTGCGCTTGCTTTTGGCGTCGTCGAGAAATCCGACCACCCGGAACGGCGAATTCCGCTCGTGCGCGATCAACCGGAGGATCTGATAGCCGGCGTCGCCGGCGCCGTAGATCAATACCCGCTCCGCGTCGACGTCGTGCGCGATCCGTTCCCGCCAGGCACGGAAGCACCAACGACCGGACACCATGATCAGCAGGGCCACCGGCGGGGTGAGGACACCGGTCGCCCTCGGGAACCCGCCGGGCTGCATGACCAGGACGAACCCCACTGCGAGCGCGCCGCCCACCGCCGCGAGGGTCAACGCCAGGCCGAAGCTCTCCTCGAAGGTGGCGATCTTGTAGCGGCCGCGGTACAGCTTCAGAGCGGCACCGACGACGACCTGCAACAGGCATGCCGCGGCCATGTACTTGACGACGCTGGACCAGAGAATCTGGCTGAGATGGAAGTCATAACGGGAGCCGACGACGATCAAAGTCGCCGAAATCCAACTTCCGCAGTCCCACAGAACGCGGCAGGTACGCCGCACGAGCGGAGCGATACGCACGGGGATGCCCTTCGACTGAAGAGACCCCCGTCTCTCGCGAACAAGGTGAGCCAGCTACCGAATGCTAACCACTCGACTGGACCGGCGCCAGTCCATGATCACATGATTCAGCGGGAGGAGAATTCCGCGGCGTAATGTCGGCGCCGGCGCGAAGGTAGGCGAGCCGTGACGGAAGAGGTGCCGGCCGGGGTTTTCGATGAGGGCGGGAGCTCGGGCTGGTTGGCCTTTCACTCCCGCCCGCATCATTGGGCGTGGCTTCTCGATCCCCCGATCGTCGCGAACTTCACCCCAAGGACCATTGGTCCTCCAACACCGTACGTCCAGACATGGCGAAACCGCAGCGCCATGTCCGCTGTTGGCCATGTCCAAGTTGGACAGGCGTGAGCCGGCCGGAGGTTGGTCCGCGAGCAGCGCGCGTCTGCCCCCGGCCGACGGGCAGGACCGCCGACTAAGGTGCCTGCATGCGCCGGGTCCTGGCCGCCTACGACCGCCATCGGGGCGGCCGCACGATCGTTCTCGCCTGGTTGATCACGCGCGTCCTGGTCTTCGCCGTCTTCGCACTCGCCGAGCGCTTCGTCGTCGGCGACGTCTTCTACTACCACCGCAAGATCGCCGCGATGTTCGAGGTCGGCCTCGGGCGGACGCTGAACGAGTACCCGACTCCTGTGGCGTGGATGCTCTGGCTCCCGTACGGCGTCACCGGGGGCAGGCGCATCGGCTATCTGGTCGCCTTTGTCATCTTCATGATGGCGCTGGACGCCGTCTTCACCTTGGCGCTGTGGCGGCTGGTGGGACGTCGGCACGACTGGGCGATCGACTTCTGGATCGGTTTCGTCGCACTGATCGGCATCCTGAGCTATCTCCGTTTCGACCTGTTGCCGGCGGTGTTGGCGGGCGGTGCGCTGCTCGCCGCCCGCCGGCGCGGCTGGCTGACCGGGGCCTTGACCGGGCTCGGCACCGCGATCAAGCTCTGGCCGGCCCTGCTGATCGGCTCCTTCCTTGCCTATCGCCGCGATCGCCGGCCGACGATCCTCGGCTTCGTCGTCGTCGGCTTCGGCCTGGCGGCGATCAGTCTGGTCGCCGCCGGTTGGTCCCGGCTGGTCTCGCCGCTGACCTGGCAGTCCGGCCGGGGGTTGCAGATCGAGTCGATCTGGGCCACACCCCTGATGATCGGGCGAGCGATCCACCAGCACCGGTGGCTGGTCGACATCTCCAAGTTCCAGGCGTACGAGATCTTCGGTCCGGGCGTCCGGCTCATGCTGCTCGTCAGCACCCTGGCGACGCTGGTCGGCTTCGGCCTGATCATCGCCCTGTACGTCCGCGGCTTCCGCAATCCTGACCCCAGCCCGGTCGCGATCGGCCTGGCGGTTCTGAGCACCATCGCGATCACGATCGTCACGAACAAGACGCTCAGTCCCCAGTACCTGCTCTGGCTGGGCGGGCCGATGGCTGCGCTGATCTTGCTCCGGCGAACGGCCAGCGAGGCCGAGAGACAGGCGATCCAGCGCCTGGCCGCCCAACTGCTGGGACTCGCCCTGCTGACTCACCTCGTCTATCCCCTGCTGTACGACGGACTGCTCGGCCGTCAGGGCTATCCGATGATCATCACCTCGACCGTCGCGACGACGCTCCGCAATGCCGGGTTGCTGCTGTTCAGCGGGGAGCTCTGGCGGCTCAGCTGGCGGTTCCTCGGCCATGCTGCGGCGCCGGCGCACGCAGCTGCCGCGACCGTACGGCCCGCCCGGTCGTCCTAGCGACCCGTGTCGAACCTCGCCGGACCCGGCTCGCATGTCGCAACATAGGTCCACCGGTCCGCTGCGCCCCAGGGAAACTTCGGTAGCCTGGGCAGGGACGCGCATCTGAGCTCGTCGATGATCGCGTGTCTTGTGCCCATCAAAGACGCCGGACGTCCCGAGTCCGGCTCGGCACGCGACGGAAGAAGGCGATTGTGGCCATCGTGCCCGACCATCCGGCAACCTCATCCTCCGGCAGCGGCGACGAGGCCGACGCCTTCGGGGCGAACGACTGGCTGCTGGAGGAGATGTACGAGAAGTACGCGGCGGACCCGACCTCGGTCGACGCCAGCTGGGTGGACTACTTCAAGACCCATGGCGCCCCGGCCGGCGCGGCGGCCGCGCCGTCCGGCAACGGCTCGAGCGGTCCCGACGGGCACACTCAAACTTCGGGCGGCGCTGGGGGTGCCTCGTCGGGAACAGGCGCGGCCCCAGCCCCCCGGCGGGCGGCTCCGGAGCGCCTCCAGGCTTCGGCAGAGACTCGCGCCGACCAGACCGCCGACCGTCCGGCAGCGACCCCTACGGACCGCCGGCCCGCTCAGGCAGCCGCGACCACTCAGTCGGGAATGAGCGGACCGACCACCCAGCCGGCGGCGACCCAGGCTCGGACGCCGACCACGCCTAGGCCGACCGTGGAGCGCCCGATGCGGGCAAGTGAGTCCCGGCCGGCGACGCCCGGCGCCCGCGGCGGCGTCCCCGCCGACCCGCCGAAGCCCCCCGCGGCGCCGGAGACGCCGCTCGCCGAGCCGAGCCGTACGGTGCTCCGCGGCGCGGCGGCCCGCACGGCCAAGAACATGGACGTCTCGCTGACCGTGCCCACGGCCACCAGCGTCCGCTCGCTGCCGGTCAAGCTGCTGATCGACCAGCGGGTCGTGATCAACAACCATCTACGCCGCGCCCGCGGCGGCAAGGTCTCCTACACGCACCTGATCGGCTACGCCATGGTGCAGGCCCTCAAGAGCGTGCCCGAGATGAACAACGGCTACGAGGTCATCGACGGCAAGCCGGCCGTCGTCGTGCCGGCGCACGTGAACCTCGGCCTGGCGATCGACCTGCCCAGGCCGGACGGCACCCGGCAGCTGCTGGTGCCCAGCATCAAGCGGTGCGAGGGGCTGGACTTCGCCGGGTTCTGGACCGCGTACGAGGAGATGGTCAAGAAGGCACGCGCCGGATCGCTCACCGTCGAGGACTTCGCCGGCACGACGATCACCCTGACCAACCCGGGAACCATCGGCACCAACCACTCGGTGCCACGGCTGATGCAGGGCCAGGGCGCCATCATCGGGGTCGGCTCGATGGAGTATCCGCCGGAGTTCCAGGGCTCCGACCCGGACCGGCTCTCCGACATGAGCGTCTCGAAGATCATGACGCTGACCTCCACCTACGACCACCGGGTCATCCAGGGCGCGCAGTCCGGCATGTACCTGGCGCGGCTGCACGCCCTGCTGCTGGGCGAGGACGGCTTCTACGACGACGTCTTCGGTGCGCTGCGGATCCCGTACGAGCCGATCCGCTGGGCGCAGGACGTCACGGCGATGCACGAGGACCAGATCCCCAAGCAGGCGCGGATCATGGAGATGATCAACGCCTACCGGGTGCGCGGCCACCTGATGGCCGACACCGACCCGCTGGAGTACCGGCAGCGCCGGCACCACGACCTGGACGTGCAGAGCCACGGCCTGACGCTGTGGGACCTCGATCGCGAGTTCGCCACCGGGTCGTTCGCCGGCGGTCAGGGCCGGATGAAGATGCGCAAGATCCTGGGCATCCTGCGCGACTCCTACTGCCGGACCACCGGCCTGGAGTACATGCACATCCAGGAGCCGGCGCAGCGCAAGTGGATCCAGGACCGGGTGGAGCGGCCGCACGAGTCGCTGCCCCGCGAGGAGCACCTGCGGATCCTGGACAAGCTCAACGAGTCGGAGATCTTCGAGACCTTCCTGCAGACCAAGTTCGTCGGCCAGAAGCGGTTCAGCCTCGAAGGCGCGGAGGCGATGATCGCGCTGCTGGACGAGGTCTGCGAGCAGGCGGCCGAGGCCGGTCTCGAGGAGGTCTGCATCGGCATGCCGCACCGCGGCCGGCTGAACGTGCTGGCCAACGTCGTCGGCAAGAGCTACGCGCAGATCTTCCGCGAGTTCGAGGGCAACATCGACCCGCGGACCGTGCAGGGCTCGGGCGACGTGAAGTACCACCTCGGCTCCGAGGGCCAGTTCACCGCCCTGAGCGGGGCGACGATCAAGACCTCGGTGGCCGCCAACCCCAGCCACCTCGAGGCCGTCAACCCGGTGCTGGAGGGGATCGCGCGGGCCAAGCAGGACCTGCTCGACCGGGGCACCGAGTTCCCGGTGCTGCCGGTGCTGCTGCACGGCGACGCCGCGTTCGCCGGCCAGGGCGTGGTCGCCGAGACCCTGAACCTGTCCCAGCTGCGCGGCTACCGGACCGGCGGCACGGTGCACGTCATCGTCAACAACCAGGTCGGCTTCACCACGGCGCCCACCGAGTCCCGCAGCTCGATGTACTGCACCGATGTGGCTCGGATGATCCAGGCGCCGATCTTCCACGTCAACGGCGACGATCCCGAGGCCTGCATCCGGGTGGCGCGGCTGGCCTTCGCCTTCCGGCAGGAGTTCAACAAGGACGTCGTCATCGACCTGATGTGCTACCGGCGGCGCGGGCACAACGAGGGCGACGACCCGAGCTTCACCCAGCCTCGGATGTACGATCTGATCGAGAAGAAGCGCTCGGTCCGCAAGCTCTACACCGAGGCGCTGATCGGCCGCGGCGACATCACAGTCGAGGACGCCGAGGCCGTGATGGCCCGCTTCCAGGAGCGCCTGGAAAGCGTCTTCCGCGAGGTTCGCGACGTGCAAGCGCCGCCGAGCCTCGAGCCGTACAGCCGGGTGCCGGCCTATCCGAGCAAGTCGGCGGCGAAGCACGGCACGGCCATCACCATGGAGACGCTGAAGAAGATCGCCGACGCGCACACCACCTTCCCGGAGGGCTTCACGGTCCACCCCAAGGTGATGCCGCAGCTGCAACGCCGGGCCGCGGCCATCACCCAGGGCCCGATCGACTGGGCGACCGGCGAGCTGCTGGCGCTCGGCTCGCTGCTGATCGAGGGCCGTACGGTACGGCTCACCGGCCAGGACACTCGCCGTGGCACCTTCGTGCAGCGGTTCGCGGCCATCGTCGACCGGGTGACCGGTGAGTCCTGGGTGCCGCTGAAGCACCTGGACGAGGGCCAGGGGAAGTTCCACGTCTACGACTCGCTGCTCAGCGAGTACGCGGCGATGGGCTTCGAGTACGGCTACTCGGTCGCCCGTCCCGAGGCGCTGGTGCTGTGGGAGGCCCAGTTCGGCGACTTCGCCAACGGCGCGCAGACGATCATCGACGAGTTCATCGCCTCCGGCCAGGCCAAGTGGACCCAGAAGTCGGGCGTGGTGCTGCTGCTGCCGCACGGCTACGAGGGCCAGGGTCCGGACCACTCCTCGGGCCGGATCGAGCGCTGGCTCCAGCTGGCCGCCGAGGACGCGATCACCGTTGCCCAACCGTCGACGCCAGCGAGCCACTTCCACCTGCTCCGCCAGCAGGCCCTTGGGGAGATGCACCGGCCGATGATCGTGTTCACGCCGAAGTCGATGCTGCGTAACCGGCTAGCCGTCTCGATGCCGGGCGACTTCACCAGCGGCAGCTGGAAGCCGGTGCTGGCCGACCCGACGGTCAGCGATCCCAGTGCCGTCACCTCAGTGATCTTGTGCAGCGGCAAGGTGCGGTGGGACCTGGTCACCCGGCGCGGCCAGGAGGGCAAGGACGGCACGGTCGCCATCCTGCCGCTGGAGCGGCTCTACCCGCTGCCCGCCAAGCAGCTCGCCACCCAGCTCGGGCGGTTCGACAACGTTCACGAGATCCGCTGGGTGCAGGACGAGCCGGCCAACCAGGGGGCCTGGCCGCTCATCGCGCTTAACCTGCCCGGCGCCCTCGCCGAGCAGATCCCGGCGCGCAGCTGGCGGCTGGTCCCGATCACCCGGCCCGCCTCCTCGGCGCCGTCGGTCGGCTCGACCAAGGTGCACGAGGCCCAGCAGCGCGCGTTGCTCGAGGCGGCCTTCGCATAGATGTACTTCACCGACCGAGGGATCGAGGAGCTGGCCGTCCGCCGGGGCGAGGAGGAGGTGACGATCTCCTGGCTCGCCGACCAGCTGCGGACCTTCGTCGACCTCCACCCCGAGTTCGAGACCGCGGTCGAGCGGCTGGCGACCTGGCTGGCCCGGCTCGACGACGACGTTGACCGATAGTCAACTTCGCGCTTCGCATACCTATCTGCGCTTCGCACAGCTTCGAAGGTGTGCCAGGCGGAGATAAGTGTGCGAACGTAGGGAACGTCGGGCCGCGTCTCGCGGTCGCTCAGGGCTCGAAGACGATCTTGCCGAACACCTCGCCGGCGATCATGGCGGCGAAGCCCGACCGGGCCTCGGCCAGCGGCAGCGTACGGTCGATCAGCGGCCGGACGCCGGTGATCTGCAGCATGTTGACCAGGCCGACCAGCTCGGCACGGGTGCCCATCACCGAGCCGACCACCCGCAGCGGCCGGAAGAAGATCTTGGTCAGCTCGGCTCTGGTCGGGTTGTCGCCAGACGTCGCGCCGCTGATCACGAGCGTGCCGCCGGGCTTCAGCGCGTTGATCGAGTGCGACCAGGTCGCCGCGCCGACGGTCTCCAGCACCGCGTCCACCCGTTCCGGCAGTCGCGCGCCGGGTGGAAACGCCTGGTGCGCGCCTAGCTCGAGCGCTCGGGACCGCCGGGCCTCGGCGCGTGAGGTCACCCAGACCCGCAGGCCGGCGCTGCGGGCTAGCAGGATGAGCGCGGTCGCCACCCCGCCGCCGGCGCCCTGGATCAGCACCGTGTCGCCCGGCCTGGCCCCGGACTGGCTGAACAGCATCCGGTACGCGGTCAGCCAGGCGGTGGGCAGGCAGGCGGCCTCCGCGAACGACAACGCAGCCGGCTTCTCCACCAGGTTGGCGGGCGGCACCCGCACGTGGGTGGCGAAGACGCCCGGATGGCGCTCCGACAGCAGCGAACGGCGCGGATCGTAGGTGGCGTCGGAGCCGACGAAATCCGGATCGTTGATCACCGCGTGGACGATCACCTCTCGCCCATCGACGGTGACCCCCGCCGCGTCGCAGCCGAGAATCATCGGCAGCCGGTCCGCCGGCAGGCCGACGCCGCGCAGCGACCACACGTCGTGGTGGTTCAGCGCCGCGGCCCGCACCGTCACCGTGACCCAGCCGGCCGGTGCCTCCGGCGGCTCGATCTCACCGACGGCCAACGCGTTCAGCGGCTCCGCCGGGTCGGCGGCTGCTGCGTACGCGGCGAGCATGGCGACAGCCTAGGCAGTCGGCGCGTCGGTGCCGCCCTCGCCGTGCCGGACGGCACCGAGCCCACTCGATACAGCTGCGCCGGACCGCGGCCGCAGCAGCGGGGGTCCGGGGGTCGCCCCCCGGATGGATACAGTGCGGAAGATGAGTGCCGCCGACGTGGACCTGGTCGTCCGAGCCTTTCGGGACCGGACCGGACATGAACCCGCCGGCGTCTGGGCGGCACCGGGCCGGGTCAATCTGATCGGGGAGCACACCGACTACAACGACGGCTACGTGATGCCGTTTGCGCTCGCCCAGCGGGTCACCGTCGCCTCCGGCCCGCGGAGCGACGACCGCTGGACCGTCACCTCGCTCAACCTCCGCGAGACGCGCACCTTCGACCGGGAAGACCTGCGCCCCGGGATGACCGGCTGGCAGGCCTACGTCGCAGGCATCGTCTGGGCGCTCGAGGAGGCTGGACACCGGGTAGGCGGCGCCGACCTCGTGCTCACCTCCGACGTGCCGACCGGCGCCGGGCTCTCGTCCTCAGCCGCGCTGGAGTGTGCGGCCCTCACCGCCCTGGCCGATCTGAGCGGGCTGACGGTGGCGCCGCTGGAGCGTGCGAAGCTGGCCCGCCGGTGCGAGAACGTCTTCGTCGGCGCCCCGACCGGGCTGATGGACCAGGCCGCCTCGACCCTGTGCGTCGCCGGCCACGCCCTGTTCTTCGACTGCCGGACCCTCGAGGTGGACCAGATCCCACTGGTCCCGGGCGATGCGGCGCTGGAGATCCTGGTCGTCGACACCAAGACCCCGCACGCGCTCGTCGACAGCGAGTACGCCACCCGACGGGCGAGTTGTGAGCAGGCCTGCCGAACGCTCGGCGTACGGGCGTTGCGCGACGTCACCGACCTGGAGGCTGCGCTCGGCCGACTGCCCGACGAGGTGACTCGACGCCGGGTGCGGCACGTGGTCAGCGAGAACGCCCGGGTGCTCGCCGCGGCCGAGGTGCTCCGGGACGGCCGAGTCGCCGACCTCGCGCCGCTGCTGGACGCCTCGCAGGCCTCGATGCGGGACGACTTCGAGATCACGGTGCCCACGGTGGACCTCGCGGTCGAGGCCGCCCGTATACACGGCGCGCTCGGGGCCAGGATGACCGGCGGCGGCTTCGGCGGCTGCATCATCGCCCTGGTGCCGGAGGGCGACGGGAACCGGATCGCCGAGGGTGTCGCCGCCAGTTTCGCGAGCGCGGGATATGGCGAACCGGCATGGTTCGTGGCCCGCCCCTCCGAAGGAGCTCACAACATTGCCTGACCAGCTTCCAATCAGGGGGTTGGCAGGGCGCGATTCCCGTTGCACACTGTACGGCGGGCCGTGAAGAGTACCACTGACGAGAACCGTGCAGATCGGCGCCCGGAGTCTGCGCCAGCAACGCGACCTGCAAACAGGAGTGAAGTGTGAGCCAGCCAACGCTCAAACCTCTTGTATTGCCCGTCGATACTTGAAAGTCTTGAGACGAGTCGAGCGCGCGAGTGTAGCGGACGCCAAGCTCGGGTAGTCATCGGGGGTTCAGCATCGAGGTCCCGGCAAAGCAAGGTAAGGAGTGACACGCCATGGATTGGCGCCACAAGGCCGCCTGTCTGGACGAGGATCCGGAGCTCTTCTTCCCCATCGGCAACACGGGTCCGGCCCTCCTCCAGATCGAGGAGGCCAAGCAGGTCTGCAGGCGGTGCGATGTCCGAGACGCGTGCCTGCAGTGGGCGCTGGAGGCAGGTCAGGACCATGGTGTCTGGGGCGGCCTGAGCGAAGACGAGCGGCGCGCGCTCAAGCGCCGTGCCGCCCGGGCCAGGATTCGCACGGCCTAGTCGGCGAGTCTCTCCAGCACCACGTTGAGACGCCGGGCAAATCCTCCCGGCGTTCTTGCTGTCTGGTGTGAGCGCCGTCGCCCGCGAGTTTCTGCACGTCCAGACGCCACGCACCACGCTCGAACGGCGCATCCCAGCTCAGTCCGCTAAGGTCGAGACCCCAACGGACCGAGCTCAAGAGCGCGGCTCCTGTCAGCCGATGGTGTGGGTCACGATGTGGCTCACCTGGTCCCACACGAACGTCACGTCGGAACCTGCGGCCGGCACGTTCGGCACGGTGAGCGGGATGTTCGATCCCCCAGCCGCCCCACCGGCGCCATAGTTGACGGTCCAGTTGTCATTGATCGCGACCTTGTACTCGTAGCTGCCCGGCGGCAGGTGGAACGTCCCCTTCCACAGCCCGTCGGTGTTGTCGAAGGTCAGGTGGGTCGCGGCGCAGGCCGGATCCCAGTCGGCCGCACAGCCCGCCTCGGACTGAAGGCTGCCGACCACGGTAACGCTGCCGACCAGGGGCTGCGGCTGTGTGCGGGTCACAGTGCGGACCGGGCTCACAGCCCCCGTGCCGACCAGGACGGCCCGATAGCGAATCACCGTGCCGACCGCGACCGACGCGAGGTTGTCGTAGGCGGAGTACACCGGCGAGGAGCTGTCGGTGGCCAGGGTCTGCCAGGCGCCACCGTTCAGGCTGCGCTCGATCCGAACCACGTTGCTCGCCCGCTCCGGGTCCACGGTGGCCTGGACCAGAATGGTGCCGAAGACGCTTGCCCCTTCGGCCGGTGCCACGATGGTGACCTTCGGCGCCGGAACGGTGGTCTCGACAGGTTCGCTGGTCCGGGTGTGGCCCGCGTTGTCGAGGACGACGGCCCGGTAGCTGAGCGGGGTTCCGGCCGCCAGCGAGCTGATGTCGTGATAGACCCGGTACGGTCGCGTGTCGTCGGTCCCGATGGACTTCCAGCCGGCGTTGCCGACCTTGACGTAGAAGGTGACCTCGTCGAACGAGGAGCCGCCGACGTTCGCCGACACGAGCATCCGCGAGTTGGTGTCCGCGGTCACCGCCGGGCTGTTCAGTGAGATCGAGGGCGCCGAAGTTGACTGCCCGATCCGATCCACCGACTCGTAGACCACCGTCGACAAGGCTGGCACTGTCAGGGACAGGCTGCGGTCCGTCCCCGACGTCGCCGCGTCCGGACCCGAGCCGTAGATCCGCGCGAAGCCGCCGTTGCTGATGTAGGTGGGTATCGCAGCGGTCTTGGACTCCTCGCTGTCGTTCAGCGCGACCACGTACTCGTGCTGTTCTCCACGATCGATCCGGGAGAACGCATAGATCCCCGGACCTGTGGCGGCGTAGCGGTCCTGATGCGCGCCGTTTCGCAGTGCCGGGTGCGCCTTGGTGAGCGCAGCGAGAGCCGTGATCTCCTGATAGAGCGGATGGCTGGGCTCGAAGTTGGACTGGGCGTGGGTCCTGGTCGTGCCCAACAGGTCCATGCTCAGGTAGTCCGGCACCTGGCTGGCGAACATCGACTGCCGCGCCAGCTGGTCCCCGCCCGTCCCGGTGAAGCCCTGCTCGTCGCCGTAGTAGACCACCGGGTTGCCGCGGGAGAAGTACATCAGCTCGTGGGCGAGCCGGTCACGGGCCAAGAGTTCGTCCTCCGATGCGCCCGCATTGTCGGCGTTCACGAAATAGCCGATCCGGCCCATGTCGTGATTGCCGAGGAAGGTGGGCATCTGGTAGACGTTCGAGTCCGCGTCGGTGTACCAGTCGTCGTTCAGGAACAACGTCCGCAACACCTCGGCGCTCGAACTCTGTGAGGCGAACTTGCGGGCGGCGTCCTGGAACGGGAAGTCCAGCACGGCCTGCATCTTGTCGCGGGTGGTGAACTGCGACTGGAACGGTCGCGAGGTGTCGAACACCTCGCCGAACATGAAGAACTCGCTCTTTCCCTGCTCGTGGGCGTACTGCAGCACGGCAGGCCCGAATTTCTGCCAGAACTCGTCGTTGACGTGCTTCATGGTGTCGATCCGGAAGCCGTCGATGTTCATCTCCCGGATCCAGGTCTCGTAGATGTCGATCATGCCGTTGACCACGGTGGGGTGCTCGGTGAACAGATCGTCGAGACCGAAGAAGTCTCCGTACAGCGAGTCCTCGCCGGTGAACGTTGTGTTGCCGCGGTTGTGGTAGAGCGTGACGTCGTTCAGCCAGTCCGGGACCTTGAGGTGTTGCTCACTCGGGTCGAGCACCGGGGTGTACGGGAACGACACCACCGGGTCCAGCGGCGGGAAGGTGTTCGTGCCGGCGTAGTCGCGATCGTCGAAGGGCTGCCCCGATGCCGTCTTGTAGGGCGACACGTCCTTCGGCACGTATGCGGTGCGATCACCCTGGGTGTAGCCGATGACGTCCGCGGTGTGGTTGGTGATGATGTCGAAGTAGACCTTCATCCCCCGCGTGTGTGCCGCATCCACGAGCGCTCGGAGCTCTGCGTTCGTGCCGAGGTGCGGGTCGATCTGGGTGAAGTCAGTCACCCAGTAGCCGTGGTACCCGGCCGACGGGCCATCCTCCAGCTGCACGGCCTTGTTCTTGAAGCTCGGCGTGAGCCAGATCGAGGTCGTGCCGAGACCGCGGATGTAGTCGATCCGATCGAGCAGGCCGCGCAGGTCGCCGCCGTTGTAGAAACCCTTGCTGGTCGGGTCGAACCCCGTCGTGAGCCGGTCGCCGGAGAGCCCGCCGGTGTCGTTGGCCGTGCTGCCGTTCTCGAACCGGTCGGCCATCACGAAGTAGAAGTTCTCATCGGTCACCGGAGCCCGGAGCGAGTGACTGCCAGCGAGGTGGCCGACCCCGTGGTCGTCGGCCACCGCCGAAGTCCCGGCCGGCAGCAGGGCCATCGCCGCGGCCAGCACTGGAGCGAGCAGAGTGACCCGGATCCGGCGAGGCCCGGACCTGCCGCTCCTCCGGGATGCACTTGAGACAGCGACTCGATCCATCGGCCCTCCCCCGACGCCCCAGGGGAAGCCGGACGGGTCCCCGGGAGCCTTCATACTGACCACGCGGTCCGGTGTCAAGGACGACAGCGCAGGCTCGCTGGAACGGCCGGACGCGGCAGCTGGTCCTGGTACTCGTCGAGGGCCGACAGCACCGGATGCGCGGATCGCGACCGCGCCGGCCGCGACCGGGCCGCAGGACTACAGCGGGATCTCCACCACGGCCCGGGTGCCACGTCCCTCGGGTTTGGGGCCGAGGTCGAAGCTGCCCTTCATCTCCGCGACCAGCGTGCCCACGATCGACAGCCCGAGACTGCGCGACTGCCGCCAGTCGAATCCGACGGGCAGCCCCCGGCCGTCGTCGCTGATCTCCACCCGCAGCCGACCGTCGACGGTGCAGGGCACCACCCGCACCTCGCCGGAGGTGTCGGCGAGCCCATGCTCGATGGCGTTTTGGCACAGCTCCGTGACCACCATCGCCAGGCTGGTCGCCACGTCGGCCGAGACCACGCCGAAGCTGCCCTCCCGCACCGCGGACACGCCGCCCCAGGACGCCGCCAGGTCGCCCACCATGTGCAACAACCCGTCGGCCACCCGGTCGAACTCGACGGTCTCGTCGAAGGTCTGAGACAGGGTCTCGTGCACGATCGCGATGGCGGCCACGCGGGACATCGCGTCGTTCAGCGCGACCCGGGCCTCCGCCGAGGAGATCCGGCGGGCCTGCATCCGCAGCAGCGCCGCGACCGTCTGCAGGTTGTTCTTCACCCGGTGGTGAATCTCCCGGATCGTCGCGTCCTTGGTCACCAGCTGGCGCTCCTTGCGCCGCAGGTCGCTCACGTCCCGGCACAGCACGATCGCACCCAGCCGCTCCCGTCCGTCCAGCAGCGGCAACACCCGGACCATCAGGTGGGCTTCACCGGACACCAGCTCCGTGCGCCGCGCGCTGCGCCCGGAGAGTACGGACTGCACCGAGTCGTCCACCGGGCCGGGGCCGGTCGGGAACAGCTCCCCGGTCAGCGTCGGCAGGTGTTCGTCGGCCAGGTCCCCGATCAGGCCGAGCCGGCGGTAGGCGCTCAACGCGTTCGGGCTGGCGTACCGGACCCGGCCGGACTGGTCGATCCGGATGAAGCCGTCGCCGACCCGCGGGCTGAAGGCCAGCACCCCCGAGTCGCCCCGGGTCGGGAAGGCGCCGACGGTGATCATCCGGGCCAGCTCAGCCGCTGTGTCCAGATAGGCCCGCTCCAGCGAGCTCGGCGCTCGGATGCCGAGCAGGCTGGTGTGCTGCTCGACCACACCGATCACCCGCTCCCCCAGCCGGACCGGAATGGCATGGCTGTCCACCGGCAGCCCAGCGGACAGCCGGCCCTCGCTGGTCCGCGCCGTCTGGCCGGACTCGAAGGCGGCGGAGACCAGGTGCTCCGGCGCGTACGCGATCACGTCGCCGACCACGTCGTCCAGCAGGGCGGTCGGCCCGGTCGTCGGCCGGATCTGCGCCGCCGCCCAGAACACGTTCGGGTCCCGGTCGGCAACCCAGAGCACCAGGTCGGAGAACGAGAGGTCGGCGAACAGCTGCCACTCCGAGACCAGCAGCCGCAGCCATTCCTGCTCGTCGTCGGAGAGCTCGGTGTGCCCCGCGATGACCTCCGACATGGACGGCATGCGGCAACCCTAGCTGTGCCCAATTGCGACGCCAGTGCGTCGCGTGGATAGCGCTCTTGGACCCTGCCTTTTCGTCGTCGCCGGCGAAACGCGCGCGGCAACCGCCTCATCCCGCGCAATGCGCGCGTTTCGCCGCATCCTCTTGGCACCGCGGCGCGCGATCCGGGCCCGCAGCCCGGATTCGCCCGGCCCCCGACGGACAGGGAGCCGCGGACATGTTGAGGATGCTGCCCCGAGCTGAGAGGACTGGTCCACAATGAGCGACATGGAGACCACCGATCCGGCGCGACCGCCGACCGATCCGCGCTGGAGGCCAACACCGACGAAGTTCATCGTGACCGCGATCCTGCTGGTCGCCATCGTGGTGCCGCTTCTGGTGCCGACCTACACCAGGGTCGAGCCGCGAGTGTTCGGCTTCCCGTTCTTCTACGCCTACCAGCTGGGCTGGGTTTTCCTCGCCGCAGCGCTCTGCGGGCTGAGCTTCTGGCTGCTGCGCCGGGAGCGGGCGGCCTACCTGCGCGCCAGAGACGTCGGATCGCGCGCCGACGACCAGCCGAGGAGTGAGCAGAGGCGTACGTCCTCGGCGAACGACGACGAGAGAGGTGGACTATGAGGGCGATCCGAGCGATGCGGAGCATCGCGAAGAATTCGCAGCCAGCGGATGGAGCCGGCCGATGACCGGGGTGAACGTCGTCGCGCTGATCGTGCTGATCGTGCTCTTCGCCATCGTCACGGTGCTGGGCTTCCTGGCCGCGCGCTGGCGGCGCCCGGAGAGCCTGGCCTCGCTGCACGAGTGGGGCCTCGGCGGCAAGAGCTTCGGCACGATCACCAGCTGGTTCCTGCTCGGTGGTGATCTCTACACCGCCTACACCTTCATCGCCGTCCCGGCGGCCATGTGGGCGACCGGTGCGGTTGCCGGCTTCTTCGCCGTGCCGTACACGGTCGTGCTGTACCCGATCATCTTCTTCTTCCTCGCCCGGATGTGGTCGGTCGCGCACCGGCACGGCTATGTCACGACCGCGGACATCGTGCAGGGCCGGTACGGCACCAAGACGCTGAGCCTCGCCGTCGCGATCACCGGAATCCTGGCCACGATGCCCTACATCGCGCTCCAGCTGGTCGGCATCCAGGCGGTGCTCGAGGTGACCGGTCTCGGTGGCAGCAGCGTGCTCGCCCGGGACCTGCCGCTCCTGATCGCGTTCGCCGTGCTGGCCGCCTACACCTACTCCTCCGGGCTGCGGGCGCCGGCCATGATCGCCTTCGTCAAGGACTCGCTGATCTATCTTGTGATCGCCGTGGCGATCATCTACCTGCCGCTGAAGTTCGGCGGCTGGCGAGGGATCTTCGACGCGGCCGCCGCCAAGATGGCCGCCCCGTCCGCGGCCAACCCCAAGGTGGCGACCGGGGTCTTCATCCCGGGCGACGCCGCGCAGTGGGCGTACGCGTCGCTGGCACTGGGCTCGGCGCTGGCGCTGTTCATGTATCCGCACTGCGTGACCGCGACGCTCAGCTCCAAGGACCGCAGCACCGGCCGGCGCAACGCCGTGATCCTGCCGGCGTACTCGCTGCTGCTCGGCCTGCTGGCGCTGCTGGGCTACGTCGCGATCAAGGCCGGCACCAAGCCGCTCGGGCTGGACGGCAAGGCCAACCCGCAGCTGGTCATCCCGCAGCTCTTCGAAGATCATTTCCCGAGCTGGTTCGCCGGCGTCGCGTTCGGCGCGATCGCGATCGGTGCCCTGGTGCCCGCCGCGATCATGTCCATCGCCGCGGCCAACCTGTTCACCCGGAACATCTACAAGGCCTACTTCAAGCCGAACCCGACCGACGAGCAGGAGGCACGGGTCTCCAAGATCGTCTCGCTGATCACCAAGTTCGGCGCGCTGCTGTTCGTGCTGCTGCTGGACCGGCAGAACGCCCTGAACTTCCAACTGCTCGGCGGGGTGTGGATCCTGCAGACGTTCCCGGCGATCGTGTTCGGCCTGTTCACCAGGTGGTTCCACCGCTGGGCGCTGCTGGCGGGGTGGGCCGCCGGCATGCTCTACGGCACCGTGGTCGCCTACGGCTTCTGCACCCAGTGCACCGTCAGGCCCTTCGCCAACTCACTGGCGATCGTGCCGCTGCTGGGCAAGGCGGGCTACATCGGGCTGACCGCGCTGGTGGTGAACATCGTGGTCACCGCCGTGCTGACGCTCGTGCTGCGGGCGGCCAAGGTCTCCAACGGCACCGATCTGACGGTGCAGTCGGACTACTTCGCCGACGTCGACGACCCCGGCGTACAGGCGGTCATCTCCGAGCACGAGCCGATCCGCTGAATCGGGGCGTGGCCCCGCGACTTCTGCCGCGGGCGGCGACCGGCGGTGCGCGGAGCGGTTGCCCTCCCCTCGGGAAACGGACGTGCGCGTTCGTTGCTGTCACTGTGCGCCTGTTGCAACGGGCGCACAGTGACGAAACACGGCGCAGAGCAGACATCTTCGGGGGGTCTTGCCACCCCGGCGCCTGTGGCAGAATGGGCCGTCCGCCGACCGACCACAGGAGGAGACAGGCATGGCCAAGGGTGGCCGCAAGCGCCGCGCCCGGCGCAAGAAGAACGCGAACCACGGCAAACGGCCCAACTCCTGAGCGGGCGGTGCCGCGGCGAGATGTGATCAACCAGCCGCGACCAGTCGCCGCCGCATTCGGACGAAGAATCAGGCCTGAGCCTGCGGCCGACCCTGGGACAGCCGGCTCACGATCTTCTCCCGCAACTGCTGTGGCGCCACGTCGCCACCGCACCGGCGAGCGACCAGCGACTTGAACGCCTGCTCGATGTCGAATCGCTCCAGACAGGGCTCGCAGCTGATCAGGTGCAGCCTGATCTCATCGCCGGAGGCCTCGTCGAGCTCATGGTCCAAGAACGCGTAGACCCGTTCGAGGACGTATGTGCACTCCAGCGACTCATGCTCGCGACTCATACCCGGCTTCCCTCCCGTCGCATGAGGCCCCGTTCGTGAGCATAGTCACCGAGCAGGCTGCGTAGCTGGTTGCGGCCCCGGTTCAACCGCGACATGACGGTGCCGATCGGTGTGCCCATGATCTCCGCGATCTCCTTGTAGGAGAAGCCTTCGACGTCGGCCAGGTAGACGGCCAGCCGGAAGTCCGGCGCTAGCCGCTGCAGGGCCTCCTTGACGTCGGAGTCCGGCAGGTTCTCCAGCGCGACCATCTCCGCCGACTTGAGTCCGGTCGACGTGTGGGAGGCCGCGCGGGCCAGCTGCCAGTCCTCGACGTTCTCCCCGTCGGAGATCTGCGGCTCGCGCTGCCTCTTCCGATAGGAGTTGATGTAGGTGTTCGTCAGGATCCGGTAGAGCCATGCCTTGAGATTCGTCCCCGGCGTGAACTGGTGGAACGACGCGTACGCCTTCGCGTAGGTCTCCTGGACGACATCCTCGGCGTCAGCCGGATTGCGGGTCATCCGGAGCGCGGCGGCGTAGAGCTGGTCCAGGTACTGCAGAGCCTCGGTCTCGAACCTGGCGTGCCGTTCCTCGGGCGTCTCGGCGTGGCCGGCGTCGTCGGAGGCGACGGCGGGTCGTGCGTCGGACGAACTCGCTGCTGTGCTCATTACGTAGGAGAGTACCGGTGAGCGGCTCGGCAACGAGGTGTCGGCAAGGCTGTCGACGAACATCGGCATGCCTGGTGAAACGTTGCCGACGGGCCGGTATTCCCATCGCCAGGCTAAGTTGCCTGGGCCAGAAAGCTGCTCGTTGCCTCGACGAGAGCGGTGCGCAGGTCCGCCGCGGTGAAGTCCGCGTCCTTCGCGACCCTGTAGCCGTGGTCCGCTCCGGGCAGCCCCACCAGCTGGATGCCGGCTGCCCCGCCGACCGCGGCACGGATCTCGTCGGCGGTGCCGAAGGCGTCCCGGGTCCCCTGCAGGACGAGCCGATCGACCGCTGGCGCCAGCAGTTCGGCGAGCCTGGACTTCTCCCGCCGACCCGGCAGGTGCAGTGGGAAGGCGAGGCAGACGACACCCGCCGCTCCGACGTCGTTGGCCGTCCGGCAGGCCACCCGGGCGCCGGCGCTGCGGCCGCCGACGTACAAGGGCGCTGTCGTCGCATTCTGCCGGAGCGCCTCCAGGGCGGCGAGCCACGCCTCGTCGAGCTTCGCGGGCTCGACCGCGACCCTGCGGCCGGCCGTACGCCACGGCTGCTCGAATCTGACTACCGTCACGCCGAGTGCCGGCAGCTCACGAGCCAGCAGCTCGAGATCGCCGGCGTTCGGCCCTCCCCCGGCGCCGTGGCCGAGCACCAACGTGCACCGGGGGTCGGCGGCGGCGTCGATCAACAGCCGGCCCGGTCCCTGCGGCGTCACCACCCGGGCGGTCGTGGTGGTCCGTGTCAGAGCAGGGTCTCCTGCTCCGCCGCCGGCGGCTGCGCCGGCTCGGTGTCGACGGGCCTGACCAGCGACGGATCGTTGTTCTGCACGCTGTTCACGTCGGTCGAAACTGCGTAAGCCTCGAGCTCGCCGGACTCGGTGACGGCCAGCAGCTTTCGCGCCATCGCCGGGTCGGTGAGCGCGGGATCGAGCCAGGCGTCGACCGCATCCCGGGGGATCACCATCGGCATCCGGTCGTGGATGTGGCCGATGGCGTCGGTGGACTCGGTGGTGATCACCGAGCAGGTCCGCAGCCAGGCGGAGTCGTCCTCGCGGTCCTTGTCCGGGTCGCGCCAGATCTCGTAGATGCCGGCCATCACCAGCCGGCCACCGTCGGCCCGGTGGATGAAGAACGGCTGCTTCTTGATCTTGGCCCCGCCTCTGGCCAGCGAGCCGTCCGGCGCATACCACTCGTAGAAGCCGTCGGCCGGCAGCACGCACCGCCGCTGGCTGAACGCCTTGCGAAACGCCGGCTTCTCGGCCACCGTCTCCAGCCGCGCGTTGATCAACCGCGACCCGATGGACGCGTCCTTGGCCCAGGACGGAACCAGCCCCCAGACCAGCGGCGCCAACCGGCGGCGGATTTCGCCGGTATCCCGCACCCGCCGCTCGAACACAGCCGGCACGGCGACCGTGGGCGCCACGTTGTAGTCCGGACCGGGGAGGCCGTCGAACAGGTCGTCGACCTCGAACTCCCGCATCAGATCATCCGGGCTGGCCGAGGACGCATACCGTCCGCACATGGCATCGACGCTATCCCACGGGTCCGACACTCACCCGGACAACAGTCCCGACTGTTTGGTTCGGGTCGGATCGCGATAGGAATAGGTCATGACGTTGTTGCGTGCCGCCGCCCGAACCATGCTCGCTTCCTACTTCATCGTCAGCGGGGTCAAGGCGATCAGAAACCCGGATCCGCTGGTGCCCGTCGCGGAGCCGTTGGCCGACCGGTTCGTCCCGCTGGTCAAGCAGTACGCGCCCGAGCAGGTCGCCGCGATGATCCCGGAGGACGCCGTGACGTTGGTCCGGGTCAACGGCGCCGCGCAGGTGCTCGGCGGGCTGGCGCTCGCCACCGGCAAGGGCCGCCGGCTGGGCGCCATGCTGCTCGCGACCTCGATCCTGCCGAGCACGGTGGCCAAGCACCCGTTCTGGACCCGTACGGATCCGGACGAGAAGGCGCTCGACCGGGCGCACTTCCTGAAGAACATCAGCCTGCTCGGCGGCGTGCTGCTCGCCTCGGTCGACACCGAGGGCAAGCCGAGCATCGCCTATCGGGCGCACAAGGGCGGTCAGGCCCTGGCCAAGGACACCCGGAAGGCACGCAAGTCGCTGGCCAAGAGCGCCAGCCACCTGGGCAAGAGCAGCGGCCAGCTCGCCGACGAGGCACTGGCGGGCGGCGCGGCGCTGGTCGGCGCCGTGGTCACCTCGTCCAGAGCAGCCCGCAAGAAGGCCGCGAAGGAGCTGAAGAACGCCCGCGAGCAGGCGGCGAAGCAGGCCGCGGACGCCAGGGAAGCGGCCGCCAAGGCTGCGAAGCAGGCCCGCAAGGAGGCCCGCAAGCAGCTGAAGGTGGCCAAGAAGAGGGCCGGAAAGGTCGCCCAGAACGTCAAGCTCGGCGAGAACTGACCTGACGGCCGCTCGTTCCCCCTGGGCCGCACCCGCGGCGCCGGCACCGATCCGGGCCACCGTACGGATTCCCGGATCCAAGTCCGAGACGAACCGCGCGCTGATCCTTGCCGCGCTGGCCGAGGGTCCCTCGGTCATCACCAACGGGCTGGAGGCGCGAGACACCCGGCTGATGCGCAACGCCCTGCGCCGGCTCGGGGTACGGATCACCGAGATCGGCTCGACGTGGCAGATCGACCCGCCGTCGGCATTCAGACCGGGCGTGACGATCGACTGCGGGCTGGCCGGAACGGTGATGCGCTTCGTCCCGCCGATAGCCGCCTTGGCGGGAGGTCCGGTGCGGTTCGACGGCGATCCGCAGGCCTACCAGCGGCCGATGCGGGCCATGCTCACCGCGCTGCGTGCCCTGGGCGCTCGCAGTGACCGCGACCGGCTGCCCTTCACGCTGACCGGCAGCCCGGAGTTCTCGGGCGGCATCGTCACCCTCGACGCGTCGGAGTCCAGCCAGTTCGTCTCGGGGCTGCTGCTCAGCGGCGCCCGCTATCCGAGGGGCGTCGACATCCGCCACCAGGGTCCACCCATCCCCTCCCAGCCGCACATCGAGATGACCGTCGGCATGCTGCGGGAGCGTGGTGTATGGATCGATGACGGCGAAGCCAACCGATGGGTGGTCCGGCCCGGCCGGATCGCGGCGCGCGACATCACCATCGAGCCCGACCTCTCCAACGCCGCCCCGTTTCTGGCCGCCGCGGCGGTGACCGGCGGCGAGGTCGTCGTGCCGGACTGGCCCGCGCGCAGCCGCCAGCCTGGTGATCAGATCCGCAGCATCCTGCAGCGCTTCGGCGCCGTGGTCGGGCTCGAGGAGGGCAACCTCCGGGTGCGGGGCACCAACCACCTGCACGGGGTAGACATCGACCTGCACGAGGCCTCGGAGCTCACCCCGGTCGTCGCCGCCGTCGCGGCGCTTGCCGACCACACCAGCCACATCCGTGGGGTGGCGCACATCCGCGGTCACGAGACCGACCGGCTCAGTGCGCTGGAGACCGAGTTGGGCCGGCTTGGTGCCCACGTCAGCCAGACCGCCGACGGGCTGGTCATCCACCCGCGATTGCTGGGCGGGGATCTGTGGCATACCTACGCCGACCACCGGATGGCGCAGGCCGGCGCGCTGCTGGGTCTGGTGGTGCCCGATGTCGAGCTCGACGACGTCAACTGCACGAGCAAGACGATGCCGGAGTTCGTCGACCTCTGGACCGCGATGCTCGATTCCTCCAGGCCCGACAGGACTGGCGCGGCGGAAGGCAGTTAGTGTCCTTCCGCGGCCGGGACACCGACGACCTCGAGGCGTTCGATCGCCCGGGTCGTCAGAGCAGGCCCCGGACGAAGGATCGGCCGGACTACTCGGGCGCCGAGAGGGGCATGGTCGTCACGGTGGATCGCGGGCGCTTCCGGGTGCTGGCCGACGGCCGCGACGTCACCGCGACCAAGGCCCGCCAGCTCGGCCGGGCCGCGGTGATCGTCGGCGACGTCGTGCGGCTCGTCGGCGACACGTCCGGCGCGGAGGGCACACTGGCCCGGATCGTCGATGTCGAGGAGCGCGCCACGGTGCTGCGACGGACGGCCGACGACAACGACCCGTACGAGCGGCCGATCGTCGCCAACGCCGACCAGCTGGTGATCGTCATCGCGCTGGCCGACCCGCCGCCCCGGACGGGGATGATCGACCGGATCCTGGTGGCGGGCTACGACGCGGGGATCGCTCCCCTGCTCTGCCTGACCAAGGCCGACCTCGCCGCGCCCGACGAGATCATGGCTGCGTACGAGCCGCTCGCGGTGCCGATGCTGGCGACCCGGCCCGGCGCCGACCTGGAACCCCTGCGGCGGGCCTTGACCGGCCGCCGGAGCGTCTTCGTCGGCCAGTCCGGTGTCGGCAAGTCGACTCTGGTCAACGCGCTGATCCCGGGCGCCCGCCGGGCGACGGGCGAAATCAGTGAGGCCACCGGCAAGGGCCGGCACATCTCGACCTCCGCGCTCGCACTGCCGCTTCCGCCCGCAGGTGCGGGCGCGCTGATCGGCGCTGCGGAGCCCGGCGCGGAGCCGGCCGGCTGGGTGATCGACACACCGGGTCTGCGGTCCTTCGGGCTGAGCCACGTCAGCCGGGACCGGATCGTCGCGGCCTTCGCCGACCTGGCCTCGATCACCGCCGACTGCCCGCGCGGTTGCACCCACGAGACCGGCGAGCCGGAGTGCGCCCTCGACGAAGCCGTACGTCGCGGTGAACTCGCCCCGGTGCGCTTGGAGTCGTTCCGGCGGATGCTCGGCTCGGGCCAGTAGCGTAATGGCCATGTCCGCCCCCATCCGCTCGAGTGCCCAGCCCGAGGACGCGCTGCACCGAGATGCGCTGCACCGAAACCTGACCGACGACCTCAGGCTCGCCCACCTGCTGGCCGACGACGCCGACTCGATCACCATGAGCAGGTTCAAGGCACTGGACCTGCACGTCACCTCCAAGCCGGACCTGACCCCCGTCAGCGACGCCGACACCGCCGTCGAGGAGGCGCTCCGACGCACGCTGAGCCGGGCCCGCCCGCGGGATGCCGTGCAGGGCGAGGAGATGTCGGACACCGGCTGGGGGCCGCGACGCTGGGTGATCGACCCGATCGACGGCACCGCCAACTTCATCCGCGGCGTGCCGGTCTGGGGCACGCTCATCGCCCTGCTGATCCATGACGAGGTCGCGGTCGGTGTGGTGAGCGCCCCGGCGCTAGGCCGCCGCTGGTGGGCCAGCCTGGGGGCCGGCGCGTACGCCGGCAAGTCGCTCATGTCGGCCACGCCCTGCCGGGTCTCCGACGTCGCCAGGATCGAGGACGCATCGATGAGCTACGCCTCGATCTCCAAGTGGGTGGAGGTGGGGCAGGGCCAGGAGTTCGTCGACCTGCTGCGAAGCTGCTGGCGGACCCGGGCATACGGGGACTTCTGGTCCTACATGCTGCTGGCCGAGGGCGGCGTGGACATCGCCTGCGAGCCGGAACTGGCCCTGCACGACATGGCCGCATGCGCGATTGTTGTGACCGAGGCGGGCGGACGGTTCACCGACCTGGACGGCAGGCCCGGCCCGCTCGGTGTCGGCGCCTATGCGACCAACGGCCGGCTACACGACGCGGTGCTGGCGCAGCTGCGACCGTCGTCCGCCTGACCGCGCCCTTCGCCGAGGCCCGGCGGATCCGAGCACTGCTGTGAATACGGCGCCAACCGGGATAATCGGATGTCATGCAGCTCGTGCACCGGCTCAGCGTGCGGGCGCCGCTCGGGGACGTGTGGCGGGCGTTCAATCGGCCCGATCTGACTGCGAGCTGCCTGCCCGGCGCGACGGTCGTTGATGTCGGCGAGGACGTGATCACCGGTGAGCTCAAGATCAAGATCGGCCCGCTCCCCGTTGCCTACCAGGGAACCGTCACCGTGCGCGACCGCGACGACGCGGCGCACCGGGTCGTATTCGGCGTCGACGGGGCCGACGAGCGCGGCCGAGGAACGATCATGGCGACGATCATGGCCGTGCTCACCGAGGACGATGGTCGCACCGACGTGCAGCTGACCAGCGACCTGTCGATCACCGGCAGTGCGGCCCGTTTCGGCGCGGGCGTGATCACCGATGTCGGCGAGAAGCTGCTCGGGCAGTTCGAGGACCAGCTCTCGGCCGGACTGGCATCTAGCGAGCTGCTGCCCCCCGAAGAACCCGAGTCCGCCGAGGCAGTGCCGGCCCCCGGGGGGACAGCACGGGACGCGGAGATGCAGCCGACCGTCACCGTGGAGCGGGAGCGCGTTCGGCCCGCCCAGCCGCCTCCCGCACCGGCTCCGGCCAGGCCAGCGCCCCGCCCGGCGATCCAGCCGGCCGGGCCCCGGGTCCAGCCGCGCCCGCGGCCGTACGTCTACCAGCCACCCAGCAACATCGCCGAGCCCCACTGGGACACCTTGGTCCGCCTGGGCCGTCCGGTCCTCCGCCGGATCGGGCTCCCGCTGGCCGGTGCGGCGGCGCTCGGACTGCTGGTCGTCCGACTGGTACGTCCCCGGGCGGCGCGAGTGGTGTCGCCGCGGGAGACCGCACGCCGCTCGGAGCGCTAACGGGTGCCAGACCGGGTCCGCTACGCCGTCAACGTCTGCGTGCTGCTACGTCGCGCCGACCGCTGGCTGCTGGACCTGCGGCAGCATGACGCGGACTACGGCCCGGATCTGATCGGGCTGATCGGTGGCCACGTTGAGCCCGCCGACGGCCCGGACGACGTTCTCGAGACGGCCGCCCGGCGCGAGCTCGCGGAGGAGACCGGGATCGACCTGGCCGGGACCGCGCTCCACTACGTCGCCAGCGAGCTCTACGACGGCCCGGACCGCCGCCCGGTGGTCACGGTGACCTATGCCGCTGAGCTGCCCTCAGATCAGGACCCGCGACTGGGCGGTGCCACGGAGCCCGGCCGGCCGTCCTGGTGGACCCTAGCCGAGGTCGAGCAGGATCCGCGCTGCGCAGCATGGGTGCCGCGGCTGATGCGGCTCGCCGACGCCGTGCTGGGCTAGCGGCCGGCGTTCAGGCGATCCGCAGCCGTACGGTCTCGGCCAGCCCCGCCAGCTTGTCGCAGACCTCGTCGGTCAGCGGACCGGCGACATCGGTGATCACGTAACCCAGCTCGCCGCGGGTCGACAGCACCTGGCCCTCGATGTTGACGCCGAAGTCGGCCAGCACCCCGTTCACCGTGGCCAGCACCCCCGGGACGTTGCGGTGCAGATGCAGGATCCGGCTCCGCTCGCCCACCTCGGCCGGCTGCACATGTGGCAGGTTGATCGACATCGTCGAGGTGCCTGCGGCGACGTAGTCCCGCAGCTTGCCGGCGACGAACCGGCCGATGTCCTGCTGCGCCTCCTCCGTCGAGCCGCCGACGTGCGGGGTCAAGATCACGTTCGGGATGCCCTGCAGGCTGGAGACGAACGGGTCGCCGGCGGCCTTGGGCTCCTCGGGGAAGACGTCAACCGCGGCACCGGCGATGTGGCCGGACAGCAGGTGCTCCCGCAACGCCTCGTGGTCGACGACGAATCCTCGGCACAGGTTGAGAAACAGGCTGCGCGGCTGCATCCTGGCGAACTGCCCTGCCCCGAACAGGCCGGCGTTGCCGGGCCTGCCGTCCACGTGCAGCGATACCGTCTCCACCGAGTCCAGCAACTCGTCCAGGCTGTCGCACCGGTGCGCGTTGCCGAGGGCGAGCTTGTCGGCGATGTCGTAAAAGAACACCCGCATGCCGAGCGACTCGGCCACCACCGACAGCTGGCTGCCGATGTTGCCGTAGCCGACGATGCCGAGGGTTCGGCCACGGACCTCGTGAGCGCCCTTGGCCGACTTGTCCCAGGTCCCGGCGTGCATGGCCGCGTTCTTGTCGGTGAGGTGCCGGGCCAGCGCGATGATCTCCGCGATCACCAGTTCGACGACGCTGCGGGTGTTGGAGAACGGGGCGTTGAAGACCGCCGTTCCGTTGGCCGATGCCGCCGGTACGTCGATCTGGTTGGTGCCGATGCAGAAGGCGCCGATGGCCAGCAGGCCGGGGGCCGCCGCCAACACCGCGCGGCTGACGGTGGTCTTGGAGCGAATGCCCAGCAGGTCGAAGCCCTCGACGGCCGAGATCAGCTCGGCCTCGTCCATTGCGCCGGGCCGGGTCGTGACGTCGACTCCACGCTCGGCCAGCAGCCGTACGCCGTCGGGGTGGATGTTCTCCAGCAGCAGTGCCTTCATAGCGCCCCTCATCATAGGCAGGGCCCTGGCAATGGCTCCTTGTAGATCGCGTGTCCTTTGCGCGATCTCGCGCGCGGAGCGCGCAATGCATAGGTCTCAGTCGAGCGAGGATGGCGCCAGTTCGGCGTAGCTTCGCCACCGGCCCCGACCGGTCGCGGACTGGAGCGCGTCCAGGCAGGCGTCCGTCACGGCGTCGGCGGCCGCGGCGAGCAACAAGTTGAGCTCGACCAGCGCCGTGAGCGGGTCGGCGGCGCCCGTACGACGTCCGGAGCCGAGGCAGAAGATCGTGTCGCCGTCGACCATCGAGTGCACCGGCCGAATCGCCCTCGCCAGCCCGTCGTGCGCGACCGCCGCCACCTTGCCGGCCTGGGACTTGGTCAGCGTTGCGTCGGTCAGGACCACGCCGATCGTGGTGGCGAACGGCGCGTTCGCCGCGGCGTAGGCGTCGGCGAGCGCCCGCCGTTCGGAGTCGGTGGGGGCGCCCCGGCGGCCAGTACGGTCGGCCCAGAGCCGTCCGGTGACCGGGTCCACTGGCGAGCCGGCCGCGTTGACTGCGACGGCGGCTGCTAGGGAGACACCTGATGCCAGGCTCGTCTCGGCATAGCCGAAGCCGCCCTTCACACCACCGCAGACCGCGCCCGTGCCCGCACCGACGCAGCCCCGATCCGGGTCTGCCGCCGTCGCCTTTTCCAGTGCCGCGGCCCCGAAGTCAGCGTTCGGCCGGCGAGCGAAGTGGCCCCCACGACCCAGGTCGAAAATGACCGCCGCCGGCACGATCGGCACCAGGTGCCCGGGCTCGCGGCCGACCGGGAAGCCGATCCCGGCGTCCTCCAGACCGGACATGACGCCGTCGGCCGCTGCGAGCCCGTACGCGCTGCCGCCGGTCAGCACGACCGCGTGCACCCGCTCCACCATCGCCGTCGGCGCCAGCAGGTCGGTCTCCCGGGTGCCCGGGCCGCCGCCCCGGACATCCACCCCACCAATGGCGCCCTCTCGCGCCAGCACGACTGTTGTGCCCGTCAGCCAGCCGTCGCCGTCGGCGGTGTGGTGGCCGATCTCGAAGCCGTCGATCACCCCTACACCGTAATCTCCGGGGTCGCGGCTCAGAGGGCGAAGCGGGTGCCGCGGTAGCTGCCCGGCAGCAGCGTGCGCGACAGAATCCCGGTGCGGCCGTCGCCGCGATAGAGCAGCAGCCGGCCGTCGCGGCGCCGGGCGAGGATGTCGCTCCTGCCGTCGCCGTCCACGTCGCCGATCGAGGTGATGGCCGCGACCGCCGACCAGCCGCGTCCCAGCGAGACCGGCTTGGCGAGACCGTTGGCGGTGCCCCGGTGCAGCCAGAGGGTGTCGCCGACGACGCTGACGAGGTCGGGGCGGCCGTCGCGGTTCCAGTCGCCGACGCCGCGCAGCCAGTCGTGACCACTCCAGTGGGTCGCGATCCTGCGGGTCTGCTTGCGACCGGTCCGGCCGTCGCCGTAGAACAGCCACAGGTTGCCCGCCCGGCTGATCACGGCGAGGTCGGGGAAACGGTCGCGGTTGGCGTCGCCGATGCTGGTCATGGAGCGGACGTCCGCTGTGAACCGCATGTCGACGCCGGCTGCCAGCGTTCCGGACTTCGTGCCGCGCAGCAATAAGAACTTGCCGGCGCCGGTGCGGACGATCACGTCCTGGTAGCCGTCGCCGTTCCAGTCGCCCGCGTTGATCACGTGCGTGTCGGTGCTCGGTCGCCGGCCCAGAGTGATCGGGCGGCCCAGGCCGCTGCCGCTGACCGGATACCGTCTCAGCCGGCCGTCGGAGCTGATCATCAACAGGTCCGCCCGCGAGCTGGGCAGGTAGCTGCGGGTGAAGGTCGCGTACCTCATCACCGGCTTGATCGTCACCGCGGCTGCCTTGATCGGGGTCGCGCCGCTGATCGTGAACAGGTTGGAGCGCAGTCCGAAGGTGTGCTGGAACGAGGTGCCGCGAACGCTGATAGTCCGGCTGCTGCCGATGATCTTGACCGTCAACACCCTGCCACGCCAGCGGCCGGCTCCGTCGCGGGCGCTTACCTGAAGCTGCCGCACGGTGCCGACCGTCGGCCAGATCCGCGCCACGCTGTCAGCGGTCAGGGTCCGGGTCCAGGACTGAGACCTCATCACGCCGTCGTACGGATCTGGGTGCGCGGTCAGGTAGGGGTAGTCGCCCTGCGCGCTGTGTCCGCCGTTCGACGAGGCGAACTGGGTGAGCGCGGTGGCGCCGTGGTAGGTGAGCACCTTGCCGGCGGTCGCGGCGACAGCCGTATTGCCGCCCGCCGTCTCCCGCACCGTTCGGTGTCCGCCGTAGCTGCTCGCATAGCCGGCGTAGACCTGGCAGCTCGTGGTGTCGCATATGTCGTACCCGGAGCCGCTGGACCACTCCTTCAACCTGGTCGCGTAGCTGCGCGCCGCCACGGCCTGGCTGCGGACGGCGTCGGCGGCCCACGATGTCGGCATCTCCGCCGGCACCACCGACTTGAGGTAGTCCTCCATCGACACCTTGTTGACGGTCCGGGCACCGGTGCCGTACCTGATCAAGGATGCGGACCCCCGGTACTCCCGGACCGCCCCGCTCGGCATGACGATCTTGACGATCTTGGCCGAGGTCGAGACGGTCCAGGTCGTCGTGTCGAGCCCGGTCGCGCGCTTCACCCAGCCGTTCGTCTCGCCCTGGTAGGCCAGGGTGAAGCCGGAGCCCGAGCGGGTGATCTTCCACGCCCGGTAGGCGGCGCCGGTCGGCACGGGATAGACGTGGCCTGCCGCGTCCTTGATCGTCAGCCCGGCAGTCGGCAGGAGCCGCAGGTCGCCGTCGTTGTCCGCGGAGATCCAGACCCGCAGCGTCGAGCCGGGCCGGGTGGCCAGCACCGTGCCGGGATAGTAGAAGGCCAGGATCTGCCGCCAGCTCAGACCCTTGGTCGCTGCCCCGTACGCGCCGTACTGGGACATCCCCCAGCCGTGCCCGAAGCCTGCTCCGGTCAGCGTGAAAACGCCGCCAGTCTTGGGCGAGACGGCGATATCAGCCTGGGCAGCGCTGCCTGCCAAGAGCAGCGAGCCCGTCAGGCTGAGGGCGACACCGGCACCGAGCAACCGCCCCGAACGGCTTCGGACGACAGTGGAAGGGCGCGTCGGCGAGGACATGTCCAATCCGTTCGTGAGGAAGCTGCCCTAGCGTGCCTCATGTCAAGCGCGACACGCCAGCGTGTCTCAAGAAAATGATGTGACGATTGAGACACGAGTGACGTATCGGAGGCCTTGGGTTGCCGGTGAGTGGGCGCTGAGGCACGTCGACACGCCGAAGGAGACGTGCCTTCGCGCACAGCGACGTCGCCTCGGATCGGATTCGAGCGCGGCCGACGTACCGCAGCCGCTCAGGCGCTGAGGTCGACCTCGGAGCCCTTCTCGGCGGAGGCGTAGCAGGCGTCGATCACGAGGGCCCGGGACAGTGCCTCGGTGCCGCGGTGGTTGTGGAAGTCGCCGCTCCGTACGGCGGCCAGGAAGTCCAGCACGCACGCGTCGTGCAAGCCGTCGGCAGGGGCATTGGGCCGCAGCACGATCGGCAGACCGTCCTTCTCGGTCCAGATCTCGATGCTGCGATTCGGGTCGTCCGGTGCGCCCCAGGTGATGCTGGCGCCGCCGTCGGAGCCGAAGACGGTGACATAGCAGTGGTCGCGCGGGATCCACTGGGCCCAGCTGGACTCCAGCAGCAGAGTGCCGCCGGCCTCCAGGCGCAGGAACGCCGTCGACAGGTCTTCCACGTCGAAGGCACCGGCTTGGACACCGGTCTTGCGCATGGTCGTCTCGACTGCGCTGCCCCGGCCGCGCGGCCCGAACTCCGCGTAGGTCTGCGCGGTGGCCGTCCGGACCGCCGGCTCGCCCAGGATGTGCAGCGCGATGTCGAGCATGTGGACACCGATGTCGGTCAGCGACCCACCGCCGGCCGTGGCCCGGCGGGTGAACCAGCTGCCGAGTCCCGGGATGCCCTGCCGCCGCAGCCAGCCCGCCTTCGCGTAGTAGATCTTGCCCAGCAGGCCGGCGTCGACGGTCCGCTTGAGCACCTGCACCTCACCTCGGCGCCGGTGGTTGAAGGAGATGTCGAGGACCCGGTCATAGCGCTCCGCGGCCTCGACCATCAGCCTTGCGACGTCGGCGTTCTCCGCCATCGGCTTCTCGGAGAGCACGTGCATGCCAGCCGCCAGCGCGGCCGTTGCCACCGGGGCATGCAGGGTGGTGGGTGTAGCGACGCTGACCACATCCAGCTCGCCGCGCTCGACCAGCTGCCGCCAGTCCTCGTGCCGCCGGTCGGGCGCGATCCCGTACGTCTCGCCCAGGGCGGCCAGCTGGTCGGTCTCCTTGCCCGCCAGGGCGACGAGCTCGACGTCGGCCGCGGCGGCGTATGCGGCCATGTGCTGCCGGCCGGCCCACCCCAGACCGATCACGCCCGCACGCAGACGCTGCCTGCTCATGATCAGACTCCTTCGATCATCATGTCGGAGGACGGCGAGCCGCCGCGCAGCCGCGGCGCCGGGCTGTTGATCACAGCCGGCGGTCGGAAGTCGACGCCGGCCTCGGGTTGCGCCCAGCGCACGGCGTTGGCGATCACCTGCTGGATCTCGGGCTGGCGATAGATCGGATACTCCTGATCACCGGGCGAGAAGTAGAAGACCTTGCCCTTGCCACGCCGCCAGCAGCACCCGGACCGGAACACCTCACCGCCGGCGAAGCTGGAGATGAAGACCAGCTCATCCGGTGCCGGGATGTCGAAGTACTCCCCGTACATCTCGTGTTCGGTGATCACGATCGGCTGCGGCAGGCCGGCCGCGATCGGATGGCCGGGCGCGACGGTCCAGACCAGCTCGGTCTCGGCCGAGTTGCGCCAGGCGAGCGAGCACGTGGTGCCCATCAGCCGGGTGAAGATCTTGGAGAAGTGGCCCGAGTGCAGCACCAGCAGGCCCATCCCGCCGAGTACCCGCTGGCGCACCACGTCGACGACCTCGTCGTCGACATGGGCGTGCCTGGCGTGGCCCCACCAGGTGAGCACGTCGGTGGCATCGAGGACGTCCGTGCTCAGGCCGTGCTGGGGCTGGTCCTGGGTGGCGGTACGGACCTCGACGGCGGTGCCCAGCAGCTCTCGCAGGCCGGCCGCGATCGCACCGTGCATGCCATCGGGATAGCGCGCAGCCATCCCCGCCCGGTCGTGATCAGAGTTCTCGTGGAAGTTCTCGCCCCAAACGGTGACGCGGATCGGTTGGCTCACAACCGCCTAGTTTGCCCAACTGGATGGCGACCTGTCCGCGCGGGTTTGGACAACGGCCACGGCCAGTCGCGACGGATGGCCAGCCCGGCCAGCGACTCCCCGGCTTCCTCCGCGAGAAGCCGGCGGTCGCCTGCGGACTCGTCATCGGCCGACCGAGGCGGGGCGAATTTGGCTTCCCTTCGGGTGTCACGTATGGTGGAGCACTGCCGACGCGGGGTGGAGCAGCTCGGTAGCTCGCTGGGCTCATAACCCAGAGGTCACAGGTTCAAATCCTGTCCCCGCTACAAATGACCCCTAGCCAGAGGCTTTTGGGTCGCCACCTAAGAGCCTCTTTGCTGTCTGCAGACCCCTCGTGTAGCCAAATGTGTAGCCAGGACAGTCGGTCACTGATCCGTGGAAGGAACCACCTGCCGACTCCACGGCGGCTTCAATCAGCCGGCTGAGCTGCTCCGCCGGGCCGATCGAGACCAGTGGATCGGTGCGTGTAGATCTGCAAGGTGACGAGCTCGTTCGCATGTCCGATCCGGTCGCTGAGCAGCTTCGGGTTGACGTCGGCATCCATCGCCAAGGTGGCGTAGGTGTGCCTGACATCGTGCAGACGAATGCGCGAAACGCCAGCCCGGTCGACTAGGCGGTTGAAGCGCCGGGTGAGGGTGTCCGGGTGAAGACGCTCACCCGTCGGACCGACAGCCAGGTACTCCCAAGGCTCGGTTCGCCCGTGTGCCCCGGCTTCCTCGTCGATCTTGGCAACGTAGCGCGCTAGATGCTTGACGGTGTACGGATTGAGGGGTGGGCCTTCTCAGTCCCGATCGCGAGGGGCCGGTCAGTTTCGACGGGATTGTCTCCGACACCGTTGCGTACCTGGACGCATTGGGCATCGACCGCGCCCACGTGATCGGGTTCAGTGACGGGGCGATCGCAGGCTATCTACTGGCCCTGCACCATCCAGGCCGAATTCGCTCGCTCGTCGCCATCAGCGGGAACCTCAATCCCTCGGTGGCTGTGCCGCCCGATGAGATGGCGCGAGCCATGCCCGAGCCGGCGGTGACCGCGCTCACCAACGACTACGACCGGTTATCACCCGACGGTCCCGAGCATCGCGAGAGGATTTTCACCAAACTCATGCGCATGTGGCATGAGGAGCCGGACATCGACCCGGCGGAGCTGGCCGCGGTCGGCGCGCCGACCCTGGTCATGGCTGGAGATCACGACGGGATCCCCATCGATCACACAATCTTGATCGCCAAGTCGATCCCGAACGCGCAGCTTTCTATCGTCCCCAACGCGAGCCATATATGCTCATGCTCGATCGCCCCGACTTGGTGAACCTGACTCTATGTGGAGTTCTTGGCCACGCTGCCCGGATCGATCCTGAGCGAACCCTGGAGCACCGCCGCTGCCTCTGGCATCTAGCTTGAATCGAATCGACAGACTAGGAGAAAGATCCCATGCCGAAGGTCTCCAAGCAGAACGCTACGCACGACGATTACGGGCCCGTCGAGTCCTGGCACGAGGAGGTCGCCGGGCACGCGATCGAGTTCGTGACCTTCAAGCAGGACATCGACTCGACCCCGATGCTCAAGGGGCTGCCCAATGACCAGTGCCACTGCCCGCACTGGGGGTACGTGCTGAAGGGAAGGGTGACCTTCACCATCGACGGCCAAGAGGAGGTGCTGGAGCCCGGTGATGCCTTCTACGTGCCGCCAGGCCACCTCCAGCGCGCCGACGCGGGGACCGAATACCTCCAGTTCAGCCCCGCCAAGGAAATGGCCGAGGTCGATGAGCAGATCATGAAGAACATGCAGGCGATGCACGCACACGAGGGCTGAGCGGGCTGCGGATCACCGTGAAGGCCGAAATCTCGGCGACGCTCAAGTAGGTCCTTGCCGTCACCGGCACGGACTCCTCGGTGTGAGCTGGCCTCGGCTGGGTCTTTCGCTGCATGCTGTAGGCCGCAGCCGGGACGGCGTTCGCTCGACATGTGGGCCTGAGCGGACGCTGCGGGCTTCATGAGACGTAGGTCGATCAACTCATAACCCAGAGGTCACAGGTTCAAATCCTGTCCCCGCTACGAAGCACCTAGCCGGAGGCCCTCAGGTCAGACCTGACGGGCCTCTGCTTCGTCCGAGCCCACCTGGTGATGGTCATAGCCGGCCCGGGTGCACATGTGCAGGTCCGGTTCATGCTTGACCATCGGTTTCCGGTAGCTGCTTTCCAGGTGCGAGACGCGGTTCCGGTTCCTGGGCGACAGTCGTTCCGGTAGGTGCTGCGTACGGCCGGCCTGCCGCGCGTCGGTCATGCCCTCGGGGCGGTCTGAGGTCAGGCACCCGGCTGGCCGGCAATTTCGCTCAGGTCGACGACTGCCGCGTCGATGGCCGGAAGCGCGCGCATCTCGGCGGCGATCCTGACCGCGGCGGTTCGATAGCTGTCGTCGCTGAGCACCCGCAGGACCGCCGGGGCAAGTTCCGCGAGGACGCCGGGGCCAGGGACCGCCGTCGCGCGGCGAGTTCTCGACTCCTCACTCAGGGCCACGCCCGCGCCCGCGCGAGCCACGGCATCGGCGTTGTCCAGCTGATCGCCACTGAACAACGGCAGGATAACGAGCGGCACGCCGTGCGCAAGAGTGCCGAAGGTCGACCCGTAGCCGCCGTGACACACGACGACATCGGCACGCGGTACGACGATGTCGTTCGCGACCCACTGCTCGACGTGCACGTTGCCCGGAAACTGCCCGAACTCGGAGGTGTCGCGGTTGCCGCCGATGGTCACCAGAAGCCGAACGGGAAGCGGGGCGAGCTCGTCGATCGCGGCTCGGTACGTCCCCGGGAAGAAGGGCAAGTACTCCGCCGCCGCCACCGAGCCAAAGGTCAGGTAGACGAGCGGGTCGTCATTGCCGGGCCACCAGTCCGGCAATGAAACCACCGTTTCTGGCACGTCGGTCCGGAAGCGGCGAACGACGGTGGCGATCGGCGGAGCTGGGATCTCTAGAGTCTCCGGCAGCATGGTGAAGTACGCAGCGTCGCGCAGCCGATCACCGACGGGGTCTGCCGGCAGTCCGTACTGAGCCCGGATCTTGTCCACAACGGGTGCCGCCACGTTGAGAGAGAACTCCTCGACCGATGCCAGGCCCAGCCCTACCCGGGCCAGCGGCACTCCCCGCAGCTCCGACGCGAGGGTCGCTGCGAACTCCCATGATTCGCGCACCAGGAGGTCAGGCTGCCAGCTGTCGACGACCTCCAACAGATCCGGCAAGGCGGCACGGGCATCGATCCCGCCGAAGAACTCCCCGATCATCAGCGCTTGGGCAGTCGTGAAGTCAAGGGATGCGAAGCGAGCCATCAGTGGCACCCACTCGTCCTCCGGAGGGTCTCCCACTGGCGTGTAGGCGAGCCCTGCCCGCTCGACGTATGCCTGGTTCTGGCGCTGCGCGGCGACGAGCACCTCATGTCCCGCCCTCAGACAGGCATGGGCGAACGGGGCAAGGGGAAGGAGGTGGCCGGCGCTGCCTCGGGTCGTGACCAGGACTCTCACGGCCGCATGGTATCGACCGTCGAAGCGCGGGACTTCGTACCGCTGTTAGTCAGGTTGAGCTGGCGTCACCTCGAACGTGGTCAAGAGCGCCACCTAGAGGTCCGCCCTGCTCCCAACGTCTCGTGATCTGGCTGCCAGCCAAGCTGCCAGCCAATCGAGGTGACGTCCAGTGATCCCCCACGTACTCACGCGGTTCAGGCATCCAAATCAGCAAGTTCGGGTGCTCGTCCTCGTTCAGGCTTTCCTCCGATCCGTGATGCGACGCTGCCGGGTCATTGGCGAGTCCCGGCGAGAGACACCGAACCGCAGCCATCACTGTGACTCTGGATCCGACTCTCATGAAAACGGTCGCACCCGTGAATGCTGTAACCAAATGTGTAGCCGAGACCGCTCGGGACGGAGGCCCCGAACAAATCGTGCCGACACGCTCACTAGCTCGACCTGGACATGGGCCCAAGCGGACGCTGCGGGCTACATGAGACGTAGGTCGATCAACTCATAACCCAGAGGTCACAGGTTCAAATCCTGTCCCCGCTACAAAAGAAACACCAGCCAGCGGCCCTCAGTCACAGCCTGAGTGGCCGCCTCGCGGTCTCGGAAGAAGCACCGCCGCCCGCCACATCGGCGCAAGGAACGGAAGGATTCGACATGAGACGCTGCCTAGCAGTGCTGTACCATGCGGTGCTCCCAACCACATCTACGGTGCAACCTGCTGTTCCGCCTCGCTTTCTTGCCGCTCCTCCTCGCTGATTGCCATTTTGCCCCAGCGATAGGCAAAGTACACGGTAATGGCAGCGAGCAGTACGTTGAAGATGAGAATTACGACCGACTCGTGACGGACCGCTGAATAAATCAACCAGCCACCACTGTCGAACGCGAACAACAACCAACCTCCCCAATTTCTGAAACCAATCATTATCAGCGCCAGAGCGGCCACAGCGCTGAGTATCGACCAAGCGACCAAAGGCGTCATACGTCATTCTCCTCCGTCGACGTTGAGAAAGGCACGCACACTGGATGATATGGCCATGGCGGACGGACCGCGGTCGGCGACCCAGGATGGCTGGTCAACGGACGCAGCGAGGCGCTCAGCTGGCTGGGCGACGAACGGCTGGGCCGCTAGTTCCCGGTGGAGATGCACAGCATCCTCCGCGCCGAATCTCGCAGGAGAAGCGTCCCGCGGCCATCGAGCACATGCACGTGGCATTGACTGGCGGGCATCGATGGTGGTGTGCCACCCTAAGGCATGCTCGAGGGACATGGCCCACTGGGCCCAGCGCAGGCGCGATGGAACGACTACGTGGGAACCGCCGCCGCCGATGACGCCGACGCGTTACTCAACACGCGGAGTCTGTACGAGATTGCCGGGGTTGACCGCGACCGGTGGCGGATCGCTGGCATCGACATTGCGATGGGCTCCCCCTCCGAGCCTGCGGTGGTGTACGCAATCGACCGCACCAAGGACGAGGCGTCCCGCGAATCGACCGACGATGTAGGCGTAACGGCGTTCCATCTCGGACCGTCGGTGCAACTCGACAAGTTTCTGACCGAGGCGTTCCAACGGGTCTCGGTACGGCTGCTCTCCAGCCACTTCGGGGACAGGCACCTTCTGGTTCTCGACCACGACCGACCAGGTGGGGAGCAGCTCTGACTCTGGGTTCGCCGACCGATTCGAGACAGACCAGCGTAGGCAACTGTTCATCGCGCCGTTGGGCGACTCAGTAGATGCTGTTCACCGGGCACTTGCACTGGTCCGATTCGCTGCCAGCGGCCACCGGATGGCCGTCTGAACAGGAGGTCGGCAGTGCCGTACACCGTGCTCCGCGGCGAGTTCGTCATCCGCTACCCCGACAATCCGCGGCAAGGCCCCGAACCGGATGGCGACACCGTCAAGTTCCAACCCGCCACTCCCGCCTTGGTCGAGACACTTCCGCGACCGTCCGGCACTTCACCAGACCTCAACAGCAGGGGCATATCGGTCCGCCTCGAAGCGATCGATGCCCTCGAAACCCATTTCGCCGAAACGCACCAAGAAATTCTCGGCGCCGAGGATGCCCGCGGAGCGCTGCTGGCGGGCCTGGGGTTTACCAACATCACCTATTTCCCGGACCTGCCGAACAAGGTGCAATCGGCAGACCAGGACATGCTTCCGGGCTATGTGCTCAGCAATGGCATCGACGCGCACGGACGTCTGATCGGATTCGTCTACGCCGGAATTCCCGCGACGGCGGACGGGGCGAGGATATTCCTTGTCAACGACGGAGTCGACAGTTCCGTCAACGCCCAGCTCCTGCAGGCCGGCCTGGTGTATCCGGCCTTCTACGGCACCCTGCCCGCGACGCTGAGGGCGCACCTGGCAACCAGATCACGCGCCGCCCGCGAAACCAGGTCGGGCATCTGGGTGCGCTCCATCGCCGACCCTGACGGACCGGCCACCATCACCGACCTCGCCAGTCTGGAAGCCAAGGTCATGTGGCCCAAGCTCTTCCGCCGGATCGTGCCCTACCTCGCCGCCGGCCACAGCACCTTCGACGCCTTCGACGCATGGCTGCGAGAAGACCCCGTCGGCCGCGACGACACGATCTTCCGCCTCACACTCGACCCGCCGGAGCCCGGCAACCTGCACGACATCATCACCGGCGCCGGGCAGCGGATCCAACTGACCAGCTGGCCCGAAGACTTCATCATCGCACCCGATCCCGCACCACCAGGCACCAGCACCGGCCCGAGGACCTTCACCGCCGGCGACCTCGTCATCGTGGCCGCCCTGCCCGACCCCATCGGTGCAGACAGAAACGCCGAAACCGTCTCGATTGCCAACCCGACCGCGGCTGCCATCGACCTGCACGGCTGGAAGATCACCGACACAGCCAACCGAAGCCAAGACCTCACCGGCACTGCCGGCGCTGGCGACATCATCCGCATCACCCTGACCGGAGGAATGTCGCTCGGCAACCGCGGCGGATCAATCACCCTCACCGACCCCCACGGCGCCACCATCGACCACGCCAACTACGCCGAAACGCATGTCAAAGCCGGACAGACCATCCTCTTCGGACGAACACCCTGACCACGACTCGAGCTCACGGCCCACACGACGCGATACGCCCGAGCTGGACCGCCATGGCCGGACCAGCCTTATCGCGCCGCCCGCAAGCGACCGAGGGCTAGCCTCAGTCGTGTTGCCGCGGCGAGAGGAGTCGTTGTGGAGTGGCTTCGGAAGACCGCGCTGATTGCGGGCGTTCTCTACCTGATCACCTTCGTCAGCTCGATTCCTGCCGTTTTCCTGATCGCCCCGGCAGTGAACGATCCCCAATACATCCTCGGCCCCGGTGCCGACACTCGTGTTCTCTTGGGTTGCCTCCTCGATCTGATCAACGCCCTCGCCTGCATCGGCACCGCCGTCACCCTGTTTCCGGTGGTCAAACGACAGAACGAAGCCGTAGCCCTTGGCTTCGTCACCGCTCGCGTCTTCGAGGCAGCGGTCATTGTCATCGGGATCATCTGCCTCCTGTCGGTCGTCACCCTTCGCCAGGATCACGCCGCGGATGGGAGCGTTGACGACGGCACGCTGGTCGCTATCGGCCGGTCCCTCGTCACCGTCCGTGACTGGACGTTCACCCTCGGCCCCAGCCTCATGCCGGGCGTGAACGCACTGCTCCTGGGCTACTTGATGTACCGGTCGGGCCTGGTGCCACGCCTCATTCCCCTGCTGGGACTCATCGGCGCTCCGTTGCTCATCGGTTCCGCGACCACGACGCTGTTCCGCGGCAACCATCCGGTCACGGCACTGGCGGCGATCGCGACCGTGCCGATCTTTCTGTGGGAGCTTCTTCTGGGCGTCTGGCTGGTCAGCAAGGGATTCAAGCCGTCACCTCTCACTTCTCGCACTCCTAGGACCCACACGTGACAACGTCCGCGCCCACCGGACAACGCCGCTGCGCCGTGGTGTACAACCCGACGAAGGTCTCCGACCAGTTCGCTTCGCTGCTGATGGACCGCCTCGTGAAGATGGGCTGGGTCGACACGCTGTGGCTGGAGACGTCAGCCGAGGACCCGGGCCGGGGCATGACGCAGCAGGCTGTCGCCGAGCACGTTGACCTTGTCATCGCCGCCGGCGGCGACGGTACGGTGCGCATCGTCGCCGACGGTCTTGCACATACCGGGACGCCGATGGGTTTGATACCCGCCGGCACCGGCAACCTGCTCGCTCGAAACCTCGATCTTCCGTTGGAGGAAGGACCCGCGATCGACGTCGCCCTGGGCGGGCACACCCGCAGCATCGACCTCGTCAGGATTGTCGTCGACGATCGACCCCCGGAACACTTCGCCGTCATGGCAGGGGTCGGGGTCGACGCCATGATCATGGACGAGACCGATGAGAACCTGAAGGAGAAGGTCGGTTCCGCGGCCTATTTCGTCGCAGCCGGAAAGGCGCTCGGCCGGCTGCCCGTCCGGATGAGGGTGCAGCTGGACGACCACCGACCGGTGAGGCGGGACGCCATGGTGTGCGTCGTCGGCAACGTCGGCACATTGCGGGGCAATCTCACCCTGATCCCGGGCGCGCGTCCTGACGACGGTCTCCTTGATCTGTACATCGCATCTCCGCGCAAATTGCGGCACTGGGTCAAGCTGGCATGGCGCTTGATCGCTCGCCGGCCGCAGCGGGACGACCAGGTCGACCAGCACTCCGGCAAACGGGTTGTGATCAGGATTGCCGGCACTGACAACTACCAGCTCGACGGCGATGTCGTGGGCGAGTCGACCACCCTGACTGCCGAGGTCCAACCCGGCGCCCTGAAGATCTGCGCGCCGGCTCCGCCCGGAACGCCGGGTCAGTGAATGCCTTGTGGGAGCAGCGCCAAGGACCCTCAGGAGCAACTACCTGAGGGTCCCGGGCATATGTCACCCGACTTGGGCCACGTCTCGCCGCTCAATAGGTCGAACTGGGTCTTGGCTAGGTAGTTCGTCGTCGGACGGGTCAGGAATTGCGCACTAATGTCGGGTCGGCAA
>Ga0081539_10000406_pt1 | contig 91786 bp, 77 predicted proteins | sample TabmetS4T2R2_FD_71023 | JGI IMG/M metagenome (GOLD analysis project Ga0081539, IMG submission 71023) | Tabebuia heterophylla rhizosphere microbial communities from the University of Puerto Rico - S4T2R2 | ecosystem: Host-associated > Plants > Roots > Rhizosphere ...
CCACCCGGGGGGTGGTCTCGTCGATGACCCGGGCCAGGTAGTGCTCGTCCACCTCGAGCACCGCGAACGGGGTGGAACCGGCCTTGGCTAGCGCGGAGGTATGTCCGGTGGGCATGTTGGCGCCGAACGAGTTTGTCGCCACCCGGCCCAGGACGCCGATTGCGGCGGCGGCGAGCCGGGTCGTGGTGGTCTTGCCGTTGGTGCCGGACACCAGCGCGATGGCCCGACCGGCGGCCAGGTTACGCAACAGGTCCGGATCGATCTTGAGGCCGATCCAGCCGCCGATGACCGAACCGTCGCCACGCCCGGCGGCTCGGGAGAGAGCCGCCGCGGTACGCGAGACCGAGGTCGCGACCTTCGTGCGTAGGGGCATCCTGCCGTCCGTCACGGACGCGACAGTACCGGAAACGGACACTGTGCCTCGGCGCGGAGGGTGCGCCGAGAAGTCCGGGTGGTGCCTTGATCGATATCGATGCCGGTTTTTGTGTGTTCTGTTTCACCATGACTGTGAGCGAACAGTCGTCGCACCATTGCGGAGCGCATCGACATTTGCCACGGCTCATTCTCAAACCGGACAGCGGTCGTTGTGCCAACTACGGACAGTCACCTTCGGGCTCTGCGATCGAGGAAAATTTCGGTTATCAATGTCTGGCCGGCGAGCAACCGCTCGCTGCTCGTGATGGACCGGACCACGCCGAGCCCTGCCCCGGTCGGACCTCACGATCGGGGTTCCAGCACAACCACAAAGGCATACGGGGGCAGGGACGGGGGACCCAGATCCGGTCCGCCGGATCGTCGCCCATCGCGGTGACGTCCGAAGGGCCTCGGGGTGAAGCCGCCACGCGGCCGGGCAACCTTCCCGCCCGAACCCGACAGCTAACCTCGCAGGCGTGCCGGAGGGACATCTCTACCGTGCACGAACACAGTTCGAGCCGGGGCCGCCTGCTCGGCACCGGCAGTCTCGCCGCGTCCCTGGGCCTCTCCCTGCTAGCCGGCCAACTGGTCGCCACGCCGCCGGCTTCCGGCGTCGCCCCAGCGACCGTCCGCACGGCGGCCTCGGCGGCGATGGTCAAGCCCAAGGTCACGCAGTCGGTCGACAAGACGGCCATCACCTGGGGCTCGACGGTCAAGGTGACCGCCAAGGTGGTCGACCCGACGACCGGCGAGCTGGTCACCAGCGGTGGCAGGATCCGCCTCCAGGCCTGGCGTAACAAGGCCTGGCGGACCTGGCAGAGCCGCACCCTGCCGAAGTCCGGTGTCCTCACCTTCACCAGCAAGCCGGTGAAGACGGTGACCTACCGGACCGTATACCTGGGCAACACGACCTACCTCGGCGCCGGCAGCCGGGTGCTCAAGGTGACGGTGAAATCGAGTGCCTCGAAGGTCCTCTCCGAGGCTGGGAGGCACGTCGGCGCGCTGTACAAGTACGGCGCGGCCGGTCCGACGCGCTTCGACTGCTCCGGCTTCACCCTCTACGTCTACCGGAAGACGACCGGTCAGAAGCTGCCGCACAAGGCCAACTCGCAGCAGCGGTACGGCCGGGCGGTCAGCAAGGCCGACAAGCGGCCCGGTGATCTGATCGTCTTCCGCTCCGGTTCGTACGGCTACCACGTCGGCATCTACGCCGGCGGCGGCATGATGTACGACTCGCCGCACTCCGGTGCTCGGGTCTCCAAGCGCAAGATGTTCGGCGGCAACTACGTCGTTCGCCGTCTGATCTGACGTACCGGCACCACGTCGAGTGGGGCGCGACCCGGATCCGGGTCGCGCCCCACTCGACGTTCTCCTCCATTTCGCTCCCCGATCCCCTTTCGGGGGCCTTTCGAGGACCGGTTTCACGAGGAATTCATGCCCGGCTGGGCGGCATGTCGGAAACTGGACCAGGAGGTGCACGGCTTTGCCCCTCCACCCTCATCCCATCGCCCTGAGCTGGCGTTTCATCCGCGAATCTCGTTCACGGGCCGGACGATTCCGGTTGCAGGTGGAGGGAAGTGGAGTAGAGTGGAGCGCAGTGGCAGGATGAATCTTGCCGGCCGGAGTTGACAGGCGGCTCAGTGACAGGCGGACCGCGAATCGCCGCCACTGGGGCGCAGGGGGGATGGGCCGATGTTTCTCGGCACGCATACCCCGCGCCTGGACGAGAAGGGCCGTCTGATTCTTCCGGCGAAGTTCCGTGACGAGCTGGCGGGAGGTGTCGTGATCACCAAGGGGCAGGAGCGTTGCCTTTACGTCTTCCCGATGCCCGAGTTCCAGCGCATCGCGGGACAGTTACGTGAGCAGCCGGTGACGCACAAGGCCGCCCGGGCGTACAGCCGGGTGTTCTTCGCGAGTGCGCACGACGAGGTGCCGGACAAGCAGGGCCGGGTGACCATTCCGAGCCATCTGCGCGAATATGCGGCGCTCGACCGCGAACTCGTGGTGATCGGCGCGAGCACGCGGGTGGAGATCTGGGACAAGCAGTCCTGGGAGCAGTACCTCTCGGCGAGCGAGGACGACTTCGCCGACATCGAGGAGGGGGTGCTGCCCGGCGGGTTGTAAGGCGTGACCCGGTGTGGCCGTGCGCAGCCCGCGTCAATGCCGCCGTACCGCGAGATCTCCAGCCGCTTGAGCTCCTGGCGCCTCTTCCCCGGCGCCAGGCGCGTCGCCCACCGGCAGCGGGCACGAGCGGATGGGGATCTCGCGGTACGGATCAGCGTCCGGTGGCGCCGGGGGACGCACCATCGGGTTTTCCGGGGGTTCCGCCGCGGGTCTGGCAGCGAACCTGGTGATGGGGGTCGACATGGGGGAGCCACGCGGCACACACGTGCCGGTGCTGCTCGAGCGCTGTCTCGAGCTGCTCGCTCCCGCGCTCGACCTCCCGCTCGCCGTACACGTCGACTTCACGCTCGGTCTCGGCGGCCACGCCGAGGCGGTGCTCGAGCGTTTCCCGGACGTGGTCCTCATCGGACTGGACCGCGATCCGGAGGCGCTGGCGCACGCCCGGCACCGGCTGGTCCGGTTCGCCGATCGCACGTATCTGGTACATGCGGTGTACGACCAGCTGCCGGCCGTGCTCGCCGAACTGGGTGACCGGGCGCCGTCACTCCGGTCAAGGGCGGTGGTGGGGCGGTTCCACAGTGGCTTGTTCGACCTCGGTGTCTCCTCGCTGCAACTGGACGAACCGGACCGCGGGTTCGCCTATGCGCAGGACGCGCCGCTGGACATGCGGATGGACCAGAGCCGCGGTGTCACGGCTGAGGATGTCGTGAACGGCTACGAGCCCGGGGAGTTGGTCCGGGTGCTGCGGGTGTACGGCGAGGAGAAGTTCGCCGCCCGGATCGTTTCGGCGATCGTCCGGGAGCGGGCCGGAAACCGGATCGCCTCCACCGCCCGGCTCGCGGAGCTGGTCAAGGGCGCGATCCCGGCCGCCGCGCGGCGAACGGGTGGAAATCCCGCGAAAAGGACGTTTCAGGCGCTACGTATTGAGGTAAACGGCGAACTCGCCGCCCTCGAGTCCGCGTTACCGGCCGCTTTGGACTCGTTGGCTCCGAAAGGGCGCCTTGTGGTGATGAGTTACCAGTCCTTGGAGGACCGGATCGTCAAGCGGGCCTTCGCCGCCAGGGCGCGAAGCACCGGGCCGATCGACCTGCCGGTCGAGCTGCCCGGAACCGGGCCGTCACTGCGGCTTTTGACCCGGGGGTCGGAGCCGCCCAGCGCGGCGGAGGTGGCGGCGAACCCGCGGGCGGCTTCGGTGAAGCTGCGGGCGGTGGAACGGATCGACGAGACGGAGCAGGCGCAGAGCGACCGGGCATGGGGGGCCGCCCGCGAACGGCCTCGGATGTCTACAACGCACGGGGGACGAGGGCGGTTACGCCCGGGGGAACACCAGGAGGGGGAGGGGCCATGAGTGAGCGCACCTACGCACCGCGGTCGGGGGGCCGGATCGCGGAGCAGCGCAGCGACGAGACACGCCGCCGGACGGGCGCCGTGGAACCGCGTCGCCGGCCGTCGACCGGGACGGAGGGCGACGCCCGGCGAGCACATCGCCAGCCGGCGCAGCGTACGGCGGCGCGTGGCACCGCCGCGCGCGATGCGGCGGCCCGGGGCGGGCGGACCGCGCCGGTGCACGGCACAGCCGCACTGAAGCTCAACACGGCCGTCGCGGAGCCGCTGCGTGTCGCGGAGGCCGTGGCTGCCGCACCGCGGCTGCGGGTGGCGCCGCCGGCACCGATCAGCGCGCCCCGCGCGCCGTTCATCGCGGCGGTGATCGGGCTGGTCATCGTGGGCGTCATCGGCATCCTGCTGATCAACACCAAGACGAACGAGAACTCCTTCGAGATCAGCCGGCTGCAGGACAGCCAGGCCGTGCTGGACATCCGGGAACAGCAGCTGGAGAACCAGCTGGCCGTCTACGACAGCGCCGGCAACCTGGACGCGGCGGCCAAGCGGCTCGGCCTGATCAAGGCGGACGCTCCGGCCTACATCCGCCTGCCCGACGGCAAGGTGATCGGTGTGCCGGTGCCGGGCAGGGGGCAGCCCGCGGTGACCGCTCAGGACGCCGACGACCAGCCGGCCGACCGGGACCCGGGCGCTCGCACCCCGGCGGCCCAGAAGCCGGTCGCGTACGACCCGGCGGCCCGCAACCCGGCCGCCCAGAGTACCGGCACCACCAGGCAGCAGGGCCCGGCCGCCGTTTCGAACACCGGACAGTAGGCCGACATGTCGCGTGCCGACGAGCCACCGCGCCGGGGTCAGCCACCCCGGCGCGGTGCGTCCCGTGACCTGTCGCCGGCCGACGGCGAAGACACCGACACGCCGCGCGGGTTCGGTGGGATCGGGGAGGCTCGGGCCTACACACCCCGCGGGCGCACGGTCGCCGAACGCGACCAGCGGACCCGCTCACCGCGTGCCGGGCGCACCACCGACCCGTTCCGCCCGGCTCTGCAGGTGCTGGACGGCGGTAAGCCGGCGCCACGGGACCGTCGTCCGATCCGGGCCTCCGATCCGGAGCCGAAGTCGCGTAAGGAGCAGCGCCCCACGCGGGTGAGCGGGCGCGGCTCGGGAAACAGCGAGCGCGAAGCGCCGCGTCAGCAAGCGCAGCGCCAGGCGGAGCCGTCCCGTCCCCGCCGGATCGAGGCGGGACGCCCGCGCCGGGAGGAAGCCGGACGCAGCCGGGCAACCGGGGGCGGTGGCCGCCTGCGTTCGTCGGCGGCCCTCGGCCGTACCGAAGCCAGTGGTCGTGTCGCCCGGAACCGCAAGGTCGCCGCAGCACCGGCACCCCGGCGCACCGCCGGCGCACGGTCTGCCAAGGCCGCGCCGTCCGCGCGGCCGGCCAACCGCCGGCCCCCGCCGGCCGTGCCTGCCGAGCCTCCGAAGCTGGCGAACAGCGCCCGACGGCTGCGGATCGGTACGGTGCTGGCGCTGGCGCTGTTCGCGACCATCGGCGTCCGGCTGGTGGTGCTGCAAGTGGTGGAGTCGCCCGCGTCCGCGCAGAGCCTCCTCGAGCAGCGGCAGAACCGCCTCACCGAGGTCGTGCTGCCGGCCCCGCGCGGCAGCATTCTGGATCGCTCCGGCGCGGTGCTGGCGCACAGCGTCGAGGCGCGGTACGTCTACGCCGACCCGGAGCTGGTGCAGAAGCCGGCCGAAGTGTCGGCGAAGTTGTCACCGATGCTGGGCGTCGCGCCGTCCAAGCTGATCGCGCTGATGGCCCGGAAGAAGCGGCCGGGTGGCGGCTTCTCCCGGTTCGAGTACCTGGCCCGCGGCGTCGACGTCACGGTCGCCGACCAGATCACCCGGATGAACCTGCCCGGCATCCGCACCGGCCGTGACGAGCGGCGGGACGTGCCCGGCGCCGACCTGGCCGCGAACCTGATCGGCTTCACCGGCGAGGACCACACCGGGCTGGAGGGCCTGGAGGCACGCTACGACGAGCTGCTGCGCGGCACCGACGGCGAGCGGGTCTTCGAGATCGGCAACCCGAACAGCCCGGGGGCCAAGCTGGCCAAGGAGATACCGGGCGGCTTCCACAAGCTGACCCCGGCCCAGCCGGGCACGTCTCTGCAGCTCACCATCGACCGCGACCTGCAGTTCGAGGTGCAGCGGATCCTCGGTGACCGGATGAAGAACGTGAAGGCCACCGTCGGCGGGGCGGTCGTGCTCGACGTCAGGACCGGCGAGGTGCTGGCTCAGGCCAGCTACCCCGCGTACAACGCCCAGCAGCCGTTCGATTCCAGGCCGGTCGACCGGGAGGACGTGGTGAGCAGCGTCATCACCGACCCGGGGTCGACGCACAAGGCGTTCATCTTCGGCGCGGCACTCGAGGAGGGCATCATCACACCCGGCTCGACGCTGAAGATCGGGCCGGCGTTGGAGCGCGGCGGCTACACGTTCGCCGACACGCACCGGCAGAGGAGGGGCACGGTCATGACCATGGCCGGGCTGCTCGCGTACTCGTCGAACGTCGGCACCATCCTGCTCGCCGACAAGCTGGGCAAGCAGCGGGTGTACGAGTACCAGCAGAAGTTCGGGCTGGGCCGGGCCACCGGTGAGGGCATGCCGGGTGAGGCCGAGGGCCGGCTGCTGGCTCCCGACGAGTGGAGCGGCTCGGCGTCCGGCTCGATCCCGATCGGGCACAGCGTCGACGCCACGCTGATCCAGATGGCGGCCGGATACGCGGCGATCGCCAACGACGGCACGTACGTCCGGCCGCACCTGGTCAAGGCCACGCTGCCGCCGGACGGGCCGGCTGTGCCGGCCGCCGCGCCGGCCAGCCACCAGGTGCTCCGGCCGGAAGTGGCCCGGCAACTGCGCACGCTGATGGAAGCGGTGGTGGACAGCAAGGGCGGCACGGGTACGCAGGCCCGGGTGGACGGCTGGCGGATCGCCGGCAAGACCGGCACCGGCAAGCGGCTGGTCGACGGGCGCTACACCAAGCACAACGCCGGGTCGTTCATCGGCATGGCGCCGGCCGACAACCCGCGGTACGTGATCGCGGTCTTCGCCGACGTGCCCACCGGCACCGGCGGGAGCGTGGCCGCGCCCGCCTTCAGCGACATGATGAAGGCGACGCTGCTCCACCACCGGGTGCCCCCGTCGGCCACCCCGGCGCCGACGTTCAAGCTGTATCCCTGAGGCGGCCGTTCGATGACGGGTTTCCTGGCGGTGTGGCCGAGCCGCCACAGCGGCACGGCATTCGCGGCGGGTCACCGGCCACCGGGTAGGGTCTGACGCCGTGTCCGGCATTCCCCGTCCCCAGACCGTGCCGCCCTACCGGCTGGCCGATCTCGCGGCCCTGCTGCCGGCCGAGCTGATCGGCCCGGACGTCCAGGTCACCGGGGTGACCCACGCGAGCGGCGAGGTACGCGCCGGTGACCTGTACGCGGCGCTGCCGGGCGCGCGGCGGCACGGCGCGGAGTTCGCCACGGCGGCGGCCTCGGCCGGTGCCGCGGCGGTGCTGACCGATCCGGCAGGGGCCACCCTGATCGGGGACGCCGGCGTCCCGATGCTGGTGGTGGATGACCCGCGGGCGGTGCTCGGCGCCGCCGCGTCGGCGATCTACGGCGACCCGACCTCGCGGCTGACGATGATCGGGATCACCGGCACGGCCGGCAAGACCACGACGGCCTACCTGGTGGAGTCCGGGCTGCGCGCGGCCGGCCTGACCACCGGCCTGATCGGCACCGTGGAGACCCGTCTCGGCGATCTGACCATCGACAGCGTCCGGACCACACCCGAGGCCACCGACCTGCACGCGATGCTCGCCGCCGGCCTGGAGCGCGGGGTGACCGCGGTGGTCATGGAGGTGTCCAGCCACGCCCTGGCGATGGGCCGGGTCGGCGGTGTGCGGTTCGACGCCGGCGGCTACACCAATTTCGGCCTGGACCACCTGGACTTCCACGCTGACGCGGAGGACTACTTCGCGGCCAAGGCGAAGTTGTTCGACGGCCGGTGCCGGTTCGAGGTGCTCAACTTCGACGACGACGCGCTGCGGCCGCTGGTCAAGCCCGCCACCATCCGTTACTCGGCGCGCGGCGACACGGAGGCGACCTGGTGGGCGTCGCACGTGCGGCCGTCCGCCTTCGGGCAGCGGTTCCTCGCACACGGTCCGTCGTCCGTCGTGGAGGCCGGCGTGGCTCTGCCCGGCCGGCACAACGTCGCCAACGCGCTGCTGGCGCTCGCCCTGCTGGTGGCCGTCGGTGTCGAACCGGCGGTCGCGGCCCGCGGGATCGCCGCCTGCACCGGCGTGCCGGGCCGGCTCGAGCTCGTCGATGCTCCGGGTGAGGTGCTGGGCGTGGTGGACTACGCACACAAGCCGGACGCGATCGTGGCCGCGCTGGCCGCGCTGCGCGAGCTGGCCGCCGGCCGCGGCGGCCGGCTGATCGGCGTGATCGGCGCGGGCGGCGATCGGGACACCGGCAAGCGCCCGCTGATGGGCGCGGCGGCGGCGCGCGGCGCGGACCTGGTCGTGGTGACCGACGACAACCCGCGCACCGAAGACCCTTCATCGGTGCGCGCCGCGGTGCGCGCCGGAGCCGAGCAGGCGTCCGCCGCCGCGAAGATCATCGAGGTGGCCGGCCGCCGCGCGGCGATCGACGAGGCGGTGCGGCTGGCCGGTCCTGGTGACGTGATCGCGGTGCTGGGCAAGGGGCACGAACGCGGCCAGGAGGTGAACGGCGAGGTGCTGCCGTTCGACGACCGGATCGAGCTGACCGCCGCGCTGACCGCTCGCGCCCGGGCCGCCGACCACCGGGGTGGTGCCGCTTGATCCGGATGACGCTGGAGGAGATCGCCGCCGTCACCGGTGGCCGCCTCGTCAACGCGGACCCGGCCACGGTCGTCACCGGCGGGGTGGAGTACGACTCCCGCGCGGTTCCGCCCGGTGGCCTGTTCGTGGCCTTCGCCGGTGCGAAGGTGGACGGTCACGATTTTGCGGCCTCCGCCGGTGGTGCCGCGGTGCTCGGCAGCCGGGACACCGGACGGCCCGGCGTGGTGGTCGAGGATCAGCTGACCGCGCTGGCCCGGCTCGCGCGGGAGGTGATCGGCCGCCTGCCCCGGTTGACCGTCGTCGGGCTGACCGGCTCGTCGGGAAAGACCACCACAAAGGACTACATCGGTCAGCTGCTGTCCCGGCTGGGACCGACCATCGCGCCGCCCGGATCGTTGAACAACGAGCTGGGGCACCCCTACACGGTGCTGAAGGCGACGACGGAGACCCGGTACCTGGTTCTGGAGATGGGCGCCCGCGGTACCGGGCACATCCGGCACCTGGCCCAGGTGGCGCCGCCCCAGATCGGTCTTGTGCTGAACGTCGGTGCCGCGCACATCGGCGAGTTCGGCTCGCTGGAGGGCACCGCGCTCGCCAAGGGCGAGCTGGTCGAGGCATTGCCGGAGGACGGTACGGCGATTCTGAACGCCGACGACGCGCTGGTCTCGGCGATGGCTTCCCGCACCTGCGCCCGCGTCGTCCGTTTCGGGGAATCCCCACGGGCCGACGTCCGGGCCGACAACGTGACGCTGGATGAGCGTGGCCGGGCGTCCTACTCGCTGGCCGGCCGGCCGGTGCGGCTCGCGGTCGTCGGCCGGCATCAGGTGAGCAACACGCTGGCCGCGGCCGCCGTCGCGCTGGAGCTGGGCATGCCGCTCGACGACGTGGCCGCCGCGCTGGGCGGGCTGGGCATCGTCTCGACCCGGCGGATGGACGTCTTCGAGCGGCCCGACGGCGTGACGGTCATCGACGACTCGTACAACGCCAACCCGTCGTCCACCGCGGCCGCGCTGCGTGCGCTGGCCGCGATCGGGGCCGGCCGGCGCACGGTGGCCGTGCTCGGATACATGGCCGAGCTGGGCGAGCAGGAGCGGGCCGGGCATGAGGAGGTGGGCCGGCTCGCGGCCGAGCTGGGTGTGTGCCGGCTCATCGCGATCGGCGACGCGAAGCCCGTCCTCGACGGCGCGGCACAGGTGTCCGGCTGGACCGGCCGGGCCGAGTACGCCGAGGATCAACCGGCGGCCGTCGAGCTGCTGGACCTGGAGCCGGGCGACGTCGTACTGGTCAAGGGTTCCCGTTACCGGACGTGGGACGTGGTGGACTCGCTCCGCCCCGGATCGCCGCCGACCGAGGGGGAACGCCGGTGAGGGCCGTCATCGTCGCGGCCGCGGTGGCCTTCATCATCTCGCTGTTCGGCACACCGATCGCGATCCGGGTGTTCACCGCGCTGAAGGCGGGACAGCCGATCCGCACCCTGGGCCCGGCCACTCACCAGGGCAAGAAGGGCACGCCGACGATGGGCGGCGTGGCGTTCATCGTGGCCACCGTGATCGCGTACGTGGCCGGGCACGTCGCCCTCACCACGCTGCCGGAGCGGCAGATCGCTCAGGAACGTCCCACGATGACCGCGCTGGTGCTGCTCGGTCTGTTCGTGTTCTGCGGCGCGGTGGGCTTCCTGGACGACTTCCTCAAGGTCCGCAAGCGACACTCCGGCGGCCTGAGCGCCAAGGGCAAGCTGCTCGGCCAGTTGATCGTGGGCGCCGGATTCGGCATCGCGGCGCTCTATGTGCCGAGCACCAACGGCCAGACGGTGGCCAGCGAGAGCATCTCGTTCATCCGCGACATCAGCTGGCTCGACGTCGGCAAGTTCGGCTCGGTGCTGGTCTTCGTCTTCGTCATCATGTCGATGTCGAACGGCGTGAACCTGACCGACGGCCTGGACGGCCTGGCCACCGGTGCGTCGATCGCGGTGCTCGGCGCGTACGGGTTGATCGGCTTCTGGCAGTACCGGCACTGGTGTGCGGATTTCGACTACGCCAGCACCGCCGAATACTGCTACGAGGTGCGCGACCCGCTCGAGGTGGCGATGATCGCCGCCGCGGCGGCCGCCGCCTGCGTCGGTTTCCTCTGGTGGAACACCTCCCCGGCGCGGATCTTCATGGGTGACACCGGCGCGCTCGGGCTGGGCGGGCTGATCGGCGGCCTGGCCATGGCCACCCGGACCACGCTGCTGTCGATCGTCGTCGGCGGGTTGTTCGTGATCATCACCCTTTCCGTGGTGATCCAGATCATCTCGTTCAAGACCACCGGCAAGCGGGTGTTCCGGATGTCACCGCTGCAGCACCATTTCGAGCTGGCCGGGTGGAGCGAGGTCAACATCGTGGTCCGGTTCTGGATCGTGGCCGGCATCTGCGTGGCGATCGGCCTCGGCCTGTTCTACAGCGACTTCCTGGCGGTGATGGGCTGAGAGGCAAGTGGAGCGCGACACGCGGGTGGGCGTACCGGGTGATCGATGTCGGTACCGCGATGATGGCCTGATGGGGGACGACCAGCGTACGCCGAGACCGTCGTTGAGCCGGCAGCTGCTGCCGGCCGTGCACGGGATGCTGGCCCGGCCGCTGTCCTCCTACTACCTGCTGATCGCCAGTTCCGGCATGTTGCTGCTGATCGGCCTCACCATGGTCTTCTCGGCCACCTCGGTGAAGGCGTACGCGGAACTCGGCAACGCCTTCTCCGCGATCCGCGGCCAGGTGGTGTTCGCCGGGCTCGGCCTGCTCGGATTCTGGGTCTGCCAGCGGCTGCCGGCGAAGACCCTGCGGGCCCTCGGCAAGTACCTGCTGGGCGGGGCCGTTGTGCTGCTCGCGCTCCTCGACGTACTGATCGCTCTGAAGTCTGTGGACGCACTCGGCGCACCGCGGATCGGCCCGGTCCGCGCCGAGCTGCTCTGGCTCTATGTCGGCCCGATCGGCATCCAGCCGTCCGAGCTGGCCAAGCTCGGCGTGGTGCTGTGGGGCGCGGACCTGGTCGCGAAGAAGGGTGCCGCGCTCGGTCACTGGCGCGAGCTGGCCATGCCGCTGTTCCCGGTGGTCGGCCTGCTGTTCGTCCTGGTCGGCTACAACGACCTGGGTACCATGCTCGTCCTGCTGGCGCTGATCGTCGGCCTGCTCTGGGCGGCCGGCGTGCGGCTGCGCGTGTTCGCCGCGCTCGGCGTGCTGGGCCTGTCCGGAATCGGCCTGCTGATCGCCGCCGCCTCCCGGGGCGCCGGCTCGGGCGAGGTGGGCGAGGAGAACTACCGGCTGGCCCGGCTGACCACGTTCCTCAGGCCGCCCGAGGACTGCGACCTGGGAGCCTGCTACCAGCTGTTGCAGGGCCGCTCGGCGATCTACGAGGGCGGCTGGTTCGGCGTCGGTCTCGGCAAGAGCGCGCTCAAGTGGGACTGGCTGCCCGAGGCGGACAACGACTTCATCTTCGCGGTGGTCGCCGAGGAGCTGGGCGTGGTCGGTTGCGTGGTCGTACTGGCGCTGTTCTCGGTGCTCGCGTACACCGGTTTCCGGATCGCCCGCCGGGTCTCCGATCCGTTCCGCCGGCTCGCCGCCACGGCCATCACCACCTGGCTGGTCACCCAAGCCGTGATCAACATCGGCGGCGTGGTGGGCCTGCTGCCGATCACCGGCCTGCCGCTACCGTTCATCTCCGCGGGTGGCAGCGCCCTGGTCGTGACCATGGCGGCGATCGGCATGCTCGCCTCCTTCGCCCGCGCCGAGCCGGACGCGGCCCGGGCGCTGAACGCCCGTCCGCCCGCCCGATGGGTGCGGCTAGTCTGGGCCCCGCTGCCGCCGCTTCCCCCTTCGCGGCCGCCCCGGACCACGGGAACCCCGCGCCGCCACGCGCCCGCGAGGGTGGGGGGTGAAAGGAGAAGGTGATGGCACCGCTGCGGTCGGTCGTGCTCGCCGGAGGAGGCACCGGTGGACACATCTACCCGCTGCTCGCCTTCGCCGACGCGCTGCGCCGGTCCTTCCCCGAAGTGCGGATCACCACGCTGGGCAGCCCGAAGGGCATGGAGAACGAGCTGATCCCGCCGGCCGGTTACGACCTGCGCGTGATCCCGGCGTTCCAGCTGCCGCGCGCCGTCAACATGAATCTGCTGCGTACCCCGGACCGGATGTGGAAGTCCGCGCAGGCGGCCGGCAAGGTGATCGACGAGGTCAAGGCCGAGGTGGTGGTCGGCTTCGGCGGGTACGTGTCGGTGCCCGCGTACCTGGCGGCCTGGCGGCGCGAGCTGCCCATCGTGATCCACGAGGTGAACGTGCCGCCGGGGGTGGCCAACCGATTGGGCATGAAGTTCACCAAGAACGTCGCGGTCGGCTTCCCTCAGCAGCCGAGGATGGCCGAGTCGCTGCGCGATGCCCGGGTGGTCGGCGTGCCGCTGCGCACGGCGATCGCCCGGATGGATCGTGCGGCGTCGCGTCCACAAGCCCTCGCCCACTTCGGCCTGCGCCCGGATGTGCCGGTGCTGTTCGTCTCCGGCGGGTCGTCCGGCGCCCGCACGATCAACCTGGCGGTGGCCGGCGCGGCCAAGAAGCTCGCCCACGCCGGCGTGCAGATCCTGCACGTGCGGGGCGGGCGCAACGATCCCTTCGACGTGCCGAGCGACCTGCCGGTGCCGTACGTGGTGGTGCCGTACCTGTCCGACATGCAGCTCGGTTATGCCGCCGGGGATCTGATGCTCTGCCGTGGCGGAGCGATCACCGTAGCCGAGACCACGGCGGTCGGCATGCCCGCCGTCTATGTGCCGTACCCGCACAGCAACCAGGAGCAGAAGCGCAACGCGCTCCCGGTGGTCGAGGCGGGCGGTGGACTGCTGGTGGACGACTCCGAACTCACGCCGGACTGGATCGAGCGTACGGTGATCCCGCTCGCGCGCGACCCGCGACGGCTCGCCGCGATGAGTGCCGCGGCCGGCGGCTACGGCCGCCGCGACGGTGACGAGGCGCTGCTGGAGTTCGTGTGCGAAGTGGTGACCAACCGATGAACAGGGGAGCGGACCAGTGAACACGGCGGAGCTGACGCCGGCCGGCGAGTTGACCGCCGAGCAGTTGGGCAGCGTGCATCTGATCGGAATCGGCGGGGTCGGCATGGGTGGCCTGGCCCGGCTGCTACTCACCCGCGGCGTGCGGGTCTCCGGCAGTGAGCTGCGCGAGTGGCCGGCGCTGGCCGCGTTGCGGGCGCTCGGCGGCACCATCCACATGGCGCACGTGGAGTCCAACCTGGACGGTGTGGACACCGTCGTGTACTCCACCGCCATCCCGCAGGACCACCTGGAGCTGGTCGAGGCGCGCAGGCGCGGGCTGCGGGTGATGCACCGTGCCGAGGCGCTGGCCGCGGCGATGACCGACCGGCAGACCATCGCGGTGGCCGGCACGCACGGCAAGACCACCACCACCTCGATCATGACGGTGATCCTGCAACACGCCGGGCAGGATCCGTCGTTCGTGATCGGCGGCGAGATCTCCGAGGCCGGGTCCAACGGGCATCACGGTACCGGCCCGCACTTCGTGGCCGAGGCCGACGAGAGCGACAAGTCGTTCCTCATCTACCGCCCGCACGTCGCGATCATCACCAACATCGAGGGCGACCACCTCAACAACTGGGGCGACCTCGAGCGGCTGAAGGCGGGCTTCCAGGAGTTCGCCGAACTGGTCGACGACGACGGCTTCGTGGTGACGTGCGCCGACGACCCGGGCGTGCAGGATCTGATAGCGGCGCTGCGGGACAAGGGCCGGACCGTCTACACGTACGGCGAAACCGACGGTGCCGACCTGCGGATCAGCCACGTCGTCTCGTCGGTGAGCGGAGTGCGCTACCAGGCGGAGTTGGACGGCAGACCGCTGGGCGAGATCCGGCTCGCGCTGCCCGGCACGCACATGGGACTGAACAGCTCGGCAGCCGTGCTGACCGCCCTGCGGCTGGGCATCCCGCCGGTCGCCATCACCGAGGCGCTGGCGTCGTTCCCGGGTGTGCGGCGGCGTTTCGAGCGCAAGGGCATCGCCGCGGGCGTCCGGGTCTACGACGAGTACGCGTACCACCCGACCTCGGTGAAGGCGGCGCTGCGCACATTGCGCGAGGTGGCCGGCGGCGGGCGGCTCCTGGTGGTCTTCCAGCCGTACCGGGTGTACCGCACCCGGGACATGCAGGCCGACCTGGCCGAGGCCCTGGCGATCGCCGACGAGGTGATCTGCCTGGAGGTCTTCGGGCCCGGCGAGGTACGGCTGCCGGGCGAGGGCGGTGTGTCGCTGACCGCCGCGATCGACCTACCGGCCGGCTCGAAGGTGTTCGTGCCGTCCTGGGAGGACGTGCCCGCCGAGGTGGTCCGCCGTAGCCGTCCCGGCGACGTGGTGGTGACCATGGGCGCACCGCCCATCTCGTTGATGGGCGACGAGTTACTCGCCGCACTGGACGAGTCCGGCCGAGCACCGGCCGGGGCCGGAGGGAACTGATCGATGGCCGGCGGGGGCGGGCGCAACTGGCGGTTGGTACGGGCGGACACCGACGCGGTGCCGTCCTCGGTGCGCCGGTTCATGGCGAGGGCCCGGCAGCGCCGGCTCCGTGCCGCGCTGCCGTGGGCGGTCGCGGCGGGTGTCCTTCTGGTGATCGGCGGGCTGGCCTGGATGGTCTACGGGACCGCGGTGCTCGGTGTCCGCCAGGTCGAGGTGGTGGGTACTTCGGTACTGACGCCGTTGCAGGTGGAAGAGGCGGCGTCGGTACGGATGCGGGAACCCCTGGCCCGCATCGACCTGGATGCGGTCCGCGACCGGGTGCAGGGCCTGGCTGCGGTGGACCGGGCCGTCGTCTCCCGCAGTTGGCCCGCCACGCTCAGGGTCGAAGTGGTGGAGCGGACACCGGTCGCGGCCGTTCCGGCCGGCGTGAAGCAGTTCACACTGATCGACGGCGCGGGGGTGGCCTATCGCACGGTGACCCGCAAGCCGGCCGGGCTGCCGCTGGCCCGACTCGCGCAACCGGGGCCGGCGGACGTCAACACCAAGGCCGCGCTGACCGTGCTCTCGTCGCTGACCGCGGAACTCCGCGGGCAACTGGTGGAGATCTCGGTTGAGGCGCCGGCCCGCATCAAATTGCTGCTGCGCAAGGATCGTACGGTCATCTGGGGTGACGATTCGGCGAGTGACACCAAGGCGCAGGTTTCCACCGCGCTGCTGCGCCGCAAGGGCGACACGATCGACGTCAGTGCGCCGTCCGTGGTGACCATCCGCTAACCGGACAGACGGTCAAAAACGGAGCATAACGGTCGAGGTTACGGCTCAGTCGGATACTCGCCACGTAAGCGGACGCCGACACGCCGCGCAGGTCCTTGGTTGAGGTGAACCGTCCGCATACGTTGCGACCAGAGGTTCAGTAGTTGACATAAGACTAAGCCTCTAGTAGAGGGTGAGGGTTTCCTCGCCCTCCCTTGTACGGCTGCGGTTGTCGAAGTGCGGATCCAGGCCGGACCGCAGGGGCCCTCGGCAACCGCCAACCCTGGAAGGGAAGGCTGAGCCCGATGACACCTCCGCACAACTACCTTGCGGTCATCAAGGTCGTCGGCATCGGTGGCGGCGGCGTGAACGCCGTCAACCGGATGATCGAGGTTGGGCTCAAGGGAGTCGAATTCATCGCGATCAACACCGATGCCCAGGCGCTGCTGATGAGCGATGCCGACGTCAAGCTGGATGTCGGCCGGGAACTGACCCGTGGGCTCGGCGCCGGCGCTCAGCCGGAGGTCGGCAAGAACGCGGCCGAGGACCATCGCGACGAGATCGAAGAGGTGCTCAAGGGCGCCGACATGGTGTTCGTGACCTGCGGTGAGGGTGGCGGCACCGGCACCGGCGGTGCGCCCGTGGTGGCGAACATCGCCCGCAAGCTCGGCGCGCTGACCATCGGCGTGGTCACCCGGCCGTTCTCCTTCGAGGGCAAGCGCCGCCAGGTGCAGGCCGAATCCGGCATCGACGAGTTGCGCAACCAGTGCGACACCCTGATCGTGATCCCGAACGACCGGTTGCTCGCGCTGGGCGACCGCGGGATCAGCATGATGGACGCGTTCCGCCAGGCCGACCAGGTGCTGCTCTCCGGCGTGCAGGGCATCACCGACCTGATCACCACGCCGGGCCTGATCAACCTGGACTTCGCCGACGTGAAGAGCGTGATGAGCGGCGCCGGCAGCGCGCTGATGGGCATCGGCAGTGCGCGCGGAGACAACCGCGCGGTGGAGGCCGCCGAGAAGGCGATCTCGAGTCCGCTGCTGGAGCAGAGCATGGACGGCGCCCGCGGCGTGCTGCTGTCCATCGCCGGCGGCTCGGACCTGGGGCTGTTCGAGATCAATGACGCGGCTCAGCTGGTCACCGACGCGGCCCACCCGGACGCGAACATCATCTTCGGCGCGGTCATCGACGACGCGCTGGGCGACGAGGTCCGGGTGACGGTCATCGCGGCGGGCTTCGACGGAGGAACGCCCTCGTACCGGCCCGCCGAGCCCTCCCGCAAGGTGGTGCAGCAGTCCAGTGTGCCGGCCGTCGCGCCCAGTTCGCCGGTGCCGGTCAGCGTCGCGGCCACCCCGCCGCCGCGGCGGGTGCTGTTCGACGACGTGGACGTGCCGGACTTCCTGAAGAACGGTTCCTGATTATTGGCTGACGCGGACCGGCGTGCGCAGTTGGCCGCTTCCCTCGGCGAGGTGCGGGGCCGGATCGCGCGCGGCTGTGTGGCGGCCGGCCGGGATCCGGCATCGGTGACCCTGGTGGCGGTCACCAAGACGTATCCGGCGAGCGACGTGGTGCTGCTGGCCGATCTCGGTGTCACCGACATCGGCGAGAACAAGGACCAGGAGGCATCGTCGAAGGCGGCGTCGGTACGCGAGGCCGGCGCCTCGGTGCGGTGGCACTTCGTCGGGCAGTTGCAGCGGAACAAGGCGAAGTCCGTGGTCAGTTATGCCGACGTGGTCGAGTCGGTCGACTCCCTCCGCCTCGTCTCCGCGCTTTCCCGGGCGGCTTCGCGCCGGTCATCGCCTCTGGACGTGCTGGCGCAGGTGAGTCTCGACGGCGATCCGTCCAGGGGTGGCGCGGTTGAATCGGACATTCCACGTTTGGCGGAAGCTATCGCATCCTCACCCCACCTCCGGCTTCGCGGCTTGATGGCGGTGGCGCCGATGGATTGGCCGCCCGAACGGGCCTTCTCGAACCTGGCCGAGGTGTCGAATCGATTGGTGGCTTCGTACCCGGAAGCCACGGTCATCTCCGCGGGCATGAGTGGAGACCTGGAAGAGGCCATAAAGCACGGAGCGACACACGTGCGGATCGGCACTTCTTTGCTCGGTATGCGAAACCCGCTGCGGTAGCCTTGCGGCGGGCAGCAAACTACATAGGTGTTGTTTACGCGTGACTTGCGGGGTTCCGCGTCCGTCGCGCCCGGCAGCGCAGCGCGCGTCAGGCGCGTGCAACGGGGGGAAGCGGCCCGCAGAGGGGATGCGGTCCGCTCAGCGGATGTGAGGTGGGGGATGGACGGTCGCGGGACAAACCACGTGTGCAGAACCGAACGGGACGAGGTGGGTGGCATGGCCGAGCGCACCGGACGCACGATGGTTCACGAGGGCATGCCGAAGGGAGGTCCGGCGTGAGTGCTCTGCGCAAGGCGGGTGTGTGGCTCGGTCTCGTCGAGGAGGAAGACGACCGGGGGTACGACGACCGGGGCTACCGGGAAGGCGGCTACCGCGATCGGGACCGGGACTCCGGCTACCGCTATGCCGACGAGTTCGCCGACGAGGAGGACGACGTCGAGGAGGCGCGGTCGCTTCCGCGGGCCCGCACATCCGACCGGGGGAGCGGGCGCCTGGAGCGGGCGGCGGCGGCCCTGGATCGCGAGGAGGAGCAAGAGCGCTCCGAACGGATGGAACGCGCCGGCGTACGATCCATCACCCGGCCCACGTCCGGTGACTCCTCGGGTGCGGTGGGTTACCCGGCTCGGGACAACCTCGCCCTGGCGCCACAGACGCAGGTGCACCAGCGTGCCGTCGAGGAGGAGCAGCGCTACCAGATCACCACGCTGCACCCGACCACCTATCGCGAGGCACGCACCATCGGGGAGCACTTCCGCGACGGCGTACCGGTGATCATCAACCTCACCGAGATGGATGAGGGCGATGCCCGCCGCCTCGTCGACTTCGCCGCCGGGCTGGCCTTCGGCCTTCGCGGTACGATCGAGCGCGTGACCAACCGGGTTTTCCTGCTCTCACCGGCGAATGTCCAGGTCACCGCGGAGGACAAGGCCAAGATCGCTGAGGGCGGGTTTTTCCACCAGAGTTGACCCTAACGAGGGATCCGCCGGACGTGCTGTCGATCGTGTTCCAAGTCCTGTACCTGTTGGTCTACGTCTTTTTCCTGACCCTGTTGGCGCGCTTTGTCCTGGGCGCGGTGCTGCAGTACGGGCGCCGCTGGCAGCCCGGACGAGGCGCGTCGGCGGCACTGGAATCGGTGTGGAGCGTCACTGATCCACCGCTAAAGGCGTTGAGGCGTGTGATCCCGCCGCTGCGAATTGGTAACGTGAGCTTGGACCTGGCGTCCCTGGTCCTGCTGGTTATCCTGTTCGTGCTTTTGAACTTCGTGTTAGCGCGTCTGATCATCGCCTTCAGCGTCTGATCGACTGCGCCCCACGCGGCCGCAACTGACCCGAGGAGTTTCGATGCCGCTGACCCCGGCCGACGTGCACAACGTCGCCTTCAAGAAGCCTCCGATCGGCAAGCGGGGGTACGACGAGGAGGAGGTCGACGCCTTCCTGGACGAGGTAGAGCGCGAACTCGCCCGTCTGATCGAGGAGAACAACGAGCTGCGCGCCCAGGTGGAGCGCGGTGGCCGGGGTGGCGCACCAGCCGTCTCGGGCGCCGATCCGCGCCTGGCCGCCGAGCTCAACGACATGAAGGCCCAGCTCGACCGGGTGCAGCGTGACAAGGCGGCAGCCGAACAGGCCGCGCGTCAGATGCAGGCCGAGCTCGAGCAGGTACGCGCCCAGGGCCCGGGTGTCGGCGCCGGTCCCACCTCTTCCGGCGGCGACGGCGAGCAGCAGGCGCTGCGGGTGCTGATGATGGCTCAGCGCACGGCCGACGACCACGTGTCGGATGCCCGGCGCGAAGCCGACAAGCTGCTTTCCGACGCGCGTTCGAAGGCCGAGGAGGTCACCCGCGAGGCCCGAGCCAAGGCGGATGCCCTCGAACGCGACGCTCGCCAGCGGCACCAGGAGGCCATGGGCGGCCTGGACGCCAAGCGGTCGGCGCTGCAGAAGCACATCGAGGAGCTCAAGCAGTTCGAGCGGGAGTACCGGACGCGCCTGAAGGCGTACCTGGAGAGCCAGCTACGCGACCTGGACGGCCGCGGGCAGGGTCTCGAGGCGGAGATGTCGCGGGCCGACGCCAGCCGTTCGGTCGGTGGCTCCGGTGGCCTGGCCGCCGCGGGCCTGGCCGGCTCGTACGGGGGCAGCCGCGCCAACTCCATCGAAACCGGCCGCTGACAAGCACCCAGTTCGGCGGCTGAACCCGACGAGGATGAGCCATGATCGTTTTTAGCCTGCTGCTCATCCTCGTCGCGGTGACGCTGCTCGTTCTGGGCCTCGCCGGCGGGTCGAGCGCGCTCCTCATCAGTTCCATCGCGGCCAGCCTGCTGGCGGCCGTCGCGCTGGTCATCGGCGCGCGCCAGGCCGCCGGCCGGCGCCGCGCGGCCGCCACCCGGTCCACGGGCGCAGCCGGCACGGCGACGCCGCCCGGCGTCCCGCCGTCGCCGGACGCCGACCCGTTCTTCGCCGACGCCCCCGGGCTGGACGAGTTCGCCGGCGATCCGCCGCCCTCCAGGGTCCCGGCCGCCGGTGATCCCGACCACTGGGACGAGGAGGAGGACTACGAAGTCGCTCCGCCGCCTTCCGCGGAGCCGGACTACGACCACGCGTCGTCGGTCATCGGCGCTGCCCGTAACACCGACGAGGCGGATGAGTCGTGGCGCCGCGATCCGGCCGTCCAGGGGCCGCCGGTGCCCGGGCGCTCCGACGGACCCGACACGACGGCGGCCGCCGCCGCAACGGATCGGTCCGGCCCCCCGCCGGCCACGTCCGGCGGCTCCGGCGCGACCGACGAGTTCGACGAGCCGGACGAGGACGACCCCGCTGACGAGCCGCTGCCGCAGGCCGTACGCCCGGGCGACGCCGTCCGCGTTGCCCGGATGGACACCGAGGTTCTGGTGATCGATGGGCGACCGCGCTATCACCTGGCCGACTGCCCGCACCTGGTGGGCCGGCTCACCGAGCCGTTGCCCACGAAGGAGGCGGTCGAATTGGGCTTCAGCCCGTGCGGGTTGTGCCGGCCGGTGAACCGCCTGGTGGCGCAGACCGCCGGCCGCCGCTGACCTAGCGCCCACCACCCGCCAAGCCCGCCCGCCGGTCGGTGGGCGATCCCGGTGTGAATCTATTTCGAAGATCGGCACAATGGGGCATGGCCAAGCGGCGCGTACCCTCTCCCGATCCCAGGACTGCCACCGGGAACAAGCCTGCCGCGGTCGCGGTGTGGCGCGACGGGTCGCGGTGACCGGGATCCCCGCCCGTCCGAGTGGCCCGGGCGTATGAGCGGGAATCTGGACTACGCGCTGCTGATCGCGGCGGCCGTGCTGCTGGTGGCGGTCGCGGCGGTCCGGCTCTCGGTGCGGTTGGGCCTGCCCAGCCTTCTGGTCTACCTGCTGATCGGGATGGTGATCGGGGAATCCGGCCTGGGCATCCGGTTCGATGACGCGGAGCTGACCCGTACCCTCGGATTCTGCGCCCTGATCATGATCATTGCCGAGGGTGGGCTGACCGTACGGTGGAGCGCCTTGAAGCCCGTGCTGGGGCTCTCGGCGACGCTGGCTACGGTCGGGGTCGCGGTCAGCATCGCGGTCGTGGGCGTGGCCGTTCACCTCATCCTGGATCTCGGCTGGCGGCTGGCCCTGCTCTACGGGGCGGTCCTGTCGTCGACGGACGCGGCGGCCGTGTTCGCCACCCTGCGCCGGCTTCGGCTGCCGCCGCGGCTGGTCGCCACGCTGGAGGCGGAGTCCGGCATGAACGATGCCCCGGTGGTGCTGCTGGTCGTGCTTCTCTCGGCCACCGGGGCGGCGGCCCACCCGTGGTGGTACGAGCTGTTGATCGTCACGTACGAGCTCACGACCGGTGCCGCGATCGGATGGGCGGTCGGCCTGGCGGGATGCTGGCTCCTGCGGAACGCGGCGCTGCCGTCCGCGGGCCTCTACCCGATCGCCGCGGTGGGGCTGACGTTCCTTGCGTACGCCTCGGGCGCCGTCGCGCACGCCTCGGGATTCCTGGCGGTGTACGTCGCGGGGGTGATGCTCGGCAATGCTCGGCTGCCGCACCGGCGGGCGATCCTGGGTTTCGCGGACGGACTGGCCTGGGTGGCCCAGATCGGGCTGTTCGTGCTGCTCGGGTTGCTGGCGTCGCCGAACAGCCTGGACGACGCGCTGATCCCGGCGCTGGTCGTGGGGATCGCCCTGGTGCTGGTCGCCCGGCCGCTGTCGGTGGTGATCTCCGCGGTGGTGGCGCGGCCGGTCCGGGGGCCGCGCCGGCCGGAGAACCGGATCGGCTGGCGGCGCAGTGCCTTCCTGTCCTGGGCTGGGCTACGCGGGGCGGTGCCGATCGTGCTGGCGACCATTCCGTTGTCCGCCGGGACACCGGGAGCGGACGGGCTGTTCAACGCGGTTTTCGTGCTGGTGATCATCTTCACCCTGGTGCAGGCCGGCACGCTGGCGCCGGCCGCCCGGCTGCTCGGCGTCACCGCGCCCGCGGAGGCGGCCGAGGTGCACGTGGAGACGGCGCCACTGGAGAACATGCACGCCGACATGCTGCAGATCGACGTGGCGCCGGGTTCGCGGCTGGCCGGTGTGCACATCGACGAACTGCGGCTGCCGGTGGGGGCGGCGGTGACGTTGGTGGTACGCGACGGTGCCGGCTTCGTGCCGGGGCCGGACACCCGCCTGCGCAGCGGCGACGCCTTGCTGATCGTGGCCACGGCGGACGCGCGGGACCAGGCTGAGCGGCGGCTGCGAGCGGTCAGCCGGCGCGGCCGGCTGGCGAGGTGGTTCGGTGAGGAGGGCGCGGAAGAGCATGCATGAAACGGCGACATCGGTAGGGTGCAGATTCCGGCCGTACTTGTGCGCGGTTCACCCCGTTTGATGCCGGGAACTCCGGTGTGCCGTGTTGTCGCTGGTCTTCACGTTCCGTATCCTTGCCACCCTCCGGTGTGCGCGGCGCTGGTCGCCGCGCCGTTTGTGCGCGCAGGGGTGAGGGCACGAACGGCATGCCGGATTCATGTGGGGAAACTGCGGTGTCAGGCCGCATGCCGGCCGGGCGCGCAGGAGGCGCGACCGGCACCGACCAGGAACAGGTGGGCACGGCCGCCGGGCCGGCCGACTGCGTTCCGCAGACCGCCGATCGCCGCGCGCGAGCGCGGCCGAGGGAGCGACGATGGCCAAGGCAACCGACACGACGTCGGCCTCGACCGCCCAGACCGCGACGAAGCGGACCCGCAGCGCGGCGGAGACGAAGAAGATCCAGACGGCGCTGCAGGAGCGCCGGGAGGAACTGCAGGCCGAGTACGACCAGACGATCGCCGAGATCGCCGAGTTGCAGCGGGAGCGGCTCACCGACTCGGCCGGCGACGACCAGGCGGACACCGGGACCAAGACGTTCGAGCGCGAGCAGGAGATCACCCTCGCCAACAATCTGCTCGAGCGGATCACTCAGGTGGAGCGCGCCATCGACCGGCTCGGCGAGGGCAACTACGGATGGTGCGAAAAGTGCGGTAACGCAATCCCGGTCGAGAGGCTGGCGGCGTTCCCCTCGGCGACCCTCTGCGTCTCTTGTAAGCAGCTGGAGGAACGGCGCTGAACACCGACGAGGCAACGGTGATCGGGCGGCCGGTCCGGCAGAGCGGGCGCGCGCTGGCCGTGCTGGGCGTGACCGCGGTGCTGGCGGTGATTCTCGACCAGGTGGTCAAGGAGCTCGCCACCAAGAACCTGGTGGAGGGCGAACCGGTCCGGATCCTGGGCGGGCTGGTCTACCTCTCGCTGCTGCGTAACAGCGGCGCTGCGTTCAGCCTCGGCAGCGGCTACACCTGGGTTTTCCCGATGGTCACCTTCGTGGTGATCATCTGGATCACGGTCATGGCACGCAAGCTGCGGTCTCTGCCCTGGGCGCTGTCGCTGGGCCTGGTTCTGGGCGGGGCGTTGGGCAACCTGGCTGACCGGCTGTTCCGGGCGCCGGGCGTGTTCCACGGCCACGTGGTCGACATGATCAGCGTCTTCGGCCCGAACGGCGAGCATTTCGCGGTGTTCAACATCGCCGACAGCTGCCTCAGCGTCGGCGTCGTGCTGGCCGTGCTGCTCGAGCTGACCGGCCGGCAGCGGGACGGCAGCCGGACCTCGAAGCAGAATGTAGAGGCCGGGGAGATCCCGTGACCACCCGTTCCCTCCCGGTGCCGGACGGCCTCGACGGCATGCGCCTCGACCAGGCCGTATCGCGGCTTTTCGGGCTGTCCAGGACGGCCGCCGCCACGCTGGTCGAGGCGGGCGACGCGATGGTCGACGGGGTGCCGCGGCCGAAATCCGACAAGGTGGCCGCCGGCTCCTGGTTGGAGGTCACCCTCCCCGCGCCGGTGACCGCACCGGTGGTGGTGGCGGCGCCGGTACACGGCATGACCGTGGTGTTCAGCGACGACGACATCGCGGTGGTGGACAAGCCGGTCGGCGTCGCCGCACATCCGAGCCCGGGCTGGGCCGGCCCCACCGTGCTCGGCGGGCTGGCCGCGATGGGCCAGAACGTGGCGACCAGCGGTGCACCCGAGCGCCAGGGCATCGTGCACCGCTTGGACGTGGGTACGACCGGCCTGATGGTGGTGGCCAAGAGCGAACTGGCGTACACGGTGCTGAAGCGTGCCTTCAAGCAACGGGAGGTGGACAAGCGCTACCACGCCGTGGTGCAGGGTCACCTCGACCCGTTGCGCGGCACCATCGACGCGCCGATCGACCGGCACCCGACGGCCGACTACCGGTATGCGGTGCTGTCCAGCGGAAAGCCCAGTGTCACCCACTACGACACGATCGAGGCGTTCCGCTCGGCCAGCCTGGTAGACGTCAAGCTGGAAACCGGGCGTACCCACCAGATCCGGGTGCACTTCTCGGCGCTGCGGCATCCCTGCGTCGGCGACCTCACCTATGGCGCCGATCCCACCCTGGCCGCCCGCCTCGGTTTGAACCGGCAATGGCTGCACGCCCGGGAGCTGGGTTTCCTGCACCCGCGCACATCGGATGAGGCCCGTTTCGTCAGCGCCTACCCGGAGGACCTGGAGCATGCCCTGACCGTGCTCCGCGACGCGAGCTGACGCCGCCAGCCACCGCGCCGTGCCCCGCAGGCACCTCCCGGTCGCGCCGGGCAGTCCGTTCGGTTGCCCTGGTAGGCCCCACGCCGCTACCCTCGTCGTCCGGGCCCTTGTGACATCCGCCTCACCGACGATCCCGCCGCGGTCCGGCCCTTCTGTCCCGGCATCGGAGGAAACGCTCTGCCGTACCCTCTGCACCAACCTCGAGTCCGGATCCCGATGTGCCCAGGAGCGTTCGGGGAGCATCCCGAGTGGGATCCGGGCGTTAGTTCCCTCGTCGGCGACAAGCGGGCGGGCTTCTTGTCTCGCTGGCCGGCCGGAACCGCCCGGTGGATCGGAGTGCCGGGCATCGGGGCACGCAGGAGTGGCCCGAGGGGGGTGGACATCCGTAGCCTGTTGCGCAGGCAGTGACGCCCGTGGCCGAGAACACCGAGTTTGCGCAGGGGAGGACGAGCCGTGGATGGGACCGAGACCGGCTGGAGCCGGCCTGCGGAACCTGGTCCGCGCTGGCGGGCGCTGCTCGACCGTGCCCGGCACGGGCCTCGCTCGGCCGAGGAGCCTGCCGAGGATTCGCCGGGCGAGGCGGAGCCACCGCCCGAGGCGCGCCGTCCGGCCGTGCCGAACCAGCCTCCTCCGATGCGCCCGCTCGACCGCCACAGGTGGTCGGCCGAGCTCGGCCGGCCCCAAGCCGCCGCCCAACCCGAATCCGACGAACCGGAGGCCGAACCGCGGCTCTTCGAGCGCCGGCCGGTGAATCCCCTGGATCGACGCATTCCGCGGTCCACGCCGCCGCCCGCCGAGCCGCGACCGGTCAATCCGCTCGACCCGCGCCGGCAGTCCCGCAAGCTGGAGGGCCTCCACGGCCGCGCCGAGGCGGAGCAGCCGCACAGCTTCTTCAATCCGGCCACCCGGTCGGTGCTGCCGCCCGTGATCAACCGGACTCCGCCGGCGGAAACGTACCGCGCCGCCGCGTCCGTCGGTTCAGCCGCGATGCTACCGCCGGGCACGTCGGCACCCACCTCGCCGGCGCCCGCGCGGATCGAGTGGCGGCAGGCGCAACCCGAGCCGGACACCGACCGGGCCATCGCGGTGATGCGGGGCCGGCTCGGCACGCCGCGGGTCCTCGCCTTCGCCAACCCGAAGGGTGGCGTGCACAAGACCACCGCAACAGTGCTGGCCGCGGCCACGATCGGCGGCGTCCGCGGTCGTGGCGTGCTGGCCTGGGACGACAACGAGCTGCGTGGCACGCTCGGCCTGCGGGCGGGCAGCGCGCGGCACGCCCGGACGATTCGGCACCTGCTCGGCGATCTGCTGCGGATCGAGAACCTGCACGGCGAAGCCCTGCTGCAGGAGCTTGACGGCTATCTGCGGCACGCCTCGGACGGTTCGTACGACGTGCTGGCCGGCGAGGAGAACCCCCGGTTCGCGCAACGGCTGGACCGGAGCACCGTGCGCCGCGTGATCGACCTGGTACGCCGCACGCACGACGTGATCTGCGTGGACACCGGTAACAACGTGGAGAGCGCGAACTGGCAGACCGTGATGGGAACGGCCGACCAGCTGGTGGTCACCACGGTGCCGCGCGAGGATGCCGCGTTCACCGCCGACTGGATGCTCGACCTGCTGATCGAGACCGGCCAGGAGGATCTCGTCAAGAACGCGGTGACGTTGATCTCCTGCCCGTCGGCGGGCACGGTACCGCTGCTTGACGACCTGACGAAGCACTTCGCCACGCGTACCCGGGTGGTGGCCGTCGTGCCCTACGACCCGGCACTCGAGATGGGCTCGTCGATCGAATACGCCGACCTCCAGCCGGAGACCCGGGCGGCGTGGCTCAAGGCCGCCTCGACGATGATCGAGCCGTTCGCCGAATAGGCGGGTGTCGGCCTCGGTTCTTGTCGGTGGTGCGGACTAGGCTCGTCGCGTCGAACCGAGAGGGGGCCCCGGGTGTCTGACTCGTTCGTGCACCTGCATGTGCACACCGAGTATTCGATGCTCGACGGCGCCGCCCGGCTCAAGGACCTGATGGCCGAGTCGGTCCGGCAGGGCATGCCCGCGGTGGCGATCACCGACCACGGCAACATGCACGGGGCGTACGACTTCTACAAGCAGGCCACCGCGGCGGGGATCACCCCGGTGATCGGTGTCGAGGCGTACGTGGCACCCGAGTCGCGCCTGCACAAGGCCCGGGTCAAGTGGGGACGGCCGGAACAGAAGAGCGACGACATCTCCGGTAACGGTGCGATCACCCACATGACGATGTGGGCGCGCACCGCCGAGGGCCTGCAGAACATGTTCCGGCTCAACTCGCGCGCCTCCATGGAGGGCCACTACGTGAAGTGGCCCAGGATGGACATGGAGCTGATCGCCGAGCACGCCGACGGCATCATGGCCACCACCGGCTGCCCGTCCGGCGCGGTGCAGACCCGCCTGCGCCTCGGCCAGTTCGACGAGGCGATCAAGACCGCCGCGGCGTACCAGGACATCTTCGGCAAGGACAACTACTACCTCGAGATCATGGATCACGGGCTGGAGATCGAGCGCCGCGTCCGCGACGGGCTGCTCGAGATCGGCCGCAAGCTGAGCATTCCGCCGCTGGTCACCAACGACTCGCATTACACGTACGAGGCTCAGGCCGAGGCGCACGACGTGTTGCTGTGCGTGCAGACCGGCAGCAACGTGGCCGACCCGAACAGGTTCCGCTTCGACGGCGCCGGCTACTTCGTGAAGTCGGCCGACCAGATGCGCGCGGTGGACTCCTCGGAGGCGTGGCTGGCCGGGTGCCGCAACACCCTGGTGGTGGCGGAGAAGGTCGACACCACCGGGATGTTCGAGTTTCACAATCTGATGCCGCGGTTTCCGGTTCCGGACGGCGAGACCGAGGAGAGCTGGTTCCGCAAGGAGACCTTCCGCGGCCTCGAGCGGCGCTACCCCGGAGGGATTCCGGAGACCCACGTCAAGCAGGCCGAGTATGAGCTCGGCGTGATCCTGCAGATGGGCTTCCCGTCGTACTTCCTGGTGGTCGCCGACTTCATCCAGTGGGCGAAGAGCCAGGGCATCGCGGTCGGCCCGGGCCGCGGATCGGCGGCCGGCTCGCTGGTGGCGTACGCCATGGGCATCACCGACCTGGACCCGCTGCCGCACGGCCTGATCTTCGAACGGTTCCTCAACCCCGAGCGCGTGTCCATGCCCGACGTCGACATCGACTTCGACGAGCGCCGGCGCGGCGAGGTGATCCGCTACGTCACGGAGAAATGGGGCGAGGACAAGGTCGCGCAGATCGCCACGTTCGGCACGATCAAGGCGAAGGCCGCGATCAAGGACTCGGCGCGGGTGCTGGGTTATCCGTACGCCGTGGGCGACCGGATCACCAAGGCGATGCCGCCGGCCGTGATGGGCAAGGACATCCCGCTCTCCGGCATCTTCGATCCCGAGCACAAGCGCTACGGCGAGGCCGGCGAGATCCGCACCCTGTACGAGCAGGACCCGGACGTCAAGAAGGTCATCGACACCGCGCGCGGTATCGAGGGTTTGATCCGGCAGACCGGCGTGCATGCCGCGGGCGTGATCATGAGTGCCGAGCCGATCATCGACCACATCCCGTTGATGCGCCGCGACGCGGACGGGGTGATCATCACGCAGTTCGACTACCCGACGTGCGAGACCCTCGGCCTGCTCAAGATGGACTTCCTGGGCCTGCGGAACCTGACGATCATCGACGACGCGGTCAAGAACATCGAGCTCAATCACGGCAAGAAGGTCGATCTGCTGGCCCTGCCGCTGGACGACAAGGCGACGTACGACCTGCTGTCGCGCGGCGAGACCCTGGGCGTGTTCCAGCTCGACGGCGGGCCGATGCGTTCGCTTCTGCGCTTGATGAAACCGGACAACTTCGAGGACATCTCCGCCGTCCTGGCGCTGTACCGGCCCGGCCCTATGGGTGCCAACTCCCACACCAACTACGCGCTGCGCAAGAACAAACAGCAGGAGATCACGCCGATCCATCCCGAACTGGAGAAACCACTCGAGGAGATCCTCGGCCCGACCTACGGTCTGATCGTCTACCAGGAACAGGTGCAGCGCGCCGCGCAGAAACTCGCCGGCTACTCGCTCGGCCAGGCCGACCTGCTGCGCCGGGCGATGGGCAAGAAGAAGAAAGAGGTCCTGGACAAGGAGTTCGTGCCGTTCAGCGACGGCATGAAGGCCAACGGCTATTCGCCCGCCGCGATCACCGCGATCTGGGACATCCTGGTCCCGTTCGCCGACTATGCGTTCAACAAGGCGCACACCGCCGGGTACGGCCTGGTGTCGTACTGGACCGGCTACCTCAAGGCCAACTATCCGGCCGAGTACATGGCCGGCCTGCTGACCAGTGTCGGCGACGACAAGGACAAGATGGCGATGTACCTGGCCGAATGCCGGCGCATGGGCATCCAGGTCCTGCCGCCGGACGTGAACCAGTCGGCCGGCCCGTTCACCCCGGTCGGCGAGGACATCCGGTTCGGCCTGGCCGCGGTACGCAATGTCGGGCACAACGTGGTCGAGGCGATCGTCCGGTGCCGCAAGGACAAGGGTGACTACACCGACTTTTACGACTTCCTGTCCAAGGTGGATGCCGTCGCTTGCAACAAGAAGACAGTGGAATCCCTCGTCAAGGCCGGCGCGTTCGACTCGTTAGGCCACTCCCGCAAAGGGCTGCTCGCGGTGCACGCCGAAGCGATCGACGCGTACGCGGAGGTCAAGCGCAACGAGGCGGCCGGCCAGTTCGACCTGTTCGGGGCGTTCGGCGACGCCATCGGTGCCGGCTCGGCCACGGTGGCCATGCCGCCGATCGGCGCCGGTGAGTGGGACAAGCGCGACAAGCTCGCCTTCGAACGCGAGATGCTCGGCCTATATGTCTCCGACCACCCGCTGGCCGGATTGGAGCAGGTGCTGAGCAACGCGGCGGACACCACGATCGCCTCGCTGAACGAGGAGGGCACGGTCGGCGACGGGCAGATCGTCACGCTGGCCGGCATCCTCACCGGCGTGCAGCGGCGGATCACCAAGCAGGGCCGGGCCTGGGCCTCGGCCACGCTGGAAGACCTGGCCGGTGGGGTGGAGACGCTGTTCTTCCCGAACACGTACGAGTTGATCGGCCAGTACATCGCCGAGGACGCGATCGTGATCGTCAAAGGCCGGGTGGACCGGCGCGACGACACCCCGCGGATCATGGCGATGGACCTGTCGATGCCCGACATCTCCCACAACCCGGACAGCAAGCCGGTCACCCTTACCATGCCGATCACCCGGTGCACCCCGCCACTGGTGAGCGAGCTGAAGGAGATCCTGGTCAGCCACCCGGGAGACGCCGAGGTGCACGTCCACCTGCTCAACGGCACCCGGACGACGGTCATGCGGCTGGGCGGATTCAAGGTGGCGGCGACGCCTGCCCTGCGCGCGGATCTGAAGACGATCCTGGGCCCGTCGGCGGTGGCCTGAACGTGCCTCCCGAGCAGGAGCCGTCCAGTCAGGCAGCGCCGTACGGGTGGTGGGCCGATCCCGTCCCGCCGCCACGCCGCCCGCTCCGGCGGACACTCGCGATGGCCGGTTTCCTCGCCGCCGTGCTCGCCGTCGCCGGCGGCCCGGTCGGGGTGCTCTGGCGCTTCCTGGCGCCCACCGTTCCGGTGATCAACGCCGGGGCCGGCCGCATCGTGGTAAACGACCCGTCACCCGAGGAGTACATCGCCTCGGACGGTTGGTTCGCCATCCTCGGCTTCGGGTTCGGGGTGGTCGCGGCGATCGTGGCCTGGATGGTGGTGCGCCGGTACCGCGGTCCGTGGCTGCTCGCCTCCGTTGTGGTCGGCTGCCTCGCCGCCTCGGTGGTCGCCTGGCAGGCGGGCCGGCTGATCGGGCTCGCCGCGTACCAGGGTTGGCGCGGGAGGTCGACGCAGGGTGCCACGTACGAGGCCCCGCCGGATCTGCACGGGTACGCGGTTCTGCTCATCCCGGCGTTCGCCGCGGTGATCCTGTTGACGCTACTGGCCGGCTGGTCGAACGACCCGAACCTGGATCGGCCGGGTGCCAGGCCTGGATACGGGCACGACTTTCCGATGGCCGCGCCGGACACCGCCTTGCCGGGGGCCGGCCAGCCGGGCTCGGGGCAGCCGGGCTCGGGGCAGCCGGGCTCGGGACAGCCGGGCTCCGGGTTCAGTTCGGGCTCGCCGGACGCGCCAGATCCGACAGCGGAACCGGCACCGCGCGGACCCGGGCCAGCAGGCTAGCCTCGCGGTTGAGCAATGTCAGCTCGGTGCGTAGCCGGGTCGCCGTGGTCGGCGCGGCCAGCAGAAGATGCCGTTCGTCAGTGGTCAGCTGTGCGGTCGCGGCGACCAGGTGGGACAGCACGGTCGGGTCGTCCGGCACCTGATCCAGCACCTCGGCGGACGGCCGCAGCAGCTCCAGGTACGTCCGGAAGGCGGCCAGCACCCGTGGCGCCAGTAGGGCGGCGACATCGTCGGCCGATGTCTCCCCATCGGGCAGCCACTCCACCTCGGCAGTCAGATAGGGCTCCCCGGTCGCGTACACGCTCAGCACCCGGAATCGGCGCCGGCCCACCGTGACGATGTCGAACCGGCCGTCCGGAAGCTCGGTGACCTGGCGCAGCTCGGCCGTGCAGCCGACTTCGTACAGCTGATCGGCGGTGACCGGCGTCTCGTCCACCGGCTCGTCGTCGGCGTCCGGCGGTGTCTGAACCTCGGAGCCGCGGCGCAACGTCACCACGCCGAACTCGTGCGGCCCGTCCTCCGGTCTTGCGACGAGCTCGCGCACCAGCGTCCGGTACCTCTCCTCGAAGATGTGCAGGGGTAGCACCAGGCCGGGAAAGAGCACCGTGTTCAGCGGGAAGACCGGAAGAATCGTGCCCACCGGAAGAGCGTATCGGCCCGATCGCTCTCCGCGCGTAGCCGCCTCCCGCGATCTTGGACTTGTGGTGGCCTTTTTGCGGCCGATACGGCTTTTGTGGCCCACCACAAGTCCAAGATCGCGGGGCCGAATGTGGGCCGCATAGACTGGGCGGGTGCTGAGAAGGATTGACCTGCGCGGCTCCGGAGCGGACCCGCGTGACCTGCTGCCCCGGGCCCAGCTCGACGTCTCCGTCGCGGTGGAGCGGATCCGCCCGGTGGTCGAAGCGGTCCGCGAGCACGGGTTCGGCGCGATCGTCTCGGCCACAGAGCGATTCGACGGCGTTTCCCTGCAACGCCTCCGCGTGCCGGTCGCCGCGCTGGCCGAGGCCGCCGCCGGCCTGGAGCCCGATGTCCGGACCGCGCTGCTCGAGGCGATCAGCCGGGCCCGCAGGGTGCACCGGGACCAGCGGCGCGCCGACGTCACCACTCAGGTCGTGCCGGGCGGTACGGTGACCGAGCGGTGGGTGCCGGTCGCCCGTGTCGGTCTCTACGTTCCCGGTGGCCTGGCCGTCTATCCGTCCACCGTGGTCATGAACGTGGTTCCGGCCCAGGAGGCGGGTGTGGCGAAGCTGGTGGTGGCCAGCCCGCCGCAGGCCGAGAACGGCGGCCTGCCGGATGCCCGCGTCCTGGCTGCGTGCGCGCTGCTGGACGTCGACGAGGTCTACGCGGTGGGCGGTGCCCAGGCCATCGCCATGCTGGGCTACGGGTCGGACGGCGCGGACGCGAGCGACCGGTGCGAGCCGGTCGACGTGATCACCGGACCGGGCAACATCTGGGTCACCGCGGCCAAGCGTCTGCTGCAAGGCCGGGTGGGCATCGACGCCGAGGCCGGACCGACCGAGATCGCCATCCTCGCCGACGACACCGCCGACCCGGTGCACGTCACCGCGGACCTGATCAGCCAGGCGGAGCACGACCCGATGGCCGCGTCGGTGCTGGTCACCTCTTCGGTGGCGCTGGTGGGAGCGGTCGAGGCGGAGCTGGCCAGGCAGGTGCCGGCCACCAAGCACGAGGCACGCGTACGAGAAGCGCTCACCGGCCCGCAGTCCGGCGTGGTCCTCGTCGATGACCTCGAGCACGGTCTGCGGGTGGTGGACGCCTACGCCGCCGAGCACTTGGAGATCCAGACGCGGGACGCACGTGACCTCGCCATGCGGGTTCGCAACGCGGGGGCGGTCTTCGTCGGCGCCTGGTCGCCGGTGTCACTGGGCGACTATGCGGCCGGGTCGAACCACGTACTGCCCACCGGCGGCTGCGCGCGGCATTCCTCGGGACTGTCCGTGCAGTCGTTCCTGCGGGGCATCCACGTGATCGAGTACGACTGCGGCGCGTTGCGCGAGGCGGCGCCGCACGTGGTCGCCCTGGCCAATGCCGAGGACCTACCGGCACACGGGCAGGCCGTCACCGCGCGGTTCCCGTCGTGACCGATCTCCCGATCCGCGACGATCTGCGCGGCAGGCGTCCGTACGGCGCGCCGCAGCTGAATGTCGCGGTACGGCTGAACACCAACGAGAACTCGTACCCGGTGCCGGACACCGTGGCGGAGGCGATCGGGAAGGCGCTGCATGCCGAGCTGCGCGACCTGAACCGGTATCCGGACCGCGACGCGGTCGCGCTGCGCACCGATCTGGCCGCCTATCTGGGGCACGGGCTGACCCCGGCGCACGTGTGGGCCGCGAACGGGTCGAACGAAGTGCAGCAACAGTTGCTCCAGGCATTCGCCGGGCCGGGGCGGACGGCGCTCGGGTTCGGGCCGTCGTACTCGATGCACCCGCTGCTCGCGGCGGGCACCGGGACGCGGTGGATCGGCGCGCTCCGCGATCCCGACTTCGGCCTGACCCCGGCCGCGGCGGTCGAACAGGTCGAGTCGGCACGGCCGGATCTCGTCTTCCTGTGTTCGCCGAACAACCCCACCGGAACCGCACTGGATCCAGAGGTGATCTCCGCCGTGCTGCGGGCGTGCCCGGGCATGGTGGTCGTCGACGAGGCCTATGCCGAGTTCGCCCGGCCCGGCACGCCCACCGCGCTCAGTAGCCTGCCGGGTTCGCCGCGGCTCGTCGTGACCCGGACGATGAGCAAGGCGTTCGGCTTCGCCGGTGGGCGGCTCGGGTACCTGGCCGCCGACCCGGCCGTGGTCGACGCGGTGCAAGTGGTCCGGCTGCCGTACCACCTGTCCTCGCTCACCCAGGCTGCCGCCCGCGCTGCGCTGGCCCACCGCGATGTCCTGCTGGACACCGTCGACGCGATCAAGGAGCAACGCGACCGGATCGTCGCCGAGCTGCGCGCCCGCGGGATGCGGGTGGCGGAGAGCGACGCCAACTTCGTGCTGTTCGAGGTCGGGGGAGACCAGCGGATCGCCTGGCAGCGCATGCTGGACAATGGGGTGCTGGTGCGCGACGTGGGCCTGCCCGGCTGGCTGCGCGTCACCGCCGGCACACCCGCCGAAACCGACGCCTTCCTGGGGGCCCTCGCATGAGCCGGACAGCGCGCATCGAGCGCGTCACCAACGAGACCAAGGTGCTGGTCGAGATCGATCTCGACGGCACCGGCGACGGCGACCTCTCCACCGGCGTCGGCTTCTACGACCACATGCTCAACCAGCTCGCCAAGCACGGCGGCTTCGACCTCACCGTGCGTACCGAGGGCGACCTGGAGATCGACGCCCATCACACCATGGAGGACACGGCGATCGCGCTGGGTGAGGCCTTCGCGCGGGCGCTCGGCGACAAGGCCGGGATCCGGCGGTACGGATCGGCGACGATCCCGATGGACGAGGTGCTCTGCCGGGCGGCCGTGGACCTGTCCGGCCGGCCGTACGTGGTGCACGACGAGCCGGAGCTGGCTCCGTACATCGGGCCGGTCTACCCGACCAGCATGACGCGGCACATCTTCGAGTCCTTCGGCTTCGCGGCCAAGGTGACCCTGCACGTCAGTGTGCTGCGGGCGGCCCGCGACGGCGGCAAGCCGGACGCGCACCATGTGGTCGAGGCCCAGTTCAAGGCGTTTTCCCGGGCGCTGCGCGAGGCGGTCGAGATCGACCCCCGCAACGCCGGTGGGTTACCGTCCACCAAGGGGATGCTGTGATGGCGATCGCGTTGTTCGCGCTCGCCGGCATCCTGGCCGGCGGCGTGGTCTCGCTGGCCAGACAGGGCGCCACCAGGTTCAGCATCGGCCTGGTGGCTGCCCTCGCCGTGCTCGCCGCCGCGGCCGGCGTGGCGTGGCTGTTGCCCGGGGACAGCTGATGACCTCGGTGGTGGTGCTCGACTACGGGTCGGGAAACCTGCGCTCGGCGGAGCGGGCGGTGGCACGTACCGGAGCCGATGTGACGGTCACCTCCTCGCTGGAGGCCGCGTCGGTGGCCGACGGCCTGGTCGTGCCGGGCGTCGGCGCGTACGCCGCGTGCATGGCCGGCATCGAGGCCCTGGGCGCCGGGCCGGTGATCGCCGAACGCGTGGCCCGCGGCCGCCCGGTGCTGGGCATCTGCGTGGGCATGCAGATCCTCTTCGACTCCGGCGTCGAGCACGGCGTGGAGACGAAGGGACTCGGCCTGCTGCCCGGCGCGGTCACCCGGCTCACCGCCCGGCGGATCCCGCACATGGGCTGGAACACGGTCGAGGCACCTGCCGATTCCACGTTGCTGGCAGGGCTGCCGCCGGACTCGCGGTTCTACTTCGTCCACTCGTACGCGGCATCGGATCTCGGCGCCCTGCACGCGGCCGGCGCCCGCGTGATCACCGCGGCCCACGACCTTCCCTTCGCGGCCGCCGTCGAGCTGGGGCCGCTGTCGGCGGCGCAGTTCCACCCGGAGAAGTCCGGCGACGCCGGCTTCGCGCTGCTGCGCAACTGGATCAGCGGGCTCTAGGCGATGAGCAGGGAACGTGCCCGCCGGCGCGCGGAGCGTCTCGCCGTCCTGGAGAAGGAGAAAGCGGCCCGGGCTCGCAAGGTCGCCCGCCGGCAGCGGCGGCGCGCCCTGATCACGAAGCTCACCCCGAACCGCAGGCGCAGCGGCCGGTTGCACGTCTTCACCCGTGCGCAGAGAGCCGGCGTCGTGGTGATCCCGCTGGTCGCCGCGGTCGCCGTCTGGTTCCTGGTGCCCGAGGTCGCGTTGCGGCTCCTGCTCATCATCATGATCGTCCTGGTCCTGCCCGCGCTCACGGTCGTGGTGCTGGACCGCCGCTCCTGATTCTCCTGGAGAGAATGTGACCCTCACCCTGCTACCCGCCGTCGACGTCGCCGACGGCCGGGCCGTCCGGCTGGTCCAGGGTGCCGCCGGATCGGAGACAAGCTACGGCGATCCGCTCGAGGCCGCACTTGCGTGGCAGAACGACGGCGCCGACTGGGTGCACCTGGTCGACCTGGACGCCGCGTTCGGCCGCGGCTCCAACGCCGACCTCCTCGCCGGTGTGGTCGCCCGGCTCGACGTCAAGGTGGAGCTTTCCGGCGGCATCCGTGACGACGAGTCGCTGACCAGGGCTCTCGCCACCGGCGCGGCGCGGGTCAACATCGGCACCGCCGCCCTGGAGGATCCGCAGTGGTGCGACCGGATAGCCGGCGAGTACGGCGAGCGGGTGGCCATCGGCCTCGACGTACGGGGGCGCACGTTGTCCGCGCGGGGCTGGACCCGGGACGGCGGCGACCTGTACGAGGTGCTGGCCCGGCTGGACAAGGCGGGCGCGGCCCGGTACGTGGTCACCGACATCACCAAGGACGGCACCATGCGCGGGCCGAACCTGGACCTGCTGCGCGAGGTGTGCGCACAGACCGACAAACCGGTGATCGCCAGCGGTGGCGTGTCCACCTTGGACGACCTGCGGGCCCTGGCCGCCCTCGAGCCGGTGGGCGTGGAGGGCGTGATCGCCGGCAAGGCGCTCTATGCCGGGGCGTTCACGGTACGCGAGGCGCTGGCCGTCCTCGCCTCGCCGTGATCGTCCGCTTCTCCTCGGGCGGGCCGTGGGAGGACGCGTACGGCTACTCCCGCGTCGTCCGGGCCGGGGATCTGCTCGTCACGGCCGGTTGCACCGCCACGGTGGACGGTGCCGTCACGAACGCCGGAAATGCGCGGGCGCAGGCGCGTACGGCGTTCCGGATCGCGCTGGATGCACTCGCCGAGGCGGGCGCGGGTGTGCAGGAGGTGATCCGCACCCGGATGTACATCACGGATCGCGCCGACGCGGACGCCGTCGGGCGCGCGCACGGCGAGATCTTCGCGACCGTACGGCCCGCCGCGTCGTTGCTGATCGTTGCCGGGTTGCTCGATCCCGACATGCTGGTCGAGGTCGAGGTGGAGGCATGGCTCGGCGGCGACCGTCATAGGGTCGACGCATGACGGTGGCGGTACGGGTGATTCCGTGTCTCGACGTGGACGCCGGGCGCGTGGTCAAGGGCGTGAACTTCGTCGATCTGCGCGATGCCGGTGATCCGGTGGAGCTGGCGGCCGCGTACGACGCGGCGGGCGCGGACGAGCTGACGTTCCTCGACGTCACCGCGTCCTCCGATGACCGGGGAACGATGCTCGACGTGGTCCGCCGTACCGCGGAATCGGTCTTCATCCCGCTGACCGTGGGCGGGGGCGTGCGCTCGGTCGGCGACGTGGACGTGCTGCTGCGCTCGGGTGCCGACAAGGTCGGCGTGAACACGGCGGCGATCCAAGCGCCGCGGCTGATCGCGGAGATCGCGGAGCGGTTCGGAAATCAGGTGTTGGTGCTGTCGCTGGATGTGCGGCGGAGCCGGGAGATGCCGAGCGGATGGGAGGTCACCACGCATGGCGGGCGCAGGAGTGCCGGCCTGGACGCGATCGAATGGGCGCGGCGTGTGGCCGAGCTCGGTGCGGGGGAGATCCTGCTCAACTCGATGGATGCGGACGGCACCAAGGCCGGCTTCGACCTCGAGCTAATCGAGGCGGTACGGGCGGTGGTCGCGATCCCGGTGATCGCCAGCGGGGGAGCGGGCAGGATCGAGCACTTCGCACCGGCTGTGGCGGCGGGGGCCGATGCGGTGCTGGCGGCGAGCGTGTTCCACTTCGGAGACCTGAGCATCGGCCAGGTGAAGGCGAGCCTGCGCGAGGCGGGCAACCCGGTTCGGTGAACGTCAGCGGCCGTCGGCAATGCGGAGCGAGTAATCGCGGACCGCGGCGGCATATGTCCGTTCGTCCAGGCTCCAGTCGAACTGGCCCGGAGTGCTAGATCGATTCAATTGCGCCTGTAACGCCAGGACAGCGGACGAGAGGCCGCTGAAAGGGCGCGTCCGCCACAGCTGCTCACCGGCCGGGGCCACTTCGACCATGTCGTCGTCCACCACGAGTAGGCCGGCACCGGCCAAGCGACGCACCGAGTCCTCCAGTTCCCGGCGGCTGGGGACACTGTGGTGCAGGAAGTCTGCGGCGGCCAGCACGCCGGCGAGCGTGGCACCGGTCACCGGCAGCGCGGCGTGCATGGCTCGATCACGTTCCAGGCGTTCGGCGATGACGGCCGACACGAAGATCCACGCGTCGTTCCAATTCCACCCGCCCGACCCCATGCCGCAATGATGCCGCCCGGCGACCGTCTCGGGGAAGCCATTGTGTCTGGTGATCAAAACTGTGTCCGGACGTGCCGGTGGACCGGACAATTCGCCCGGTCCACGTCGGACGGTGTGCGCATTGGCGGCGGTCGCGGCTGACCGGTGACCGAGCTGGATCACGTCGGAGGAGTGGGCGACTCCATCGCCCGGCTCAACGAGCCGGCGCGAGCTCCGGCGCCGGCTCCCACGCCAACGGCCGCCCGGTGCGGACTGTGAAGATCGGCAGGAAGACGTGTACCAGCGGCCCGATCGTCAACGCGTACAAGACGGTCCCGAGCCCGACCGTGCCACCGAGCAGGAAGCCGGCACCCAGCACGGCCAGCTCGATGCCGGTCCGCACAAGTCGGATCGACAGCCGCGGGAACCGGCTCGCCAGCCCGGTCATCAGCCCATCGCGCGGACCCGGCCCGAGGTTGCTGCCGATGTACATGCCGGTGGCCACTCCGTTCAGCGCGATTCCGGCGACCAGGTAGCCGATCCGCACCGTCCAGGAACCGGCCGCCGGCAGAACGGCCAGCGCACCGTCCACGACCAGGCCGATCACCACCAGATTGGCCACCGTGCCGAAGCCGGGGCGTTGCCGCAACGGGATCCACAGCAGCAGGATCGGGATGCCGAGCAGGATCACCACCCAGCCGAAGCTCAATCCGGTGGTCTCCGAGAGTCCCTGGTGGAAGACGTCCCACGGGTTCAGCCCGAGCCCTGATCTGATCATGAGCGCCATGCTCACCCCGTACAGGATCAAACCCGCAAAGAGTTGACTGACGCGGCGGAAGAGGCGACCGGTGTTGCCAGCAGATCTCATACCTGCCACTCTGAATGCCAATTCCTCGCCTTCAAACAGCCAATTCGCCGGAGGTGGCCGTGACGACATCGGTTCATGGAGGCCAATTAGCCCGGCTGCTGGGGCAGTGGCATTCACTTCCGGGGCGGCACCGAAGCCCGGACTACGCAGCACTCGCCGCTGCGATCCGGGGGTTGCTGTCCGACGGGCGGCTGCCGCTCGGCGCACGGCTTCCGGCCGAACGCGAGCTTGCCGAAGCCCTGGAGATCAGCCGCACCACGGTGACGGCCGCGTACCGCTCACTGCGGGAGACCGGCCACCTGACCAGCCGGCGCGGCGCCGGCAGCTGGACCACCCTTCCGAACGGCCACCGCGTGGCCACCTCCGGGCTGTGGACCCCGGACGACGACCTTGACATGATCGACATGGGCGTCGCGGCCTCGGCCGCCCCGGTCGAATTGGTCCCGGCGGCCCGCGCGGCGGCCGACGACCTGCCCCGCTACCTGGGCAGTGCCGGCTACCACCCGACCGGCCTGATGGATCTGCGCGATGCGGTGGCCGCCGCCTACACCGCGCGCGGCGTACTCACCTCGGCCGAGCAGATCCTCATCACCAGCGGTACCCAGCAGGCTCTCGACCTGGTGCTGCGCCTGTCGGTGCCGGCCGGCGCGCACGTGCTGGTGGAGTCGCCGACCTATCCGAACGCGCTGGCCGCGCTGGCCGCCCGCCGCGCCCGGATCACCACCCACGGCCTGGACGCCGCCACCGGCTGGGACGGCGAGATGCTGCTCGGCGCGCTGCGCCAGACTCGGCCGCGGTTGGCCTACGTGATTCCCGAGTTCCAGAACCCCACCGGCCACCTCATGCCCGCCGACCTGCGCGAGCGCCTGGTGGCCACGGCGCACGCCACAGGCACCGAAGTGGTCGTCGACGAGTCCTTCGTGGACCTTCCGCTGGACGGCTCGGCGATGCCGCCCCCGATGGCGGTGTTCGACCGGCACTCGCGAGTCGTCTCGATCGGCGGCATGAGCAAGGCGTACTGGGGCGGTCTGCGGATCGGCTGGGTCCGCGCGTCCGCGCCGCTCGTGCAGCGCCTGGCGGCCCTGCGGGTCGGCGTCGACATGGCCAGTCCGGTGCTCGAGCAGCTGGTCGCGGTGCACCTGCTGGCCGATGCCGACGCGATCGTCACGGAGCGCCGCGGTCAGCTGGCCTTCCGCCGCGACACGCTGGTCGCCGCGCTGGCCGAGCTGCTGCCGGAGTGGCGCTTCGTCAGCCCGCGCGGCGGTGTGACGCTCTGGGCCGAGCTGGACGGGCCCATCTCCAGTGCAGTCGCCCGCGCGGCCGAGGATGTCGGTGTCCGCCTCGCGCCGGGGCCGCGCTTCGGCCTCGACGGCACGCTGGAACGCTTCCTCCGGCTGCCGTTCACCCTGTCGCCCGATGACCTGACCGAGGCGGTACGCCGGATCGCCGCCGTCCGGCACGACCTCGACCACGTCAGCCGGCCGCCCTGGCGAGCCCATGCGGTGATCGCCTGACTCCGGCCCCGCGGCGCGTCTCGACCGTGCCGAGCGTGGCCGCAGCCGGAGCCGGCCGGATCAGATCTGGGCTAGCGTACCCGTGTACATCTTGTCGATCTGCTCGCTGAAGTTGTTCTCCACGTTACGGCGCTTGATCTTCATCGACGGCGTGATCTCGCCCGCCTCGATGCTCAAGTCGCGTGGCAGGATGGCGAACTTCTTGATCGTCTCCCAGCGGTTGAGCTTGCCGTTGAGCTCCTCGACGTAGCCCGCGACCATCGTCTCCGTCTCCGCGGCCGCGATGATCTCGTCGTAGCTCCGGCCGGCCAGCGGCCCACCCGCCGCCCACGCCTTGATCGCGTCCTCGTCGAGGCTGATCAGCATGGTCACGAAGTTCCTCGCCTGGCCGACGACGATCGCCTGTGAGGTGTAGGGGCAGACGGCCTTGAACATGCCCTCGATGCGACTGGGCGCGATGTACTTGCCGCCCGAGGTCTTGACCAGGTCCTTCTTCCGGTCGGTGATCTTGAGGTAGCCGTCGGAGTCCAGCTCGCCGATATCACCGGTGCGGAAGAAGCCGTCCTCGGTGAACGCTTCGGCACTGGCATCCGGCAGATTGTGGTAGCCACGCATCACCGGCTTGCCGCGCAACAGCACCTCCCCGTCGGCATCGATCCTGCATTCGAGGTCGCCGAGCGCCTGGCCGACCGTGCCGATCTTGAGCTTGCCGAGGCGGTTGACGAAGTTGCCGGCACTGCTCTCGGTGAGGCCGTAGCCTTCCATGATCGGCAGGTTGGCGGCGGCGAAGAACTCCGCGATGTCCCGGCTCAGCGGCGCCGACCCGGAGACCAGCACCCGCAGCCGGCCGCCGAGGCGCTGCTGCAGCTTGCTGAACACCAGCTTCTCCGCCACCGCATAACGGATCTTGAGCGACCGGCCGACCCGCTTCCCGGCCTGTTCCAGGGCGACCTTCCGCTTGCCGGTGGCGAGCGCCCAGCCGAAGATCTTGGCCTTCGCGCCGCCCGCACTGAGCGCGGTGGTCACGGTGCGGTTGTAGACCTTCTCGAAGATCCGGGGGGCGGCGCACATCAGCGTCGGCCGGACCACGGCCAGCATGTCGACCAGCTTGTCGACCCGGCCGTCGACGTACGTCGGCACGCCCACGTGGATGATGCCGCACAGCAGGGTCTTGCCGAACGAGTGGGACAGCGGCAGCCAGAGATACTGCAGGTCGGTCGTCTCGAACAGGCCCAGACCGGCCTGCGCGACGCCCTCCCAGACCCAGCCGCTGTGCAGCAGCTGCACACCCTTCGGCCGGCCGGTGGTGCCGGAGGTGTAGATCAGGGTGGCGATGTGATCCGGGCCGACAGTCTCGGCGATCTGCTCGATCAAGTCCGGTGTCCGGGCAAGCACGCCGTTGCCCTTCTCCTCCAGCTCGGCCAGCGTCAGCTGCGTCGGCCTCGCGCTCGCGTCGGCCATGCCGTCGAGCAGCACCACGTGGGTCACCGAGGTGTCCGCGCCGGAGATCTTCAGCGCCTGTGCCGGATTCTCCGCGACCAGCACCTTCGAGCCGGAGTCCGCGATGATGTACGCGGCCTCCTCCGCCTCGGTGGTCGGGTAGACGGTCGTGGTGGCCGCGCCCGCGCAGTTGATGCCGAGGTCCACCAGCACCCACTCCAGGCGGGTGCCGGCCAGTATCGACACCCGGTCCTCCACGCCGACCCCCAGCTCCCGCAGGCCGGCCGCGATGGCCTTGGCCCGGACACTGACCTGGGCCCAGGTCAGCCATGTCATGCCGGTGTCGTCCGCGGTGGGCACGGCGAACGCATTGGCATTCGGAGTCTCGGCCACACGTCGCAGGAACATGTCGGGGATCGACCGGTAGGGAACCTCGAGAGCCATCGGGCGCCGCCTTTGCCGGAAATTGGATGATGGTGCGTTCGGGTTACCGAAGGGTATTGCCGAAGCGAGGACAGGGGCCAGAGCCCGCGTCGCGTCGAACGTGACCTGCACCACAATCCTATCCAGCGAATCTGAGACCCGAGCCGGGTTGGCGCCGCCCGACGAGGCTCCGTACGACGTCGGGTCCGGACCCCGCCCGTCCGCGTCCGCGGGGACCGGCGGCGGCACCGGACCGGAGCGGACCGAATCGGTGCGTGCGTTCCGGCTCAGGTGATTCCGGTGGCGCTCAGAGTCGTGTGGCGGCGGACACAACCAATTGGGTGTGAACCACGGCCGTGTGTTCGGGCAGGATGGATGGGTAAGGCCGGGCGACCCGGCCGTCACTTACCGGGGCGGAGGGCTTCTTGACCACCAGGGCCAGCCGCGATGTGCTGGGACGGGGCCTGCGCGTACTCGGGAATGCGATCCGCACCGAACCCCGGCTGTTCACCATCGGGACCATCGGCAGCAGCTTCTTCGGCATGCTGGTGATCGCGAACGCGTACGTCGTCGGCGCGGTGATCGGGCATGTCGTGGTGCCCGCGTTCACCGAGCGCCGGGTCGGCATCACCGAGCTGGTGATCATCGCGGCCGTGTTCATCGGCATCAGCGCACTGCGGGTCGCCACCATCTTCGGGCGCCGCCTCGGCGCCGGATACATGCAGTATCGGCTGCAGGCCCGCTACCGCCGCGCGGTCACACGTCGCTACCTGTCCCTCCCGCCCGCCTGGCACCAGCGGCATGCCACCGGCTCGCTGCTGTCCAACGCCAACTCCGACGTCGAGGCGGCGTTCGTGCCGATCGCACCGCTGCCGTTCGCGGTCGGCACGATCGTGATGATCTTGGCCGCGGTGATCTCGCTGTTCGTCACCGACTGGGTGCTCGCATTGGTCGGTGTCACGCTCTTCCCGGCCTTGTTCGGCCTCAACGTGGTGTACTCCCGCCGCATGTCGCCCCGGCAGATCCGCGCCCAGCAGCTGCGTGCCAAGGTCAGTGCGGTCGCCCACGAGAGCTTCGACGGCGCGCTGGTGGTCAAGACGATGGGCCGGGAGCAGGACGAGTCCCGCCGGTTCGCCGTCTTCGTCACCGAACTTCGCGACGCCCTCATCGCGGTCGGCCGGTTGCGCGGCCTGTTCGACCCGCTGATGGATGCGCTGCCCAGCCTCGGCACGCTCGCCGTGCTGCTGCTCGGCACGTGGCGGCTGCAGTCCGGCGCGATCAGCGTCGCGGAACTGGTCAGCGTCGCATTCCTGTTCACCGTGCTGGCGTTTCCGGTACGCGCGATCGGCTGGGTGGTTGCCGAACTTCCGCGCAGCGTCGCCGGCTGGGAGCGGGTGCAGGCGGTCCTGGCCGCCCGGGGTGATCTTGCATACGGCCGGCGCGAGCCCGACCGGACCGGTCCCGCGGAGATCACCTTCGAAGGCGTCGGTTTCCGGTACGGCGACGGCCCGGCCGTCTTGCGCGACGTGAGCTTCACCGTGCCGGCGGGCCGCACCGTCGCGCTGGTCGGGGCGACCGGTTCCGGCAAGTCGACCATCGCGTCGCTGGCCGTCCGGCTGGTCGATCCGGCGAGTGGGCGGATCTCCGTGGACGGCGTCGACCTGCCTTCCCTCTCCGAGGCGGCATTGGCGTCGACCGCCGCGCTCGTACCCCAGGTGCCCTTCGTCTTCGACGACACGGTGCGTGGCAACGTCACGCTCGACCGTGCGGGGATCGAGGACGAGGACACCTGGGCGGCCCTGCGCCTCGCTCAGGCCGACGGATTCGTGGCCAAGCTGCCGGACGGCCTGGACACCGCGGTCGGTGAACGCGGCACCTCGCTCTCCGGCGGTCAGCGACAGCGGCTGACGTTGGCCCGTGCGCTGGCCGGCCGGCCTCGGCTACTGGTGCTCGACGACGCGACCAGCGCGGTCGACCCGCGTGTGGAGGCCGCCATCCTGGCCTCGCTGCGCAGCGCCGACGCGGGTACGTCGATCCTGGTGGTCGCGTACCGCCGGGCCACCATCGCGCTGGCCGATCGGGTGGTGTTCCTGCAGGACGGGCGGGTCGCCGCGACCGGCACGCACGCCGAATTGATGGCAACCGTGCCCGCCTATCTGGACCTGGTGACCGCATACGAGCAGGCCGAGGCGGAACGGGACCTGGAAGACAGCGGAGTGAACGCATGACCGCCGCGACCGCGGAGCGGGCCGAGGGAACGCTCGCCACCGTCCGGCGTGGCCTGGCCCTTTCGCCGGAGCTGCGGCCCGGACTGGCCGGGACGCTCGCCCTGGCCGTGGTGTCGATGGCCGGCCGGGTGGCCGTGCCGATCGCCATTCAGCAGGGCATCGACCGGGGCATCCGGGCGCCCGGCGGGCCGCACTTCGGCGTCGTGCTGGCCATCGTCGCGCTGACCGTCGCGACTCTCGTGGTCTCCACGTCCTGCGGCTATCTGATGACCAAGCGGCTCTTCACGGTCAGCGAGACCGCGCTCGGTGCATTGCGGTCGCGCACGTTCCGGCACATCCACGACCTGTCCATGCTGCACCAGCAGGCGGAGCGCCGCGGTTCGCTGGTCTCCCGGGTCACCGGCGATGTCGACCAGATCACCCAGTTCCTGCAGACCGGTGGCGTCATGCTGCTGATCACCTCCGGACAACTGGTGGTCACCACCGTCGTGATGTTCGTCTACTCCTGGCAGCTCACCCTGGTGGTCTTCGCGGCATTCCTGCCGGCCGTGATCGTGATCCGGCTGTTCCAGCGGCGGCTGGCCGTGGTCTACCGGACGGTCCGCGAGCGCACCGGCACCATGCTGGGTGCGGTGGGCGAGAGCGTGGTGGGCGCGACCGTGATCCGGGCGTACGGGGTCGCCGGCCGCACCGAACGGCGGCTGGACACCTCGATCGACCGGTTGCGGATCTCCCAGCAGCGAGCCCTGCGTACCAGTGTGATCAGCTTCTCCACCGGCGAACTGGCGGCCGGGATGGCCCTGGCCGCGGTGGTGGTGGTCGGCGTGCTGCTCGGCGTGGACGGCGGCCTGACGGTGGGCAAGCTGACCGCTTTCCTGTTTCTGGTCACGCTCTTCATCCAGCCCGTGCAGATCGCCACCGAGGTGCTGAACGAGGCGCAGAACGCGGTGGCCGGGTGGGGACGGGTGCTGGACGTGTTGGACATCGAGCCGGACGTCGCGGACCCGGACGAGGTCGGTGTGCCGCTGCCCCCGGGGCCGCTCTCAGTACGGTTCCGGGACGTCGCGTACCGCTATCCCGGTGGCCCGATCGTGCTGTCCGACGTGGATCTGACCATTCCGGCGCGTACCAAGGTCGCCGTGGTGGGTGAGACCGGCAGCGGCAAGACCACGTTCGCGAAGCTGCTCACCCGGTTGATGGACCCGGTGTCCGGCGAAGTGCTGCTGTCCGGCACGCCGTTGAGGTCGGTGCGGTTCGCATCGCTGCGGCAGCGGGTCGTCATGGTGCCGCAGGACGGCTTCCTGTTCGACGCGACGGTGGCGGAGAACATCCGGTTCGCCCGTCCCGAACTGACCGACGACGACCTCGATCTCGCGTTCACCGAGTTGGGCCTGGCGGAGTGGGTGGCCGGCCTGCCGCACGGACTGGACACGCCGGTAGGGGAGCGGGGTGAGGCGCTGAGCGTCGGCGAACGGCAGCTGGTCGCGCTCGTCCGCGCGTACGTCGCCGACCCGGATCTTCTGGTCCTCGACGAGGCCACCAGTGCGGTCGACCCGGCCACGGAGGTCCGGTTGCAGCGAGCCCTGGATGCGGTGACGCGCGGCCGGACCACCGTGGCGATCGCGCACCGGCTCTCCACCGCGCAGTCCGCCGACGAGGTGATCGTGGTGGACGCCGGCCGTATCGTGCAACGCGGCCCGCATGCCCGCCTCGTCCAGGAGACGGGCTCCATCTACGCCAACCTCTACGCCTCCTGGCTGGAGCAGACCAGATAACTCCATCGAGTCGCTCCGTCACCTCCCGTCCTCGCCGCTCTCCTATTCCAGCCGCGCCGATCTTGCACTTTCCAGGTTCCTATGTCCGATTTGTCGCGTGAAAAATGCAAGATCGACCCACGCGGCCTACCGGCCCGGCAAGAGTGCGGTACGTCGGCCGGATGTCGGATAAGCCGGATTAATCCGTCCGCAGCGCGTTTTCGCTGCGGCGAAACGTCCGCGGTGGTCGCAACGTTGCTCGAGCCGCGGACTAACCGCCTGGTTCGCCCCGTCCCAGTCCCCGGCGATCTTGCACTTTCCATGTGACAAAACGGTACATTCACCCCAGGAAATCGTAAGATCGGCGGGGGCGGCGCAGTCCACTCCGGCGATCTTGCAGTTTTCAGGGTACAAATCGGATATTTGCGCCAGGAAACTGCAAGATCGGCAGGGGCTGGCCATGTCGACGGCTCGATCTAGCCGAGGCGTGAGACGTGACAAAGGCGGAGACGTCGAGGTCGTGGGGAATCGACGAACGCTGGGTTAGAGGTCTCCGATCAGGTAGCGCTGGACGTTCGGGCCGATGGCGCGCACCAGGGTGTCCGGGTCGGCCGAGGCGACCGGTTCGATCTTGAGGACGTACCGGACCACGGCCAGGCCGGCGATCTGGGTCGCGACCAGCGACGTCCGCAGCGCGGCCTCCTCGCCGCTCATGCCGAGCTCGGCGATCGCCCGTCGCAGCACCTGGGTGATCACGAATTCGCGCATCAGCCGGGCCGTCCACTCGTTGCTCATCGCCGAGCGCAGCAACGCCACCGCGGCCACGCCGGCCGGCGAGTCCCACACGCTCAGCATCAGCTCGACCATTCGCTCGCCGACCTCCTCGCGCGGGCCGGCGAGCGCCTTGGGCACCAGTTCGGCCGGGTCCAGCGGCGCGTTCATGGAGGCGAGGAACAGCTTGTCCTTGGTGCCGAAATAGTGGTGCACCAGCGCCGGGTCGACCGCGGCTTCGGTCGCGATGGCCCGGATCGACGCCTGGTCGAATCCCTTCTCCGCGAAGACGGTCCGGGCGGCGTCCAGGATGGACTGCCTGGTGTCCTGGTTTCCCGGTCGCCGCCCGCTGCGTCGTACCAAATCAGGGCGTCCTTCTTCTCAGGGTGGCCGCGGCGAGGATGAGTGCGATGATCACTGCGGAGGCGACGATCGTGAGGTCGCGCCACATCGTCGTGGTCGGATCGGCGTGCGCGCCGACCTGCGCCAGCGCCTCCACCGCGTACGACAGGGGCATCACATCGCTGGCCGCCTGCAGCCAGCCGGACATCTGCCCGCGCGGCACGAACAGCCCGCACAACAACAGTTGCGGCACGACGACTACGGGCAGGAACTGCACGGCCTGGAACTCGGTGCGCGCGAAGGCGCTGCAGAACAGCCCGAGCGCCACCCCGAGTATCGCATTGACCACGGCGATCAGCACGACCAGCCCGGTGTTGCCGACGGTGTCCAGTCCGAGCAGCCAGTAGGCCGCCCCGACCGCGACCGCGCCCTGCACGGCGGCGGCCAGCCCGAAGGCGATGCCGTAGCCGAACAGCAGATCCAGCTTGCCGAGCGGCGTGGTCAGGAGCCGCTCCAAGGTGCCGGTGGTGCGCTCCCGCAGCATTGCGATGCTGGTCACCAGGAACATGGTCACGAAGGGGAACACCCCGAGCATGATCAGGGCGATCCGGTCGAACGTCGGTCCGGCGTTCTCGTACATGAAGTACAGCAGGGTCAAAAGCAGCGTCGGTACGGCCACGAGCAGCGCCACGGTGCGTCGGTCGTGCCGGAGTTGCCGCAGGATGCGACCGGCCGTGGCGAAGGTGATCCCGAGTTTCATGCCGGCACCGCCTGTTCCTGCTCCCGGATCAACCGGAGGAAGGCTTCCTCGAGATCGTCGGTGCCGGCGGTCGCACGGATGACCGCAGGGGTGTCGTCGCCGATCAACCGCCCCTCGCGGAGGAGCAGCAGCCGGTCGCAGCGTCCGGCTTCGTCCATCACGTGACTGGAGACCAGCAGGGTGGTGCCCTGGTCGGCGAGCGCGTGGAACTTGGCCCAGAGGTCGGCGCGGAGCACCGGATCCTGACCGACCGTCGGCTCGTCGAGCACCAGCAGCCCCGGCCGGCCGATCATCGCGCAGGCCAGTGACGCGCGGCTGCGCTGCCCGTCGGAGAGGTTGCCGACCAGCTGGCCGGTCGCGTCGGCCAGCCCGACATCAGAGATGGCCTGGTCGGCGTCGGCCGCGCCAAGCCCGTAGAGCGACGCGAAGTACCGGGCGTTCTCGCGTACCGACAGGTCGGCGTAGACGCTCGGTGCCTGCGTCACGTAGCCCACCGTCCGCCGCAGCGCGGCGGTTCCGGCCGGGCGGCCCAGCACGGTCACGGTGCCGGACTTGACGATCTGTACACCCACGATCGCCCGGATCAGAGTGGTCTTGCCGCTGCCGCTGGGGCCGAGCAGGCCGGTGACGCTGCCTGCGGGAATCGCGCAGCTGATCCCGTGCAGGACTCGTCGCTTGCCACGCTCGACCACGAGGTCGCGGACCTCGATCGCGCTCTCCATGGTCACCTCCGAAGAAATCATCATTCGCTGAATTCAACGCTAGGCGAATTCTTTTCGGCGCACAACACCCTTTCCGTTCGCCGAGGCGGTGCGGGGCAGCGCAGAGGACCGCGCAGGCGACGGAATGGCCGCCGCGCCGGATGAGTGCGACGGCCGTTCCGCAGTGTGCCGTCGCACCAAGGAGCGCAGTGCGTCGTCGTACCGAGGAGCGCAGTGTGTCGTCGTACCGAGGAGCGCAGTGTGTCGTCGTACCGAGGAGCGCAGTGTGTCGTCGTACCGAAGAGCTTCGTGCCGGTGTCTACAGGGCCAAGATCCGGTCCAGGAAGTCGCGGTAGCCGCGCATCGCCATCCTCATGCTTTCCGTGTCCGGGGTGGGCGTGCCACGTAGCGGATCGAGCTCGTCCCGCTCCGCGAGCAGGGACTCGGTCAGCTCGTTCACCGCATCGGTGAGCAGATCGTGCGCCCGGGTCACCGCGGCCACCGGGTCGTCCACGAAGTCGGCCTTCACCTCGTGCCACCGACTGCGGAAATGAGCGATTGCGTCGTCGTCCCAGACCGCGATCTGGACCAGGTTGACGTCGCCGGGACGCAGCGGGGTGCCGACGGCCTCCGCGGCGCGGCGGCCCGCCCGGGGCATCGCGACCGCGTCGGCATCCTCCAGGTTGGCGAGGCGGCGGGCGCCGGTGGGCGCGGCGTCGGTGCCGGCCGCCCGGCCGTCGTCACCGGCCTTCCCGGCGCCGTCGTCGGCCACCGACGCCCGGCCGTTCGGCGAGCCGTCCCCGGCCTTCGGCCCCGGCTCGGCGTCCGGCTGCCCGGCATCCGCCTTCTCCCGGTTCAGATCATCTTCGTCGGGCAGGCGGCGCCGTCCGGCCGGCGGGACCGCAGCCGCACCGCGTGGCGGTTCCGGAGCGTCGCCGAGCGGGTTAGCCGTCCGGGCGTCGTCGGCATCATCCCGGGCCTGCGGCGCGGGTCCGGACGTCCCGGGTGCGTCGGGTGCATCCAGCTTTCTCGGCGTTTCGGGCGGGCGTGGCCCCGCCGGCGATCCGGGCTTGTCCGATGCGGCGAACGGCGGCTCGTACGGGGATCGTGGTGCGGGCTTCTCGGGCACCACCGCGACCGGCCCGAACGGCGGCCTCGGCTGGTCACCACCGCCGAAGGGTGGTCGTGAATCCGGCCGCATCTCCCGGCCGAACGGTGACCCGGACGGCCCTGTGCCCGGCACCGGCGTACCACCGTGACGCTGCCCGCCGTCGCGCACACCGCGATCGGACTCCACGCTCGGAGCGCCACCCGGGTTGCCGTTCCAGGCCCGACGCGACCCGAGTGCCATCATCTGCGTCTCGTTCCTCGGTGGCGGCGTACCGGCATCCGCCCGTTTCGGCCCGGAATGCGAGGACGGCACACCGGACGTCGGCGCCACGGCGTCCTCCTCCGGCCTCGCCTCGCCTTCCCCGGCGTCGTCGTCGGAGTTCCGTTGGGCCGGTGGCATCCCGTGCACCGGCCAGAAGCGGGCGAGGCCGCGGGACTGGCGGCCGTCCTCCTCCTCGGACGTCGGCTCCATGGATAAAGACTCCCGTCGATCGGTGGCGCCACCCGGCCGCGGGTCGAGCCCGGCGGGCGGTGGGCGCCGGCACCCGGGCAGGGGCGGCGCCTCGACGACCGTACCGTCCCGGCCGTCCGGACACACCCCCGGTGCGTCGTCCGTGCCCGGATCGTGGGTTATCCACATGCCTTGCCGACCATCGGCCGCGCTGAGGAAGAATGGTCACCGTGCCCGTACCTGACCTTGAGACCGAGCTGGATCCGGCCATCGCGGCGCGCCTCAAGCGCAATGCCGACGGGCTGGTCGCCGCCATCGTGCGCGAGCACGGCAGCGGCGAGGTGCTGATGATGGCCTGGATGGACGACGAGGCGTTGCACCGCACCCTCACCACCGGACGGGCCACCTACTGGTCGCGCAGCCGGAGAGAGTACTGGGTGAAGGGCGCCACGTCCGGCCACCACCAGTATGTGCGAGGTGTCGCGCTGGACTGCGACGGCGACGCCGTGCTGGTCACCGTCGATCAGGTGGGCGCCGCCTGCCACACCGGCAGGCACACCTGCTTCTCCGACGAACTCCCGGTCCGGCGGGAGGCCCGGTGACCAGCGGCGTCGTCCGGCCGGACGAGGAGACGTTCGTCGGTGTCCGCAACCGGGTGGTTCCGGTCACCCGGCGGCTGCTCGCCGACGGCGAGACCCCGGTCGGTGTCTATACGAAGCTGGCCGGCGGACCCGGCACCTTCCTGCTCGAGTCGGCCGAGCCGGGCGCGGCCTGGTCGCGGTACTCGTTCGTCGGTGTCCGGAGCGCGGCGACCCTTGTCGAGCGGGATGGCCAGGCGGCCTGGCTGGGCGACCCGCCGGACGGCGTACCGCGGGATGGTGACCCGGTCACCGCCCTGCGTGCGACGGTCGCGGCACTCGCCGCGCCCACCGACCCGGCCAGCGACGGTCTTCCACCCCTGACCGGCGGCATGGTGGGCTATCTGAGCTACGACCTGGTGCGGCGCTTCGAGCGGCTGCCCGCGACGGCGGTGGACGACGTACCGCTGCCCGAACTCGGCATGATGCTGGCGACCGACCTGGTGGTGCTCGACCACTTCGACGGCTCGGCCATCCTGGTGGCCAACGCGGTCCTCGCCGAGGACGCCGACGACCGGCAGAAACGCGCCGCCTATCACCGGGCGCTGGGCCGGCTCGACGCGATGACCACCGCGCTGACACGGCCGACCCCACCGATGATCTCCACTGTCGAGCGGGTGCCGCCCGGCGAGGTGGTCAGCCGGACGCCACCGGGCGACTACCAGAAGGCTGTCGAGCAGGCCAAGGAGGCCATCCGGGCGGGCGAGTGCTTCCAGATCGTGGTCGGACAGCGGTTCGAGCGAGCCACCGACGCCGATCCGCTGGATGTCTACCGGGTGCTGCGCGCGACCAACCCGAGCCCGTACATGTACCTGCTCCGCTTCGACGACTTCGACATCGTCGGCTCGTCGCCGGAGGCGCATCTCAAGGTCAGCGCGGAGGAGGGCGGAGCCCGGCGCGCCCTTTTGCATCCGATCGCCGGCACGCGCTGGCGCGGCGCCACGCCGGAGCTGGACAACGCACTCGCCGCCGAGTTGCTGGCCGACCCCAAGGAACGCGCCGAGCACGTCATGCTCGTCGATCTGGGCCGCAACGACCTCGGCCGGGTATGCCGCGCCGGCACGGTCGAGGTCCCTGACTTCGCCCGGATCGAGCGGTACAGCCACGTCATGCACATCGTCTCGACCGTGGTGGGTGAGCTGCGTGACGACCGCACCGCCTTCGATGCGCTGGCTGCGACCTTTCCGGCCGGCACGCTGTCCGGCGCTCCGAAGGTCCGCGCGATGGAGATCATCGAGGAGCTGGAGCCGACCCGGCGCGGCCTCTACGGAGGCACGGTGGGCTATTTCGGCTTCGCCGGCGACATGGACATGGCGATCGCCATCCGGACCGCGTTGCTCCGGGGCGGCGTCGCATACGTGGGCGCCGGCGCGGGCATCGTCGCCGACTCCGATCCGGCGTCCGAGGAGCAGGAGAGCCGGAACAAGGCCGCCGCGGTCCTGGCCGCGATCGCCGCCGCCGAGACGCTCCGCGCCGCCCGATGACCGGACCGACGTCGCGGCGCGCCGCGTGTCGCCGCCGGCCGGAAGCGGGGCCGGAATGACCCGGCTGTACCACTGTGCTGTCGCGTGTCTGGCCGGCGCAGGCCTGGCCGTCTACGGCGCGACCCGGGCGTGGTCCGTCGAGGTCACCGCGCGGCCCGGGCTGCCCGACCTGCGGGCGGTGACCACGGGCGCGGACGCTCAGCCCTGGCTGATCGCCCTGGCCCTCATCGCCCTGGCCGGCACCGGTGCGATGCTGGCCACCCGCGGAACCGTGCGGCGCATACTCGGAGTGCTGATCATGCTCGTCGGAGCGGGCCTGGCGCTGGCGGCGATCACCGGCCGTGCCGGGCTCGTCGCCGGACGAGCCGGTGCGGGCGCCGTTCTGTGGCCGATCGCGTGCGTGGCCGGCGGCGCGCTCGTCCTGCTGGCCGGCCTCGGTACGGCCCGGCACGGTCACACCTGGCCGATCATGGGCGCGAGGTTCGAACGACGCCGGGTCCCGCGGTCACATCCCGCGGTGACGGGTGCCGATGATGTCGCACCGGCCGCTCGACGGACCGAGGCCGCGCCGGTGGACACCAGGGCGGTCTGGGACGCCCTGGATCGCGGAGAGGATCCGACGAACCGCTGACGCGACGGCGTCGCCGGCTCCGGTGTCAGCGAGCGGCTCCGGACTGGACACCGCTGCCAGGGTTGTTCGCCATCAACGCGCGGACCAGCGCCTCAATCTCATCCTGGGCCTGCGCGCGGGCCCGGTCCGCGCAGATCGCTTCCCAGGCGTTGCTGCGCGCGGTGCGGACGTTGGCATCGCCGACCACGGCGCGCTCCACGCTCACCAGCAGCTCGGCGGCGGCGGAGACGACGGCGCGGGACATCTCGGCGATGCCGGCCGGCGGGGTAGCGGTAGCAATGGCCATCATCAAACTCCACGGATGATCGTTTCCGTCTGATCGGCGTCCGGATACCGGATCACCGGCGCCGCGCATTAGTTTGCCCGACACCGATGATGTCCGAGTCGTATTTCCGATGCATGACACCGACGTCAACGGGACGTGGGGTCCACCGATCATCCGAGGAAGCCGAGCGTGACGCGGGTGGCGCCGGAGGTGGCTGTGACGGACGTGACAAGCAGGCCGGCGCCGCATTATGCCGCAGGCCACGATGTAAGGCTCGCCATACCCCGCGGGCTTGCCGATGTCCCGAACCGCCTAGCATCGGTCGGAAGACACCCGGAGAGGGGAGTCATTACGTGACATCCGATCAGGCCGAAGCGGGGGGCGGACCCGCGGAGCGTGGTACGGGACCGGTGAACGTGCTCGAGGAGATCCTGGCGGGGGTGCGCGAGGACGTCGCCGCGCGGCAGGAGACCATCCCGCTGGAGCAGGTACGGGACCTGGCCGGGGCCGCTCCTCCGGCGATCGACGCGTACGCGGCCCTGCGCAAACCGGGCGTCGCGGTGATCGCCGAGGTGAAGCGGTCGTCGCCGTCGAAAGGCGCGCTGGCCGACATCCCCGACCCGGCGGAGCTGGCCGGCGAGTATGCGGCCGGCGGCGCCCGGTGCATCAGCGTGCTCACCGAGGGCCGCTGGTTCGGCGGTTCGCTGGAGGACCTGGCCGCGGTGCGGGCGGCGGTCGGCGTGCCGGTGTTGCGTAAGGATTTCGTGGTGTCGGCGTACCAGGTGCACGAGGCTCGCGCGCACGGCGCCGACCTGGTGCTGCTGATCGTCGCCGCGCTTGAGCAGAACGTTCTCGTCGGCCTGCTCGAGCGGATCGAGTCGCTCGGCATGACCGCGCTCGTCGAGGTGCACAACGAGGACGAGGCGGACCGGGCACTGGAGGCCGGCGCTCAGGTGATCGGCGTGAACGCCCGCGATCTGCGGACCTTGGAGGTGGACCGGTCGGTGTTCGAGCGGATCGCGCCCGGGTTGCCGAACAATGTGGTGAAGATCGCCGAGTCCGGCGTGCGCGGCCCACATGACTTGATCCGGTACGCATCGGCCGGCGCCGACGCCGTGCTGGTCGGTGAGGGCCTGGTGACCAAGAAGAGCCCGCGCGAGGCGGTGGCCGAACTGGTCAACGCCGGCAACCACCCCGCGACGCCCAGGCCGGTGCGATGACCAACCGCGGAGGGACAGCATGAGTGTGCCGACGATGCCCGATCTGGCCGGGCACTTCGGCCGGTTCGGCGGACGGTTCGTGCCGGAGGCCCTGGTCAAGGCGCTCGACGAGTTGGACGCCGCGTACCGCGAGGCGAAGACCGACCCGGGGTTTCAAGCGCGTTTCCACGGCCTCCTGACCGACTACGCCGGGACACCGTCGCTGCTCTACCGCGCCGAGCGGCTCTCCGCCGCGGTCGGCGCGGAGATCCTGCTCAAGCGCGAGGACCTGAACCACACCGGCGCGCACAAGGTCCGTAACGTCCTGGGCCAGGCACTGCTGGCCCAGAAGATGGGCAAGCCCCGGGTGATCGCCGAGACCGGCGCCGGCCAGCACGGCGTGGCCAGCGCCACCGCGGCGGCGCTGCTCGACCTCGAGTGCGTGGTCTACATGGGCGAGGTGGACACCGAGCGGCAGGCCCTCAACGTGGCCCGGATGCGCATGCTCGGTGCCGCGGTCGTCCCGGTGACCACCGGGTCGCGCACGCTGAAGGATGCGCTCAACGAGGCGCTGCGGGACTGGGTTTCCTCCGTCGACACCACGCACTACCTGCTCGGTACGGCCGCCGGACCGCATCCGTTCCCGGAGATCGTCCGCGACTTCGTGGGCGGCATCGGCACCGAGGCGCGGGCGCAGTGCCTCGACCAGATCGGTAGGCTCCCGGACGCGGTGGCCGCGTGCGTGGGCGGCGGGTCGAACGCCATCGGCATCTTCCACGCCTTCGTACCCGACGACGGCGTGCGTCTTTACGGATTCGAGGCCGGCGGTGAGGGGGTGCAGACCGGGCGGCACGCGGCGTCGATCACCGGCGGCTCGGCCGGCGTGCTGCACGGTGCACGGACGTATGTGCTGCAGGACGAGGACGGGCAGACCGTCGAGTCGCATTCCATCTCGGCCGGCCTGGACTATCCGGGTGTCGGGCCGGAGCACGCCTGGCTGCACGACACCGGCCGGGCGATCTACGAGCCGGTGACCGACGCCGAGGCGATGGCCGCGTTTCAGCTGCTCTGCCGGACCGAGGGCATCATCCCGGCGATCGAGAGCGCGCACGCGCTGGCCGGTGCCGCCCGGATCGCCCCGGCGCTGACCGCCGACCTGGGCCGCACGCCGACGATCGTGGTCAACCTCTCCGGGCGCGGGGACAAGGACGTGCACACCGCCGGCGCCTATTTCGGAATCTTGGACGAGAACGAGACGATCGTGCCGGGGGAGAACGCGTGACCGACATGACCGACCGCACCGAACCCGCGGACGGGCCGCGATGAGCATCGCGGACGTCTTCGCCAAGGCGAAGGCGGAGAACCGCAGCCTGCTGATCGGTTGCATGCCGGCGGGTTTCCCGACGGTGGCCCGCAGTATCGCTTCGATGGTCGCGATGGCCGAGGCCGGATGCGATGTGATCGAGGTCGAGCTGCCCTACTCCGACCCGGTGATGGACGGTCCGGTGATCCAGAAGGCCAGCGACATCGCGCTGGCCAACGGCGTACGGACGCGGGACACGCTGCGGATCATCGAGACCGTCGCGGGCACCGGCGTGCCGGTTGTGCTGATGACCTACTGGAACCCCATCGAGCGGTACGGGGTGAACGCCTTCGCCCGTGACCTCGCCGCCGCCGGAGCCACCGGAATGATCACGCCGGACCTGATCCCGGACGAGGCCGGCGAGTGGATCGCCGCCTCCGACGAGCACCACGTCGACCGGACCTTCCTGGTCTCGCCGTCGTCCACCGACGAGCGGATCGCGATGACGCTGGCACAGTGCCGGGGGTTCGTCTACGCCACCGCGCTGATGGGCGTGACGGGCGCGCGTACCACGGTGGCGCAGACCGCACCCGAGCTTGTGGCCCGGATCCGCCTGGCCGATCCGGACGTGCCGGTGGGTGTCGGCCTGGGTGTCGGCAACGGCGCGCAGGCGGCCGAGGTGGCCGCGTTCGCGGACGGCGTGATCGTGGGGAGCGCGCTGGTCCGGTGCGTGCTGGACGCGAGCGACCCGGCAGAGGGCGAGCGCATGTTGCGGGCGCTCAGCGCCGAACTCGCAGAGGGTGTCCGTGACCGCCCCTGACGGGCGGGTGCGCGCCGGTCGGCGGTAGCGTTGGCGCCGTGAATCTCGCCGCGATCCCCAGCCCCACGACGTCGGTGTGGCACGTCCTCGGCCTGCCCGTGCGCGCGTACGCCATCTGCATAGTGCTGGGCATCGTCGTCTCCGTGCTGGTGATGGAATACCGGCTGCGCCGCCGCGGGGTGGCGCCGTGGACGTCGCTCGACATGGCGGTCTGGGCGGTGCCGTTCGGCATCCTCGGCGCCCGGATCTATCACGTGATCACGTCGCCGGGCGACTACTTCGGCTCCGGCGGCGACCCGATCCGCGCTTTCTACATCTGGGAGGGCGGTCTCGGCATCTGGGGTGCGGTGGCGGGCGGCGCGCTGGGGGCCTGGCTGGCAGCCCGGCAGCTCGGCCTGCCGCTGAGCGTCTTCGCCGACGCGCTGGCGCCCGGCATTCCGCTGGGCCAGGCGGTCGGCCGGTTCGGCAACTGGTTCAACAACGAGCTCTACGGCAGCGTCACCACCTTGCCGTGGGGTCTGCGGGTGTACGACATGGACCGGGCGAATCCCGGCCACGCGACGGTCATCGACGGCGAACCGGTCACGCTGCCCGACCTCCATCACCCCACATTCCTGTACGAGGCCATCTGGAACGTGGGCGTGGCCGGACTGGTGTGGGCGGTCGACCGGAAGTTCCGGTTCGGGCGCGGCCGGGCGTTTGCGCTGTACGTGATGGCGTACACGGTGGGCCGCTGCTGGATCGAGATGTTGCGCACCGACGACGCGGCCGAATTCTTCGGCGTACGCCTCAACGTCTTCACCTCCATCGTCGTCTTCCTGGCCGCGCTGGTCTACTTCCTGCTGGTCAAGGGCCCGCGCGAGTACGTGGTACCGATCGACGCGCCGTCGGCGCAGCCGCAGCCGACCGCGGAGAGCGACGTCTCACAAGCGGACGTTTCCGGCGACGCGGGGGCCGTCGCGACTCCGAAGGCGCCAACGGCGTACCAAGTCGTCAGCGAGGAACGCTTCCGCGAGTACGAGCGGACCGGCATACTTCCGCCCGTGGCCGCCGCCGATGAGCCGGTGGCCGCGGACGAGGAGGCATCCAGGACATCGTCCGCGAGCTCCACCGACGAGCGCTGAACCGCGGCCACGGCGGGAGGCGGGTGACGTGCGCACGGCCGTCGTGGTGGGAGCGGGCATGGCCGGGCTGGCGATCGCCGGCGCGCTGGCCCGTGCGGGCTGGCGCGTCACGGTCCTGGAGCGCGGCGAGCGGGTGGCCGCGCCGCCGACCGCCATGGTGCTCTGGCCCAACGGGTTACGCGCGCTCGAGGCGCTGAACCCCGACGGCGGCTGGTCCGGCATCACCACCCCGCTCCCGGACGGCGGCGTCCGCCGCCCGGACGGCCAATGGCTGGTTCCACCCCGGGGCTCCGGTTCTCCGCGCCGCACGAAGGACCAGGCGCCGGAGGTGGCCGGGTCCCCGTCTCGAGCGGGCGCCGGACACGCGCCGGTGGTCGTGCATCTGGAGGACCTGTACGACGCGCTCGTGGCCGGCCTCGGTGATCAAGTGGACATCCGCACCGGCTTCGCGGTGACCAGCGTGCGCACCGGCGGGGGCGGCATGCCCGCGGTCGGTGACGGCCGCACCGAGCACGAGGCCGACCTGGTGGTCGCCGCGGACGGCATCGACAGCTCGGTACGCCGCACGCTGGCACCGGAGGCGGTCGCCGCCGGGTCCGGTTTCGCGGCTTGGCAGGCGGTCATCCCGGGCTACCGCGCGCCCCTGCTGACCGGCGAGCACGCGGCCGGCGGCGAGACGCTCGGCGCCGGGTACCGCTTCGTCTCCATCCCGCTCGGCGAGCGCGCCGCCGGCCGGGGCGGCGTCTACTGGGTGGCCACCGCAGCCGGTGCCGCTCGCCCCGAGCCGCCGGCCACCCAGCTGACGCTGCTGCGGCGCTGGTTCGCCGGCTGGCACTCCCCGATCGGCGAGCTGCTGGACGCCACCGAACCGGCCGACCTGGTGCCCGAGGAGGTCCGTGAGCTCCGGCCGCTGCCCCGCGCGTACGGCTTCGTCTCGGGCTCCGGCGGGGTGGTGCTGCTCGGCGACGCGGCGCACGCCATGCCGCACCATCTGGGCCAGGGCGCCTGCCTGGCGTTCGAGGACGCGGCGACACTGCGGTCGCTGACGGCTGACGCGACGCCCGGGCCGGATTTGTGCGCGGCGGTGGAGGCGTACAGCCGGGCGCGGCGCCCCCGGACGACCAGCGTGGTGCGGCAGACACGCCGGATGTCGGCCGTGGTGCAGGCGCGCGGGCGGCTTGCGCTGCGGGCGCGGGACGCGGCACTCAACCAGCTCCGGCCGCGGATCCTGGGGCACGCGTACGGACTGGCCGCGGACTGGAGCCCACCCGACTGACCGCCGGCAGACCCGGCCCGGCCGGTGTCGCCCGGTGGGATCAGAGCGCCGCGGGCGCCGGCTCGGCGATGCAGGCCGTGCCGACCCGGCGGAAGCCGACCTTGGAGTACAGCCTGGCCACGTCGTCATCTCCGGCGGAAAGGAAGACCAGGTCGGCGCCCTTCTCCAGGGCGTCGCGGGCGAGGCTTGCGGTCAGCTGCGAGGCATACCCCCGGCGCCGTGCCGACGGCAGCGTGGCCACCCCGACGATCTCGCAGACCTGGCCGACCCGCTGGGCCGTTCCGCTGGCCAGCACGCCGTCCACGGGCGACTCGACCACCGCGCTGGTGAACAGGCCACTCAGGTAGTGCCGGCGCAGGGCCTCGACGGCCGGCCCGGTCAGCGCGGGGAACGAGTCCCGGTCCCGCGGACCGGGCGGCTCGGCGGCGAGCGGATTGTTCGCGACGGCAGCGGTGGCGGGTGCACCGAAACCCAGTTGGCTCACGGCCCGGGTGGCGTACAGGTCCGCGGCGAAGGACGGCGCCGCCGGGTCCAGGAACCGGATGGTGGCGTCGGGCAGCGGCAGATCCGGCACCAGCGCTGCCCGTTCCAGCACCATCAACGGCGCGAGCAGGACGTCCAGGCCCGCCGAGCGGGCCACGGCGAGCAGGTCCGGAGTGGTTTCGTGGACCCACTCGAAGGTCTCCGGCGCGCCCACCTCTCGTTGCCGGCGGCGGACCGCAGTAATATCAGCGGCGGATGGGGTTTCGGCGCCCAACCGGGGGCGGGCGTAGTACGGGAATCCCTCGCCCGCACGCACGAAAAGCACAAACTCCCCGATGTCCTCCGCCACAGCGGCGTCGCGGGGTACGGCATCGTAGAAGCGTTCGAGCCGGACGAAAACGTCGGAAGCCTGTTGCGCCACCGCGCGAGACTACCGAACCCCGCGCGGAGCGAAGTCAGCTGATCCCAGCGGAACTGTGATCCATACACCTGGCGGAGATCGGTAGCACCTAACGTAGTATCGAGAGACTTTGCAGGGCCGACGTCGTCCCGACCTTGAAATGAAATGAGTGACGACAGGAGGCCCGGTGGCTCTTCCGCACCCGCAGCAGTTCCCCGCGGCGGAAATCCGGGATCAGACCCGGGACAGTGCTGCTACCGGCGCCGGGTCCTCCGGACGGCGGGCAGAACCCGGATCCGGCGGTCTGTACGACCCGGAGCAGGAACGCGACGCCTGCGGTGTGGCGTTCGTGGCCGACGTCAACGGACGCCGCTGCCATGACGTGGTGGCCAAGGGCCTGTCGGCGCTGATCCGGCTAGACCACCGGGGTGCCCGGGGTGCCGAGCACAACACCGGCGACGGCGCTGGAATCCTGATCCAGGTCCCGGACGCGTTCTACCGTTCGGTTCTCGACGTCGAGCTTCCGCCGGCCGGCTGTTACGCCACGGGTCTGTGCTTCCTACCGGACAACGAGAGGGCGGCCGCCCGCGCTATCAAGATCTTCGAGAAGTACGCCCTGGTCGAGGGCGGCGAGGTGCTCGCCTGGCGGGACGTCCCGGTGGAGCCCTCCGGGCTGGGCGCGTCGGCCGAGGCGGCCCGGCCGAGGATCAGGCAGGTCTTCCTGGCCGCACAGCGGCTCACCGACACGCCGGCGGGTAAGGCCGGCGAGCGGCTGAGCGGCCTGGAACTGGACCGGATCGCGTTCATCATCCGCAAGCAGGCGGAGCGCGAGACCTCGCAGCGGGGTATCGCGATCTACTTCCCGACGCTGTCGTCGCGCACCATCACCTACAAGGGCATGCTGACGCCCGACCAGCTGCCCACGTTCTTCCCCGACCTGACCGACGAGCGTGTGCAGAGCGCGATCGCCCTGGTGCACTCGCGGTTCTCCACGAACACCTTCCCCTCCTGGCCGTTGGCGCACCCGTACCGGTTCATCGCGCACAACGGCGAGATCAACACGATCCGCGGCAACCGGAACTGGATGCAGGCCCGCGAGGCGCTGCTGCAGTCGAAGATCCTGCCCGGCAACATCAAGCGGCTGTTCCCGATCGTCACGCCGCAGGCATCCGACTCGGCCGGTTTCGACGAGGTTCTGGAGCTGTTGCACCTGGCCGGGCGCAGCCTCCCGCACGCCGTCCTGATGATGATTCCGGAGGCTTGGGAGAACGACTCCGGCATGGAGCCGGCGCGGCGGGCCTTCTACCGCTTCCACGCCAGCCTGATGGAGCCGTGGGACGGCCCGGCCAGCGTGGCGTTCACCGACGGCACCATCATCGGTGCGGTGCTGGACCGCAACGGCCTGCGTCCCGGGCGGTGGTGGCACACCAGCGACGGTCTGGTCGTGCTGGGTTCCGAGGCGGGCGTGCTGGACCTCGACCCGGCCACCGTGGTGGCCAAGGGCCGCCTGCAGCCCGGCCGGATGTTCATGGTCGACACCGCGGCCGGCCGGATAGTGCACGACGACGAGATCAAGGCCGGACTGGCCGCCGCGCAGCCGTACGACGACTGGCTGCATGCCGGCCTGATCAAGCTCGAGGATCTCCCGCCCCGCGAGCACATGATCTACACACACGACTCGGTGATGCGCCGTCAGCAGATCTTCGGCTACACCGAGGAGGAGTTGAAGATGCTCGTCGCGCCGATGGCGCGCAGCGGCGCCGAGCCACTCGGATCGATGGGCACGGATACCCCGATCTCGCCGCTGTCGCAGCGCCCGCGCCTGCTGTTCGACTACTTCCACCAGCTGTTCGCGCAGGTCACCAATCCACCGCTGGACGCGATCCGCGAGGAGCTGGTGACCAGCCTGAGCACGACCATGGGCCCGGAGGGCAACCTGCTCGACCCGGGACCGGCCAGCTGCCGGCAGATCGTCCTGCCGTACCCGATCATCGACAACGACGAACTGGCCAAGCTGCTGTCCATCGACGAGGACGGCGACCTGCCCGGCTTCAAGGCGGTACGCGTCTCCGGCCTGTATCCGCTGCGCGACGGCCCCGCCGGGATGAAGGCGCGCCTGACGCAGATCTGCCGGCATGTGTCGGAGGCGATCGAGGACGGCGTACGGATCCTGGTCCTGTCCGACCGCGACTCGAACGCCCGGCTGGCGCCGATCCCGTCCCTGCTGCTCACCGCGGCCGTGCACCAGCACCTGGTCCGCGAGCAGACCCGCACCCAGGTCGCGCTGGTGGTGGAATCCGGCGATTGCCGCGAGGTACACCATGCGGCGGTGCTGCTGGGCTACGGCGCCGCGGCGGTGAACCCTTATCTGGCGTTCGAGACCGTCGACGACCTGATCGCCACCGGGCCGCTCGCCGGGATCGAGCCGCGCGCGGCGATCCGCAACTACGTGAAGGCGCTCGGCAAGGGCGTGCTGAAGATCATGTCCAAGATGGGCATCTCCACCGTCTCGTCGTACTGCGGCGCACAGGTCTTCGAGGCCGTCGGGCTGGACAGGAGGCTGCTTCAGCGCTACTTCGTCGGCACGTCCGGCCGGATCGGCGGCGCCGGTCTCGCGCAGATCCACGCCGAGGTCAAGGCGCGGCACGACAAGGCCTACCCGAGCAATCAGGCGGAACGTAGCCATCGCCGCCTCGAGGTGGGCGGCGAGTACCAGTGGCGCCGCGAGGGTGAACTGCACCTGTTCAACCCGGAGACGGTGTTCCTGCTCCAGCACGCCACCCGCAGCAAGCAGTACGACGTGTTCAAGAAGTACACCGAGAAGGTCGACGAGCTCGCCGCAGAGTCCGGCTCGCTGCGCGGGCTGTTCCGTTTCACCTACCGGCGGCCGGTTCCGATCGAGGAGGTCGAGCCCGCGTCCGAGATCGTCAAGCGGTTCGCGACCGGCGCGATGAGCTACGGCTCGATCTCCGCCGAGTCACACGAGACCCTGGCGATCGCGATGAACCGCATCGGCGGCAAGTCCAACACCGGCGAGGGCGGCGAGGACGTCGAGCGCCTGTACGACCCGGCCCGCCGCTCGGCGGTCAAGCAGGTCGCTTCCGGCCGGTTCGGCGTGACGACCGAGTATCTGGTGAACGCCGACGACCTGCAGATCAAGATGGCTCAGGGCGCGAAGCCGGGCGAGGGCGGCCAGCTGCCCGGCAACAAGGTGTGGCCGTGGATCGCCAAGACCCGGCACGCCACCCCGGGCGTCGGGCTCATCTCGCCGCCACCGCACCACGACATCTACTCGATCGAGGATCTGGCGCAGCTCGTACACGACTTGAAGATGGTCAACCCGGCGGCCCGCGTACACGTCAAGCTCGTCTCCGAGATCGGGGTCGGCACCGTCGCGGCCGGCGTGGCAAAGCTCAAGGCCGACGTGATCCTGATCTCCGGCCACGACGGCGGTACCGGCGCCTCCCCGCTCAACTCGCTCAAGCACGCCGGCTCGCCGTGGGAGCTCGGGCTCGCCGAGGCGCAGCAGACCCTGTTGCTGAACAGGCTGCGTGACCGGGTCACCGTGCAGGTCGACGGCCAACTCAAGACCGGCCGCGACGTGGTCGTCGCGGCGCTCCTCGGCGCCGAGGAGTTCGGGTTCGCGACCGCGCCGCTGATCGTGTCGGGCTGCATCATGATGCGGGTCTGCCACCTGGACACCTGCCCGGTCGGCATCGCCACCCAGAACCCGGTGCTGCGGGAGCGCTTCACCGGCAAACCGGAGTTCGTGGAGAACTTCTTCTCCTTCATCGCCGAGGAGGTCCGTGGCTACCTGGCCGAGCTGGGCTTCCGCACCCTCGACGAGGCGATCGGGCACGCCGAGGTGCTCGACCTGGTGCCCGCGGTGGAGCACTGGAAGGCCAAGGGCCTCGACCTGTCGCCGATCCTGTTCGTGCCGGAGCTGGCCGAGGGCGCACACCGCCGCGGCGTCGTGCCCCAGGACCACGGCCTGGACAGGGCACTGGACAACAAGCTCATCGAGCTGGCCGCGCCGGCCTTGAACGAGGGATCATCGGTGCGCGCGGAGCTGGACGTCCGCAACGACCACCGCAGTGTCGGCGCCATGCTCGGCGGCGAGGTCGCCAAGCGGTACGGCGGCAACGGGCTGCCCGAGGACACCATCGCGTTCACCTTGCGCGGCACCGGCGGGCAGTCGTTCGGCGCCTTCCTGCCGCGCGGTGTGACGCTGCGGCTCATCGGTGACGTCAACGACTACGTGGCCAAGGGCCTGTCCGGCGGCCGGGTGATCGTGCGTCCGGACGAGCGCGCGCAGTTCGTGGCGGAGGAGAACATCATCGCCGGCAACACGATCCTGTACGGCGCGACCGCCGGTGAGGTGTTCCTGAGGGGCCGCGCCGGCGAGCGGTTCGCAGTCCGCAACTCCGGTGCCACCGCGGTCGTCGAGGGCGTCGGCGACCACGGTTGCGAGTACATGACCGGCGGCGTGGTGGCGGTGCTCGGCAGCACCGGGCGGAACTTCGCGGCCGGCATGAGCGGCGGCACCGCATTCGTGCTTAACCTCGACGCCGATCGGGTGAACCCCGAGCTGGTCGATCTGGCCCCGCTCACCGAAGAGGAGCAGCAGGTCCTGCACGAACTGGTGCAGAGGCACTTCACTGAGACCGACTCGGCGGTGGCGGAGCGGCTCCTCAAGGACTGGCCGTCGGCGGTGTACGAGTTCACCGCCGTAGTGCCACGCGACTACAAGCGCGTGATGGAGCTGATCAGGACCGCCGAAGCCGCCGGTCGCAACGTCGACGAGGCGGTCATGGGAGTCAAAAGTGCCTGATCCGAACGGCTTCCTGCGCTACGAGCGGCAGCTGCCCAGACGCCGCCCGGTGCCCGTGCGCATCCAGGACTGGCACGAGGTCTACCCGCCGGCCGGCGAGGAACTCATCCGCGAGCAGGCCACCCGCTGCATGGACTGTGGCATCCCGTTCTGCCACGACGGCTGCCCGCTCGGCAACCGCATCCCGGACTGGAACGACCTGGTCCGCACCGGCGCGTGGGCGGCGGCGGCGGAGTCGCTGCATGCCACGAACAACTTCCCGGAGTTCACCGGGCGGCTGTGTCCGGCGCCGTGCGAGGCCGCCTGCGTGCTGGGCATCGGCGACGATCCGGTGACCATCAAGCAGGTCGAGGTCGAGATCGCCAATCGCGCCTTCGATCTCGGGTACGTGACACCGCAGCCGCCCGACGTGTCGTCCGGCCGGCGGGTCGCCGTTGTCGGCTCCGGTCCGGCCGGGCTGGCCGCCGCGCAGCAACTCGCCCGCGCCGGGCACGCCGTCACGGTGTACGAGCGGGACGACAAGATCGGTGGGCTGCTCCGGTACGGCATTCCCGACTTCAAGATCGAGAAGAAGCACATCGACCTGCGGCTCGCCCAGATGGCCGCCGAGGGCGTCGACTTCCGCACCTCGGTCAACGTCGGTGTGGACGTCACCGCGGACGACCTCAGGGAGCGCTACGACGCGGTGCTGCTGACCTGCGGCGCCCTGAACGGCCGGGACACCACCGAGACGCCGGGGCGGCAGCTGAACGGCGTACACCTGGCCATGGATCATCTGGTGCCTGCCAACCGCGTGGTGGCGGGGCTGCAGGAGTCGACGCCGATCGACGCCCGCGGCAAGCACGTGATCATCATCGGCGGCGGCGACACCGGCGCCGACTGCCTCGGCGTCGCGCACCGCCAGGGCGCGGCCGCGGTGGTCCAGCTGGACCAGTACCCGCTGCCCCCGGACGTCCGCGCCGGCGAACTGCACCCGTGGCCGACGTGGCCGGTCATTCTGCGTAACTACCCGGCGCATGAGGAGGGCGGCGAGCGCGTCTTCGGCGTGGCCGTGCAGGAGTTCGTTGACGACGGTCACGGCCGCGTCCGGGCCGTGCGGGTGGCCGACGTGGTGGTGGAACGCGTCGACGGCCGGCGTACGGTCACCGTCAGTCCGGGTTCGGCGCGCGACATCCGCGCCGAGCTGGTCCTCCTCGCCATCGGGTTCGAAGGTACCGAACCTCAGCCGTTGCTCGACCAGCTCGGCGTGCGGCGCAACGCCCGCGGGGTCGTGGAGACCCGCGACGACTGGCAGACCGATGCGGACGGCGTGTTCGTCGCCGGCGACATGCACCGGGGCGCGTCGCTGATCGTCTGGGCGATCGCCGAGGGCCGGGCCGCCGCCGCGGCGATCCACCGCTACCTCGGCGCCCACGGCCACCTGCCCGCGCCGGTGGAGCCGGGCTCCCGGCCGCTGACCACACCGACGGTAGCGGCTGCTCGCTAAACCGTTTTTCACCGGACCGGGGTCGGCTGCGTGGCGGATCCCGGTAAGGGACTAGCCTGATGGTGTGAAACGCCGCGTAAAGATCGTTTGCACCATGGGTCCGGCCACCGCATCCCCCGAGCGCATGCGTGGACTCGTCGAAGCGGGTATGGATGTGGCCCGGTTGAACTTCAGCCATGGCAGCCACGAGGATCATCAGCAGGTCTTCAACCTGATCCGGCAGGCCGCCGAGGACGCCGGCCGGGCCGTCGCCATCCTCGCCGACCTGCAGGGGCCGAAGATCCGGCTGGGCCGGTTCGCCAACGGGCCGCACGAGTGGCGCACCGGCGACGTTGTGACGATCACCAGCGACGACATCCTGGGTACGCCCGACCGGGTGTCCTGCACGTACCGGAAGCTGCCTCAGGAGGTCAAGATCGGCGACCGCCTCCTGATCGACGACGGCAAGGTCGCCGTCGAGGTCTCCGCGGTCGAGGGCAACGACATCCGGGCGCTCGTGGTCGAGGGTGGTCCGGTCTCCAACAACAAGGGTGTGTCGCTACCCAACGTCGCGGTGAGCGTGCCGGCACTCAGCGACAAGGACGAGAAGGATCTGCGGTTCGCCCTCGGACTCGGCGTCGACCTGATCGCGTTGTCGTTCGTCCGGTCACCCGAGGACATCAAGCTCGTCCACCAGATCATGGGCGAGGAGGGCGCCGTGCGCCCGGTCCTGGCCAAGGTGGAGAAGCCGGAGGCCGTGGAGCATCTCGAGGCGATCGTGCTGGCCTTCGACGGCGTCATGGTGGCCCGCGGCGACCTCGGCGTCGAACTGCCCCTCGAACAGGTGCCGCTGGTGCAGAAGCGCGCGGTGCAGCTGTGCCGGGAGAACGCGAAGCCGGTCATCGTCGCCACCCAGATGCTCGATTCGATGATCGAGAACAGCCGCCCGACCCGCGCCGAGGCCTCCGACGTGGCCAACGCGGTACTCGACGGCACCGACGCGGTGATGCTCTCCGGCGAGACCAGCGTCGGCAAGTACCCGGTGCTCACGGTCGGCACCATGGCCCGGATCATCACCACCACCGAGCGCGGCGACTTCGGCGTGCCGCGGCTGCAACACGACCCGCGCACGCACGGCGGTGCATTGACCGTGGCCGCGTCCCAGATCGCCCGCAACATCGGCGCCAAGGCCATGGTCGCGTTCTCGCAGACCGGCGACACCGTGCGCCGGCTCTCCCGGCTGCACTGCGAGCTTCCGCTGTACGCGTTCACCCCGGTGCCCGAGGTGCGTGACCAGCTCGCCCTCTCCTGGGGGGTGGAGACCTTCCTGACCGACTTCGTGCAGCACACCGACGACATGTTCCGGCAGGTCGACGCCAAGATGCTCGGCCTGGGGCTGGCCCAGCCGGGCGATCATGTGGTGGTCGTGGCCGGCAGCCCGCCCAACGCGCCCGGCTCCACCAACACGCTGCGGGTGCACCAGCTCGGCTCGCTCGCCACGCCGGCCGAGGCGCCATGATCCCATTGCGCGGGCAGGACGCCGTCGACCAGTTGCTCGAGGTCCTCGACCTCAAGAAGGTGGACCGGGCCTCCTTCGTCGGTGAGAGCCCACAGGTGGGCGCGCAGCGGGTGTTCGGCGGACAGGTGGCCGGTCAGGCGCTGGTCGCCGCCGGCCGTACGGTCGACCCGTCCCGCTTCGTGCACTCGCTGCACGGCTACTTCGTCCGCCCGGGCGACCCCACCGTCCCGATCGAGTTCTCGGTGGAGACCATCAGGGACGGCAGGTCGTTTTCGGTACGCCGGTCCACCGCGCAGCAACACGGCCGCACGATCTTCTTCATGTCCGCGTCGTTCCAGGTGGTCGAGGAGGGGCTCGACCACCACTCGCCGGCGCCGGCGGGCATACCCGGTCCCGACGACGTGCCGACCATGCGCGACTGGGTCGACAAGTACCCGGACCGCGAGAAGATCTTCAACGCCGCGCCGCAGGCAGTCGACCTGCGTTACGTCGGCGTACCCGGCTGGGTGCCACCCGGTGACCGGGTAGCCAACGCGGAGCAGCGGGTGTGGATGCGCATCGCCGGCAAACTGCCCGACGATCCACTGATCCACGCCTGCGCTCTGACGTACGCCTCCGACCTGTCCCTGCTCGACACCGTGCTGTCCACCCACGGCGAGGTGTGGGGACCGGGCGGCGTGATCGGTGCCAGCCTCGATCACGCCCTCTGGTTCCATCGCCCGTTCCGCGCCGACGAGTGGCTGCTGTACGACTGCACCAGCCCGTCCGCGAGCGGCAGCCGCGGCCTGGCCAGCGGCCGGATGTTCACCGAGAAGGGGCGGCTCATCGCCAGCGCGGTGCAGGAGGGACTCTTGCGCCGCGTCGGCGCATGACCTGAGGAGCGCCGGTCCGGGCAGCGCGCCGGCCTGGCTAGTCCGCTCGGTGTCCGCCGCCCGCGCTGATCGCCGTGTCGTCCAAGTCCGGCGACTCGTGGGGGGACCGCGTGGTCGGATCCAGGATCGGCAATCCGCCGTCCTCCGGTCGATCCGGTGCCCTGTCGGCCGGTGCGGCGTCCGACCGGACCGCGGTCTCGCCCGACCGGTCCTCGCCCGCCGTCCGCGCGTCGTCCGGCAACTCGACACCCTCCGGCGTGTCCGGCACCTCCGGGAGGTCGTAGTCCACCAGATGTGCACCGGCACCGGCGCCGGTCACTCCGGCCAGCGCGAGCATCGTGTCCAGGTCCGCAGTCGTACGGAGCACCTCGTCGTGGAAGGTGTTACCGGCTGCCGTGCCACCACCCGTGCCGCCGCCTGACGAGGGCGCCGGCGTGCTGGCGCCAGGCGTGCCGGCGCCAGGCGTGCCGGACCCAGGCGTGCCGGCCCCGGGCGTGCCGGCGCCAGGCGTGCCGGCCCCGGGCGTGCCGGCGCCAGGCGTGCCGGCCCCGGGCGTGCCGGCGCCAGGCGTGCCGGGCCATGTCGCCGCGCCTCCGGAGCCGAGGCGGCCCGTTGCGGGGTTGCCGCCCGTCGCCGAGCCGCTGCCGTCGAGCGCGGACAGGGCGGCCGCCGTCGAACGCGGTTGCGCCCGATGCCGCGCCCTGCTTCGCGCCGGTTCCGACTCGTAGTCCGACCGACCGGCCGAGTACCCTGCCACGCCCAGCGCCCGCTCCGGTGACAACTCCAGGATGTCCGCACGCGCGGCCCGGACGTCCCGCAACCGCAAGCCGGTCACCAGGTCCGCCTCGGCCCGCAACATCGCCAGAGCACCGACGATCACCACGACCAGATCCGCCGTACGCGACAACGGGCTCGCCGCGAAGAATCCCAGCCCCGCCTCCAGCACGCCCACCACCATCAGCAGGCCCCAGACGCGATCGGTCTCACGAGTCATCATCGCCACCGCGACGTCCAGCGCGCCCCGCACCATCAGGTACCAGCCGATGAGCGCGGCCGGCGTCGTGTACGACGAATCCTGTTCGGCCAGCAACACCACTCCGGTCGCCGCGAACAACAGGGCCATCCCGGCGTTGAGCCACCACGTCTTCGCGCCCGCAAACGCCCGCAGTGCCTCGGTCAGCGCCCCGAACAGGACCACCGGCCCGGCCACGGTCACGATGTCGGCCGGTTCCAGCCGCAGCACGCTCCAGCCGATGGCCAGCCAGGCCACACCGGCGAGCACCAGCAGCCTCCATATGCCGTCACGCACGACGGCCAACAGTGACGAGCCGGACCACGACATGCGAAGCCTCCCGAGAACGCTCTCCTTGCCATGACAACACTCACCGAACGGGCGAATCGGCTGTTCCGCGAAAAAGGCCGCTTCACGGCCCTACCCGCCCTCCGAACCGCGAACCGGTAGCGCGCGAGGTGTAGCGTTCTGGCCTGTTGCCTCTGCCGCATATGACGTGAGGAGCCGGCCCGAAGTGTGGGGTGACGACGACCTCGACGCCGCACTCAAGGCGGCGGCCGCCGGGGATCAGGAGGGCTTCGCCGTTCTGTGGCGATCCCAGCAGCCCGCCGTCCTCCGGTATCTGCGCGTGGTGGTCGGTGACACCGCTGAGGACGTGGCCTCGGAGACCTGGCTGCAGGCGGCCCGTGACCTGCATCGGTTCGACGGCGATGTGGCGGCGTTCCGGGGCTGGCTGTTCCGCATCGCCCGGCACCGCGGCATCGACGAGCGGCGGCGCGTCGCACGCAGGCCCGAACAACCCGCCGAGTCCCTGGACGAGTCCGCCGCCCCGGGCCGCGACGCCGCCACGGAGGCACTGGAACAGCACGGCACCGGATGGGCCCTCGGCCTGATCGCCACCCTGCCCGCGGATCAGGCCGAGGCCGTGATGCTGCGGGTCGTGGCCGGGCTGGACGTGGCCACCACCGCTCAGGTGCTCGGCAAGCGGCCCGGCGCGGTGCGCGTGGCGACCATGCGCGGGCTTCGCCGGCTTGCCGAGAACCCGCAAGTCAGCGCCCTGCGCTTCAGTAGCCCGGGTGAGGTGTAACGCGATGAACCCCTGGCGCGCTCTTCGGGATGCGATGCGTGTACGACGGACCCCCTCGATCGGTCCGGACGACGTCGACCGGCTGATCGCCGGCGAGCCGACCGGCCCGGAACACCGTGGACTGGCCGCACTGCTCTCCGCCGCCAAGGCGCCCCCTTCCCCCGGGGAACTGGCCGGCGAACGAGCGGCCGTGGCCGATTTCGTGGCGGCGTACCGGGAAGGTCAGTCGACCAGCCTGCCGACGGGACGCCACCGTGCACGCAAACCGATGCCCGCCAGGGCGGCCGCAGTGAAGGTGGCGGCCTCCGTAGCCGTCCTGGTGGTGAGCGGCAGTGCCGTGGCGGCGGAGACCGGGCATCTCCCCGCCACGGCGCAGCGGTACGCGCACGACCTGTTCGCGAGCGTCGGCGTACCCGCACCGCGACGCCCGGCCCGCACCGCCGAGCCGGTGGTCGGCCACAGCACCCCGGCGGCGACCGACCCGACCGGCACCACACCGCCGGCCCACACGTCTGGCGCGGCCACTCCGGCGTCTCCCTCGGCCCGGCCCGAACCGGCGGTCACCGAGACGCCGAAGGGCGCCGACGCGCGCGGACTCTGCGAAGCCTGGGCGGCACAGCGCGAGCCGCAGGCCAAGGCGATGGCCGCCAAGTCCCGGCAGGAGCTGGTCACCCTCGCCGGCGGCGAGGATCGCATTCCGGACTTCTGTGCCCCGCTGCTGGACGAGGAGGCCGCCGAGTCCGCCAGTCCAACCCCGAGCGACGAGAGCGGCCAGGACAACGAACGACCGCGACCGACGGCCACGCCACACGACTAGCTCCACGGTCCGGAGAACTCGATGACTTCCCACCATCCCGGCGATCCGGTCTTCCTGGACCGCACCGGCCGGCGACGCCGGCTCCTCACCCTCACCGGAGCGGCAGGCGGCATGCTCCTCGCCGCCGCCGTCCTGGTATTCCTGGCCGGATTCACCGGCGCCGCCCCGGACGCGCCGCCAGGCTGGGGAAACAGCCGCGCCGAACCCGCCCGAACGGCTGGATCGGCAGCAGCGCGGGACGGCACGACCGTCCGGCCGGACGCACGACCGGTGGTGACCCAGCCCTCGACCTCACCGTCCCCGTCGCAGTCCGCCGCCGTGACCGCGGCCCCGACGGCGATCGCGCTCACGCCGACCACCACCATCAGGGCGAGAGGACAGAAACGAGTGCCGACGCAGACGCCCTCCGCGCACCCGTCCAAGAGAAACTGACCGTGGGCCAACGCGTACGGCGCCGGGAACCGCAGGCACACTGGTTGCTGCTCGCCGCCGCCCTGCTCGTGCTGCTGGCCGAACTCTGCCTCAACGGCTACGTGCAAAATGTCGGCGGTGAGAGGGGTGGCCCGTCTCCCGGCCACGGGCCGGGCGGTACCGCGCCCCGCCCGGTCACGGGCGGCGCCGCCGTCCAGCGCATCGGACCCGGTGACGTGGTGAGCACCCGTGCCCTGCCGCGCAAGACGATCGCGCTCACCTTCGACGACGGACCCGACCCGGTGTGGACCCCACGCATCCTCGATGTGCTGGCGCGGCACCGTGCCCACGCCACGTTCTTCCAGCTCGGATCGCACGTCAACGAGCATCCGGAGCTCAGCCGCCGGGTACGGGACGAGGGTCACGAAATCGGCTCGCACACGTTCACCCACGTCGACGTGGGCGCAGTTCCGGCCTGGCGGCTCACCGCCGAGTTCACCCTCTCCGCCAACGCCATCGCCGCTGCCACCGGAGACCGGCCCGTCCTGATGCGGCCGCCGTACTCCGCCACGCCCGACGAGGTCGACGGCGCCACCTACGCCGGCATGCGTCGTGCCGCCGAAGCCGGCCACCTGCTGGTGCTCGCCGACCGCGACACCGTCGACTGGACCCGTCCCGGCGTGCAAGCCATCCTCCGCGCGGCCCAGCCGGCCAAGGGTGCGGGCGCGGTGATCATCATGCACGACTCCGGCGGCGATCGTGCGCAGACCGTCGCCGCGCTGGACATCCTCATCCCCCGGCTTCAGGCGCAGGGATACCGCTTCGTCACGGTCTCCGACGGCCTCGGTCTGCCGGCCGCCCCCGCCGCGAGCACCGGCCAGCGATGGCACGGTCACGCCGTCCGGATCGCCCAGCTGGTGGCCGGTGCCGTGGCCCGCGCCATGACGATCTTCATGGTCATCGCCGTGATCCTGGCCGGACTCCGCCTGCTTCTGCAGCTGCTCGGAGCTCGCCGTCACGTCCGGGCGATCCGGCGGATCCGTCGGATACCCCTGGCACACCTCGGCCAGGTCTCGATCGTCGTCCCGGCGTACAACGAGGCCGCGAACATCGCCGCGACCGTCCGCTCCCTGGTCCGCAACGACTACCCCGACATCGAGGTGATCGTCGTCGACGATGGATCCACCGACGGCACCGCCGACATCGTCGAAGGTCTCGGCCTGCTCGGCGTCTTCGTCCTCCGGCAAGCCAACGCCGGAAAGCCGGCCGCGCTCAACTCCGGCATCCGGTACGCCCGCGGCGACATCGTCATCCTGGTCGACGGTGACACGGTCTTCGAGCGTGACGCGGTAGGCCGGCTCATCCAGCCCATGCGCGACGCGCGGGTCGGCGCCGTCTCCGGCAACACCAAGGTCGCCAACCGCCGCGGACTGCTCGGCCGCTGGCAGCATCTCGAATACGTGATCGGGTTCAACCTCGACCGCCGGATGTTCGACATCGGACGGTGCATGCCGACCGTACCGGGCGCCATCGGGGCCTTCCGCCGTGCCGCCCTCGTCACGATCGGCGGTGTCTCCGGGCAGACGCTGGCCGAGGACACCGATCTCACCATGGCGGTGATCCGGGCGGGGTGGCGTGTCGCCTACGAACCGGCTGCCGTGGCGTGGACCGAGGTACCCCACACTCTCCGGCAACTGTGGCGGCAGCGGTACCGCTGGTGCTACGGCACCCTGCAGGCCATGTGGAAACACCGCCGCGCCGTGATCCAGCGTGGCCCCGGCGGCCGGCTCGGCCGGCGAGGGCTGACCTACCTGCTGCTGTTCCAGGTCCTGCTGCCGCTGACCGCACCCATGGTCGACATCTATGCGGTGTACGGATTCCTCTTTCTACCCGCGGCCCACGTCGCCGCCGTCTGGGTCGGTTTCACCGCGGCCCAGACAGCCGTCGCGGCCTACGCCCTCCACCTCGACCGCGAAAGCTATGGGTCGCTGTGGAGCCTGCCGTTCCAGCAGATCGTCTACCGGCAGCTGATGTATCTCGTCGTCATCCAATCGACGGTCACCGCCCTGCTCGGCGGGCGGCTGCGCTGGCATCGCATGATCCGCACGGGCGCCGCCACCGCACAGGCCCGGAGGATCGACCGGGTCCAGCCGGTGCGCCGGGCCGACCCGGTCGCGGCCGCACCACGCGCGCCGCGACAGCCCGGGCCACGCCGCGGCAACACGGTGACCGAGCGCGCCGGCCGATGAAATGAGGCCGTCACCACTTCGGTCCGACGTGCCGGTCCAGCTCGGCGACGTCGTCGCGGCGGGCCACCGACAGCATGTTCGGTCGGCACATCCGCCAGGCGATGCCCAGTCTGTCGAGCGACTCCTGGCACAGTTCCATGATGTCCAGTGATTCGTTAACAAACATGTAACGGGGATATAGGTACGCCTTGCCGTGACGCTGGACCCGGTTCTCGAAACGGCTCCCGTCCGAGTGGAACAACCCGCGGACGAATCGGTCGGGGTGTCGCTCGACGATAGCGTTCTGCCACTCGGCCAGGACGATTTTGCGGTCTTGCTTTTTGCCGACTCCGTACTGGGGAAAGAGGCATGGCCAATGCTTCCACTGCGCTCGTACCGTGATGCAACCGGTCCGCTCCTGGTAGCCGACTGTGGTAGCACCGCACATCTCCATGGCAGTGCCGACATCGTGGACCAGCCCGGGATAGCGGCTGTCACAGGTCACTGTCAGCAGCGGCACCTTACGTGTCATGAGCAGGTGACCATCGCCCAGGTATTGGCCCAGCAGGTAGGCGTAGGCGAACGGGTCGTCGATCGGGCGGGGCGGCCGGGCGCAGAGCGGGCACCGCTCGGATCTCGTCCTGATGCTCCGTTCGCGCCCGCTATAAAGCCAATACGCGACGGTATTGCGCGATAAACCCAGCCGTCGGCAGATGTCGGTGAATGGGACGCCGGCGGCGTGCAACTCCAGCGCCTCATTGCGTACGTGTGGCGGATGCACGGTCCCTATTATGGAGCGTGAGTATGACAACTTTGGTGTCCCCGGTGGGATTCGAACCCACACTGTATGGTGTTTGAGACCATCTTCTCTGCCGAGTTGGAATACGGGGACGAGCCAGCCCGAGCCTGCCCGACTTCGTCCCGGCACGCTGAGCACTACCTAGCCTACCCACTACGCTGAGGGGGTGGCACCCGGACACCCGGGTGTCGCGGAATCGCGAGTGTTGAGGGGTAGGGGTCCGTGGCCGACACGCAGGCGAGCGGCGAACGCAGGCGGGTACTCATCGCCGAGGACGAGGCCCTCATCCGGCTGGATCTCGCCGAGATGCTGGCGGAGGAGGGTTACGACGTCGTCGGTGAGGCCGGTGACGGCGAGACCGCCGTACGGCTCGCCGAGGACCTGACGCCGGACCTGGTCATCCTGGACATCAAGATGCCGATCATGGATGGCCTGGCGGCCGCGGAGCGGATCGCCGGCGGCCGCATCGCGCCGGTGGTGATTCTGACCGCCTTCAGCCAGCGCGACCTGGTCGAGCGGGCCCGGGCGGCGGGCGCGATGGCGTACCTGGTCAAGCCGTTCCAGAAATCCGACCTGGTGCCGGCGATCGAGATCGCGCTCTCCAGGTATTCCGAGATCGCCGCGCTCGAGTCCGAGGTGGCCAGCCTCTCCGACCGGCTGGAGACCCGCAAGTCGGTGGAACGCGCCAAGGGCGAGCTGATGACGAAGTTCGCGATGACCGAGCCGCAGGCGTTCAAATGGATCCAGCGCACGGCGATGGATCACCGGATGACGATGCGTGAGGTGGCCGACCGGATCGTCGCCGAGCAGCAGGCCGAGGCGGAACCTCCGAAGTGAGGCGCGCAGGGCTGGTGCTGCTTGCCGTCGTGCTGCCGCTGGCCGGCGGTTGCGAGGCGGACGCGCCGCCCGCGCCGGAGCCACCGCTGGCGGTTGCGTGGCAGCCGGCCGCCCTGCCCTTGCCGGCCGACGCCGCCGGGAACCTGATCGTGCGAGACGCGGTCGCCTGCTCGGGCGTCTGGTTCGTCGTGGGTGCCGTGCGTGACGCCCGTGGCGGGACCCGTCCGGCGGCCTGGACCAGCCCGGACGCGCGGACCTGGACGGCCCTCAAGCTGGACGCGAGGACCTATTACGGCAAGCAGAACGTGTTGTCGACAGTGGCCTGCCGGGACGGCCGGCTGGCCGCGGTGGGCGCCAAGTCCGGAGGGGCGCACGGGTATCCGCGAACGAGTTCGTGGCACCAGACGGCGGACGGCGTGCTGCACGAGGTCACCGCGCCGTTCGAGTTGTTCGGTGGGCCGCGGGCGGTGAACGTGGCGCGGATGGACGGCGGGCCGGCGGGTTTCTTGATCTCGGGTAATCGGATGTCGGGCGCGGCGGCGTGGCTCTCGCCGGACGCGGCGAAGTTCGAGATCCGGGAGGGCGCGCCGGCGCTGGCTTCGGACACCAGCGGGGAAACCTGGGCATTCGACGGTACGGCCACCGCGGACGGCTGGCTGGTGGTCGGCGGGTTCCTGCCGAAGGGCCGGATCGACCGGGACGTGATGGGGTGGCGGTCGGCGGACGGGTCGGTTTGGGAGCGGGTGCCGGCGGCCGGGGCGTCGGACGCGTACGAGGAGTTGCAGCGGGTCGTCCTGCACGACGCCGTACCGGTGGGTGTGGGATTGCGTGGCACTGCATTCGGCGTCTGGCGGTTGACCGCGGGCGAGTGGCGGCCGGTCGGTTCGTTCGGGTCGGTCCCGCCGGGAGGCTTGTCGGCGGTGCGGGCGTTGGCGGCGGCCGGTGACCGGTTGTTCTGTGTGACGACGGACGGTAAGGCGTACTCCCTCTGGGTCTCCGACGACGGTGGCGCCGGATGGCGCGCCGCCGCCGTGCCGGTGCCGGTGCCGGCCCGGGCGGAGACCGCACTGGTGGTGGCCGGTGACCGGGATCGTGTGGTGCTGGTGTCCGATGACGGGGCCGAGAGCCGCATCTTCACCGCGTCAACCGGTACCTAGCGGTATTAGTCGTAAATGACATCGCTCTGCGGTCCGCGAGTGCCCCGTTAGGGCAGCGCTCTGTAACGGTTTGGCAAGCGTGTCGGCGTTGGCTTACCGCAGCAATTCGCCGCCAAGTACGCTGCGCCATCACGAGCAGTGCGCAGGTTTTGCGGTTCGGACACGACGGAGACGGCGACGAACACGTGGTGTGCCTCTGTCCGGTGGCGCCGCACCGTGCACCAGGATGAAAGGTCATAAGCCTTGAGGCGAAACTATGTACGGGCCCTGGGTGCCGTGGGCCTCGCCGCCGCCATGGTCGCGGCGGCCGGATGTCAGGACACTGGCGGGGGCGGCGGCGACACCCAGGCCGCCGACTGCGGGGGCAAGATCGCCATCTTCGGCGCCTTCACGGGTCCGAACGCCGGTCTGGTGCTGCCGTCGCTGAACGGTGCGAAGCTCGCGGTGAAGGAGCACAACGCGGCGAAACCGGACTGCCAGGTCACCATGCAGGAGTTCGACACGCAGGGCACGCCGGAGCAGGCCACCCCGATCGCGAACCAGGTGGCTCAGGATCAGTCGTTCACGTCGGTCATCGGTGGGCACTTCTCCGGTGAATCCAAGGCGACGATGCCGATCTACGAGGCCGCCGGTCTGGTGATGGTCAGCCCGTCGGCGACGGCGACCGAGCTGACCGCGGCGGGCAACAAGTCCTTCCACCGGGTGGTGGGCAACGACGGCACCCAGGGCGCGGCGGCCGTCAACTACATCAGGGACGTGCTGAAGGGCAAGAAGGTCTTCGTCGCCGATGACGGCCAGCCGTACGGCGTCGGCATCGTCAACGAGATCAAGAGGGGTCTGGGCTCGGCCGTCGTCGGGTCGGACAAGGTACAGACCGACCAGACCAACTTCGACGCCACGATCTCGAAGATCAGGGCGGCGTCGCCGGACGTGATCGCGTACGGCGGCTACACGAACGAAGCCGCGCCGCTGGTGAAGCAGATGCGCGCCGCGGGCGTCGACGCCAAGTTCCTCGGCTTCGACGGCCTGTACGACCCCGGTTTCCCGAAGGGTGCCGGTGATGCCGCGAACGGCGCGATCGTGACCTGCCCGTGCCTGCCGGCCGCCGAGGCCGGTGGCTCCTTCTCGGCCGACTACGAGAAGGAGTACGGCGAGGCGCCGGGCTCGTACGGCGCCGAGGGTTACGACGGCGCGAAGATCCTGGTCGAGGGCTACGCGGCGGGCAAGAAGTCCCGCGCCGACCTGCTCGCGTGGGTGGACGCGTACGACAAGCAGGGTGTCTCTAAGTACCTGAAGTTCGACGCCAACGGCGATGTTGACAAGTCGAAGGTCGTCGTATGGTCGTACGAGATCAAGGGTACGACGTTCGAGCCCCAGCAGGAGATCAAGCTCAGCTGAGTCCAGCGTGGTGACTGCGGCCGGGGGTGTCATGCCTCCGGCCGCGTCTGGTGCAAAAGGGGTTTTGGTGAACTTCGAGGAACTCTTCGGGCACCTGGGCCAGCACACGGTCGACGGCTTGGCGAAGGGCGCCATCTACGCCCTCGTCGCGCTCGGCTACACGCTGGTCTACGGCGTCCTGAAGCTGATCAACTTTGCCCACTCCGAGGTCTTCATGGTCGGCACGTTCGCCGTCCTCGGCACCTGGACCACGCTGGGCGCGACGAACAATCCCCCACTCGGGATGATGTTGCTCTTCCTGGTGGCGGGCCTGGTGGCGGGTGCACTCGCCTCGGGCGCGACGGCCGTGGCGGTCGAGCGGATCGCCTACAAGCGCCTGCGCGAGATGAACGCGCCGCCACTGATCTTCCTGATCACCGCGATCGGCCTGTCGCTGGTGCTGTCCGAGGCGTTCGGCATCTGGCAGGGCCGCCTGGTGGTCGGCATGCCGGTCATTCTGCCGCAGAAGGTGCTCTTCAGCATCGGCGACACGGCGGTGACCAACACCCAGCTTCTCACGCTGATCGCAGCGCTGGTCATGATGTTCGCGCTGGACCAGTTCATCAACCACACCCGGTACGGCCGGGGCGTGCGGGCGGTGGCCCAGAACCCGGACACGGCGGCGTTGATGGGCGTCAACAAGGACCGCGTGATCATGCTGATCTTCCTCCTCGGTGGTCTCCTGGCGGGGGCCGCCGCGCTGCTCTACGCGATCAGGTACGGCAACACCCGGTTCAACGTCGGCTTCCTGCTGGGCCTGAAGGCGTTCACCGCCGCGGTGCTGGGCGGTATCGGCAACCTGCGCGGCGCGCTGCTCGGTGGCCTGCTGCTCGGCGTGGTGGAGGTGTATGCCGCGACGCTGACGCAGTCCAACTGGGAGGACGTGGCAGCGTTCATCGTGCTGGTCGTGGTGCTGCTGTTCAGGCCGACCGGTCTGCTCGGCGAGTCGTTGGGGAGGGCCCGCGCATGACCACCGAAGAGAAGGCCAGGACGGGCCAGGAGACCGGCCGCAGGCCGCTGGAGGGCATTCGCAACGCCTTCGGCGGGATCGGTGCACGGTTCGCGGCCCTGCCGAGGTGGCAGCGCATGATCGCCTTCCTGGCCTTCGTCGCCTTCCTCTACTACCTGCCGCTGCTTGGCATCCCCGGCCTGATATGGCTGCGCACCGACTCGATCCCCAACGGCAACAACTGGGCGGGTGTGCTGTTCACCTGTGCCGTCTACGTGCTCATCGCGATCGGCCTGAACGTGGTCATCGGCCTGGCCGGCCTGCTGGACCTCGGCTACGTCGGCTTCTTCGCGATCGGCGCCTACAGCGTGGCGGTCTTCGGCTCCCGGCAGTCGCCGGTGGTCAAGGCGCTGCAGGAGCGTTTCGACCTGTCCCAGGATTGGGCGGTGGCCTGGGCGGTCTGCATCCCGATCGCGCTCGCGCTGACGATGATCTCCGGAGTCGTGCTGGGCTGGCCGACTCTGCGGCTGCGTGGTGACTACCTGGCGATCGTCACGCTCGGCTTCGGCGAGATCATCCGGATCGTGGTGCGGAACTCGACCTCGTGGTCCGGCGGTCCCCCCGGCATCGCGGCGATTCCCGGCCCGCAGGGTGCACCCTCGGCGGACAACGACATCTTCGGGCTGATCGACGCGAAACCGTGGTACTGGCTGGCGCTGTCGGTCGTCCTGCTGATGGTCTTCCTGGTCCGGCGCCTGGAGAACAGCCGGGTCGGCCGGGCGTGGCTGGCCATCCGCGAGGACGAGGACGCGGCGGCCGTGATGGGCGTCTACCCGTTCAAGTTCAAGCTGTGGGCGTTCGCCATCGGCGCGGCGCTCGGCGGCCTGTCCGGTCTGCTGTTCGCCAGCCGGCAGGGCTTCATCGAGCCGAACCAGTTCAACGCGCAGCTGTCCATCCTGTTCGTCGCGATGGTCGTGGTCGGCGGGTCGGGCAACATGGCCGGTGTCGCGCTCGGCGCATTCCTGCTGGGGTACCTGCCGGAGCGGTTCCGGGACTTCGCCGAGTGGCGGTTCCTGGTGTTCGGTCTGGCGCTGGTGCTGGTCATGCTGTTGCGCCCGCAGGGGCTGATCCCGAGCAGACGCCGGGCGAGAGAGTTGAAGGACCGACAGGAGGAGGTGCCCGCAGGTGTCTGATCCGGCGCAGCGCGAGGTGCTGCTCGACGTCGACCACGTGACGCTGCGGTTCGGCGGTGTGGTGGCGCTCAACGACGTCAGCTTCAGCCTCTACAAGGGTGAGATCCTCGGTTTGATAGGCCCGAACGGCGCCGGCAAGACGACCTGCTTCAACGTCATGACGGGCGTCTACAAGCCGACCTCTGGAGCGGTGCGGTTCGACGACCAGCGGATCACCGGCCGGCGGCCGCACGAGATCAACCGGATGGGCGTGGCTCGCACGTTCCAGAACATCCGGCTGTTCCCCGAGATGACCGCCCTCGAGAACGTCATGGTGGGCACCGACTCCCGGCACAAGACCAGCGTGCTGGGCGCGCTCTTCCGGCTGTACCGCGTGCGGGTCAAGCCGGAGGAGCTGCCCAGGGTCACCTCCGGCAACGGCCTGGTCCGGACGATCCAGCAGATCCGCCGCTCGTCGGCCAAGGTGTTCGGGCTGTCCCGGCACACCCTCGAGGAGCGGGCGGGTGAGCGGAAGGCGCTGGACCTGCTGAGGTTCGTCGGCATCCAGGGCCGGGCCAACGACCTGGCCCGCAACCTGCCGTACGGCGACCAGCGCCGGCTGGAGATCGCCCGCGCGCTGGCCACCGAGCCGAAGCTGCTCTGCCTGGACGAGCCCGCGGCAGGCTTCAACCCGGCGGAGAAAGCGGATCTGCTGCGGCTCATCCAGCGAATCCGGGACCTGGGCTACACGGTCCTGCTGATCGAGCACGACATGCGGCTCGTCATGGGTGTCACCGACCGGATCGTGGTGCTGGAGTTCGGCAAGAAGATCGCCGACGGCACGCCTGCCGAGGTGCGGGCGAATCCGAAGGTGATCGCCGCCTACCTGGGGGAGACGGCAGATGCTGCTTGAGCTCGACGACATCACCGTCCGGTACGGCCGGATCGAGGCGCTGCACGGCCTCACCCTGCGGGTCGGCGAGGGCGAGGTGGTGGCTTTGATCGGCGCGAACGGCGCCGGCAAGACCACCACCATGCGGGCCATCTCCGGGCTGAACCCGCTGTCCTCCGGAAAGATCCGGTTCAACGACAAGGACATCTCCAACATGCGGGCGGACCTGCGGGTCCCGCTCGGCATCTGTCAGGCGCCCGAAGGCCGGGGCATCTTCCCCGGCATGACGGTGCTGGAGAACCTGGACATGGGCGCGTTCACCCGCCGGGATTCCGCGGAGGTGGCCAAGGATCTGGACCGGGTGCTGACTCTGTTCCCGCGACTGGCCGAGCGGCGCAAACAGGCCGGCGGCACGCTCTCCGGCGGTGAGCAGCAGATGCTCGCCGTCGGCCGGGCGCTGATGAGCCGGCCGAAGCTGCTGCTGCTGGACGAGCCGTCGATGGGGCTGGCCCCGATGATCATCCAGCAGATCTTCGACATCATCACGGAGATCAACGAGCAGGGCACCACGGTGCTGCTGGTGGAGCAGAACGCGCAGCAGGCGCTGTCCCGGGCGCACCGTGCGTACGTGCTGGAGACCGGCCGGATCGTCCGCGAGGGCACCGGCGAGGAACTGCTGCACGACCCGTCGGTCAAGGAGGCCTACCTGGGGGTCGCCTGACCGTCGACGTTCGCTGACGGGGCGGCCGTGTCCGGGCGGCCGCCCTCGGATTTCTCGTCATACCCTGCGACTAGAGTCGGTGCCGTGAGCAACGACGCCCCGCGACTCCTGCTTCTCGATGGTCACTCCCTGGCATATCGGGCGTACTTCGCCCTGCCGGTGGAGAACTTCTCCACGCAGACCGGTCAGCCGACGAACGCCGTCTTCGGCTTCACGTCCATGCTGATCAACATGCTGCGTGACGAGCAGCCGACGCACATCGTGGTGGCCTTCGACGTCTCCCGGAAGTCGTTCCGTTCGGAGATGTACGCGGAGTACAAGGCCGGCCGTTCCGAGACGCCGAAGCCGTTCCAGGGCCAGGTCAGCCTGATCAAGGAGGTCCTCGAGGCACTGCGCATCCCGGTGGTGGAAAAGCCGGGGTACGAGGCGGACGACGTCATCGGCACACTCGCCTGCCAAGCCCGTGACGAGGGCATGGAGGTGATCATCTCGACCGGTGACCGGGACGCGTTCCAGCTGGCCGGCGATCACGTCACGATCCTCTACCCGGTGCGCGGCGTCTCCGAGGTGTGGCGGATGACGCCGGACGCGATCGAGGCGAAGTACTACGTGCGCCCGGAGCGGTATCGGGACAAGGCGGCACTGGTCGGTGAGACGAGTGACAACCTGCCTGGCGTACCCGGGGTGGGTGACAAGACCGCGGCCAAATGGATCGCCGAGTACGGCGGTCTGGACGGCATCGTGGCCAACGTCGACAAGATCAAGGGCAGGGCCGGCGACAACCTGCGCGCCCACCTGGCAGACGTCTTGCGCAACTACAACGTCAACGCGCTCGTCTGCGACCTGGAGCTGCCGTTGACTCCGCAGGACGTGAGGTGGCACGGGTGGGACCGCGAGGCCGTCCACCAGGTGTTCGACGCGCTGGAGTTCCGGGTGCTGCGCGAGCGGCTGTATTCCTACCTGGACGCGGTGGAGCCCGAGGCCGAGTCCGGCTTCGATCTCTCCGCCAGCGTGCTCGGCGCCGGTGAAGTCGCGGCCTGGCTGACCGCGCACGTTCGCGAGGCGCCCGTGGGCGTGGCGGTCACCGGACGATTCGGTCGCGGCACCGGCACGCTGAGCGGCGTAGCGGTGGCCGCCGGCAACGGTCCAGCGGCCTGGTTCGATCCTGCGGAGCTCGACGAAACCGACGAGCGTGCCGTGGCCGGCTGGCTGGCCGACCCGGACCGGCCCAAGGTGATTCATGACGCCAAGCCGGCGATGCTGGCCTTCCGCGCGCACGGCTGGTCGCTGGCCGGCGTCCGGGTCGACACCGCCCTGGCGGCCTACCTGGCCAAACCGGACCAGCGGGCGTACGACCTGACGGACCTGGCCCTGCGTTACCTGAAGCGGGAGCTGAGGGTGGACGCGCCGGAGGACGGCCAGCTCACCCTGGACGGGCTCGGCGACGACGGTGCCGTGGAACAGGCCGTGGAACAGAACGTCATGCTGCGCGCCCGCGCCACGCTCGACCTCGCCGACACGATCACCGAGGAACTGTCCCGCGACGACGGCGCGTCCCAGCGCCTGCTGACGGAGGTGGAGCAGCCGCTGTCGATAGTCCTCGGCGAGATGGAGCACGTCGGCATCGCGGCGGACACGGAATACCTGTCGGAGCTGGAGTCGCATTTCGCCGCCGAGGTCAAGTCGGCGCAGCAGTCCGCGCACGAGGTGGTCGGGCGCGAGTTCAACCTGGGTTCTCCCAAGCAGCTGCAGGAGATCCTGTTCACCGAGCGTGGGCTGCCGAAGACCAAGCGGATCAAGTCCGGCTACACCACCGATGCGGACGCGCTGCAGAACCTGTTCGCGCAGACCGGTGACCCGTTGCTGGAACACCTGCTGCGGCATCGCGACGTGGCCAAGCTCAAGTCCACGGTGGACGGTCTGCTCAAATCGGTCTCCGACGACGGCCGCATCCACACCACCTTCAACCAGACCGTGGCCGCGACCGGCCGGCTGTCCTCGACGGACCCGAACCTGCAGAACATCCCGATCCGCACCGAGGAGGGCCGGCGGATCCGCCGCGCGTTCGTCGTGGGCGACGGTTTCGAGCAGCTGATGACGGCCGACTACAGCCAGATCGAGATGCGGATCATGGCGCACCTGTCCGGCGACGAGGCGTTGATCGAGGCCTTCAACTCGGCGTTCGACTTCCACGCCGCCACCGCGTCGTCGGTCTTCCACGTCCCGGTCGAGGAGGTCGTCCCCGATCAGCGGCGCAAGATCAAAGCCATGAACTACGGCCTGGCATACGGGTTGAGCGCATTCGGGCTGTCGAACCAGCTGACCATCTCCACCGATGAGGCGCGCGGCCTGATGGAGGAGTACTTCACCCGGTTCGGCGGTGTCCGGGACTACCTGCAGGCCGTGGTCCGCCGGGCCGTGCAGGACGGGTACACGGCCACCATCCTGGGTCGTCGCCGGTATCTGCCCGACCTGACCAGCGACAACCGGCAGCGTCGCGAGATGGCCGAGCGGATGGCCCTGAACGCGCCGATCCAGGGTTCGGCGGCCGACATCATCAAGGTCGCGATGCTTCGCGTCGACCAGGCGCTACGCGAGTCGGGGCTGCGGTCGCGGATGCTGCTGCAGGTGCACGACGAGTTGGTGTTCGACGTGGCGCCGGGCGAGCGGGAGGCGCTGGAGGAGCTGGTCAGGCGGGAGATGGGCGGTGCCTACCCGCTGTCGGTGCCGCTCGAGGTCTCGGTCGGCGTGGGCCGCGACTGGAACAGCGCCGGCCACTGACGATCGCCTCCCGCCGCCCGGCCCGACATCACGACCGGTCGATGGTTCCGCTGACATTCGGCCACCTGCCGCCCGACCCGGCGATCTTGGCGGTGTGTGCTCGTCGATACGCGACCTATGCGGCTTCGTGAACCACTCGAGTCTTTGTGGCCCCTCGAGTTTCGGACTTCGGAGCCCGTCGGGCCGCCCAGCCGTTGCGCAAGGCCCGCCGACCCGTTGCGCCCGGCCTGCCCAGCCGTTGCGCCCGGCCTGCCCAGCCGTTGCGCCCGGCCGGCCCAGCCGTTGCGCCCGGCCTGCCCACCCGTTGCGCCCGGCCGGCCCGCTCACACCACCGCCGCCAAGATTGCCATCGCCGAGTGTTCCGTTGAGGACAGCACTCAGTCGCCACGACCGTCGGCCGGCGGCGCGAAGAGTCGGCGTCGGACATCAAGCCGCCTGCGGGGCTCCTCGGCGTGGCCCTGGTGGGCCACCGCTCTTGTCACGATGCGCCTCTTGGGAAGGTGTGCGGCCTGTCGCCTCGACCGGTGTGTCCTTGCGCACCCGCAGGATGTTCCCATCCGGCCCGGGCAACGGCCACACGCTGGAGCCCCTCTTGTTGCCCAGGGTGGAGCGGTATGGCTGTTATGGAGCGCGGTGGCTGTTCTGACGCCCGCAGAACAGTTAGCGCGCTCCATAACCGCCATACCGCTCACGTCAGGGACGACACACCCCGCCGCGCCATCCGCCGCCGGTCGGCACCACCAACGGCTCTCCAGGACCCGGTCGCGGGAGGCGGCCCCTGGGTTATTGCGGCCCTCGTTGTCACCCTGCCGTTCGCCACCCGCCCGGTCGCCTTGTCGGCGGGGTTCACCCCGTGTACCGCCGGGGGCCCTACCACCCGGGTGCCGGCTGACCCGCACCGCCGCCCGCCCCGGCCACCGCGTCCACCCGGTCGCCGATGCCCGGCGGTGCGTCGAGCGCCTACCTTTTGAGGGGGTCGTGGCCCCAGTTCATCAGCGAGTACCGCCATGCCGAGCCTCCGACGTCGCCGCGAGGGCGCTGCGCCAGGTGCCGGTGCACATAGCCGACCACCTTGCGCATGTGCGCCTCATCGGCACCGGTGAGATCCGTCCTCCTGGTGTGCAGAATCTTGATGATCTTCCGACCCGACTCGTGACCCACCGACTCCGACCGGCTCGACGACTTCTGCCCGACGGAGCGCGACTCGTCGGTCTCCAGCCACTTCTCCAACTCCGACGCGGTCATGTTCACCGCTTGCTTGAACTCGGCGTACGCGTCATCCGCCATGCTTCAGCGCCCCCGGCTTGTGCACTGCCTCCCGGCCGGTTTTGTCGCTTCTGACCTTGTACTGCGGCTCGTCCTCGGTGGCCTTCACCGTCCGTCCGGCCTCGGTTGTCTCCGAGGTGATCTTTTGTTCCACCTCACCGTGGACCTGCTTGCCGTGACTGCGCCAGGTGACCTTCTCGCCCTTCTTGAGGTCTTTCTCGTTGTTCGGCATGCCGGCTTGCTACCCGGGCAGTCGAGGCGGAAACCGCCACGAAGATCGCCGTACCAGGGAAGAGACGGCCACGCAGCGGGCTCCACTGACCCCAGATCCGCTCGTGCCCCTCCGGCCACTCGGGTTCGACGAGATCGCGCAGCACGAAGCCCGCCGCCACCAGTTCACGCACACGGTCACCCAGCGTCCGGTGCTGCTCGACGTAGGTCGGCACGCCGGACTCGTCGACCTCCACGTATGGCGTGCGGTCGAAGTAGGAGTTGCGCGCCACCAGTCCGCTCTCGTCCGGCTCGTCCCAGAAGATCCAGCGCATCGGATGGGTGATCGAGAAGACCCAGAGTCCGCCCGGCTTCAGCACCCGCGCGACCTCGCGCATCACCGCCGCGGAATCCGCCACGAACGGGACCGCGCCGAAGGCGGTGCACACCACGTCGAGACTCTCCCGGCGGAAAGGCAGCGCGAGGGCATCGGCCTGGACGAGGGGCACGCGTACGCCCGATCTGTGTGAGGCCTCGCGTGCGTGCCGCAACATGCCGGCGGAGAGATCCATCGCGACCACCTCGGCGCCCTGTTCGCGCAGCCAGCGGGCGCCCGCGGCGGCGCCGCAGCCGAGCTCGAGCACCCGCCTGCCGCGCACGTCGCCGAGCAGCCGCGCATCCGCCTCGCGCAGCCCTTCGGGGCACCAGACGAAATCCACGTCGCCCAGGAAGGCGCCGTGCTGGTCCTGGTAGTCGTCGGCGTCGGTGTCCCACCACCGCCGGCTTGCCCGCCGGCTCTCGTCGTCGCTCACCGTCCGGCGGGTCGCATGCTCGGTCACCGCGCCACTCTACTGAGGCGCCGATTCGGACAAATCAGGCCTGGTACGGGCTTCGCCGCGAACAATGTGCCCGGGTCCTCGGGAGGGCTTGCAACCTGTGGTAATGCGCACGGTAAGCTAGTCGATGCGCTCGCGGATCGTGTGCCTCGGCAGGGAGCAGGTTCCGCAAGTCGTCGGTTCAGCCCGTTCAGCGTCGCCTGGTCAGACTCCACCGTCATGATCACACCGGATGTTCGTGCTGTGCCCGCCGGCAGTTCCGCGGGACGCGAGACACCACGAAACCATCCGTTCGGAGCAACAGTCCACATGACGAGCAGCATCGAGGCCACCTCGAGCGCCACCAAGGTCACCGTCGACGATCTCGGCTCGGAGGAAGCTTTCCTCGCGGCCATCGACGAGACCATCAAGTACTTCAACGACGGCGACATCGTCGAAGGCACCGTCGTCAAGGTCGATCGGGACGAGGTCCTGCTCGACATCGGCTACAAGACCGAGGGTGTCATCCCCTCGCGCGAGTTGTCGATCAAGCATGACGTGGACCCCGCGGAAGTGGTGTCGGTCGGTGACCACATCGAAGCCCTCGTCCTCACCAAGGAGGACAAGGAAGGCCGTCTGATCCTCTCGAAGAAGCGCGCCCAGTACGAGCGCGCCTGGGGCACCATCGAGAAGATCAAGGAGGACGACGGCGTCGTCCGCGGGTCGGTCATCGAGGTCGTCAAGGGTGGTCTGATCCTGGACATCGGTCTCCGCGGCTTCCTGCCCGCCTCGCTCGTCGAGATGCGCCGGGTCCGCGACCTGCAGCCGTACGTCGGCCGCGAGCTCGAGGCCAAGATCATCGAGCTGGACAAGAACCGCAACAACGTGGTCCTGTCCCGCCGTGCCTGGCTCGAGCAGACCCAGTCCGAGGTGCGCACCGAGTTCCTCAACAAGCTGCAGAAGGGCCAGGTCCGCAAGGGCGTCGTGTCCTCCATCGTCAACTTCGGCGCCTTCGTGGACCTGGGTGGCGTGGACGGTCTGGTGCACGTCTCGGAGCTGTCCTGGAAGCACATCGACCACCCGTCCGAGGTCGTCGAGGTCGGCCAGGAGGTGGAGGTCGAGGTGCTCGACGTCGACCTGGACCGCGAGCGCGTCTCGCTGTCGCTGAAGGCGACCCAGGAGGACCCGTGGCGCCAGTTCGCCCGGACGCACGCGATCAACCAGATCGTCCCGGGCAAGGTCACCAAGCTGGTTCCGTTCGGCGCGTTCGTCCGCGTGGACGACGGCATCGAGGGTCTGGTGCACATCTCCGAGCTTGCCGAGCGGCACGTCGAGCTGCCCGAGCAGGTCGTCCAGGTGGGCTCCGACGTCCTGGTCAAGGTCATCGACATCGACCTGGAGCGGCGCCGGATCTCGCTGTCGCTCAAGCAGGCCAACGAGGGCTTCGTCGAGGGCGAGGAGCACTTCGACCCGACCCTCTACGGCATGTCCGCGACCTACGACGCCGAGGGCAACTACATCTACCCGGAGGGCTTCGACCCGGAGACGGGCGAGTGGCTCGACGGCTTCGAGAAGCAGCGCGAGGCCTGGGAGAAGCAGTACGCCGACGCGCGTGAGCGCTGGGAGGCCCACACCAAGCAGGTCCAGGCGAGCCGCGAGGCCGACGCCGACGCCGCGCTGAGCCCGGCTCCGTCCGGCGGCGTGACCTCCTCGTCCTCGTCCTCGCCCGCCTCGCCGAGCTCGCCGGCCCCGGCGCGCGCCGCCGAGGAGCCGTCCGGCACGCTGGCCACCGACGAGGCCCTGGCTGCCCTGCGGGAGAAGCTCGCGGGCGGCAAGAACTGAGCCGGCCGTAACGGCGACTCCGCACGCGGGAACGGCGAAGGCCGCCCCGGCTTCGGCCGGGGCGGCCTTCGCCGTTCCCGCACCACGCCGGGGCTCCGGGCTGATCCGCTCGGCGCGGGGCGCGCCGAGCGGCGATACTTGGCAGGTGCTGACGGTGGGGCTCACGGGTGGGATCGGGGCGGGCAAGAGCGCGGTCGCGCAGCGACTCGCCTGCCGGGGTGCGGTGATCATCGACGCCGACGTGCTCGCGCGCGAGGTGGTCGCGCCGGGTACGGACGGTCTCGCCGAGATCGGCGACGTCTTCGGTCCGGAGGTGCTGACCCCGGCGGGCGAGCTGGACCGGCCGGCCCTGGGCGCCCGGGTGTTCGGCGACGAGAAGGCCCGTCGCCGCCTGGAGAGCATCGTGCACCCCCGGGTACGCGCCCGCACCGCCGAGCTGACCCGGGCCGCCGCGCGGGACGCGATCGTGGTCAACGACGTCCCGTTGCTGATCGAGGCGGGACTGGCTCCCTCGTACCACCTCGTGGTGGTCGTCGAGGCCGATCGCGACCGGCGGATCCGGCGTCTCGTGGAGAACCGTGGCATGACGGCCGGGCAGGCCGCCGCCCGGATCGCGGCGCAGGTCGACGACCGGCAACGCCGCGCGGCGGCCGACGTGGTGCTGACCAACGACGCCGGCCTGGACGAGCTGTACGCCGCGGTGGACGCCCTCTACCGGGACCGGCTGCGGCCGTTCGACGCCCATCTGCGCTCGCGGGCCGCCGCCCGCCCCGGCCCCGAGTTGAAAATCGTCGATCCGGACCCGACCTGGCCGGCACAGGCGGACCGGCTGATCGCCCGGATCCGGCATGCGCTCGGCGGCGACGCGGAGGTGACCCACATCGGTTCGACCGCCGTGCCGGGACTGCCGGCGAAGGACGTGATCGACCTGATGCTCTCCGTCCGGACGCTCGCGGACGCGGACGCGCGGGCCGAGGCGCTCGCCGCGGCCGGCTTCCCGCGGCGGCCGGGGGAATGGGTGGACAACGCCCGCGGCATGCCGGGCGAGACCTGGCCCAAGCGCTTCCACGGCACGGCCGACCCGGGCCGCCCGGCGAACCTGCACGTGCGGGTGGCAGGCTCGCCGGGGTGGCGGTTCGCCCTGCTCATGCGCGACCACCTGCGCGCGGTGCCGGAGGCCCGCGACGCCTACGCCACGGCGAAGGCGCAGTGGGCCCGGCAGCTTTCGGACCGCTTCCAGTACGGCGAGGCGAAGGAGCCCTGGTTCGACGCCGAGGCGCGGGCCGCCGACGACTGGGCCGAGGCGACCGGCTGGCAGCCGTCCTGAGCGGAACCGCACCGCGGTCGATGGAGTCGCTCGCTGGCCCGGGACGATAAAGGGCCCTCGCGGCGGCCGGTCAGCGCTATGCGCGACCACCGTGGGTGCGCACATCCGGAAGAGCCGGGGCGCATCGACCACGGGCCGGAAACGACGGACCGTGTGGTGATCCGATCGGAGCCGGTCGGCCGCCGCGAGCGGCCTACTGGAACAGGGTAGGCGACCCCGGAACACGGAACAATGCTGTTTCCGGGGCCGAATGTGCACCCTCCGCACGGGCCTCCGGCCGCCGACCGCCGGAACTTGTCACACCCCCGACGTACGGTGGGTCCCATGGCGCTCGACATCCCACTGCTCGACGGCCGATTCGAGGTCGTCAGTGAATTCCAGCCGGCCGGCGACCAGCCGACGGCCATCGCCGAGCTGGAGCGCCGGGTCCGGCGCGGCGACCGGCACACGGTGCTGCTCGGCGCGACCGGCACCGGCAAGAGTGCCACGACCGCCTGGCTGATCGAGCGGCTGCAGCGACCGGCGCTCGTGCTCGCTCCGAACAAGACACTCTGCGCCCAGCTCGCCAAGGAGTTCCGCGAGCTGCTCCCGCACAACGCGGTGGAGTACTTCGTCAGCTACTACGACTACTACCAGCCCGAGGCGTACATCGCCCAGACCGACACCTACATCGAGAAGGACTCGTCGATCAACGAAGAGGTGGAGCGGCTGCGGCATTCCGCGACCATGTCGCT
>Ga0081539_10000407_pt1 | contig 91696 bp, 88 predicted proteins | sample TabmetS4T2R2_FD_71023 | JGI IMG/M metagenome (GOLD analysis project Ga0081539, IMG submission 71023) | Tabebuia heterophylla rhizosphere microbial communities from the University of Puerto Rico - S4T2R2 | ecosystem: Host-associated > Plants > Roots > Rhizosphere ...
CATTGGGCCACCAGGTTGGTAGCGGTCGAACCGCACGTTAAGACCATCGCTGATCGGACCTGCGCAGGCGCCGGTTTGCACGGGCATCGAGTCACCGACACTCGTGAGCCCGCACTCGCAGCCTTCCCCATACGCTTTCAAAGCATCCCGAACGTCGTCGCAGCCTGATCCCGCGCATCCGAGAATCCCGAGGTTTCCGGGTGACGGACCGCCACTGCCGGCTGAGCGAACGGTATAGGTGCATCCCTTGCAAAATTCTCTTGTGGGATCGCAAGCAGGCGTGCCATCCGTGTAAGTATGAATCGGAGGCCGCGGCGGTGTGCCGGTGCGTGGGTCGCCGCAATCACCCCAAAACTCAGAGTTGAATTCACAGGTTGTCCCAGGCCGACATTGAACCGCTGACAGTGGGAACGGGCAATACTTGGCATTGCCGGGCTTCGATAGGCCCGAGACTGCTTTAGCATCCAATGCCAACGTACTTCCCAGAATCGGTAAAGCAAAGATCACGGTCACAGGCTTTGACGGCGTTGTGACTCTTATGAAGCGGACGTCAACGGGATCGCCATGCGCGACGTCCTCAGTGACATAAGTTCCATTGAGATTTTTTGCAAACGTGACGCAGGCCTGGCCCGGGTTGCAAAGATTGGCGCGGTCGACGTCAAAGGTCTTGTTGTTGAAGTTGTATTTGTTCGAATTCAGGATCTCGACGGCACGATCGACGGCGGTCGTAATTCTGTCGGGGTTGGGGAGAGTGAGCGCTGAAGCTCCTGCGAGCGCCGCTGCGTCAGCGGCGTTTTGCATCTCGGTCTTTGCCAGATAGAAATGGCTGAGATCAACGCCGAGTCCTACGGCCAAAAACAGAAACAGAGCTGAGAGCACAGTGTATGCGAGCACGTTCCCGCGTTCGCCCTTGCGTCTCGAAGCTCTGGGATGATGTTTCAGTCGCATCTGGACCTTACTCCTTGATCACGAATAGGTCTTCTTTAGTGCCACGGGTGATAATCAAGTCGGGCCTGATTACCACCCTTCAGCAAACTCACGCACCTTGGGTAAAAGGGGGGCTTGATCCACTAAGGCGTAAGTTTCGTGGCAGCGCTGGTCGGGGCTGTTTTAGCCTTTTCTTCGGTTTTCACTACGCCTGGGGTCTTCTTCGGAGCTTCGGCCGGTGCGGCTGCGGGCGTTTGCGTGCCGGTGCCGAATCCGCTCGCACCCGAGATCCCCTCGCCCTTCGGCTCGATGCCGAGTGGCGAGCCATTCTTCAGACCATCCATGCTGCGCATCGTCGGCAGATCGTCGCGATTAACCGGCTTCACGAGATCGGCAGTGACGATGAACACGAGCTCGGTTTCCTGTTTCTGAAACTGAGTCGACTTGAACAAATTCCCAAGAATCGGAATGTCACCAACCACTGGGACCTTCGACAGGCTGCGTGTTTCGCTGTTGTCGAGTAGACCGGCGAGTGCAAAGCTCTGACCGTCGCGGAGCTCGACACCCGTGCGGGCTCGTCTGGTGCGCAGTGCCGGAACAACAAAGCCCTGGAACCGGACGCCATTCGCAAAGTCGATCGTCGAAACTTCCGGTTCGAGCTCGAGACGGATGTGATCTTCGTCGATGATGGTCGGTTTAAAGTTCAAACGGACGCCGTATTCCTTGAACTGGATCGTGACGGAACTGCTGCTGCCACCGCCGCCGCCCTGAACCACCGGAATCGGAAACTCACCACCAGCGAGGAAGCTTGCAACCTGGCCATCCATCGCGATCAAATTCGGCTCGGCCAACGCGCGCAACGCGCCGTTGGTCTGCATCGCGCGAATCATTTGCGCCGTGTTGCCACCCATTAGAAACACGTTCATGGCGGTGTTGAATGTTCCATTCATCACGCCGCCGACGACTTCGCTGAGCGAACCAGGCCCGCCGCCGCTGATGAAGCCACCCGCACCCGGGCTGCCCTGATAGGCGAACGAGGCGCCGAGATCGCGCAGCTTGTTTTTGCTGACTTCCGCGACGCGAATCTGAAGCTGGACCTGTGAAGCATTCTTCACTGGCGAGCCGAGCATGTTCACAGTCTTGAAGCCGGCAGCCTGGACCACGGCATCAGCCTGGGTCGCAGTCGCCGGATCGCTGACAGTGCCGGAAAGCACGACGGATCCGTTGGCCTGGCTCAGACGAATATCGTCACGTGGAAACAGTGCGCGAATCTGTGAATCGATCAGCGAGAGGTTTGCGCGTACAAACACGTCGAAGACGATGAACTTGCTGTCAGACTTTTCCCAGGCGATGAAGTTGACCTGGCCAAACGCCTTGCCGTTCACGAGCACCTGGTCGGGACGGACCATGACGGCTTCCGCGATCTCCGGGTTGGAGATGGAGAACCGACCGATCGGCCGATCGAAGTTGATCACTCGAGATTGGCCCACCAGCACGTTGATCGGAATGGCCTCTTTAACGTTGCTGCCGAACGACGCGTCATAAGTGGTCTCCTGGGCGCGAGCTGTGCTCACCAGACCGAGAGTAAATGTCGCGACTGTCACCAGCAGCAAATGAATGACGTAGGAACGATTAGAAAATAGAGCCAACATTTTCGGGTTCTCCTTAAAAAGCGGAATTCGGAGTAGATGCCTTGTGCCTGGTCATTTGGCGACATCCCTCTTACGACGGGAAATCCTGAATCTCTTTCTTTCCACCCTTGATCACCTCGACCGTGGGTCGTGGCGCTGGTGCCGGCTGTGCTGCTTTGGGAGCAGGGGCCGTTTCTTTCGGGCGTGGGGTGATACGGCGTGGTGAGCTCGGCGCTGCCTTGGGCGCGGAATTGGAACCGATGCCCGGCTCGGGAACGAGCGTGGCTCGCTCGCCGGTGAGCAGGGTTCGCTTGTTTGCGCCGGATGTCTGTTCGTCTGCCTGGTCCACCGAGTTGCGCATTACGAGCTGAAGCTTTCCTTCACTCGAAGCGAGCGCGAGTTTCTCGGCCTGTTCGGGTGTAACCTGAAGCGTGACGGCCCTGACGGAACGTTCTACTTCGCGATCGTTTTTGGGCTTGTCGATGTTCTGACCGCTGGCGAGCACCTTGATGTTCTGAAGGACGATCTTCGAGATCATCTCTTCGTTGGCGCTGCCCTTCGGAGGTTGAATCACGACCACGACGTCGACGAGCGTGCCCGGCATGATGAAACCGGAAACGCCAACCACGTCGTCAACCTTGACGGTCATCGCGCGGTATCCTTCAGGGATAACTGACGAGAGGCCGCCGAGCGATCCCACTGGAGCCAGCTTTGATTCCGTCACTGGTTCGCGCGGCGAGATGGCTGTTACGACGACACGATCGATCAAATTCTCGTCGGGTTTGGCAAAGGCGCCTTCCGGAGTTACATCTGCGGGAAACTGCGCGACGGTGAGTTGTTCCGCGATGATGCGTGAGCCAACCGGGATATTGACCTTGGCCACGACCACGTTATTGACGCGGTTAAAGGTCTGCGCGCTCAGCAGGTATTGTTTGACGGAAACCGCGGCGATTAAGCCAAAGGTTATCGCGGCCAACAGAGCAATGATTAAACGCTTATTCCGCATGATGATTAATCTCCATTTCGTCTCAAAAAACTGCGGCTCGGGTTAACGCAACAAGGTCGCTGCGATCAGGCTGCCGACCATGATGGCGACGCCGTAAGGGATCGTGTGTTTACGATCCGGAGGTATGGCAAAACGCGGCATCTCCCAACCGGGCATGATGCCGACGAAGATTCTTAAGACGCCGTGTAAAGTTGAAAAGACAGTTCCTGAACGTAGCATCGTGTAAATCGCGAGCACCGCGCCCAGCATCACGACCACCACGAAAGTCAGCGGGACCATCGAAACGCCAATCACGCTGCCGACCGCGGCAAACAACTTCACGTCGCCGGCGCCCATGGCGCCAAACAGGTGGATCAGAAACATCGGCAGAAAAGCGAGCGCGAATCCTTCGAGGCTCGTCGCCGCGCCACTCAATCCGCCAAAGCTGATATTGATGGTGAGACCACCAATGAGGAGGCCCAACACTAGTACGTTGGGTATACGCCGATAGCGAATGTCGTAATACATAATGAACAACGCCATCGGAACGAGTAACAGTAGTTTCATGAAATCAGGGGGCACCGGCATTTTTCACTCCGCACCTGCATCGAGTTTGTCTGGTTGGACCAGCATTATCTTTGGACTTCATTTGCTACCGTGCTCATCTTCACGTTGATGGCGCTGCCGAGCACTCTGTAGACAATGATTGCGACGGCCACCAAAATAGCTGTGCCCACCGCGTACTCTGCTAATTCCGCCCCTTGCTCGTCGTTCAGAAAACTTTTTAGCTGGTTCATTTGCATACCTCTGGTGAGTAGAAGGGTTCGCCACAAACGTGCGTGGCGGACCTGGTCGACGTTTACGCTTTAGTAGCCGGCGTCAGTCACCGCATTACCTACCTTGGCTGCTGTGCCGCTGTTGCTGTCGTTGATGGAATTGCCGAGGATCTTGTAGACAATGATCGCAATCGCGACTAAGAGCGCTACGCCAACTGCGTATTCGGCCAGCTCCGCACCCTGCTCGTCCTTCACCAAAGTTGAAAATCTCGTTTTCAAGTTCATAACCGTTGACCTTTCGAGAGAATGAGAATAGAGGGACAGGAGCCGGCTAAGGCCAACCGGCTCCCGTTAGGTTTGGGCGCTTTTTACGGAAATTGCGCAGCCTTGATCTTGCTGCCGGTCGTGCTGTTTGAGTCGTTGATGGCAGTGCCAAGCAGTCTGTAAACAATGATGGCAATCGCCACGAGCAGAGCCACGCCAACGGCGTACTCGGCCAACTCAGCACCGGTCTCGTCTGTTAAAAACTTCTTCAGCATGTGGTGTTCTCCTTAGGATTGAAAGATTAGGTCTAGCTCGGCGTCGCTTTCAGGTGAAGGGACCCTTCCTGAAGTGACGAGAAGCACAGGCGTCATCCCAGGATTCCTGAGCTGAGCGCTTCCTGCCGATCACGGCAATGCTTCGTGTGTGCGCCCGGTTATGGCAACGACTATGCCAACTGGTTTTTGAGAGTGTCGGTGGTCCACATCCGCCGCTGAACCCCGCGGATTTGCTGTGTGAGAACGTTTGGCCGCGTGAGATGGCAAGATTCCTTGGATTTCAGTGTGCGCACGCGCGAGTGCTCGCTGGCGAGCAGTTGCCACAAAAGAGAGCAAACAGAATTCTGTAAATCATGTAAATCCCTGTAATCCTGTCTAATGGATCGGGCATGCATATTGCTCGCCTCTGGGCCCGTCGAGCCCTGCTTTTTTAAGCACCGCACTCGGTTAAACCCTGTTATTCTTTGTGGGGACACACCGGCCGAGACTTCGGCTTTGGGCAAATCAAATGAACATCGATGTTGAGTTAAATAGAGTAAACACTCCCGCCATTCGTGCCAGCGCGCTCGCGCCCGTCTTCGCGCTCGCCCTGTTTACCAGCGCGGCCCTCCTTTTCTGGGTGCAGCCGCTCGTGGCCAAGATGCTCCTGCCGTTGCTGGGCGGCTCGCCGTCGGTCTGGAACACCTGCATGGTCTTCTTCCAGGCTTTGCTCCTTGCTGGTTATGCTTACGCGCTCCTGCTTTCGCAGCGGCTCTCGTTGCGAAACCAGGCGATCCTTCACGCCGTGTTGCTGCTAGCCGCCGGTCTCGTGCTGCCGTTTACTCTTTCGAACCGTGTACTGGCGTCATTACCCACGCAAAGCAGCCCGATCGGCTGGCTCTTGATGACTCTGCTGGTGACTGTCGGACCACCGTTCTTACTTTTGTCCGCGACCGCGCCACTTTTGCAGCGCTGGTTTTCACACTCGACCCACAAGTCTGCGCGTGATCCTTATTTCCTTTACGCCGTGAGTAACGCGGGCAGCATGCTTGCCCTCCTCGGTTTTCCGTTCGTGCTCGAACGGATCTTTGCAGTGCGGACACAAAGCTGGATCTGGGCGGTGGGCTATGCGGTGCTCGTCCTGCTCGTGATCACCTGCGCGATACTGCTCAACAGCCGCAGAGCTGAAGCCCCTGTCGTCGAAGATCAACCAGTGGTCACTCTCGAACGGTCTCAGCGGTTTGAATGGGTGCTGCTTGCGTTTGTTCCGTCGAGCTTGATGCTCGGCGTCACGACATTCATCGCCACTGACGTCGCATCAGTACCGCTGATCTGGATCATCCCGCTCGCGCTTTATCTTCTGACGTTCATACTCGCGTTTGGAAATAAGCAGCTCATCAAGCTGCCTCTGACTTCGATCCTGTTTGTAAGTGCGCTGCTCGTGCTCGGCGCATTCGTGATCCTCGCGCCGCCGATTTCCGTGTGGGTCACGATCAGTTTGCACTTGCTGGTCTTCTTCTTTGCGGCGCTCACCAGTCATCAAAGATTGGCCCACAGCCGTCCGCACGTAAGCCTACTTCCCGAGTACTATCTCTGGATCGCTGTAGGAGGCGTGCTCGGCGGGATCTTCAACGCCCTCCTCGCGCCTTTGATCTTCTCGACGCCGTTCGAGTATCCGGTCGCGATTATTCTGGCTTTGCTCGTGCGGCCCGTGACCGCTCACGAACAGAAGACCAAATCGTGGTGGCGGATCACGTTTCCTACGTTCATCTTCGTGCTGACGTTTGCGCTCGCGCTCGTAGTGCCGCGCTATCCGATGCCGGCACAACTTCAAAACGGACTCGTGCTGCTTCTGCCGCTTGTGTTGTGCTTTGCGTTGAGCTTCCGTAAGCCGCTTGTGTTTGCGCTCAGTCTGGCGGCGCTCATGCTCGCGGCGATTCCTTATCTGAATGCTGCAACGACGACTCTCGCGGCTGAGCGAAACTTCTTCGGCGTGTGGCGCGTTACGACGAGTCCGAATGAAGAGTTTCGACGCCTCTATCACGGAAGCACCGTGCACGGCGTGCAATTGAATGACGACGCGCGTAAATGTGAGGCGACGTCTTACTATCACAAGGAAGGACCGCTCGGGCAGGTGTTTGCGGTTTACAACAGTAAGCCGTCGCCCAAGCCGGTTGCGGCGACCGGACTCGGCGCGGGCACGATCGGAACTTACGCGGCGCAGGGACAGGAATGGGACTTTTATGATATCGATCCAGCGATCGTTCGCATCGCGTCTGATCCGCGCTACTTCACGTTTTTGAGCGACTGCACGAAGGCGTCGTATCGTGTGATCCTCGGCGATGCGCGTTTGCGACTGCGTGGAGCTGCGCCGGGCAAGTATGGCCTGCTGATCATGGACGCGTTCAGCTCCGATTCGGTGCCCGCGCATCTTTTGACCACCGAGGCGATGAGTTTGTATCTCGACAAGTTGTCGGCGGAGGGCATGCTGGCGTTTCATATCAGCAACCGCTACCTCGATCTCGAGCCGCTGTTGTCGGGCTTGTCGCGGCGTGCCGGACTCGTGGCTTACATACGTCGGGACTTTGAGCGCGACGTGGTGGCGAGATATCCATCGGTGTGGGTAGTGATGGCTCGCGATGATTCTGCCCTCGGCGCGATCGCGAAAGACGATCGCTGGCGTCGAGTGCAGGGAGACATGGTTTGGACGGATGACTTTTCGAATATTCTTAGTTTGTTGAAATGAGTTATCTCTGCGTAACCTCTGCGTTCTCTGCGCCTCTGCGGTGAAGCAAACCGCAGAGGCGCAGAGGACGCAGAGGTTACGCAGAGGTATTAAGGAGTCAGAGATGAAGCAGTGTCCGGTATGTAACGAGCTTTTTGACGACCAGAAAGCCTTTTGCGACATGGATGGGTCGCCGCTTGTCGATCAGACTGACTCGATGCGCGCGGCGTTGGTCCAGGCGAACGCGTCGGCGTCAGCGAACTCATCCGTATGGGTCACGGGCGCGATTGGCGGGCTCATCGGCGTCATCGTTTGCGTACTGCTTTACATTGTCTTCCTTGCGCCTGGCCGGCAGAACGCGATAGACCAGGAACGACGCGGCACTGAAACGAAGGAAACGAAGCCAGTCACACCGAGCCAGGTCGCACTCGTGCCCACGAATAGTCAGATCCCCGCTCCATCACCGAGTCCGGAGGAGACAGCGAGCCCAGAGACAGCCGCGAGTCCGAGTCCAGCAGCGCCCGCGGTAACTCCGGCACCAGCAGCACTCAACAATGGTCCAATCGCGACCGGGACTAAGAAGGAGCTGGCCGGTGGCGATCGCGCAATCATCAAGATGAAAGACGGCTCGACAGTCGAAGCCGATGCAGCGTGGGAAGATGCGCAGGGTATCTGGTTCAGACGCAGCGGTCTCGTTTCGTTCGTGGAGAAGAGCAGAGTCGAGGCGATCACAGAGCCGCAGCGCAAGCCCGCGGCAACCGAATCGAAAACTCCTTAAGTTTTTTTGTAGCTGGGAGGCGTTGAAATGAGTCGTAGAACGCTGACCATACTGATCACAGTTCTATTCGTCGTGCTGGCATGGGCTTTCTTCACCTCAGAGCGTGGTGTTGCGGGTGTGTTGGAATCGATCGGCGCCACTATCTCGAAACTATTTGATTAAATTGAACACAACGCTCAAACGGACCTTTGAAGTGTATGTGTTTGTCTTCGTTTTCCTCCTTGCCTCACGTCCCTTGAGCGACGGCGATTTCTGGTGGCACTTAAAAACCGGTGAATACATCGTCAGGAACTTCAGTATTCCGCGCGTTGATTTCTATTCGTTTACAGTTCCGGGCAGACACTGGGTCGCGCACGAGTGGCTGTCGGAGGTCATCTTTTATCTCGTCTACTCACGCGCGGGTTTCAACACGCTGATCTTTATCTTCACGGTGCTGACGGTGCTCGCGTTCTGGGTCGTCTTCAGAAAAACTCACGCGCATCCATTCGTCAAAGGCCTCGCTGTGCTGCTGAGTGTGTGGAGCATCCTGCCGACGACGGGTGTGCGGCCGCGCGTGTTCACGCTCTTGTTCGCGGCGATCTACCTGGCGTTGCTGCACCGGTTTGTTCGAGAACAAGAGACGAAAGCGATCTGGTGGTTAGTGCAGTTGATGGTTGTGTGGGTAAACCTTCATGCAGGTTATTTGATCGGGTTGGTTTTGATTGGTGTTGTAATCGTGGGTGTCGTGTTGGACGCGTGGTTTGCGGGCGAGAAGATCGCGTGGCCGCGGTTGAAGACGCTCGCGTTTGTTTTTATCGCGTGTCTTTTGGCAGTGAACCTGAACCCGCAGGGCCCGCGCATCTTTGTGTTTCCGTTTGAGTTTTTCTTCTCGCCAGTGCAGCAGGACCAGATCACTGACTGGCTGGCGCCCGACTTTCATCAACAAGAGTTCTTCCCGCTATTGCTCTTGATCATGCTGACGATCACGGCCCTCTCACTCTCGCCTAAACGAGTCAGGCCGAGTGAGCTGCTGCTCTTCCTCGGCACGCTTTACATGACGTTGAAGTCGAACCGTCACGTCGCGATCTTCGCGCTTGTTGCGGGACCGCTGCTGGCTGACTACCTGCCGCCCTGGCTCGAGACGACGCGCTTTGCACGGATCTTTAACTCGTCCCCTTCGACAGTGAGTAGTGGCCGTCGACAGCTCATCTTCAACCTCATACTGCTCGTGCCGTTGATTGCGTGTTTGATCAAGTTGAAGTCAGTGATCTATTCACCACCGACGCAGGCGCGCGTAGGCGTGCCACTCAACGCGGTCGCCTATCTCAAACAGAACGGCATCACCGGCAATACCTTCACTGATCCAAACATCTGGGGCGGTTATCTAATCTGGGAAACCCCGTCGAACCCCGTCTACATCGACGGCCGCATCGACATGTACGGCGACGAATTCATGCGCGAGTATCTCGGCATCATCCGCGGCTACACGCGCTGGCAGGACCCCTTTGACAAATACGGCGTCCAAATCGCAATCGTCGAGCCCACCTCGGTCCTGCGCCTGCAACTCGAACAATCCCCCGCGTGGCAGCCACTCTACCGCGACGACATGGCGGTCGTCTTCCGCCGCAAGCAGTGATCAGCCACAAAAGGCACAAAGGCACAGAAACGTTTTGTGCTTTTGGTGCCTCTTTGTGGCAAAATTCGCATGGAAGGTTCTTAATCATGCAAGGCGTCAACAAAGAAGAAAGTTTTGCCGAGCTCGTACGCGAGTATGAGAATTCCTGGGTGGCCATAATTGAAGAAGACGGCAGGGAGTGTGTTGTTGGTCATGGTCCCACCGCTGTTGAAGCCGCCAATGAAGCGACGGCCAGGGGATACCCGCAAGTCCTGCTGTTCAGGGTCCCGTCCTTTCATACCAGATTTGTTTACTAGCGCCTGCCATACCCTCGCCTATTTCGAATCATCGCGTCTGTTCTTGTGTTGATCTCAAATTGCCGCGCCCACCGCTCGAAGATCACTTGATAGTGTTCAAAGAAACCTCGCTGTCCGAGGATTGACATTCCCTCTGATTCGAGAAAAACAGCATCGATTGCCGCCCAATGAGTAAATCCGGCTACCTGCACTTGCACTCGATGTATATAGCCTTGGACCAGAGTAAGGTCGAAACCATGGAAGGTTTGCGGTTGGCCCGAGCGGATATCAATGCGTAATAGTTCGGCAACGGATGCAGGAAAGACACAATCAGCCGATCCCGAATCGACTAATGCAAGCACATACTGCACGTTCACTTGTTGACGAAGAATATTTGAAGAAGGGGATAAAACGTGTAGCCTTCGGGTCTGGTTTTATCCGGCAACCTGCGGTATTTGATATTCATACGTACCCACACGTCTCCCCAGCAAGTTTGGAAATACCCTGGGAACAAACGATAGGTAATTAATGAACAGTGGGTGGGTCAGCGGAGAATAACACAAAGATCGCTTTTTGTGCTTTTTGTGCCTTTTTGTGGCTAGAATGCCTTCGATGAGGATGGGCCAGTCAACAGCATTGCGGGGCAGTGTCTTGCTGTGGGTTGGGCTGCGGGTGGTGTCGGTGATCGTGGCGGTGGTGGCTTTTCATGTTCGACCGAGCGCTCCAGAGATCGTGGCGATCACATCATTAAGGCAGTTCCTGTTGTCGCCGTTCTACGTGTGGGATGTTCAGTACTACGTTGAGATCGTGAGTAAAGGTTATCAGCCCGGCGCGGCGACGACTAACTTCCATCCTCTGTATCCATGGATTGCAACGCTCGTCGCACTGGTGATTAGAGAGCCACTGCTCAGCCTGCTCCTCGTGTCTTCAGTGGCGGGTCTGTTATTGACGATAGCGTTCCATCGTCTCGCAAAGTTCGACCTCGATGATCAGCAAGCGTGGCAGGCGACGGCGCTGCTGCTTGTTTGGCCCGCGAGTATTGCGCTCTTCTTGCCATACACCGAAGCGTTGTTCCTACTACTGTCAGTTTGTTGTTTGTATTCAGCGCGGCAGCAGAAGTTCTGGCTCGCGGGTTTGGCTGCCGCACTCGCGACGCTCACACGACAACAGGGACTCTTCCTCGCATTGCCGCTCGCGTGGGAGATTTGGGAAGCATCAAGTCGCCGCTGGTCCAGCGCGCTCAGCAAGTGCTTGCCTTTGTTACTGGCCCCTGCGGCTTATGTTCTTTGGATCATGTACCGGGCACTCGCCGTCAGCGATGTGCATCCGGACTTTTCCAGCGTTCAGAAGTTCCTTCACACGGTGATGATCTCGCCGTCAAGTTATCAGATTACGGAGCAGCACGCCTTTCTTCCACCATGGTTAACAATCTGGAAAGCATTGAATGTTTTCTGGGGCGGTGGGACCCCAGCCGAGGCTTATATTATTGACACGGCGCTGACCGTCGCCTCCGTTGGTCTGTTGATACTGAGTTGGCGTTGCTTGCGGATGAGTTATCGACTGTATTGTGTCGCGATTTTGTTTATCTCGTTGTCCTTTTACGCGGGCGACATCGATCCATTCCTCGCCTTGCCGCGCCATTTGCTATTAGCTTTCCCAGTCTTCATCGGACTGGCCGCACGCTACCGTCTCCGAGTGTTTCCATTGCTGCTGATCTTGCTGGTCATAGCCCAGCTAGGACTGTTGCGTTATTGCGTGTGGGGTTGGTGGGTACCTTAACCGAGTCATGTGCGGCTGAAGATGATTGCGTCGTCATCTTCGTAGACCACTTTCCAACTCTGATCGTTGCGGAGCAGGCTTGCGAGTGGCGCGTCCGGAGAGATCAAGACGGTCTTAACGCCGTAGCGATCGAGTGAGCCCGCCCAGTCGCCTGCGCCGTCATACGTTCGCATCGCCTCGGCGAAAAAAGCATCACCATAAACATCAGCGCGCCCGTCGATGTACACGCGATATTCCGGATAAAGCTGATAGATCAGGTAACCGCCCCAGCCGTAGCGATTGTAAATCGGTCCGGGCAGCTGTTGTGACTTCAGGAACTCAACCGCAGCGACGGGGTTTCTGAGCGATTCGTAGTTTTGCTGGTGCGACGCGAAGTGCCAGATGCGCGACACGCCGAGAGCCAGCGGCGCAAGTAATAACACCACGTTGATGAGTAGCTTGATAGCGTTCGGGCGTGCTTCGGCGCCGGTCAGTAGTTTGTCCCAACCACGCTCGCGCGCTATGGCCCATAAATGTTTTGCGAGCACGGGTGCAGCGAAGAGGGAAAAGATCGGAATGTGACGGACGGATCGAAGCGCACCGAGCGCCGTGATGAGCACGAGACAGATCTCGCCGAGTCGTGAGCGTGTTGGCGAGAGGGCCATCGCTCCAAAAGTGCTCAGCAGAAGAATCATGAGCGGCAGGTACATGGCCTTATGGAAATCAGGTGAAGCCCATTCCTGTATGAACGCTGCCATCGACGCGGAGGTCAGCGTTTCGTAAGGATAGGAAAACATGCGAAAGCCGTTAGGGTTGAGAGGCACGACTGCGGTGCAAACAACCAGCACGATGATGAGCGGGCGCACGTAGTTCCACTCGCCGTCGAGCACTGCACGCACGATGTAGAGTCCGATGAGCGTGAGTCCCAGGGCCCAACCCGCGTGCAGATTGACCCAGAGGAGCATGAGCGGCACGAGCCACCACAGTCGTCGCGTTTGCTCTTTTGGATCGAAACGTTCAAGCAGAATGATAAATATACTCGCGAGCAGCAGTGTGAGCATCTGCGGTCTGATGCCAAACAACGGTGACGAAGCCGCCGCTGCCAGCAGGATCGCGATGCCCGCAGCGTAGGGTTTGCCATCGCAGCGACGATATGTGAGCCACAATGCGATGACGATGATCAGCGAAAAGATCGTGACAAGTCCGACCAGACCACTCAGACGATAGATGCCGTCCATGATCACTTCGGACAGCCATTCATGGGCCACCCACTCGCAGCCTTGTTTAGTGAACGAATAATCGTCCGTGTGCGGGATGCTGCGCGTGTCGATGATCTGTTGTCCCGCCTTCAGGTGCCACCACAGATCTGGATCGATTGACACGGATTGACGCACCGCGAGGACAAACACCATCGAGAGCAGCACGATGGGAAAGACGCGGCTGAAGGTAAGCAAATCGGCGTTCATCTGCGTAAATCCGCGGCTAATAAAACTCCCAGGAACACGAGCGCGGCAGCCGAGCACCACAACGCCCAGCGATCGTAACGCGTTCGCTGAAAGTTAAGACTCGGACTCTGGTCGAAGAATCCAAACGTAAAAAACGGAGTCGCAGCGTAGAGCGGCTGGTTATCAGCGCGCACCCACTTCGGATGAAATGTTTGTGTGATCAGCACCGGCGCCGGTTGTCCGGACGAAGCAATCTTCTCGCGATCGAGCGCGCTGCGGATTTGTTTCCACGTATTACGAATCGAGCTGCCATCGTAGTGCTCGGAAGGGTCTATTGCTGTAATCCAATCACCAGGATCTTCTCGCGGACGCTCGATCACGACTGCACTCGGAATCTCCGATTTGATTCGATTGAAAAGCGGCGCGTCACTGGAAAGCAGGATCAACGTGTGGTTTTGTGCGAAGTTTTTCAAACGCGCGAGGGCGTTTGCCTCGTCCTGGTAGTCGTACGTGTCGAGTACCAGCGCGCCAAACTGCTCGAGTTCCGGCAGCAAATCAATCTTTTGTTCCGGCGATCGGACCAGCAGCACATCAAACCACGCATCATTAAACTGCTCTTCAGCTAAACGGATAAAGTCGTACTGGTTGCGGCGTCGCATCTTGACGGTGAAGTCGCTGACGACGAGGGCCGGACGGTACTGAAGCGTGCGAACCGGAGGCGCAATCGGTCTGATCTCGAATATCGTCCAGTCGCCGATATCGTGTTGCGCCACGATCTCACTCTCACTACTCAGCTCACGTTTGGTCTCCGGCGTACCGATGATGACGTAGCGCACGCCGATAAACTGTAGCCGCTTGATGTGTTGCGCGAATGGTTGATTGATGAAGTCGAGATCGGCGAGGAGGGCTGAGCTGATACCGAAGTTTTCCCGGTATGCAGAAAACGCATTCAACTCGGCGTTAAAGAAACTCGAGTTTGGCGACGCCTCGCGATAGACAATGCTGATCGTCTGATTGCCTTGCGCACCGAGATAAGCGTTGAGCGCGAGACTGTCGGAACGCACGAGCCCGCCTGGCGCTACAGAGGGCATGACTTCGACGAGATAGAGCCCGTCTTTGCGGTTGCGCGCAAACTCCAGCACGGGGTTGATGCGTGGAATTGTCTCAGCCGTGTAGAACGCAGACGCTTTGGTCAGTTTTTTTGACGACGTCGCCATGGCGAGTGCGCCGATGACGATTACTGCGAAAGCCACCGCGACGATCTGTTTTGTGAGACTCGGCTTTGCTTCTGACTGCGAGGCCCAACTCGCTCGTTTCTGCACATAAAGCTCGGCGAGGTACGCGAGCGAAATCCCGACCGGCACGCACAGCAGAAAATTTATCGTCGAGAAAAACCGGAAGACCTGTAGCGGAAACCAAACCGGGGCAAAGCTGCCTGCGAAGACTGCGCCGATCAGAAGAATCAGACAGGCAAGTAAATAAGGACCGAGCACGCCTTTTCGACGTCGCAACCAGATCAGCGCGCCAGTGGCGGCGAGAAAGTACCAGAGCCATAGTGGCCGCGTGACCAGTTCGCTCAATGGTCTGATCAGCGGCCGTGTCACGAGGTATTCGTATGACGAAAGCATCGGCACCAGCCAAAAGGCTGAGAGTGCGACCGCCAGCCACGGCGATAAGAAGTGCAACAGGAGATTGTTCCGCAGCCCGCGTCGCTCAGACGGATCCGATGAGCGAATCAAAGTGACGATGTCCCACAACAGAACCGAGCCGATAAAAACAATCGCCGTGATCGCGTTGAAAAAGTTCGTGAGCACGGTGAGCGTCAGCAGCACGGCAGAAGCTGCGAAGCGGGCGGTTGTTTGTCGCGGATGCAGGTAAAACAACATCCAGCACAAAAGCAGCACAAACCCGAGAGGCTGTGTGTAGAAGCCGTCGAGGAGTGTGCTCGACATGTCTAATCCGGTGTTCGGCTGAAAGATCTCGCCGACCGAGTAAAGCGTCGCCCCTGCGATCGCTGTAGCGATTGCGATGCCCCGATCTTTGCCCGAGAGTCGATACGCGACACACCAGAAGACGAGTGGCATCAACAGCAATGGCAGGCCAATGAGGAGCTTGAATGCGGTTGCGAACGAAACCAGGTGTGTGTGGTGCAGGAATGAAACGGTCCAGAAGAACAGCGGCGGGTAAAAGTTTGGTAACGGCATGCCCGCGAAGTAGCCGTCGGTCCAACCGAACGTGTCCGGGAAGATCTCGCGATCGTAGATTTGCGCAGCCGCGTAATGGCCCGAGCCGTCGATCGCGCGCGACGCCACGCCACGCACGACCTCGAGCCATATGAAGCTCGTCAGAGCCACGGGAAGTAGAGAAATGACTCCGAGCCAGTAGACAGTGTTCAGACGCGATGGGGTTTGCACAAAAGTCGAAGTCCGAAGCCGCGATAACCGGGCGCCTCCTTGGAGTGCGGCGGCCTGGCGCCGCTTTGTTATCGATGATGCGCGATCGAGGCCAAAGCGGCGCCAGCCGCCGCACTCCAAGGCGGCGCCGGTACGAACCTCGCTAATTTTTCAACAACGCCTCGAGGACGTGCTCGATCTGCTGGTGAGTTAATTCGGGAAACATCGGCAACGAGAGAATCTCGTCAGCCAATTTTTCTGTTACCGGAAAGCTTCCTTTTCCCAGACCAAGATCGCGATACGCTTCCTGCAAATGGATCGGAATCGGATAATGAATCCCGGTCTGAATCCCGTGACTGTTGAGGTGCTTCTGCAACTCGTCGCGGTTGCGTGTGCGTACGACGTACAGATGAAAGATGTGCTCGCTACGTGGATCGAGAGCCGGCACGCCAAACTTGTCCGCAAGACTATCAGAGTACATTGCGGCGTGAGCGCGACGCGCCGCGTTCCAATCGTCGAGATGTCGCAGCTTTACGTTCAGGATTGCTGCCTGGACCGTATCGAGCCGCGAGTTAGTACCTTTCTCGACGTGCACATACTTTTGCTTCTGCCCGTAGTTGCGCAGGCTATTAACTCTCTTCGCAAAATCATCGTCATTAGTCGCGACCGCGCCTCCGTCACCGTAAGCACCAAGGTTCTTCCCCGGATAAAAACTGAAACAACCCGCCAGACCGAATCCTCCACAGCGTTGGCCCAGAAAGCGCGTGCCATGTGCCTGCGCCGCGTCTTCAATTACTTCCAGCTTATGACTGCGCGCGATGTCGATAATCGCCTTGATGTCCGCCGCCTGCCCGTATAAATGAACGGGCATGATCACTTTGGTCTGCGGCGTGATGGCTTGTTCGATCAGCTCGGGATCGATTTGATAAGTGTCTTCACGACAATCGACAAGGACCGGCTTTGCTCCTGTGGCTGAGACAGCGAGCGCCGTGGCGATGAAAGTGTTCGCGGGTATGATGACCTCATCGCCCGCGCCCACACCCGCCGCTTCCAAAGCCAGTCGCAGCGCATCAAGACCACTACCAACTCCGAGCACGTGTTTGACTCCGAGAAACTCGGCGAAGTCGCGTTCAAACCTCTCGACCGCATCACCGAGTATGAACTGCGTGCTCTCGAACACGTTATCAACCTCAGCCCGCACCTCGTCACGAATCGTTTGATACTGGGCTTTGAGGTCAACGAAAGGAACCACCGTTTGTACGTTCATGCAATTAACTTCCCGTTTTATTTTCTTAGACCAAACCCAAGCAGCAGGATGGGACGCAGTATGCTCCACCAACCCGTGATGGGTTTCATTTTTGTATAGCCAAGCTGTTTCAGCGGATAGATCTTCGTCACCGGCACTTCTCTGACGCCGTAGCCGAGGCGGATCAGCGTGTAGAGTAAATAAGGCTCGAGCTCGTATTTATCCAGCCAGTATTGATCGAGATTGATGCGTTTGTCGTTCAGCACTTCAAGTCGCAGAGCGCGATAACCGTTCGTCGTGTCAGTCATATGCCGGCGCGCAAAAGTAGAGAAGAGAACCGGATGAACGAGCTGCGTCGACAGTCTGCGATAGAAAGGCATGTTGCCGTAATTGCCGCCGGGAAGATAACGCGAGCCCTGTACGAGTACGGCTTGTCCTGACTTGATGGGATCTATCAGGCGGAAGATCTCGGCGGGTCGATCCTTGTCGTTGCCGGCCATGATCACGCAGATGTCGTAGCCACGTTCGGCGGCCCAACGATACGCCGTGCGTATGGCAGCGCCTGCGCCGCCGCGCTCAGGATGCTGAATGAGCATCGCGCCTTTTTGCACGATGATCTCGGGCGTGCGATCGGTCGAGCCGTCGTCAAGCACTGCTACATCGACGCCGTCGACTTCAGCGAAGCGATCGAGCACCGAGCCAATCTTGAGTTCTTCATTGAACGCGATTGGGATGGCTACAATTCGTGGGGCCGGCAAGGGAGGGAACTCGAGAGACCGCATCAAGCGACCTCCTGGACGCCGTTGTTTTCAACTTTGTACTTTCGCCCGCAGCGATCACAAGAGCCATCTCGTGTTAATGGTTGCGCGCAGAAACAAACCCAGCCGCCGTGTCGCGCGGGGTTTCCGTAAACCAGTTCCTGCGGACGAACGTCGTGTGTGACGACCGCACCGGCACCGATGAGGCAACGTGCACCCAGTCTGACGCCGCAAACGATCGTTGCGTTCGCGCCGACAGTTACTCCTTCTTCGATCCATGTTTCCACAGGGATCCAGTTTGCGTCGCGGCTGCGTGGTGTCAGATCGTTTGTGAGAACGGCGTTTGGGCCAAGAAAGACGTTGTCGGCAACGTGCACGTGTTGCCAGAGGCAGACGCCGTTTTTGATGGTGACGTTGTTGCCGATCGTGACGCCGCTTTCGATGAACGCGTGATCACCGATGTTGCAGTCGGTGCCGATCTTGACGTTCTTCAACACATGCGCAAAGGCCCAAATGCGCGTGCCTTCGCCGATCGCATCTGTTTCGACTAACGCGTTTTCGTGGATGAATGATTTCATAGACAGTCGGTTAACCAAGATTTACAAGATTTTTTTCAGGATGAACATGTAAATCCTGCAGAATCTTGTAAATCCTGTCTAACGTGACATTCGATCGATTGCAACCGGAGCGCCGCCTTTATGGATCGATTCATTGATCGCTTCGAGCGTTCGCACAACGTCCCAGCCGCGCTCGCCCGAACATACACTTGCACTCTTCTTCGCGATCGCATCAATGAAGAAACGTGCCTGCCGCTTCAGCGGCTCTTCGAGCTGAAGCTTCGGGATCGTCACGTCACCTTCGCGCGCGAGCAGATGAAACTCGCCGTAGCTGTCGTAATACGGCTCGCGAATCACGCCTTTGTCATAGATCGTGATCGCGCCTGAAGACGAAAGGTCATCCCACGTCACCATTTTCTTATCCCCAACGAGCGTGATGCGTCGCACTTTTTGCGGGTTCAGCCAGCTAACCTCAATACCGGCGATCATCTCGTTTGGATACGTGAGGGTAATAAACACGACGTCTTCCAAACCCTGCTTGAGGTACGAGTGACCACACGCGGAAGCGGAAATCGGTGCCGAGCCGAACAGGAAGTTGAAGATCGAGATGTCGTGCGAAGCGAGATCGACCGAGGCGTTGACGTCGTCGCGAATTGGACCAAGGTTTGTGCGTACGGCTGAAGCGTAGTAAAGCCGGCCGAGGTCGTTGAATGACGTCAGCTCTTTCAGCTTCAGGATGCCGCCGTTGAATAGAAAGACGTGACCGACCATCAGCACCACGCCGCGTTCCCCAGCCGCGCTGATCAACTTCTCACACTCGAGTGACGTAGTGGCCAACGGCTTTTCGCAAAGGACGTGCTTGCCGGCTTCGATTGCCTTCATGCAGATCTCGTAATGCGTTCCGGTCGGCGTGGCGACGACGACGGCTGTGACAGACTTGTCGGCCAGCATCTCGTCGATGTTGTCAGTCGTCGTAAGGTGATCGTAGAGAGACGCGACGTGCGCGCGTCGCTGTGGATCGCGATCGACGGCGCACGGAACACTAACGCCACTGAGCGCGCGGAAATTGCGGATGTGATTAGGACCCCAGTGGCCGCAACCAACCACCGCCAGCTTCAAGCTTGCATCTTTCTTCATGACTTCACTCGATAAATTCGATAGCCATTCTCGTCACTATAAACTTGTTCGAGATACTTCTCGCGGTATTGTGCAAACGTGGCCCAATTTCGCAAGAGTAGAAAGTTGGGACCGAGCCTGCGTGCTTCGTCGAAGCTCAGCTTAAGTTCGTTGTATGATTCAGATCCAGTTCCGAGTGCTCTGGCAGCGAGCGGACGCGGCACGGGCGGAACTACCTGCCCTTGTTCGAGACCCATTCCGGCGGCGAACAGAAACAGACCTTCGTCAAACAGAATGTAATTAACTCCCTGCCTTTTAAGATCCTGATGCACGTCAGCTAGTGAATCATTGTGCACCAGCAAGCGTCGCCACTTGGTTGTGTACCACGTTTCGTCTGACAAATAAGGACGCTGGATGCCATATGTCATCTGTGCTCCGAGCGTCATGACGCGCGCGTCTGCCGGTAATTCAGCGTTGATGAATTCGATCGGCCGGTACCACGTGAATCCATGCATGAAGTCCTGGCGCGAAGCTGTGCCGGCCAGGAACGCGAAAGAATTATTACTCATCAGCGACTTGAGACTCGTCGCTACGACGACAGTCAGCGCTAATAAAATCAAATACATTGGCAGCCTCGCTAATGCAGGGCTTCTTCGCCTTAGCCAATCGGTCGCAGTCAGTAGCGTGAATGCCGTGATTATCGACAGCGCCGGGTACAGCGGCAGTAAGTATCGCGCGATCCAGGTGGTCCAGGTTGCCATCACGAAGTAGCAGGCACTCAACGCAAGCAACCACACCAGCCATCTGTTTCTGATGATGAAGAATGAGAGTGGCAGTATGAGGAACAAGTAGTTCGGGTAATGACGCGCCTCCGCCATCAGGTAAGTATTGGGTTTTAAGTAGATTTCCCACGGCAACATGGGATGTCTTTCGCGTTGCGTACCGGCATTCCCGGCGATCGCGCCTGCTGCGTCTTTGACGATCTCCGAGTTCTCCTTGCGCACGTTGTCAAAATGAGCATCGAGCTTTCGTTCGTCTTCGCTGTTGAAGTAGCGAAGATCGTCTGGTCCATACGAGGCGACTTCGCCGGTGAAGAACGGATAAAACGGATTGCCAAACCACGCATAATTCTTCGCGTACCACGGAGAAGCGACGGCGAATGCGATCAGGGCGTATCCAACACCGTATTTCAAAGTGTTAATGAAACTTGTGGGTCGCAAGCTCTCGATCAGGTACATCGCGCCGATTAGTAACAACCAAAGCGCGGCTGAGTGCTTTACGCCTAAGCTGAACCCGGCCAGCAGCGCTGAAGTCCATAACCAGCCACGCTCGGCGGTTTGGAGGTAGTTGATCATCGCGTAGGTGGTTACGAAGAGCATGCCGGCGACTGCTACGTCGACTCGAGTTGTAACCGAGACTTCGACGACCATACCTGCTGCGAAGAAAACAAAGACTGCGATCGCTGCTACGCGTCGTGTTACGTATCGTTCGCAGAAACCGAAGAGCGCGAGAGCTGTGGCAATCGAGAGTGCGAGGCTGAAGAACTTTGCGGCGATGTCTGAACCAGCCAACAGGCACAATGCGTAGATCATGTGAATCAGGAACGGCTGGTTACCCATTGAGTTGTTGAAGTTTGGGAAGATGCGGCCTTGGGCTACGAAGTCGCGTGTGGCGGGGATGTGGTAGATGGCTTCGTCGAAGACGTGGGGCGGTGTGGCTGTGCGAAGCAGCAGGAGCGCCATCAGGCAGAGGAAGACGAGAGTTGTTAGTTTGTCTTCGGGTGCTGAGAATTTGGTGCGTCGAATTAAATCAAACAACCTTCGAATCTCGGCGCGCGAGACGATGATCGATACCCCGCAGAGGATCAAAACGGGGATGGGTTTAAGCAGTCCAGCCAAGCCCAAACCGAGCACTGCAAGTCCGAAGACTCCTGTGCCGAGGAAGAGTGAGATCGAAAGTGCCTCGGCAGTGTTGGCCCACGAAAGATTTAACAATCGTGATACCGCAAGACCCAGCGCCGCCAGCATGACGCTGATTGCGATAGCCAGAACGAAATCAAAGACACGATCGAGAGGAGCCAGAAGCCCTACGTAAGTCTCAGAGCCCACCAAATGAAGGTGAGCATAGACCACCGCCAGCAAGCCAGCACCGAACAGAGCAGTAACCGCCGGTCTCACCCAAGTGATCCGCCGCTCCTCAGCTCTATAATTGTTATTGACTCGAATCATTTAGACCTTCACGAAACAACTGTAGGGGTGGCCCTCCGTGGCCACCCGATCGGAGGGACAACGCGGTTGAGTCCGATCGGGCGGCCACGGAGGGCCGCCCCTACAGTTGCCTCAATCCGTGCCCGATGCAAGCGAGATTACTTCAAGCGGTAGACTTCATAGCCGTTCACGTCCTTATATAAAAGCTCTAAATAATTCCGCCGGTACTGGTCGAACGTCGCCCAATTCCTAAGAGACGTGTAATCGGGCCCAAATTCGACAATTCGGGCCGGATCTGTGTATCTCGTGGTCCCCAAAAACCTTGATCCGCCGGGTTTCGGCCAACCGGTCTTCGCCATCAGCTCAAAATAAAAATTCGCGAACAGCACATGCGAAACCCCCTGACGCTTCAGATCCCTGTGCACGTCCGCGAGCGTAGCATTGCGCACGAGCAGCCGCCGCCATTCCGTTCCGTCCCAACTGCCATCGGAAATGTATCGCCTCTGCATGTGGTAACACATCTCACCACCAAGCGAGAAAACAGCCGCGCTGGGAGGCGTGTTGCGGTTGATGAAATCTATCGGCGGGTAATAAAAGATCGACGACAAGAACTGCGAGCGCGAAGTTTTTCCGGTGAGAAACCCGAGATGGTCAAGCTGTGCGATGAATTTTCCAGTCACGAACAACTGAAACACGAGACATGCCGCGACGACGAAACAAGTCACTACTTCCGCACGGCGCCCAGCAAATCTCCTGCTGAACTCAACAAGCGTGTAAGCCGAAACGATCGTCAGCGGCGGATAGATCGTGAGCAGGAAGCGAGCGATCCACGACGTCGACGAGAGGACCACAAAGAATGCCAGGCTCGATAACAACAACCACGTCACCCAACGTGTGCGCGGTACGAGCACAAACAACGGCAACAACAGAAATAAGTAACTCGGATAGTGATGGTAATCGCCCATGAAGTACTTGTGCGGGTTGGTGTAGTACTCCCAAAACCGCATCGGATGTCGCTTCGCTTCGCGTTTACCAGTCTCAACTGCCTCATCGAATTTTATTTTCAGCTTTTGAAACTCTTCAGGACTAGCCTGGCGAGCAGCATCGAAGTGAGCGTCGAGCTTGCGTTCGTCATCCTGATTGAAGTAACGCGGCTGCCAATCGCTAAACTCGGCGAGTTCGCCCGTGAGGAATGGATATACAGGATTGTGAAACCAGATCGCGTTCTTGATCAGCCACGGCGAGCTCACCGCGAGTGTGATGAACGCATAGAGAAGTCCCGTCTTCAGGAGACGAGGTAAGCCCACTCGCAGTCGCATCGATTCAAATAGAAACATCGCGCCGAGACAACCAAGCCATAGCAGCGCGTTCAACTTTATTCCCAGACTGAAGCCGCTCAGTATCGCTGACGCGAACAGCCATCTCATGTCTCGCCTTTCGAGATAGACCATCATCGCGTAAGTGGCGAGGAAGAGCATGCCTGCGAGCGACACGTCAATGCGCGTCGAGACGCCGACTTCAACCACCATGCAGGCGCTGAGAAAGCCGAACATCGCCACAGTTCCGATTTGACGAGTCAGAAACCTGACACCGAAGCCGTAAAGCGCGATCGACGTAATGATCGTAAGTAACAGGCTGAAAAGCTTTGCCGCGATGTCGCTGTGTGCGAGCAGGCACAGGGCGTAGATCATGTGGACCAGGAACGGCATGTTGCCGAGCGGCTGGTGAATGAGCGCGTAGACTCGTCTTTGTTCGACAAACAATTTCGTAGCAGGTAAATGGTAGATGACTTCATCGACGGCCCACGGCGGGCTACTCGCTCGCAGGATGAGTACGAGGACGATGAGTAAGTAGAGTCCTGACAAAATCGCGCGTTCACGTGTACCGGTGGCTGCGGCGAGAGCTTTCCTGATTACTTCGACAAACCTCACGAAGTCTGATCTGAGTGAGATGAGAAGCAGAAGAATGAACAGTCCGACTGGTAGAGGGCTGAGGAGTCCGAGTAGGCCGAATGCTAACACTGACAGTCCCAGCGCGCCGGTTCCCATCATGATCGAGAACGACAGCTCCTCGGCGAGGCTGACAAAGTTCAATTGCAGAACTCGACTCAAGCGGCCGCCGATGCAAAACGTCAAAGCAGCCAAACCGCCGGCTAAGGCGAAATCGAAGGTGCGGTCGAGGATTGCCAATGGCCCGGTGAAGTCAGGGTTCCCATTGATTGTGATATGAGCGTAGACCGCCGCCAGGAGGACAAGGCAAGTAAGACCATTGATTGCTAAGCGGTTTCTCACGCAAAGACGCAAAGGCGCAAAGACATCCTCGGAAACGCGGCAGCGCTTTGCGCCTTTGCGCCTTTGCGTGAAAAGACTCGTGAAATATTGTTGCTGGCTGGTGCGCTAAGCCCTACTGCGGCGCTTCATTATCAGATAGCCAATAGCGACAACAACGACAAGAGCGGCTACGATGGTCATCCAGTCGAATCGCATTGATCGGGGTACTCCTCTGACAGAATTAATCGGGCTAATGCCTAACACTCAAACGCGGAAACGTGGTCGGAGTCGAACTGCTCGCCTCCTTCGCTTTTAATGATTCCGCGTAGTGATAGATTACACGATCTTTGTCGGGCACGAGACCCGCGACCTCAATATCGCTCTTGATCACTGCCGCAAACTGCTTGTTACCGCGCACCACCGCGTCGTCGCCCTTCTTGAAGCCCCACACAAGCGCCGCGGGAGCAGTGTAGGGAAATATCAGCGCCGTCGTAGCCGCCGCGCCCGCCGCAAGCACGCCTGTGCGATTACCACCCTCAGCCGCGGCACTCAGTATCACGGGAATCTTCGACCCGTCCATCGCGACGATGTGTTCCATCTCAAAAGTCAGCGCGCCGCCGCGTGTGCGCCGAGACTCAACTGCTCGCCAGCGAGCACTGGGAGGTTTGTTGAAGATTAGCTAGAACAAGTCAGGAAGAGGGGCTTGCCTCCCGCTGTTGCTTGGATTCGACGAGCGGGGGCAAGCCCCTCTTCCCGACTTGTTCATTGCTACCGCGTCAAAGAAACCGTGGCGGTTTCGAGTTGGGTTAGCACACCTTTCTCGAGGTGCATCTGCTCGGAGGCGAAGCTGGCGGCGTGTGGGTCGTGTGTGACGAGCATGATTGTCTTCTTCAACTCGTGATTCAGCGTGGAGAGGATTTGCATGACCTCTTCGCCGGAGCGTGCGTCGAGGTTGCCGGTCGGCTCGTCCGCGAGAATGAGATCGGGATCGGTGACGATTGCGCGTGCGATCGCGACGCGCTGCTCCTGACCACCCGAAAGCTGCTTTGGTTGATGATGCATGCGATCGCTCAAGCCCACGAGATCGAGCGCGGTCTCGACGTTCTTTCTTCGCTCTGACTTCGAAAGGTTCGTCAACAACAACGGCAGCTCAACGTTCTCGAATGCAGTCAATACGGGAACGAGATTGAACGTCTGAAAGATGTAGCCGATGTGCGCGTTGCGCCAGACCGCGAGCTGACTCTCACTCATCCGCGTCAGTTGCGTGCCCATGACTTCCACCTCGCCTTCACTCGCGCGATCGATCCCTGCAAGCAGATTCAAGAGCGTCGACTTGCCCGAGCCGCTCGGCCCCATCAACGCCAGAAAGTCTCCTTCATGCAACTCGAGATCGACGTTGTCCAAAGCGACGACTTCGAAGCCGTCACGATTGAAACGCTTACTCACATTGCGCACTCGCACTATCGCATCAGACATGTTTTCATCCTCAAGCTATTGAACTTTGACTCGATCTCCATCGCGCAGCTTCTCAACGCCGGCGACAGCGACCGACTCGTTGCCACTCAATCCATCAAGAACTACATAAGCATCACCGGATTCCTCCCCAGTGCGGATAGTTCGTTGCTCAACCTTGTTGCCCTTCACAACGAACACAAACGAGCTGTTGTCTTGTTTGACGATCGCCGTCTTCGGAACGAGCACGCGCGCGATCGTTTGATTGTCCGTTGCGGGCGCTTTGTCAGAGAGGAAGTTGACGCGGGCATTCATCTCGGGGCGCAGTTGTTCGTTCGGGTTCTCAACCTTGACCTTCACCTGGACTGTGGACTTCGCGCGGTTTGCCTCGGGCGCGATCTCTTCAATGAAGCCGGTGAAGCGCAGGTTCGGATACGCTTCCGGAACGATCTCGGCCCTTTGCTGCGGCTTCAATCGAGCGAAGTCAGTCTGGCTGATATCGAGCTCGACTTGCAGATCAGTCAGATCGGCGAGATCGACAACGGATGTGCGTGCGCCCGAGCCGCCGAAAGCCGACGGGCTAACCATCTCACCACGTTCCACGATTCGCTGAAGCACTGTTCCGGTCACGGGTGCTTTGATCTCGGTAGCGGCGAGTTGCGTGTTTGCGTAGTCGCGCGCCGCGCGCATCTGCTGCACCTCCGCTTCAGCGGCGCGAATCTCTTCCTTGCGTGGGCCGATGTCAGTCATGGCACTCGATTGCCGTGCGGCCTGAAGCATTGCCGCGGCGCTGTCGCGGTTCGCGAGTGCGCGATCGTATTCCGCTTTCGAAGAAACTCCGGAGCGGTAGAGCGACTCGGTGCGCTGGTATTCCGCCTCGGCGTTTTTCAAATTTGCTTCGGCTTGCAGGACAGCGGCTTTGTCTTTCAACTTTTCTTCGGGGCGTGAGCCAGTACGCAGACGATCGAGTCGTGCCTGGGCGGCGGCGAGATTCGCCTCTGCCTGATTGACTTGCGCGCGAAACTCGCTGTCTTCGAGACGGACGAGGACTTGTCCTTCCTGAACTCGATCGCCCTTCTCGACACCGATCCATGCGACGCGTCCCATCACTTTCGCCCCAACGGCGATCTTGTGATGGGCCACCACATAACCCGATGCCGACAAAACACTCTCGCCCGCTGATGCGCCGCCACTCTCGACACGAACCGCAGCCACCGAGATCGTCTTCGTGCCCGAGAAGAGAAACACGTAACCGAGTGCGACGAGCGCCAGCAACACCGCAATGCCGAGCAGGAGAAGCTTCGGCGAACGATTTCCGGCGGCAGGCGACGGCGCCGGCCCACGATCAATCTTCAAGCTCCGCAGCCGCTTGTTGAGATCGTCGTTTGATTTCGTATTCGTTACCATAAACTTTTTATCCACAGATTACGCAGATTGTTTGGGTCATCTGTGTAATCTGTGGATGAACTATGCCCTCAGTGCATCGACGATCTTGAACCGTGAGGCGCGAATCGACGGCAACAACGATCCTATCAACCCAATCACGCCACCAAAGATCAACGCAAAGATCATCAAGTCAAACGTCACGCGGAAGTTGAATGCGATCTCACTGAACGTCACCCAGTTTGACGTACCCGTAGAAACAAGATTCAACGGCAGTGCCAGCAGTATCCCGATCGCCGCACCAATCAACGCAATCGCCACCGACTCGAGCAGGAACGCAACCAAGATGCTGAACCGGCTAAACCCAAGCACGCGCAGCGTCCCAATCTCCTTCGTGCGCCGCGCCACCGCCGCGTACATCGTGTTCATGCCCGCAAAGCCCGCGCCGACGGCCATGATGAACGAGATGAAGACCGCCAGGCCTTTGAGCGCGCCCGAGGCAACACCCTGCTGGTCTTCGTAGAAAGTGCGCTCGGACACAGCTTTCAAATGCAGCTTCGGATCGTCAGTGATGCGCTTGCTGAGCGCAGACAAAGCATTCTGGTCCTTCACACGCATCAACACAGACGAGTAACCATCGCGCTTCGTCGTGCTCGCGAGCGAGTTGATATCAACCCAGATCTCCGATTCAAACGCCTTGCCCGCCGAGTCAAACAAACCGACAACCGTGTAATCCGTCGTTTGAATGCGAAAACGATCACCGACGTCGAGCCCCTGGAAGCGTTCAGCAATGCGCTTCGACACGACAGCTTCCGTCAGTCCTGGCTGGAAGAGCCTCCCCGCAACCGTCTGAAACCCCGAGCGCAACTTGAACGAATTTGGACCAACACCACGCACGGTCACATTCGAGCCCTGGCTCATTCCTTTGCGAGCTTTGTAGATCAACGTGACGAGCTCGCCCGCAGCGAGTGGCTTATCAGCCTCGCGCTCGACCCCATCGAGATACATCAGATCGTTGAAGTTCTCGCGCGTGAGCGAGCTGTTTAGCTCGGCAGTGCTGCCTTCGCGCAGCACGATCATGTTCAGCGGCTCACCACTGCTCGACAAAGTCAGATCGATACCACGCGCGAGCGCCATGACCATCAGGAAGACGGCAACCGTCAAACCGATCGTGAACGCAGTCGCGAGCGTGCTGCCTTTTCTGACGACGATGTTTCGGATGTTGTACTTGATCGGTAGTGCCATCTTATTCAGTGCTCCGCAATGCTTCAGCGATCGTCAGTCCTGAGACTCGAAAAGCCGAGTAGCTCACGCTGATCAATCCGACGATGATCGAGAGGACAAACGCAGCGATCAGCGTTTCCTTCGTTGGAACAAACGAGATGAAATTCGGAATGTAGAGACTCAGATCGATCGACCGGAAGATCAACGCGGCGGCGGCGATGCCGATTACAGCGCCGATGCACGCGACCGTCAGCGCCTCACCGAGAAAGAGCGCCGTGATCGTGCCGCGCTGAAAACCGATCGCTTTCAACGTACCGACTTCCTTCGTCCGTTCGCGCACGGTCATCGCCATCGTGTTGCCCATCACGAGCAACAGCGAAAACGTGATCGCGGCCATGATGCCGTAAAGAAACTGTTTCACTCCGCCCATCATCGTCTGGAAGCTCAAGGCAAACTCGCGCTCGCTCTCGGTCTTCGTCGGCGCGTCAGTGTTGGCGAAGATCGAGTCGATCGCCTGGCTCACGCGCGGCACGTCTTCAGGCGTGTTGGCCAGAATGCTGAACGTGCTGACCTGATCTTTGGCCCACTCGGGCAATAGCTCGTTCACATAGTCGTAATGAAAGTAGAGCGTCTTTTCGTCGCTGCCCGTGTACACGCCGCGAATGATGAACTCGACACTCTGGTTGTAGATCGGACTCTTCAACGTGACGCGCTGTCCGGGCGTGAAGCCATGCAGCATGACGAGCTTCCTTCCGACGATCGCACCCTGCCGGTCGTTGATGAATGCTTGCCAGTCAGCGTCTGACATCTTCACTTCGGGAACCACGTCGCGCAGCTTGCGCGCATCCACCGCGAAGTTTGCGAAAAAGTTTTTCTCGTCTTTATAAATGCCGCCGAACCAACTGAACGGCATCACTTCCTTCACGCCCGGAACCGTCTTCATCTTCTGAAGATGCGCCATCGGAATGACGAAGCCGAGCGAGACCGCATGTCGCGAGACGAGTCTGAGCGGGCTTGCTTCCTCGGTGCCGCGATCAAACTCCGTCAGGATCGTCGCCAGGCTGATGATCAGGAAGAGCGACACCACGAGGCTCGAGATCGTGAGCAGGGTGCGGCGCTTATTGCGCAGGATGTTCTTAAAGATCAGCTTCGCATACTTCATAGGTAGTTCACCTTGTATTGTTTATGAGCGATACGCACGAGCCGCCGAAAGGTTCTGCATTGTAAGCCACAAAAGGCACAAAAAGCACAAAGGATTCGATAAATCGCTTTTGTGCTTTTTGTGCCTTTTGCGGCTGAACAAATCAATTTTAGACCATCTCGCCCCTTGATCCGTCTAAAAGACTGGTCGCGGCGAGAGTCAAAGGTGGTATATTGGCTCAACCTGGTTACTGACCACGGTGGCCCCTCATCCGAGTGCGTTACCTCACCCGAAGATCGAGTATTCCGAAATCGTAACGGAGCCCTCTTTATGCGAACCGCGTTCTGCGCTGCCAATTATAAATTCTTTTTTAGTTTGCTGATCGTCGTATTTATCAGCGGCTCGGTCGCAGCGGCTACAAACAAAAAGCCGGTCCTGCTCAGCCAGGCTGCGAGCACGCGCGCCATCGCCCTCGAATCAGTGACGTTCCGGTCCGAACCCTTTTCGCCTACGACAAGTCCTGCTTTCAGTCCGGATAACCGCACCCGAATCTGCATTTTCGCCACCGATCTCGAGCTGCTGTCCGGCGAAGGCGCGAACGCCTTTACCTCCGATGTCCAGGACGCGAGCGGGAAAATCTATCCATTGCGCGTCGAATTCGTCGGCCAGGTCCCAAATTTCCCCGGTATCACGATGATCGTCGTCAGGCTCGCTGATGATCTCGGCGACGTCGGCGATGTTTTACTACGCCTGAACCTGCACGGCATGTCGAGCAATCGCGTACGCGTTGCGATTGGACATACAGGTGGCGGACCAGTCGACGATGTAGGGGCGGTAGCAACACCTGCCCCAGCCACGCCGCCGCCTGCCGATCCGCCGCTCGTTCCGGATTCGTATACCGGCCCGGCCTCAAACGCTGACACGGTGCGGTTTCTCGAACAAGCGAGCTGGGGCCCGACACCTGCCGAGATCGCGCGCGTGAAAGCGATGGGCTTCAAGGCTTATCTCGACGAACAGTTCAACCTCGCGCCTACGAACGTCGCGAAGGGTTCGAACTATCCTGATCTGACGTTCCCGCTTGACGATCCGGCTCAGCAGTGCCCGACCACGAATCCTGCCGATCCAAACTACAACCAGTCAGTTTGCCTCCGTGATTTCTTCACGATGTATGCGGTGCAGCGAAACTTCTTCAGCCTGGCGCTTTACGGAAACGATCAATTGCGGCAGCGCGTGGCCTTTGCCCTGCACCAGATCCTGGTGGTGTCAGCAAACAGCGAAGTCAACCGTCCGAGCTGGATGACTCCGTATCTCCAAGCCCTCGATCGAAACGCATTCGGCAACTACAGAACCCTGCTGAACGAGATCACACTCACTCCGGCGATGGGTGAGTTTCTCGACATGCGTCTCAGCACGCGCACCAGCCCGAACGAGAACTTTGCGCGCGAAGTATTGCAGCTCTTCTCGATCGGTACTGATCTGCTCAACCCCGACGGCACGCCACAGCGCGACGCGCAAGGCAACCCGATCCCGAGTTACACGCAGGCCGACGTGAATGAATTTACGCGTGTGTTTACCGGCTGGAACTTCAACACCGCTATCGCGGCAGGCATCACAAACTACCGCGATCCGATGGTTCCTCGTGGTGGTACGCAGCATGATGTCGGCGCGAAGACGCTTTTGAATGGATTCACCATAGCTGCCTGCGCAAGTTCAAACACCGCTTGCGCGCAGTCAGACATGAGTGCAGTCATGACGCACCTGGCCAATCATCCGAACGTTGGTCCATTCCTCGGCAAACAGCTCATTCAACATCTCGTGACCAGCAATCCGAGTCCTGCGTACGTTCAGCGCGTGGCGCGTGTCTTCAATAACGATTGCGACGGGCTCTATCCGCAGGGTTGTACGAACACGCGCGGCAACCTGAAGTTTGTGGTGCAGGCAATCCTGCTCGACCCGGAAGCGCGCGGTGACGTGAAGACCGATCCAAACTACGGCAAGCTGCGCGAGCCGGCGCAGTACGTCAACGGCTTCCTGCGTGCTATGAACGTGAAGTCGTTTGACAAGACCACGACGAGCGACGGCGTTCTCGGTCAAAGAAGTGGCACCGATTTCACGGGCACGCTCGACCAGGCGATCTTCCTGCCGCCGACCGTGTTTAGTTATTACCAGCCCGGTTACGAAGTTCCCGGCATGAAGATACTCGGCCCGGCGTTCGGAATTCTCTCAACGACGACCACACTGCGTCGCGCCAACGATATCAATACGCTCGTTTATAACGGCGTCAGTCCGAACTCGACGCCCACGGCGGGAAGCCCCGATCGACCACGCGGTACGTCGATCGACATCGCTAATCTCGAAGCGCTCGCGGGCAATCCGGTCGATGTAGTCAACGCGCTCGACGCGTTGCTGTTACACGGAACGATGCACCCGCAGATGCGCGCGTCGATCATCACGGCGATGAACGACATCAATGACGCAACCGTTGCCACACGCAACCAGAAACGGGCGCGCACGGCAGTCTATCTCGTAGCAACTTCTTCGCAGTACGACATTCAGAGATAACGATCATGGCAATCACACGCAGAGACTTCTTACGCAACGGCGCCTGTGCCATCGGCGGCGCGGCGCTGGCTTCCAGTATCGACACGTTCAGCGTCGTTCACGCGCTCACACCGCAGGCGGCGACTGATTACCGCGCGCTCGTGTGCGTGTTTCTGAATGGCGGGAACGACGGCAACAACATGCTCGTCTCGTTGGACCAGTACGATGGGCCGGCCGGCAGTCTCGTCGAGGGTTACTCGAACGTGCGCAATGCCGCGGGTCTCGCGATCGCGAAGGCGAGTCTGCTTCCGATATCACCGGCGAGCGGCGGCTCTTACGGTTTCCATCCAAACATGCCGGAGATGCAGACGCTCTTCAATCAGGGAAAACTCGCAGTGCTCTGCAACAATGGGCCGTTAGTTGAACCGCTTACACGCACCACGTATCAGAACGGCACCGGCAAGAAGCCGCTCCAGCTTTTCTCACATTCCGATCAAGTGGGACTGTTTCAAACTGCGATCGCCAACGCGGTGAGCCAGACAGGCTGGGGAGGCCGGCTTGCGGACAAGGTCCAGGGACTAAACGGCTCGGCGACGTTCCCGAGCAACATCTCGATCGCGGGAATCAATCTGTTGTTGAGCGGTATCGATACCAGGCAACTCGCGGTTGCTGATTCGAATACATCGCTGGCGAATGTGCTGCAACTGAATATGTCAGGCACGACGAGCGAAATCTCATCGCGAACTACTTCCTTCAACGAGCTGCGAACGCTCGACAACAACTTCAAGCTCGTGAAGGCGGCAAGCGATACACGCTCGAGTGCGATCGCAACCGATAACGCGCTGAGCAGTGTGAATCCGACCCTCTTGACTGTTTTTCCGAATACGTCGATTGGCCGGCAGCTAAAGCAGGTCGCGTTATTGATCAAAGCCTGCACCGATCCACTCGCTGGAATAAATATGAAGCGCCAGATCTTCTTCACACAAATCGGCGGCTTCGACACTCACTCGGCGGAGATCGGCGGACAGGGAAGCTTGCTGACGCAGGTGAGTCAGGCGATCAATGCTTTCTTTGCAGCGACTGTCGAGCTCGGCGTGCAGAACAAAGTGACGACGTTTACGATGTCTGACTTCGGGCGCACGTTCCAGCCCGCGGGCACGGGTGTTAATGCAGTCGGTACGGATCACGCCTGGGGCAATCATCAGATGATCGTCGGCGGATCGGTGCTCGGTGGTACATTCTACGGAACGTACCCGACCTTGCGACTCGGTGGACCCGATGATACTGACGGCGGAACGGGTCCGCGTGGTCGTTGGATACCGACGACTTCGGTCGAACAATATGCTGCCACACTTGCGAACTGGTATGGCTTGTCGAGCGCAGATTTGACAGCAGTGTTTCCCCTGATCGGTCGCTTTGCAACTCCGAACCTCGGATTCCTGGCCTAAACCGAAATGGCCACAAAAAGGCACAAAAGGCACAAACGATCTGAATCAAAATTTTGTGCTCTATGTGCCTCTTTGTGGCTAATACGGCTGATCGTCCTGTCCGCTGTGCTCACCGGATTGGGCGGCTTCCTTCTCACGCACAACGCGGGCACGCGTCCGGTCCACGCGTTCTCTGCTGGTCCACCTGCGGGTTACACGGGCGCGCCGCAGGAAGAGCCTGAGGCTTGCGCCGAGTGTCACGTGCCGCCTGATGCGGGCACGGGCAAGATTTCGATCACCGCACCGCAAACTTACGTTCCCGGTCAAACTTATCCGATCACGGTCACTCATACGAATACCGATCAAACTCGACTTCGCTGGGGCTTCGAGCTCACTGTCCTCGACACTGCCTCGGACGAGAAAGCCGGTGAGCTTCACAGTCTCGACGGTTTGACGCAGGTCTTGAACGATGCTGGCCCGGGTTCGGCGCGCCAGTACATCGAGCACACAGCGACGGGAACATTCATCGGCCAGCACAACGGCGCGAGTTGGACCTTCAATTGGACTGCACCGCCGGTAGATGCCGGTCCGGTGGTTTTCTACGCTGCCGGTAATCAGGCAAACAACGATGGCAACACGTCGGGCGATTACATTTACAAGACCTTTGTGGTCTCGGCGCCTGCTTCGACCACGCCCGACTTTGCAGTTAGCGTTAATCCGAGCTCGCGAAGTGTCGTGCCCACCGGCAGCGCCGTTTACACGGTGACAGTAACACCGCTGGCAGGCTTCACCGGAAACGTAAACCTCAGTGCCGCCAATCTTCCCACCGGCGCTACGGGAGTCTTTAGTCCGACGCCAGTCAATATCACTGACGCCAATTCAAAAACGTCGACTGTTACCGTAACGACGAGTGCAAACACTCCGGTAGGCAATCATTTGTTCGACATCAACGCGCAGTCAGGCTCAACCGCACATTCGACACAAGCGACATTGAGTGTTGTTAATCCAGCAAGTGCGGACTTATCTGTGACGAAGACCGCATCGCCGAATCCGGGACAGGTTGGTGTGCCGCTTTCGTATCGCATCACCGCAACCAACAACGGGCCTGCGGTTGCGACGAATGTGAGCGTCGTCGATACATTGCCGTCCGGTGTGACATTTGTTTCAGCCACAACCACTCACGGTAATTGCAACGGTACGTCGACAGTGAATTGCAGTCTCGGCAGTCTGACTTTTGGCGGTAGCGCGATCGTTACGATCGTCGTCACGCCCACTTCTGCCGGACAGATAACCAACACCGCTGCCATTGCTGGCGCCGAGAACGATTCTGATACCACTAACAACACCGCCATGGCTACGACGCTGATTCAACCTGCGGCGCCGTCGCCCACGATGCTCGACGACAATCTCACCGTTAGCACGGTGATCACCGGACTCGATCAGCCGACCAGCATGACGTTCATTGGTCCAAACGACTTCCTTGTCTTGGAGAAGGCGACTGGGAAAGTGAAGCGAATCGTCAACGGCGCGTTGCACAGCACGCCGCTCGATCTCGCGGTCAACAACGCTTCGGAGCGCGGCCTGCTCGGCATCGCACTGCATCCGGCGTTTTCGCAGAACGGGTTTGTGTATCTCTTCTGGACCGAGAGCAGCACGGGCGTTGATACGGCAAACATCGATGAGGTTCCGGTTCTCGGTAATCGTGTCGATCGATACGTGTGGAATGGCTCGACGCTCACTTTCGATCGCAACCTAATCAAGCTGCGAGCACTGCAACAAGATGCGGGCCAGCCCTCGCGTGGTAATCACGATGGCGGTGTCCTGCGTTTCGGTCCGGACGGCAAGCTGTACATCGTGTTCGGCGATAACGGTCGACGCGGTTTCATGCAGAACCTTGCCGCTGGTGGTCCAGTGCCAGACGATCAGTTCGGCGGCCCGTCGCCTGATGACCGGCATCTCACCGGAGTCATCCTGCGGCTCAATGACGACGGCTCGACGCCTGCTGACAATCCTTTCTTCAATGTTCCTACCGATCTGAGCGGCGAGGCCGCGGCCAATATCAAGAAAGTCTTTGCTTACGGCGTTCGCAATAGCTTCGGCATGGACTTCGATCCGTTGAGCGGCGCTTTGTGGACACAGGAGAACGGTGACGATGCGTTTGACGAGATCAATCGCGTCACGGCCGGCTTCAACGGCGGCTGGATACAGACGATGGGACCGGTGAGCCGGGTCAATGAGTTCCGCTCGATTGAGATGACTTACGGCGCCGGAAACCTGCAACAGCTCCGCTGGCCGCCGGCGAACATCGCAACAACACCGCAGCAGGCAGTGTCGCGGATGTACATGCTGCCCGGCGCGCAGTACATCGATCCGGAATTCAGTTGGAAGTATGCCCTTGCGCCGTCGCCGATCGGGTTTGTGAAGGGAAGGGGACTGGGGCCGCAGTTTGAAGGCGATCTATTCGTTGGCGCTTCACGCACAACTTTGCTGAACGGCTTCCTGTTCCGCTTCAAGCTGACGACGGATCGCCAACACTTCTCGTTCTCCGATCCACGACTGGCAGATCGAGTGGCTGACAACATCGACAAGTTTGATCAGACCGAGAGCGAGAGCCTGCTGATCGGCAAAGACTTCGGTATCACGACCGATATTCAAAGCGGGCCGAATGGAAACCTGTTTGTAGTCTCGCTCTCGAATGGTGCAGTTTACGAGATCAAGTCGAAGCCGAGTTTGTTGTTTGTCGCGAACCTGAATGGTTCACAAGAGACGCCGCCGACCAACTCGACCGCTACAGGCCGCGCGTCGCTCGTTCTCAGTCCTGATGAAAAGACTGCGCGTGTTTCGTTAGTGTTTAGCGGACTCTCGAGCGGGCAAACCGATGCACACATTCACGGTCCGGCAGTGCCTGGCGTCAGTGCTCCTCCCGTCTTTCCTCTGCCGCTCGGACAAATCAGCGACTTCTCGATCACGTTGACTCCTTCACAGGTGCAGGATCTCAAGAACGGTCTGTTTTACGTCAACGTGCACAGCTCGAATTTCCCGGCTGGTGAGATCAGGGGACAGTTTGCCTCGTCACTCTCGGCCGTCAGCATGCAATTCAGCGCTACGGGTTATGTTGTTAATGAGAATGCCGGGAGTGTTGTGGTGACCGTCACGCGCAGTGGTAACACGACGCAGGCTACGACCATTAACTACGCCACGAGTAACGGCAGCGCGTCGCAGCCGACTGACTATACCAGTACCTCCGGTTCGCTCCAGTTCGCGCCGGGCGAGACTGTGAAGACCTTCATCGTTCCTGTAATCAATGATGCATTAGTTGAAGGTAATGAGACGATCAATGTGGTCCTGAGCTCCCCAGTCGGCGCAGTTGAGGGAAGTCCGTTCACCACGACGATCACGATCCTCGACGACGACAAGCCTTTGCTCTTGACGGACGAGATCACCGCGCGCGCTGTTGCGTTGGATTCAGTAACACTGCTGCGCGAGCCATTCTCACTCGTAAACAACTTCAACTTCAGCTCGGACCACCGCACGCGTATCGTGCTCTTCGCCACCGGCATCGATCTCCAGCCTGGCGAATCCGTCACAGTCCAACTCGAAGACAGCGAACACCGCATCTATCCCCTCGTCGTTGAAGACATTCGCAAAGTCCCAGGCTTCGACTTCTCTCAAATCACCGTCAAACTCCCCGACTCCATCACCCTCGAAGGCGACCATCAAATCACCCTCACCCTCCGCGGCATCACCAGCAACAAACCCTTAATCAGCATCACCCGATAGCGTAGTTCACCGCGGATTCACACGGATGAATACGGATCTAGTTTTTATCGGTATCGATCCGTGTTTATCTGTGGTTCAAAACGCGGTGGGTGGTCGCCGAAACGACCACCCATGGAAAGCATCGGGGCTGGGGGAAAATTAATGGGAGCGGAGTTGGTGGCCGTCCAGATCTTCTTCCTGCAGGAACCGCACCGCCATCACGCCATACTGCTTCAAACGGCGATAGAGTTTGCTGCGGTCGATGCCAAGCGCCGCAGCGGCGCGCACCTGGTTGCCACCAAACTGCTGTAACACTGAAAGGATGTAGCGCTTCTCGATCTCGGCAAGCGGAACCGTGTCGTTCATGTATGCCTGAAGCACTTGCCTGAAGTCCTCCGCACTCGGTTGCGGCTGCGCAATCAGAATTTCCGGCGGAAGATCGTTAGTGCCGAGCTCGTCGTCGAGACCGATGGCGAGCGCGTACTCGATCGTGTTTTCAAGTTCGCGAACGTTGCCGGGCCACGGATAGTCGCAAAGCGCACGCATCGCTTCCGGTGTGAACTTTCGCAGCGGCTGTCCATTCCGCTCCGACTTCACACGCAGGAAGTGCTCGACCAGCAACCTCACGTCGTCACCACGCGTGCAAAGCTCCGGCACGTGCAATGGCAGAACTCGCAGCCTGTAGTAAAGGTCCGGACGGAAACGACCTTCCGCAACTGCCTGTGCGAGATCGCAGTTGGTCGCCGAGATGATGCGCACGTCGATCGCGATGTTGGCACGTGCTCCGATTCGTCGCACAGTGCGTTCCTGCAAAACTCGCAACAACTTCGCCTGCGCCGAAAGATTCAACGCGTCAACTTCGTCAAGAAACAGCGTACCGCCGGAAGCCTTTTCGAAGAGACCGCTGCGGTTCTCATGTGCACCCGTAAACGTGCCGCGCTGGTGACCGAAGAGCTCGGCTTCGATAAGCGTTTCCGGAATTGCGGAACAATTCAGATCGACAAAGGCGTGATCGCTCCGGGGGCTCAGATCGTGAATCGCGCGGGCGGCCAGCTCCTTGCCGGTTCCGGTCGCGCCCGTAATCAGTACTGAAGCGTCGGTCGGTGCAACACGCTCTATAACGGAGAAGAGTTTTCTCATCACCGGTGATTGGCCGATGAGAGTTGCGGATTTCGAATTACCTGACCTGGGGCTTTCCTTATGATCGGTAGCTATCGAAGGGGGCCGGCTTGCATGGTTGTTGGACCATTCATCGATAGCCGCGGGAGTTACTAGGGGCATTCAGTACCGAACTCCTTCTGGGTAAAATCCTCGCCCAATCGCGGTTGAAGAGGACTCCGACAGGGATAACGGGAGAACTCCTTACAAACTGGAATAAACAAAACGTCGAAACGTCTTGATGTTCCGAATACTAAGCCAACGTCTCAAACACCGAACTCTCAGTTCTGCGCGTTAACACACTCGTTGGCCCAGGGGGCGACGGAGCAACACTCTTTCGTAGTTAAATATTATGAGAAACTGTTCAAGACCTTACGGTTTTGGGTAAAGCTTTCGAAATGGCCAACTCAAACAGTTCCTGCGTAGCAAAAGATACTTAGATCTGCGCGGCATTGTGCAACTCAAGGGCCATCGCTGCGTATTCTCAATTTCTTCACCATTGCTCTGAAATTCGCTGTAAAGATTGTTTGTCACAGCACTGTTGTCCAGCATTTGGACTCCGATTCTGGAATTTGGAAATGCTACGGCGCTGGATGCTGTTGATTGGAACACGTCGGGGATTATTCCTTTAATTCATCTGCTGAGAAAATTAAGGCGCACTATGAGGGCACGTTACGGCTGGCGTCTGCGCGCTGACGAACATAGGACATTCACTTATCTGTTACTAGAAACATGCTGGCAATCAGGATCTACATCTTTGCGCTGACACTCATCTTCCTCTTGCTCGTGATCATGCATCGAGGATTGGGAATACTCGAAGGCGTCGTAATCACTTGCGCGATGGTCTACCTGATTCTCGACGTCAGGACTGATCTGCAATCAATCAAGCTCGAGTTGCGTTCACTGCAAGAGATCGAGCAACGTATCTCCGAACTCCTGGGCCAAAGTTCATAAATATGAACGTCGTCATTATCAATGCTGTCGTTAGTTTTTTAGCCGCACTCGTGCTGCACGAGTTAGGACATTACTTCGCGGCGCGTATGTGTGCTGTTCCGATCAAGCAGGCGGGCTTCGGTTGGGGACCAAAGCTTTACGGCATTCGCGTTAGTGAGGTTGATTGCCAGGTGCGGCTCGTACCTGTCGGCGCGTACGTGCAGATGGATATGCGTGCGTTGCAAAGTCGACCGTTGCTGCAGCAGTTGTTTGTGCTGGGCGCGGGTGTTGGCGTAAATCTTGTGCTCGCGGTTTTGACGTGGGGCTCACTCTTTGGCGCGCTCAATCTCGCGCTCGCGATTGGTAACGTGATTCCGTTTTATCAACTCGACGGTTGGAAAAGCGGCATGGTGATTTGCCGGCGGGTGTTTGGACGACCGAGCCCGCTCGTCGAGTGGATACTGACACTCGGTGGTGGCGCGATCGCGCTCGCAGTTTTGATTCGAGCATTTCTTCACGTGTAACTCAGATGAGCACTCCGTTTTGGGGAAACATCGATAGTCGGCGCCTCGCACGTGCTTACGTGGCGCTGGCCTTCGCCCAGGATGTGGCGAAAGGCTACGCCAAAGAGCATGGGTCGCTGCACCCGCTGCTGTCCGCACTCGATATGTCTGCGAAGTTGATTGAGGAGATTCTTGAGGACGTGCTGCCGGAAGAGGAAGAAGCAGATCCACAGATTACGCAGATAATGTGATCTGCGTAATCTGTGGATGGTCTTTGTTTACATGCCCATGCCGCTCATGCCGCCCATACCGCCTGGCATTGCGGGGCTGCCCTTATCATCCTCGGGGATTTCCGAGACCATCGCTTCGGTCGTCAGCATCAAGCCGGCGATTGAAGCCGCATTCTGAAGAGCTGTACGCGTGACCTTGGCCGGGTCGATGACGCCAGCCTTCACCAGATCCTCGAACGTCTCAGTCGCCGCGTTGAAGCCGATGTTCTCGTTCTTCTCAGAACGAACACGCTCGACCACAACCGCGCCTTCCTTACCAGCGTTCTGCACGATCTGGCGCAGTGGCTCTTCCAACGCACGACGCACGATGTTTACACCAATCTGCTCGTCGGGATCGCCTTCGCCCTCAGGGCTGATCTGGAACTTCTCGAGGGCCTTGGCCGCTCTCACCAACGCAACGCCGCCGCCGGGAACGATTCCTTCCTCGACAGCCGCGCGAGTCGCGTGCATTGCGTCCTCAACACGAGCCTTCTTCTCTTTCATCTCGGTCTCAGTCGCCGCACCGACTTTGATCACTGCCACACCGCCGACGAGCTTCGCGAGACGCTCCTGGAGTTTCTCACGGTCGTAGTCGGAAGTCGTGTCTTCGATCTGCGCGCGCAGGGTCTTGACGCGACCTTCGATGTCATTCTGCTTACCGGCGCCTTCAACGATCGTGGTGTTGTCTTTGTCGATCGTGATCTTCTTGGCGCGTCCGAGATCTTCGAGTTTGACGCTCTCGAGTTTGATACCGAGATCCTCGCTGATGACTTTGCCACCGGTGAGAATCGCGATGTCTTCGAGCATCGCTTTACGACGATCGCCGAATCCCGGAGCCTTAACGGCCGCGATATTCAACGTGCCGCGCAGCTTGTTAACAACGAGCGTCGCGAGCGCTTCGCCTTCAACATCCTCGGCGATGATGAGCATCGGCTTGCCGAGCTTCGCAACCTGTTCGAGCAACGGCAGCAGATCCTTCATCGAGCTGACCTTCTTCTCGTTGATAAGGATCAGCGGATTGTCGAGCACTGCTTCCATGCGCTCCGGATCGGTGACGAAGTACGGGCTGAGATAGCCACGGTCGAACTGCATTCCCTCTACTACTTCGAGAGCAGTCTCCATCGTTCTCGACTCTTCAACGGTGATGACACCGTCTTTGCCGACCTTGTTCATCGCTTCGGCGATGATGTTGCCGATGGTCTGATCGCCGTTCGCGGAAACTGTTCCGACCTGGGCGATGGCGTCGCCCTTGACGGGCTTCGACAGCTTCTGAATTGCGGCGGTCGCGTTCTCGACAGCCTTGTCGATGCCACGCTTGAGCGCCATCGGATTCGCGCCTGCGGCAACAGTCTTCACGCCTTCGCGGAAGATCGCCTGCGCCAGTACGGTCGCGGTGGTGGTGCCGTCGCCGGCCACGTCGGAAGTCTTGGAAGCGACTTCGCGGACCATCTGAGCGCCCATGTTCTCGAGCGAGTCTTTCAACTCGATCTCTTTCGCCACAGTAACGCCGTCTTTCGTGATCGTCGGAGAACCAAACTTCTTGTCGATTACAACGTTACGGCCCTTCGGACCGAGGGTGATTTTGACTGCGTCAGCGAGCTGATTGATGCCACGCAAAATCGCTGCACGCGAGTCCTCACCGTGAATTACCTGCTTGGCCATTGTTATTTACCACCTTTCTTGCTGCCGCCGCTGGCTGCGCCGGCGCGTTCAAGAATTCCGAGGATTTCGTCCTCGCGCATGATGAGAAGCTCTTCGCCGTCGATTTTGATTTCAGAGCCGCTGTATTTTCCGAAAAGAACGCGATCGCCTTCTTTCACGTCGAGGGGCTGGCGGGTGCCGTCGTCCTTGTATTTGCCTTCGCCGACAGCGACGACTTCGCCTTCCTGGGGTTTTTCCTTGGCAGTGTCGGGGATGATGATGCCGCCCCGCACCTGCTCGCCTTCTTCGATTCGCTTCACGATGACGCGATCATGAAGAGGCCTGATGTTCGTTGCCATGACCTTGGGTCTCCTTTCAATTTCACTAAAAACGTTGGAATTTGGATTATTAAAACTGGTATATGCTAGCACTCTCTGAGAAAGAGTGCTAAAGGATAGAGCCAACGATACCGCCCTGTCAACCACCGGCGAAGTTCGAGTCTTAAACAGCTTCCCCGCGGAACCTATTTTGTTATTTTGTTTCGTTTAGCGTGGGAGGTAAGCCAACGCTGGACGTCACGAGGAATCTGCTCAGAAAGGTCTTCAGGCGTAGTAAATGTCGAGGTAACATGTCCGTCGTTAAATTCTTTCACGCGCGCGAGGAATTTCTGTTGCCTCGTGTCAGTACGCCTAATTCCCTCCTGTATATACACAAGAATCTTATCGCGATCAGCTTTATGTGCCACGTTATACTCAAATTCAACAACCGAGATCCCTTCCGGTTCGAGTACATGTCCGTAGCGTTCTCCGATCATCAGGACCATAAGGTCGCATTGCATAGCCATCAATTCAACCCACTCGCGTGGGCTAAGAGAAACAGTGCCCAACCTTTCGGCTCGAAATCTGGTCAGGCGCAGTGCTTTTAAGGCGCCATCCGCAGCATCCCTTTCTCTCTCGAGATCCTCCAGGGTTGAGCTTATCATCACCGCGAATACATCCAGCGGATTAGCGAGCCCCAAGTGCTTAATTCTCGACACGACATCTTTAAGCGACGCCTCACCTCTCGCGACCATTGTTGAAATCACATCAATCCAGGCAAGCAGCAGTAAGCTTCGCCAGATCGGAAAAACCAATAGGAACGCGAACTGACTACTAGCCAACGGGGTGAACCAAAGCGATCTCCAGATCGATTGAGAACACCCGTGTATTAAGAACATTGCGACCAGTAAATTGCTCAGACGCCACCGTAATATCCACAGCACAAAGGCTGTAAAGGTTATGAGCGTTACGACAAAATCAATGGCCGTAATAATTTCAGATCTCAGGATTGCTGTTCGAGAACCAGCCGCGGCAATAACAATCGGAAACAGAACGGGCAAACTCCGCCAGGGTAGAGCGAGTCGCCTTGGATAGAGAGACAAAACCGCGCTTACCCATAGGGCGTTCTGCATCAGGCCCAGCCACAGACCGGAGTCGTTAAGAAATGAACCTTCAGGGAAGTAGATGAAGGGAGCGGGTAACAGAATCAGCTCTTGTAAACCCGAAATGATCCAGGCAAGAAGAGTAAAATTAGCGAAAGGTAATAGCCTGGCTTTGTAAGTAGCCCCCGTATTCCGTAGCTCGGAAACCTTCCTCGTTGCATAAAAGAGCAATGCCACAAAAATAAAGAAGCTAAGACCGTGGCAAATCGTAAAGACTAGGTTCGTGATATTTATGGGAAGTAGTAGCGTGAGTGGTCGTGTGAGCGTTTGCTTTGTTCCTTAACAATAAGTTTGAGTTGCGCGAGACGCTTAACTGTGGACCGGGATTAATCGCGCAACAGCTTGGAGGAGTAAGAAGGCAACAAAGAAGACAGTATAAATAAATACTGCTCCACGCCACGATAGTAATAGCTTCGTGACCTTAATCACTCCTATCACGCCCACAGCCGGCACGAGGCTTACCAATAAGCCAAACGGCAGTCGGCTGAGCACAGGATTGGCGCTGATCAAGGAGTAGAGTGCGAGCGTAATTGTGAGCGCCACAGCCACAGCGAAGGCGAGTGTCAAAATCAAGCCTCCATTGCCCATTGCATCTGGTCCGGAGCTAAACGGAAATCGGCTCCCTGGATGATCTAGAGTAGTCTTCATCGGCACGCTCCATTACAGGGGTTGTTCCACAAGGTACCGCATCCGCTTTCCGTCGAAGTGCATCCGCCACCATTACAAGAACTCCATATTGAGCAATAATCAGATTGCGTTGAGCAACTGCAAGTCTGTTCAAGCATAAAGTCTTGGTCTTGCTGACCAATGCGACTGGTCGTCCACTGCCTGTAGGAGCTGGGGTAACTGGTCGTGTTGTAGTTGATGCTTTTCAATAAAACAGACGCACCCCTCTTCGCTATTTCCGCATCGTCGCCCAGCGTGGCAAAAATTTTAGCTGCGTCTTGTAAAGCAAAGGCGTTGGCTATTTGTTGTTCAAGCTGACGCGATGGTTCACGCACCTTTGTCTTCCACTCGGGATCGCTCGACCGCACGGCAAAATAGTCAGGTGTCGCCATGAAAAGGGCCGATAAGATGATCTGTCTCTGCCACTCATTGAGTTCGTCGCGCTTCACTAAAATTAGTGCAAGATGGGTTCTCCACAACTCGCTCTTGTCGTTCGGGGAAACGTTTCGAAATGCAGCCTTCCTCGCCTTTATCGGAAGAGATGAAATATCGTAGTACTGTTTTAAAATCTCCGCCTCAGTTTTGTCATCAGAGGTGCTGGCAAATAGGTTCGCCGCGTCACTATTCGAGAATACACGGAGCGCACGGCGTTTGAGTAGCTTAAGAGCTTCATCCGCTTTGGCTTTTTTAGCCGGCGTGTCGGTGGCGAAGAACTCCGGCGATGCGAGAGAGATCAAGTCGAGGACGATTCGCACTTGCCGTGGGTGCAACTTCGGATGCTTTACGAGTTGAAGCGCGAGATGCACCTTCCAAAGAAAACTCTTATCAGTTATCGATGAGTCTCTGAAGAGGTTGCTGGGATCGGCGATCGTGGCCGTATAGATCTCAGGGTATGTTTGTAGGGATGCACCCGTTCCATGAGCCCACGCTACCGTGCTGAAGGCAAAGCTGGCAGATTGTTGAATGCTTACTAACATTCCGATCGACAACACGATCATGAGTAGCAACGAAAGACGAGTTTTCAAGTTGAGTACCCTCCCGGGAGGTGTTGGGTATAAATCATCAGCCAGACTCATCGAAGCCCAACCTGCGTTGGGAATTCGCCGGTAATCGGGCTCTGATTGCGGAGGCGGGCCAGTCTTTCGTAATGGTGGCGACCAACCGCAAAACGTCTGGGGCATGTATCTTCGGTCCGGGATCTTGGGACCTTACAGAGGCGAGCCGAGCATTTCAAGCGGGGCATGAAGATGAGGGCTTCCATCATAACTGTCTTCGCGTTAAGGATCTACGCAAATATCGCAGCTTGAGGAGTCTGTAATAGTCCGTTGTGACCCTGGACTTAACGCGAAGCGATGGCTCTAATTAGCGGGTGTGTGAACCGCGCTCTTGCTAATGGTGGTGGATGACGCTTTTTCAGACGAAATATGAGGCTATTACGCATTTGAGTACTCCCTGTTGAGCGCGAGGTGCTTAGAGATTTAAGAATCCAACGTGCGAACTCTTTGACGGCGACGACTGTACACGCACCTGCGAGCTGTGTCAATGAAAAAAACCATGTGTGTATCAACTTTTTGGATCTGACTTTGAGATGTGGTGAAAAACCCCACAAGACTAAGGTCAGGCGGTTTTTGAGTGGGTTCGTAGTCCTTTTGCCGCGGTGCTCTTTGTGCCGTTTTGCCTCGAATCCTGGCTTTTATACTCGGCGACGCGTTTGGCGAGCGTGTTGCGGTGGATGCCGAGGACGGCGGCTGTGTTCGAGAGATGTTGTTTATGACGCGCGAGGGCCTTCTTTATATAGAGCTTCTCAAACTCGCAGAGCGCCTCATCCAGAAGAATGTGGCCTTCGAGCATTTCGTCGATCAGGCTTTCGAGTCGGGCCCGCATTAGAGCTCTTTTCCGGTTAATAATCGATACGCTTCCAGGTAACGCGCAGTCGTGGCGGCAGCGATGTCGGGAGGAATCGCCGGTGCGGGCGGCTTCTTGTCCCAGTCGAGTGTTTCGAGGTAGTCGCGCACGAACTGTTTATCGAACGAAGGTTGTGAACGCCCGGGCTCGTATTCATTAGCCGGCCAAAAACGTGAGGAGTCAGGCGTCAGCACTTCATCAACCAGCAAGAGCTGTCCATCCTTATCCAGTCCAAACTCAAACTTCGTATCCGCAATGATGATGCCACGCTGGCGTGCGTGTTCTTCTGCTTCCGTGTAGAGACGCAGCGTCGTGTCGCGCAGTAACGCAGTGTGCTCGGCACCGATCAACTCACGCACTTGATCTTCAGTGATATTCTCGTCGTGACCTTCTTCGGCTTTCGTTGAAGGTGTGAAGAGCGGTTCCGGAAGTTTCGCTGATTCGACGAGACCTTCCGGCAGTTTGTGACCACACACTGACCCGGTCCGCAGATAATCTTTCCAGCCCGAGCCGACGAGATAACCACGCACGACACACTCGACCGGAAAAACTTTCGCACGACGCACGAGCATCGAGCGTCCTTTGAGAGTTTGCGCGTGCTGCTGCACGGCCGGCGGCATCGCGTCGACGTTGCTCTCGATTAAATGATTAGCGACGACGTTTCCGAGTTTCTCAAACCAGAATTCGGAGAGTGCGGTCAGCACTTCGCCTTTGCGCTCGATTGGCGTCGGTAGTATGCAGTCGAAAGCAGAGATGCGATCGGTAGCGACGATCAAAAGGCTTTCTTCGTCTACTTCATACACATCGCGAACTTTCCCGCGGCGATGCAGTTTCAGATCAGAAAGAGATGTTTGCAGAACAGGTGCAGCGCTCATTGTTTGTTGGATAGAGGGTCGGATTTTGCGCGCCCTAGAAACGTTTGTCAAGAAGTCGGGTGATTTATCACTTCACGCAGTCTCCTGATCTGCGATGCATGGTTGTGAGCGTGCGCGGCATAGATCTGTAACCAGTCTTCCGTCGAGTATCTGCCGCTCTCTGTGTGCGTGCCGACACGCTGCCAATCGTCTTCAGTCATGAGATGGAGGAGTTGCACGGTTGATTCACGCGCACTGCGGAAAGCGTCGAGTGCGGGCGCCATGTCGCGCTCGTTGTAACGAAGCTTTGTGGCATACTCGTCCTGGTCATAACCCTGGATGACGGCATTGTCTTCGATGAGGAGTTTTCGCAGTCTGGCTGCGGAAAAGCTTTCGCTGTCACCGAGGTGATGCACGATCTCGCGCGCGCTCCACTTGCCGGGAATCGGATGCGCGCCCAGGCTGTCAGCGGGAAAACCGTCGAGGGCGTTCATGACTTCGTCATAACCGGCGGCGTACGTTCTGATGAGCTCGTTTCGTTCTTCGGGTGTCATGGCTATTACGGTCCTTATATTAGGAGTGTAAGCTGGACAAGGATACCAAAAGAGGGCGTCTCCTTGGAGTGCGGCGGCCTGGCGCCGCTTTGGTATCGATGATACGTGATCGAGGCTAAAGCGGCGCCAGGCCGCCGCACTCCAAGGAGGTTCGTGAATCCCACGGCACTTTGGGCTTGAACCGGGAACCGTTTCTCCTGTACTATTCGCCCGAACCGAGTTGCGCCAACGACCCCGTGGTGCTTGCCCTCTGAGCCTCCTGTCAGTTTCAATTCGACGACTAACTCCGATGGCTACAGCTACTGACAGACAGAAAACAGCTAAAGAAAACTTCTCAGTGCCCGACTCAGGTGAACGCAAAGTATCGCTGCTCGTGGTGGAAGACGACGAGAATATCTCGACTGCGATCAGCGAGTACTTCTCGCGCGCGGGCTACAACGTCAAGACCGTCGAAGATGGTCTCAACGGCGTCAAAGCCGCGCTTGATGATCCGCCTGACGCAGTAGTCCTTGACCTGATGCTGCCGAAGATGGATGGTCTGGCAGTTTGCAAGGAGTTGCGTGAGAAGGTCGGCTACCTTCCCATTCTCATGCTCACAGCCAAAGACGACGTGGTCGACAAAGTGCTGGGGCTGGAGATGGGCGCTGACGATTACATCACCAAGCCTTTCAGCCTGCGCGAGCTCGAAGCCCGCATCAAGTCTGTACTCCGGCGTACACGGAATGGCCCGACGACGGAAGGGATGCGAGACGAAGCTCCAATCGTGCGTGGACGCTTACGAATCGATTCCGCCAAGCGCGAAGTAACGATTGGCGATCGTCAGGTTGAGCTGACGCCCAAAGAGTTTGATCTGCTTCGACTGTTTGCGTCGAATCCCGGTCGGGTGTTCCCGCGCAAGTATCTGCTCGAAAAGATCTGGGATTACTCTTACGAAGGTTACGACAGGACGATCGATTCCCACATCAATCGCCTGCGCGCGAAGATCGAAGAGAACCCTGAAAATCCGCAAATGGTCCTGACGGTTTGGGGCATTGGCTACAAGTTCAGCGACGAGCAATAGGTCCTATAACAACATAGGACCTATACCCTCACAAATTCCTTTAACAATTTCGTAGCAATTCCCGCCCACTTATTGTATTCTTCCGCACAGTTTGTACAACATATGGGCTCGGCCCCCCTGAGTCCCTTCCCCCGACGCTGTTTGAAACTGGAGGAGTCGAGATGAATTGTATTGTGCGGCGGCTTCTGCCGGCTCTTATGTTGTGGACTGCTGTCTTGACGTTCGCTGTTCCCTCGCAGGCACAGGATCCGAATGTCCGGGCGTCGATCACGGTCCTCGACAGCACGAAGGAGCAGGACGGATTGCTTGGCTCAGTGCGTCGAGTCAAGACAGAAAGCGCAAAGATCGAGCTCAAAGACGGGCGCCCTGTCGAAGGACCAGCGCAACTGGTCGAACTCACCACCTATGGAATTAAGGGCAATCGCATTGAAAACACTTCCTATCCGCTCAAGGGCGGACTTGTAGGCAAAGAAGAATATAAATACGACGAGCGCGGCAACATCACCGAGATGACCGTCCGCGACGACAAGGGCGCGATCCTCAGTCGCGAAGCCTACAGCTACGAGTTCGACAAGTTGGGCAACTGGACGAAGATGACGACGAGTCTCGTCGTTTTCGAGAACGGCGAGCTGAAGCGCGAGCCGATTGAAGTCACTTACCGGACCGTCACTTACTACTTCGACGACACGGTCGCGAAGATCGTCGAACAGCCAAAGGTTTCCACGGCCCCAGCAGTCCCACAACCGGCTGAACAGATTGGAAACCAGCAAGTTTTGAATCCTGGTGCGCTCTCGACACCTGCTTCATCCGTGAAAATCGAATCTGAACCTCCACCGGCATTCGTCCCCATAAAATCCGTGTCATCCGCGGTTAATACGGATGGAAATGATTTATTCCTTGCGGGACGTGACTTTCTCAGTCAACACAAAGATCGCGAGGCTATAAAAGCTTTTAAAGACTCCATAAAACTCAATCCCAACGTCGCCGAAGCCCAGTACGGGTTGGGCTTTGCAAACTTCCGCATGGGCCGCTTCCGCGACGCCGTCGATGCTTTCAAGAAAGCGACTACGCTGGAACCGCGCATGGCGAAGGCGCATTACGGTTTGAGTCTCGCTTACCAGGAATTGGGAATGGAGCGGCAACTGCTCGAGGAATACAGGATCCTGGAAACACTCGATAAGTCGCTGGCGAAGAAGTTGGCCCAGACGTTCCCCCAATTCAACTTCTCATGTCGCGCGCTTCAGGGCTGTCCGTAGTTGGTTAAGGAGTATTGATGCAGAACGAACGTTTTGTGGTGTTGACCGGACACACCAGCAATTATCCCCTTTCTGATCTCGTCGGAATTCTTCGTCATCAACGCAAGTCAGGCCGACTCCTGATCGAGTACGCGAAAGGCCCGGCGACGTTCTTCTTTCAGAACGGCGAGCTGATCGACGCGCGTATGAACGAGCTTACAGGCTTGCAGGCGATCTGCGTCGCCCTCGCCCAACCGGAGGCGTCGTTCAACTTCAATCCGCTGATACAGAGCTCACGTCGATCGATCGAGTCGTCGTTGCAGCGTGCGGTCGCAGAGCTGTTCGGATGTTGGGATGAGAGTTTCGCGGAGATCGAAACGACAGCTCAGCCGCAGCCGGAAGTTCTCGCGCTCCCGCCTGCGCCGCCAGTGATCGTGCGTAAGCGATCATTGTTTCTGATCGCGGCGGCGATCGGAATCGTGATTGGATCGTCGATCGTGATTGTCCTAAGCGGTGGTCTCAACAACAACGCGGCTGCCGAAACGGCTGTGCAGCCGAGTCAAAGTTATGTAACGCCAGTCGCAGCCGAACCCGAAACAACAACAAACGCGCCGGTCGCAACTGCCGTAAAACCGAACCGCACTGAACGTAAACAAGAAAAGCGAACGAAACCGGAAGTGAAGAGCGAAGCAGTTGCCGAAGCGCAGCCGGTAAAGGAGCCGGCGTCGCAGTCGGTCAAAGTTGTGATGCAGATCGAAAACGGGCGCGTGTTGAAAGCGTCAATCGCTAATCCGAAGCCCGGCATGGACAGTTACGAGGCGATGGCGCTGCGCATCGCGCGGCAACGCCGGTATCCAGCGACAACGAGCGGTGGTCAGACGGTGACCATCAATGTTGGTGCTAAATGAATGTTCTTTCACGCAAAGACGCAAAGACGCAGAGAGAAAATTGAATCTCTTTGCGTCTTTGCGTGAAACCTATTTTTGAACTGAGGAACACCCGATGCTATTTCTCGAAAGCAAAACCCTGACGCACTCGGTCAAAGTTCAGGACCGCACCCGACTGCTCGAGGAACTTCAAGCGCGAAACCTCGTCCCGTTGATCCGCACGCTCCGCCTTCGCACGTTCGAAGACGTCCTGCTCGGCATGGACCACGTGCGCCAGATGGAAACGTCGCTCGCGAGCTCCACCGAAACAACAACCTTCGAGCCCTACGTGCGCGGCGACCTTTTCTGCTTCGACGATTACATCCTCTTCCTCGTCTTCGAAGACGACGACTCCATTCGCGCAGGTCTAGTCTACGAAGCACGCACTTCAGAACCGTTCCGCAAACTCGACTCGTTTTGCCACGAGGTCCGCAGCGTCTTGATGTCGCAGCAGCAACAGATCGCGATGTCGTTCCCGCAGTGGGAGACGAGCGCTGCCGCGATGGCGCGCGGATTCAGAACGTTTGTCGAGCGACAGGACGCCGACTCGCTCTACACGAGCCTGCGCAAAGAAACTATGAGCAAGCGCATCCTCGCCGCGTCGAAACTCGAAGACGAAAGCGCGCGCGTATTTCTACGCACCGCACGCAACGCACACGAGGAAGGCTACGCCGCCAAACTGCTCACGGGTCACACCGAATCCGCCGACGTTCCGATTCAACGTCTCGAAGATGCGGGCCTCGTCGAGAGAGAAGTCCAGATCAGTTGCCGCAAGACAGGACACGCGCTCTTTCGTCTGCCGAATCCACATGCGCTCGCAGTCGTCACTGTGAGTGATGCGACGTGTAGCGAGTGCGGCGCGCCGGTGGCTGATGAGAATGTCGAGGAAGTAATCGCGCCGACGCAGCTCGCATCGTCGTTACTCGAAGACGGATCGTGGCTCGTTAGCCGGATTCATTTTCTGTTGCGCGAGATGGGCGTGCCGGAGCGTGAGATCGCACTTGGGCCGACCGAAGGCAATGGTTACGGACAGCTAATGGCGAACATCTGTGGCGAGTCGTTTTTGATCGTGACGCGTGACGGCGATCTGACGCCAGCGTTCGCGCGTTGGGCCATCGACTTCGAGATTGATACTGAGGCTGCGCATCTCGTGATCGTGGCGACTGGCCGGATACACAAAGAAGCAGGTGTGTTGCTGCAAAATCATTCGCGACGACGAGTGAGTGGTGGTCAGGATTTCGAAATGATCATTGCTGATGATGTGGCGACTGCCGGGCGCGAGTTAGAGCAGGCGCTCGAGCGCGTGTCGCAGCGTGTGGTGGCGGAGCAACTGTGTGTGTTGGATAGCAGTATCGGTTTTTCGGTGAGTCGATTGGTGTTGACGAAGTTTCAGTTGCTGCATGCGGCGCGGCCGGCGGAGCCCGAGGTTGTGATTGAGCAGGAGTTTGTGCCGAATGTACCACTGAGTCTCGCGGCGCATGAGGCGTAGAGTCAGTCGTTGACAGGATTTACAAGATTTTTCAGGATTAACATGAAGAAATCCCCGGCACGGCGCACCGACGATGAGCGGTGGGTTCGAGACATCGCCACGCTCCGTCAAGCCGCTCACGAGCTCGCCCAGCAACGTCACAAACCACAAAATACTCCGTTCGATGAGATCGCAGGGCTACTTGACGATCCTTCACCATCGGTGCGGGAAAAAGCCGTCCGCGATCTCTACGAAATGGATCCCGATCAAGCAGCGACACTCGTCAACGACGCGCTGCGCGATGGCTCGCCGGAAGAACGTCGCCGGATCGGCAGCGCCCTCGCCGATTCCGGTTTGTTGTACGAAGCCATCGACGACTTGATGGCCGAGAACCACGAGAATTGCTACAGCGCGTTTTCATTGTTGTTTCTCGTCGCGAAGGCCGGCGTCGTCGAGCCGCTCGGCAGCGTGATAGAGAAACATCCCAGCCTCGACCTGAGTCTCGCCGTGATCAGATTGCTCGCCTCGAGCGGCGAACCCGAAGTCGCGTCAACATTAGAACGTCTCGCCGCAAACACCGCCCTCGCGCCCGAATTAAGATCCGCCGCCGCCGAATCCATAGGTCGTTTTTGACAGGATTTACAAGATTTACCAAGATGTACGTGTGTTCAAGCTTCAATCGGAATATCAACCCAAGGGTGATCAGCCTGCCGCCATCGAGGCGCTCGTCCGCGGTCTGAACGACGGCGCCAAAGATCAGGTGTTGCTCGGCATCACGGGCAGCGGCAAAACTTTCTCGATCGCGAGCGTCATTCAGCGCGCGCAACGCTCGACGCTCGTGCTCGCACACAATAAAACGCTCGCCGCGCAGCTCTTCCAGGAGTTTCGTTCGCTCTTCCCGCAGAACGCGGTCGAGTACTTCGTCTCTTATTACGATTACTACCAGCCCGAAGCGTACGTTCCCGCCGCCGACGTCTATATCGAGAAAGAAGCGATCATCAACGAAGAGATCGATCGCTTGCGGATGTCTGCGACGCGCGCGCTGTTCGAGCGACGCGACGTGATCGTGGTGGCAAGTGTGTCGTGCATCTACGGTCTCGGCGACCCGGACGCGTATTACGGTCTGCTGTTCTTCGTCGAGCCGGGCGGGCGCATGTCGCGCGACGTGCTGTTGCAGCGTCTGGTCGAGCTGCAATACGAGCGCTCAGACATCAACTTTCAGCGCGGCACTTTTCGCGTGCGCGGCGACGTCGTCGAGATCTTCCCGAGTTACCAGGACCAGGCGTATCGCATCGAGTTGTGGGGCGACGAGATCGATTCAGTCTCCACGATCGATCCGTTGCTCGGTGAAGTGATCGCGAAGCACACGTCGCGTGTGCCGATCTATCCGAAGACGCACTACGTCATGTCGCGGCCCACGATCAAACGTGCGATCAAGACGATTCGCGAGGAGCTCGAATGGTGGGAACCGAAGCTGATCGCGGAAGGCAAACTGGTTGAAGCGCAGCGACTACACCAGCGCACGATGTTTGATCTCGAGATGATCAAGGAGATGGGTTTCTGTCGTGGCATCGAAAACTATTCGCGACACCTGACCGGCAAGAACCCAGGCGAGCCGCCGCCGACCCTGCTCGACTACCTGCCGCGCGACACGCTGATCGTCATCGACGAGTCGCACCAGACGATTCCGCAGGTGCGTGGCATGTATGAAGGCGATCAGTCGCGCAAGCGCACGCTCGTCGAGTATGGATTTCGTTTGCCGTCGGCGTTGGATAATCGGCCGTTGAACTTCGCTGAGTTTGAATCACGTGTCGGGCAGACGATTTATGTCTCGGCGACGCCGGGGCCGTACGAGCTGACGAAGGCGAGTGGTGAAGTCGTCGAGCAGATCATCAGACCGACTGGACTCATGGATCCGGAAGTGGAAGTGCAGCCGGTGAAAGGTCAGATCGATCACTTGCTTGAAGAGTGCCGGCAGCGTGCGGAGCGATATGAGCGTGTCCTCGTGACGACGTTGACGAAGCGCATGGCGGAAGATCTGACGGAGTATTTCACGGAAGTTGGTGTTCGCGTTCGTTATCTGCACTCGGACATCGAGACACTCGAGCGCATCAGGATCCTGCGTGACCTGCGACGTGGCGAGTTTGATGTGCTCGTGGGGATTAACTTGTTGCGTGAAGGATTGGATCTGCCGGAAGTGTCGCTCGTGGCGATTCTCGATGCAGACAAGGAAGGTTTTCTGCGTTCGGAGCAGTCGTTGATACAGACGATCGGTCGCGCGGCGCGCAACGCGCGCGGGAAGGCGATACTTTATGCGGATCGCGTGACTGAGTCGATGAAGCGCGCGATGGACGAAACGCAGCGGCGCCGCGCGATACAGGAACAATTCAATCGCGAGAACGGTATCGTACCGCAGACGATCGTGAAGCCGATCGAAGCGACGCTAATCACGGCGTCGGAAGCCGATTACTTCAAGGTGCCGTCGGAGGTCGAGGAGATCGAGGACTACTCGCCTGCGAATCTTGAAGCGACGATCACGCGGTTGGAGGTTGAGATGCGCGCGGCCGCGAAGCGTTTCGAGTTTGAGAGGGCCGCGGAGCTGCGCGACCGCATCAAGGTGTTGAAGGAGCGTGAACTCCAGGTCATGTAAATCCTGAAACAATCTTGTAAATCTTGTAATGCAAACAAAGTCGCAACCGGATGAGATCGAATCATTTCTAACCGATGCGAGCTTCATTCGCGACGGTCACGCAGATAGTGTTTTTCTTCCGGAAAGCATCGACGAAGTTTCTGAGATCCTCGCGCGTGCCAATCGCGATCGCGTGCCGGTGACGGTTTCCGGTGCGGGGACGGGAACTGTCGGTGGGCGCGTTGCGTTTGGCGGGATCGTCCTCGCTACTGACAAACTGAACCACATCAAAAGCATCGTTCACGGAGAGCACGGTGGGTTTGCTGTCGTGGAACCGGGAGTGATCCTCGCTGGTCTTCAGCGTGCCGTGGACCAGCAGGGATTACTGTATCCACCGGATCCGACAGAGCGCGGCTGCTTCGTCGGCGGCACAGTCGCGACCAATGCTTCGGGGGCACGTACGTTCAAGTATGGCCCAACACGCAATTACATTCGACGACTCAAAGTCGTGCTTGCGTCCGGTGAATTAATCGATTTGCGTCGCGGCGAAGTGCACGCTCACAACCGAACGCTCCTTCTCGACAAATCGATCAAACTGACGTTGCCGGACTATCGCATGCCTGCGACGCGGAAGAACGCGAGCGGCTATTTCATCGCGCCCGACATGGACGCGATCGATCTGTTCATCGGCAGTGAAGGCACGCTTGGTGTGATTTGCGAGATCGAAGTCCGGCTCTTGCCCAAGCCCGAAGGTCTGCTGAGTGGCGTCGTGTTTTTTACAGACGAAGCAGACGTGCTCGCGCTCGTTGCCGATGCGCGAAGCCACGGTGACGCACGCGCAATCGAGTTTTTCGATTATGAGTCGTTGAACTTTTTGCGCGAGAAGTATCCGAACATACCATCGGAGGCCGTGGGCGCGATCTTCTTCGAGCAGGAGACGAGTGAAGCGACTGAAGAGACGGTGCTGAACGAGTGGATGGCGCTCCTCGACGAGCACCACGCACTGTCTGACTCATGGTTTGCGACAAACGAGCAGGACCAGGCGAAGCTGCGTGAGTTTCGTCATCAACTGCCGGTGCTGATGAATGAATGGTTCGCGCATTACAAGCAGCGCAAAGTCTCGACCGACATGGCAGTCCCTGACGACGCGTTCCCCGGACTCTTCCGTTTATATAAGGACACGCTGCGCTCAAGCGGCCTGCGCTACACAGTCTTCGGCCACATCGGCGACAATCACGTCCACGTCAACATCCTCCCGCGCGACGACGCGGAAGGCGCCCGCGCGCGTGAGTTGTATGTACAGTTCTTGAAATACGCAGCGTCAGTAGGCGGAACACTGTCGGCCGAACACGGCGTCGGCAAGTTGAAACGCGACTACCTGCGTTTCTTCTACACCGACGACCAACTGCGCGCGATGGCATCAGTAAAGAAAGCCCTCGATCCGAACGGGATTTTAGGGAGGGGGAATATTTTACCCGAAGAACTGTTATAAATTATTTCGCGAAAGGAACCCGTAACATGTTCACCCATGTTAACGTCCTCACAAAAGAAATCATTGGTGCGGCCATCGAGGTCCATCGCCACCTTGGTCCGGGACTGTTGGAGTCAGCTTACGTGCAGTGTTTGACTAGCGAGTTATTTCTAAAAGCAATACCGTTCAAGCGCGAATGGCCATTGCCTTTAGAGTACAAGGGAATTCGCCTGAGCTGTAGTTATCGTTTGGACCTACTGGTCAGTGACGCTGTGGTTGTTGAAGTAAAATCAGTTGAGGCTTTGACGCCGATTCATGATGCGCAGTTACTTACCTATCTCAAGCTCGGAGGTTGGAAAGTAGGACTGCTGATTAACTTCAATGTTGAAGTATTGAAGACAGGAATTCACCGCAAGGTGTTAGGATTAGCGGAGTAACTCTGCGTAACCTCTGCGTCCTCTGCGTCTCTGCGGTGATACTTACCGCAGAGACGCAGAGGACGCAGAGGTTACGCAGAGAAGAAGAGAATACATGCTTCGTTTCACCACCGCAGGAGAATCACACGGACGGTCGCTCGTGGCGATCGTTGAGGGGTTGCCCGCTGGTCTGCCCGTTGATCAGGAATTGATCGATAAAGAGCTGCGGCGGCGCCAGCTCGGTTATGGGCGCGGGGGACGCATGAAGATTGAGCGTGATCATGCTGAGATACTGACCGGTGTCCGGCACGGTCTCACGCTCGGCTCACCGCTCACTTTATTGATCGAAAACAAAGACTGGCCCAACTGGACCGACGTCATGGCTTCCGAGCCGCGTGACATCGAGCCCGAGAAGTCGCGGCGTCTGAAGCGCCCGCGTCCCGGTCACGCCGATCTGCCTGGCGGTCTGAAATACGACGTACGCGATCTACGCAACATCCTCGAACGTGCCTCAGCTCGCGAAACCACAGCGCGTGTCGCCTGTGGCGCGGTCGCGAAACAGTTGTTGACTGTGTTTGGTGTCGAAATCCGCAGTCATGTGATCCAGCTTGGCGGTGTTCCCGACACGCCACTCGAGTTGAGCTGGGAACAGATTGCCGCAATCTCCGACGACGCGCCGCTGCACTGCGCGGATGACGAAGCACAACAAAAGATGATCGAGCTCATCGACGAGACGCGCCGCGCGGGCGACACGCTCGGCGGCATCTTTGAAGTCGCGGCGCGTGGTGTCGTTCCGGGTTTGGGTTCGCACACGTCCTGGGATCTGAAGCTCGATGGACTACTCGCGCAGGCCGTGATGTCAATTCCTGCCGTGAAGGCGGTGGCGATTGGCGCGGGCGCGGAGGCGAGCAGCTTGCCGGGTTCGGAAGTGCACGACGAGATTGCTTACAACGCGGACACGCGCGAGTTCATTCGCGAGACGAACCGCGCGGGCGGGCTCGAAGGCGGCATCACGAACGGCGAACAGATACGCATCCGCGGTCATCTAAAGCCGCTTTCGACGTTGAGACGCGCGCTCAGATCCGTCGACATCGATACGAAAGAAGAAGAGGCAGCGGCGTTTGAGCGATCGGACGTGACGGCGGTTCCGGCGGCGGGTGTGATTGGTGAGTCGATGGTCGCGCTTGTGATTGCAGGGGCGATGCGCGAGAAGTTTGGTGGTGATAGTTTGGGAGAGATGAAGAGGAATTTCGAAGGCTACAGAGAGCAGTTGAGAGGCTATTAGCTGAAGGTAGTTGTAGACAGGATTACAGGATTTTCAGGATTAACAGGATTAGTTTTGTGCCTTTTGTGCCTTTTTGTGGCCTAGAGTAGAATCAACGCATGGCTTTATTGGAAATAGTTAAGTGGCCGGCGCCGGTGCTCGATACACCAGCAGATCCGGTGACTGAGTTTGACGACGATCTCAGGAAGCTCGTCAACAACATGTTCGAGACGATGTACGCGGCGCCGGGTGTCGGACTTGCCGCGGTGCAGGTTGGAGTGCCGAAGCGACTGTTCGTGATGGATTGCTCCGGTGGCAAGGATCCGTCACAGCGTGTGACCCTGATCAATCCGGAGGTGCTGCGCGTCGAGGGAAATCAGAACGGCGAAGAAGGCTGCCTCTCGTTTCCCGGGATCTTTACGCCAGTCGAGCGCAGCTTGCGTGCGATCGTGCGCGCGCAAGATGTAAAAGGCGAGTGGTTTGAGCTCGACGGCATGGAACTGACCGCACGCTGCATGCTTCACGAAACCGATCACTGCGACGGCATCGTTTTTCTCGACAAGATGAGCGCGATCAAACGCGAGATCGTCAAGCGCAAGATTAAGAAGCTGCAAAAAGCTGGAAAGTGGGATTAAAGTGAGCCGCAGATGAACGCGGATGAACGCAGATCTGATCTGCGTTCATCCGCGTTCATCTGCGGCTTAAAACAGGAGAGAACATGCCCGCAGAATTCCGTAACGAACCATTTACAGATTTCACTAAAGAAGAGAACGCGCAGGCGATGCGCGACGCGATTCAGAAAGTGCAGAGCCAGCTCGGACGCGAGTATCCGCTCGTCATCGGCGGCGAACGCATCCGGACCGGCAACTTTCTCGAAAGTATCAACCCTGCCAATCGCACGCAGGTAGTCGGACGCTTCAACAAGGCGACTAAAGAGCTCGCGACGCGCGCTGTCGAAGAAGCCGCGAAAGCTTTCGAGACGTGGAAGAACACGCCCGCAGCGGATCGCGCGGCGCTGTTGTTCCGCGCTGCTGCGATCATGCGTGAGCGTAAACACGAACTGTCAGCGTGGATGATCCACGAAGTCGCAAAGACGTGGCCTGAAGCCGACGGCGATACTGCCGAAGCGATCGACTTCTGCGAGTTCTACGGCCGCGAGATGCTGCGTTATGCGAGCGACCAGCCGTTGACGCACATCCCGGGCGAACAGAATCAACTCGAATACATCCCGCTCGGCGTGGGTGCCGTGATCCCACCGTGGAATTTCCCGCTCGCGATCATGGCGGGTATGACTGTCGCTTCCGTCGTTACCGGCAACACAGTCGTGTTGAAGCCTTCGTCAGATGCACCGACAATCGCGTTCAAATTTTTCGAGATACTTGAAGAAGCCGGATTGCCGCCGGGTGTGGTGAACTTTATGACTGGCTCAGGCGCGGAAGTCGGCGACGTGGTGGTGGACCATCCGAAGACTCGTTACATCGCGTTCACGGGCTCGAAGGAAGTCGGACTACGAATCAATGAGCGCGCCGCGAAAGTTCACGAAGGACAACTCTGGATCAAGCGTGTGGTGGCGGAGATGGGCGGCAAAGACGCGATCATCGTTGCTGACGATGCGGATCTCGAAGAGGCAGCGACGGGGGTGGTGCAGTCGGCGTTTGGTTTCCAGGGACAGAAGTGTTCGGCGTGTTCGCGCGCGATCATCGACGCGCGCGTTTACGACACGATGCTCGACAAGATTGCCGACCGCACAGCCAAGCTCAAGCTCGCTGATCCAACCGATCAGACGACGTCAATGAGCGCCGTGATCAATGAGAAGGCGTTTAAGTCGATCAACGCATATATCGAAAAAGGGAAGAGTGAAGGTGGGCGCGTGCTGATCGGCGGCGGTTCCGATGGCGAGCAGGGGTTCTTCATCGAGCCGACCGTGATTGCCGACGTGAAGCCGGGTGCGACGATCGAGCAGGAAGAAATCTTTGGACCAGTGCTCGCGGTCATCAAGGCAGAGAATTTTGACAATGCGCTCGAGATCGCGAACGATACGCAGTTTGGTTTGACTGGCGCTGTTTACAGCAGAGACGAAGCGAAGCTCGATCGCGCGCGCAGAGAGTTTCATGTCGGCAATCTCTATCTGAACCGCAAGTGTACAGGCGCGCTTGTGGGTGTACACCCGTTTGGCGGCTTCAACATGTCAGGGACTGACTCGAAGGCCGGCGGACGCGATTACCTGCTGTTGTTCCTGCAGGCGAAGGTGGCTTCAGAGCGCGTTGGCGCGACGACCAAGCGAGCTGAAGCAGGTACGGCCACGGATTAACACGGAAATAAATCCGGATTTTTGATCCGTGTAATCTGTGGTTATAAGACATGAAAATTGTGTTCATGGGCACACCTCAGGCGGCTGTTCCGACGTTGCGGCGCTGCCTCGAAGATGGCCATGAGGTCCTTGCCGTTTGGACGCAGCCGGACAAGCCTGCCGGGCGCGGTAACAAAGTAGCGTTCTCTCCAGTCAAGGAGTTTGCCCTCTCACACGGTCTCAGTGTGTTCCAGCCCGCGCGGATCAAGAACGACGAAGCCAAACAACTTTTCGCTTCGCACGATGCTGATGTTGCGGTCGTCGTGGCGTACGGCAAGATCTTGCCCGATGAATTTCTGCGCGCGCCGCGTCGCGGCTGTATCAACGTTCACTTCTCTTTGCTGCCACTTTATCGCGGAGCGGCGCCTGCGAACTGGGCCATCGTGAACGGCGAAACGGAAACCGGCGTCACGACGATGTTCATTGAGCCCACGCTCGACACCGGCCCGATCCTGCTGCAACGAAAAACACCGATCGGTGAGCAAGAGACCGCGCCTGAGTTGATGGAACGTCTCGCAGAGATTGGCGCTGAGTTACTGGGTGAAACTCTCGCGCGTCTCAATGAACTCACGCCGCGCCCGCAGCATGACCGCGACGCCACCTTCGCACCCGTACTGAAAAAAGAAGACGGTTTGATCAACTGGTCGCTGAGCGCATTCGACATCGAACGGCGCATCAGAGGTTTTCAACCCTGGCCTAACGCCTATACAAGCTTCAATTCAAAAAGCCTCATTCTTTGGGAAGCGCAACCGTCGCTCTCGGTAACGTCAGGTATCGCAAATGGTGAAGTGATCGTGGCCCAACGGGATGAGCTGGTCGTACAGTGCGGTCAGCGCACGGCTTTGCGCGTGCTCGAAGTCCAGCAGGAGGCGCGAAAGAGAATGGCGGCGCGTGATTTCATCAATGGTATGCGTCTGAAAGTTGGCGATCGTTTTGGCTAAGTCGAAAGAGATCTCACCCGCACGCTTGGCCGCGTCCAGGATCCTCCAGCAGGTCGAAACCGGCGCCTTCTCTTCAATCCTGCTGGCCGCAGAGGAACCACGTCTACAGCCGGTTGATCGTGCCCTGTGTCACGAGTTAGTGCTCGGCGTGCTGCGCCGGCAGTTGTTTCTCGATCGTATCGCCGAATATTTCTCGAAACGCCCGGTTGATAGTTTGGATCCGCCCGTTCGCATCGCGCTGCGGCTCGGTCTTTACCAGTTACGATTTCTCACACGCGTTCCTGCTTCTGCGGCTGTCAATGAGTCGGTGAGCCTCGTGCGCGCGGCGCGGCTCAGCTCCGCGACGGCGTTTGTTAACGCGGTGTTGCGAAGTGCAATTCGTGAAGCTGAATACGATCCTGCGGCTAATGTTTCCGACCCGCTCGAAAGAATTGCCGTGCAAACCTCACATCCCGCATGGCTGATTGAACGTTGGGCCAATCAGTTTGGCATCGAAGAGACAGAAGCGTTTGCACGCGCGAATAACACCGTGCCACGCACTGCCTTTCGTGTTGTAAAAATGCGCGCGAAGGAAGTCGACGTGGTGGCGAAGATGAAAGACGCGGGCGCAACTCTCGAAGCTTCGCAGATCGTTAAAGGCGCGTGGCGCGTGTCCGGAGCCACATCGTTACTGCGTGAGCTGAGCGCTGCTGGTGAAATTTATTTACAGGACGAAGCTTCGCAACTCGCGGCAGACGTTGTCGAGGCCTTCAATGGCGACTTAGTGCTCGATCTGTGTGCTGCGCCCGGAGGCAAGACGACGTTGATGGCCGACCGCGCCGGTGGCTACGCCGGCATTGTTGCGGCTGATCGCTCGGCGGCGCGCCTCGCGACAGTGGCGGCTACTGCGGAATTGCATTGGTCCGAGAACATTTGGCCGGTGGTACTTGATGCGACGCAGCCATTGCCGTTTCCGCGTGAGAGTTTCAATAGAGTGCTCGTTGATGCGCCGTGTTCGGGGACGGGGACATTGCGGGCGAACCCGGAGATTCGATGGCGTCTCGCGCCGGGAGATTTTGGGAATTTCGCGTCGCAGCAGAAACGGATCTTGAGCAGAGCGGTTGAGGTGTTAATGCCACGTGGGCGTCTGGTTTATTCGACTTGTTCAGTTGAGAGGGAAGAGAATGAGGAAGTGATCCAGGGAATTGATTTGAAGTTGATGAAAACCATCAGGACCTGGCCACAGCGCGACGGGACTGACGGATTCTTTATGGCCATCTTTGAAAAGTAGACACGATTAATCTCTCTGCGTTATCTCTGCGCCCTCTGCGGCTCTGCGGTAAAAGAAAACGAAAAAACATGTAAACCGCAAGAGGCGCAGAGGGCGCAGAGATAACGCAGAGGTTGAAATTAGACACCACCGATTTACAGGATGCCTTGCCCCTCATTAGGGTGGGTGCTAGACTTCGCAGCTTAGTGAGTGTAGTTGCCAGAATTACATCCGTCTTCCGCAGTATCGCAATCATCGTTGCGATCGCACTCGTTTTTCTCTTCGGAGTGGCGACCACCGTCTATCTCTCTCTGCGTAGCCCGGAAGTCAAAGTCCCGGACGTGGTCGGCAAAAACAGATTCGACGCAGAGAAAATCCTGGCCGACGCCGATCTCAAGTTTCGCATTCGCGCTACAAGGCCCAGCAACGAAGTACAACGCGATACGGTTATGTTTCAGTTGCCGCGCGCGGGCGAGGTCGTGAAAACCGGACAGACGGTCGCGATGGATATCAGTCGCGCCGCCAAGGAAGGCGAGTCGTCCGAGACAGTTACGCCTGACGAGCCGGCTGAGAATCGCAACACCAATTCCTCGGCTAACACGAACGAAAAACCGAAGCGGCCACGGCCTAAGAACACCAACGAAAACGCGAACGGCAATACCAACGGCAACACAAACAAATCAACCAACGCGAACAAAACGATTAACGCGAATCGCGCAAACGCAAACACCGGCGCCGCTAACGCGAACGCGACTCCCCGAAGCAACGTAAATCGAATCGATCCGAAGAACGCGAACACCCGACCAGCGGTAGCAAACGACAACAGACGCCCGGCACCTCGGCCTACACCGAAGATACCGAATTAGTGAACAGGGACCGACACATCGACATCGCTCCATCGATTCTGTCCGCAGACTTTTCGTGTTTGGGCGACCAGATCAAGGCTGTCGAGCGCGGCGGCGCGGGCGTGCTGCACGTCGATGTGATGGACGGTCACTTCGTGCCGAATATCACAGTGGGCCTGCCGGTGGTGAAGTCACTTTCCGGGTTCACTCGTCTGCCGATCGATGCGCACCTGATGATCACTGATCCGGGGATTTATGCCACGCAGTTTGTTAAAGCGGGCGCGAATATGGTCTCGGTCCACGTCGAGGCCGACCCGCACCTGCACCGGACCTTGATGGCGATCAAGGACGCGGGCGCCCTCGCCGGAGTCGTGTTGAATCCGGCGACGCCCGTTGTGGCGGTCGAAGAAGCATTACAGTTTGCCGATTATGTTCTGGTAATGTCTGTTAATCCGGGTTTCGGCGGTCAGAAGTTCATTGCGCAGTCTGTGGACAAGGTGAAGCGACTGCGGCGCATGATTGACGAGCGGCAGTTGAACGTTCGCATCGAGATCGACGGCGGTATCGACCGTAATAACATCGAAACCGTGGTTGCCGCCGGGGCCGAAATCATCGTTGCCGGCTCGGCAGTTTTCAATACTCCCGACGCAGAAGCCGCGGTAAAAGCGCTCCGCGACACGACAGTCCAGTGGGTTTAGCCGCAAAAAGGCGCAAAAATCGTTATGTGCCTTTCGGGTTAAAGCCAACCGGATACGCGAAATTTGAATCGGATAGTTTTCGTCATCCCTGTCTTCTTACTCTTTTGTGCATTCTGTGCCTTTTTGGTGGCTAACTTTGGAGGTTGATTTTATGAGGTCTCGCTTTTTAATCCTGGCGGTTTTCTGCGCCCTGCTTTTCGGGGTGGCACAAACCGGATTTGCACAGCAGAAATCCGGCGGCCAGACAGAACAGTCCACCGCCCAGCGGCTGGAAGTCATGGGCTCGAAGCTCGACCTGATGCGCCGTTCCCTCAGCGCCGCAATCAAGGTTCTCGAAGCCAAGACCGACAAGGACAAGAAAGCGAATGCCGACGATCCGGTCGTGCGTTTGAAGGGGCTTGAGAAGGAAGTCGCCTCGGTGAACTCGGAAGTCAACGATATCCGCTCCAAGAACGACAAGGCCGAGAAGTTTGACGTGACCGCCGTGGACCGGCTCGAGGGCACTGTCGCCGAGCTAAACACGCGCGTCGAGAGTAATTTACAGGAGACTGCCAGTCTTCGTACGAACGCCGCAGGCACTACCGCCGCAAACAAAAAGGACAAGAAGAAAAAAGGAAAGTTCTTCGGACTGTTTGGCGGTGGCGACGATAAATACGCCGATCTGACAGGCGCTGCGGTCGCCGGACGCGACCGCGTTCTATTTGAAGAAGCAGCGAAAGAAGTCCGCAAAGGCCATCACGACACCGGCCGCCTGCTCTTCGCAACGATTATCAACACGTACCCCGATTCACCGTTTCTGGCGCTCGCAAAACTCGCTATCGCCGATTCGTTCTTTCTCGAAGGCACCACCAGCGCGCTGATCCAGGCCGCACAGGCTTACCAGGACTGGCTGACGTTCTTCCCGACCGATCCACTCGCAGACGACGCGAGTTTGAAAGTCGCCGAAGCCGAGATGAGGCAGATGGGCCTCTCCGATCGCGACATCTCGCACGCCAAAAAAGCCGAGCAGCGTTTGAAAGTGTTGCTCCAGCAGTATCCGAAGAGTCCTCTGCGAGCGACCGTGGAAGCGCGTCTACAGGAAGTGCAGGAGAATCTCGCGATGCACAACCTCCAGATCGCGCGTTTTTACTACGACGTGAAGTATTCGACTGGCAAAGGCGGATTGAAGGGTGCGCAGTCGCGTTTAAAGGAGATCACCGATAAATATCCGTGTTTCTCGTACAACGACGAGGTCTTCTATCGTTTAGCGTCGACTTACCAGGCTGAAGAAGAGCCGGACGAAGCCGCGCGTTATTACCAGAAGCTGGTGACGGAGTTTCCTGACAGCGAGTACAACGAGAAGGCCAAAGAACAACTGAAGATTATCGGTGCGCCGATTCCCGAGAAGTCTGCGCCGAACCCATGTTCGAAGCGGCAGCCGCAGAGCTTCATGGGTAACCTGATGCAGCAGGTTTCGGGCCGGGCCGACGTCACCGTCAACAAGAACGGCATTCTGATCAGCAAAGACGGAAAAGAAGGCAGTGATTTGATCGACGAGGCGCTCCGTTACAACGGAACACTGCCGGCACTGACGACGCCGGACGCGCCCACGCAGCGCTCGCCGAAACCGGCGACGCCGCCGAGTGATGCGAAGTCCAAGACTGGCGCGAACGGCACGGCCAGCGCGCCCGCGGCAGTCGTAAAGCCTTAGGAGGCTTACAGGTTGGAAGCCACCTCGCCAGAAGCGCAGGCGGAGTTAGCACGACGGCACAAGTCGGCAGCCACGACGGTAGTCGGGCTGCTGGTGGCTTCAATCTTACTCTCCGTAATCGCTCTCCTTGCAGATCCTTACCTCGAAGACAAGCCCGATGGAAATCTCAATATGGCGGTGAGTATTGTCATATTGATTTTAGGGCTCGGCGCTGTCGCCTGGAGACGAACGAAATATCAGCCAGTGCGCCTTCAGGCGATCGTGGGCTTGGCTGGTGTTCATGGCTTGCTAAAAACTCTCGAAAAAACCACGATTCAGCTCGCTTTACTTGGGGCCGCCATAGCCCTCGTCGGGTTTGTAGCCACCCTCCTCACCGGCAATCCGTGGCAGACCTACAGGGCAAGCGCGGTAGCAGTAGTCATATTCGTCTACTGCTACCCCATCAAATCCTCCTGGCTCCGCGCCTTGTATCGCTTTATAGAAAAATCCGCGTAATCCGCGGTTAAAAACTCGTTGAACTTTGTTTGTGTAGTTTGTTAATCTGGACGTGGCTATGCTGCGTCTACTGCCAATTGCTGCGCTTATTCTCGTTTTTGCTGGGCTAACCACGGCTCAGGAGGCGAGGCTTATCACGGCTTCGGGGCCAGTAACTGTCAAGCCAGCACCCGCCACGCCCGTCGAGCCCAACGACATCGAGAAACGAGCCTTCGAGCAGACCAACCTCGTTCGCATCAAAAACGGCCTCCCGCCCTTCACCTGGGACGCCGACATCTGCCGCATGGCCCGAATCCACTCCGAAAGCATGTCGCGCCAGAAATTCTTCTCACACGTCACACCCGAAGGCCTCCGCCTCCGCGACAGAGCCCGCGCCGCCGGCATTTTGCAGTTTTCCGTCCTCGGTGAGAACATCGCGTACACGCAGGGTTACGCGGATCCGGGCGCGTATATCGTCGAGCAGTGGATGCAATCCGAGAAACATCGCGCTAACATACTCTCCACTGCCTTTCGCGCGATGGCTATCGGCAGCTTCATCGGCCCGGACGGCTCGGTTTATCTGACACAGACTTTTATTACGCGTTGAGTATCACCTCTCTCAAGCTTCCTTCCTACGCGAAAATCAATCGACATTTACAGGTTTTAGGTAAGCGGCCCGACGGTTATCACGAGGTCTTTACTGTCCTTCAGACGATCTCGCTCTGCGACGAGCTCGAATTCGAGTTACGCAACGACGGCAAGGTCACGCTCGTCTGTGACGATCCGCGCATACCGACAGACGAAACGAACCTCGTTATCAAAGCCGCGCTCGCCCTCCAGCAGAAACTGGAAACCCCACTCGGAGCGGACATCAAACTCACGAAGAGGATTCCGGCCCAAGGTGGTTTGGGAGGGGCTTCATCGAACGCCGCAGTGACGCTGATTGCACTGAATGGATTGTGGCGGGCGCCATTCACATCGCGGCATTGGAAGCGCCTCGCGGAAGGATTAGGCGCTGATGTGCCATTCTTCACCGCCGGCGGCAGAATGGTCGCAACGGGTATCGGCGCCACCCTGCTTTCTGTTCACGACACGCCGCGCCAACCCCTAATCATCATCACTCCAAACGCTCGTGTTTCCACACCAACAGCGTATGCAGCGCTGAAGGCTGGTTCCTTGACAACAGTGGACGCGATGCCTATCCTGTCAAGTTCTTTCGAGCGGCATAATACGCGCGATAGCAGCCAGTGGCCTGAGCCGCACAATGATTTCGAAAGAGTGATCTTTGAGATAGAGCCTGAGATCGAGCGCGCTAAAAACGCCCTGCTGGCAGCAGGTGTGCGGAGCGCTTTATTGGCTGGAAGTGGTTCGAGCGTGTTTGGTATCGTCGACGACGACGTGATGCGCGAACGTGTTCTTGATAATTTGAAATGCGAAGCGGGATGGCAAGTATTTTCCTGTGAGACACTTTCACGCGTCGAGTATTACGAGGCATTGAAACCCTCTGGGTTCCCGCTTTTTTTACGCTCTTCTAAAACTGCAAACAGAAAAACAGATACTGGGGCGTAGCCAAGTGGTAAGGCACCGGTCTTTGGAACCGGCATTCGTTGGTTCGAATCCACCCGCCCCAGCCAGTTCTTGTCTCTGAAAAGCTATGGGCACAACCGGCGGTATCAAGATCTTTTCCGGAAATGCGAACCCCAAGTTGGCGGAAGAGATATGTCGCAACCTGACTTGCGACATGGGTAAGGCTTACCCGGAGCGTTTCTCTGACGGCGAGTTCAACTTCCAGATCGATGAAAACGTGCGCGGCGGCGACGTCTTCATCGTGCAGCCGACTTGCCCTCCGACCGATGCGCACCTGATGGAGCTCCTCGTGATGCTCGATGCTTTTCGTCGTTCATCAGCCGAGCGCATCACGGCCGTGATTCCGTATTACGGCTATGGCAGGTCTGATAAAAAAGACCGGCCGCGCGTTCCGATCTCGGCGAAGCTCGTCGCGAATTTGATCGCCGTCGCGGGCGCGGATCGACTGTTGACGATGGACCTGCACGCCGCGCAGATCCAGGGCTTCTTTGATATTCCGGTGGACCACCTGTATGCTGCACCGGTTTTTATCGGCTATTATCAGGAGCACCCGCTGCCAAACTTGACGGTGGTGGCTCCGGACACAGGCGGCGCCGAACGCGCGCGTGCCTACGCCAAACGGCTCGATGCCGAACTTGCTCTTTGCGACAAGCGTCGTGAGAAAGCGAATGTGGCCGAGGTTATGAACGTGGTTGGCGACGTTCGTGGCCGCAATTGTTTGATCGTCGACGACATGTGCGACACTGGGGGGTCGTTGACGAAAGTCGCGCGGGCGTTGAAAGACGCGGGCGCGGAACGAATACATGCGTGTTTCACGCATCCGGTCTTTTCCGGCAAGGCAGTCGAGTTGCTGAGCGAGTCGGACATTGAAAAAATCGTTATTACGAATACGATCCCGCTACGCGATCACGCGTGCGAGCTGGATAAAATAAAAGTACTAAGTATCGCGCCGCTTCTGGCGAAAGCGATCAAGTCGATCCACGAGGAGACTTCAGTTTCCTCGCTCTTCGTTTAGACGAAGGGCAAACACCTGATGGCTTGAATGAAGACCATCAGCGACCCTGGGCTAACAGTCCGGGTCGCTGAAAGTTTGTGTAGGGAGAAAATCATGGCGGAGAAAAAAGAATACAAGGTGCAGGCAAAGGTGCGCGACGGTCGCGGCAAGAACGATGCGCGGCGTGCGCGGCGCGCGGGGCTAGTGCCCATCACGGTTTACGGCGGTGACGCGGAAACTGTCGCTGCCGTCGCTCCGCTTGCTGAGCTCGCTGCGATCCTTCGTTCTGAATCGGGGCGAAACACGATCTTTACTGTCGACGTCGAGGGCGTTGGTGCGAGCGAAGTGATGTTTCACGATCGACAGATCGATCCGGTGAAGGGTCGTTTGATCCATGCGGATTTGGCGCGACTCGTTAAAGGTCAGAAGATTGAAGTCACCGTGCCGTTGCACCTGACTGGTGAGCCTATCGGTGTGCGAGAGAAACAGGGCGTGCTCGAACAGACCGTTCGCGAGATCGAGATTCGCTGCGAGCCGCGCGAGATTCCCGACGCGCTCGAAGTTGATGTGACGAACCTCGACGTTCATGAGACGTTGCACGTTTCGGACATTCCGGTTAGCGAAGCCGTTGAGATCTTGACTGATGCCGACGTGGTGATTGCAACTGTCGGTATCGTGAAGGAAGAGGTCGAGGCAGCGCCTGCGGCTGAAGGTGAAGAGCCCGCCGAGCCGGAAGTGATTGGCAAGGGCAAGAAGGAAGAAGAAGGCGACGAAGGCTAGACATTTGTTGGACAGGATTTACAGGATTTTTTCAAAGATTTACATGTAAATCCTGATCGAATCTTGTGAATCCTGTCTAATGTTAATCGTTGGTTTAGGAAATCCCGGGAAAGAGTACGAGTCGACGCGACACAATCTCGGGTTTATGTTGATTGACAAGTTGGCCCAGGCTGAAGGCATCAGCGTTACTCGCCGCGAGTGCAGCTCGCTTGTTGGTCGCGGCGTGATAGAAGGCACGCGGACGCAGTTAGTAAAACCGCTGACCTTCATGAACCTGAGTGGACACGCGGTCGCGTGTCTGCTCGCGAAGATCGAGAGCGAGTCGCCGGCTGACAGGATTCGTCAGTTAGTAGTGATTTCGGATGATCTCGCGCTGCCGCTCGGCAGGATTCGCATACGCGAGCGCGGCTCAGCGGGTGGGCACAACGGTTTGAAGTCGATCATCGCATCGATCGGAACGGACGAATTCGTGAGACTGCGTATCGGGATTCAACCGGAACACCCGATCTCGGATTCGAAGCGATTTGTGCTCGACACGTTTGCACGCAGCGAGCGGCCCATTGTCGAAGAGACGCTCGAGCAGAGCGCAAACGCGATACGAACGATCATCAGGGACGGCGCTTTGAAAGCGATGAGCGAATTTAATTGATAGGACCTTTGACTGGAGGTTTGAGTTGGATACAAAGAGACAGTACGAAGTGGTCTTCATAGTAGACCCGACGGCCGATGACGAGGTGCCGAAACTCACCGAGAGCTTCTCACAGATCATCACTGATCAGGGCGGTGTGATAATCAAGGCCGAGACGATGGGCAAGCGCCAGCTCGCTTACGAGATCCTGCACCACAAGGACGGCACGTTCGTCCTCCTCGAGATCGAGGGATCGGGCAAAGAGATTGCCGAGCTCGAGCGCCGCATGCGCGTTAACGATCGCGTGTTGCGGTACATCACGGTGCGGGTTGATGAAGATCGCAGGCGCGCGGAGAAGTTGAAGGATCGTCGCGCCCGTAAAGCTGCAAAGCGTCCCGCACCAGGTGAGCACCGGCGTCGCGGCGAACGGATGGAGTTTGCCGAAGCTGCCGGCGAGTAGATTCGAGTTTAAGAAGGATAAGTTATGGCAACCAATTATGAAGACCGCCAACGCGGCGGCGGTGGTTACGATGGTGACGATGAGGGCGATAGACGGCCGATGGGCGGTCGCGGCGGTGGTGGTCGCCGTATGCATCGCCGGCGCGTTTGTCGTTTCTGTATCGACAAAGTAGACCTTATCGATTTCAAGGACGTGAAGCTTCTAGGCAACTATCTACCCGAGCGCGGGAAGATCTTGCCGCGACGCATCTCCGGCAATTGCGCAACGCACCAGCGCATGCTGGCGGAAGCGATCAAGCGCGCGCGGAACATCGCGCTGCTTCCGTACACGACGGATTAAAGGGAGAACGAGATGGCACACACGAAAGTACTTTTGCGCGAAGATGTCGATGATCTCGGCGCGCGTGGCGAGATTGTCAGAGTTAGATCGGGCTACGCTCGCAACTACCTGTTGCCGCGCAACCTCGCTGTCGAAGCGACGGCGGGTAACGTCAAAGGAATCGAGTCCGAGCGCGCGGCGTTGTTGAAGAAGGAAGCGAAGGAGCGCGCGAGTGCGGAAGCACAGAGCGAACAAATGGGCGCGCTCGATCTCGAGTTCAGACGCAAAGCGGGCGAGCAGGGCGCGCTATACGGTTCCGTTACTTCGATGGACGTGGCGGAGGCGCTCAGAGAGCGTGGCTACGAGATCGATCGTCACCGCATTCACTTGCGCGAGCCTTTGAAGCGCATTGGTGAATACACCGTGCCGGTCAGATTGCATCGTGAAGTCACGATCGATCTGAAGGTCAGAGTGGCGCCGGAAGGCGAAGTGATTGTTGGGCATCTGACGCCGGAACAGGAAGCCGAGATCGCGAAAACCGGCGAGGAAGAATCTACCGAGTAAAATTACGATAAAACAGCGAGGTTGTTGTATAGTCGGGCGCCGCACGTTCTCGTAACTGTGGTGCCCATCTTTTTTCCTGTACAACCGAATATCTATTTCCATAATCATTCATGGCCAGTCCTGACCCTATTCGCGATGCAACTTTCGAACGTGCTCTCCCAAACAGTGCCGAAGCCGAACGAGCCATTCTCGGCGCGGTCCTGCTCGACAACGGCCTGATCAGCCAGGCAATCGAACAACTCCGCCCCGAAGATTTCTACGTGCCTTCGCATCGTCGCATTTTTCTCGCGATGATCATGCTCTTCGAGCGTGGCGCTGAGATCAATCCGATTCTGATCGGCGAAGAGCTCAAAAAAGAGAACGCGCTCGAAGCCGTCGGCGGCATCAGTTTCATCACCAACCTGACTTACGGTCTGCCACACTCAACCAACATCGCGCATTATGCAAAGGTCGTACGTGGCAAGTCGATGTTGCGACAGCTCATCAAAGCTTCCAACAAGATCACACAGGAAGCACTGGCCGAAGAAGACGAGCCCGAGATCATTCTCGATCACGCCGAGCACGAGATCTTTCAACTTGCTGACGAGCGTGTTCGACAAGGTTTTATGCACGTCAAACCGATCGCGGAACAACTGCTCGAGAAGGTCCAGGAGATGGAAGGTCGAGCAGCTCTGTTGACGGGACTCACCACCGGCTTCGCCGATCTCGACAAGATGACCTCAGGCCTGCAGAACTCGGATCTGATCATCCTCGCGGCGCGGCCATCGATGGGAAAGACGAGCTTCGCACTCATGCTGGCCGAGAATGCGGCGATTCACGCGGGCGCGTGTGTCGGTGTGTTTTCACTCGAAATGTCGAAAGAGTCGCTCGTGATGCGCATGCTCTGCTCGCAGGGCAATATCGACGCACAGCGTTTTCGTAATGGATTTCTTTCGCGGCTCGAGTGGGCGCAAATCGCAAAGTCACTCGGTGTGCTTGCCGACACGAAGATCTTTCTCGACGACACACCCGGACTGAGCGTCCTCGAGATGCGCGCGAAGGCGCGACGGCTCGCGGCGGAACAGAAAAAGCTCGATCTGATTATTGTTGACTACTTGCAGTTGATGTCGGGCTCGTCGAAGCGTGTCGAATCGCGGCAGCAGGAAGTGTCGCAGATCTCGCGCGAGTTGAAGGGACTCGCGAAGGAGTTGAACGTGCCGCTCGTGGCGTTGTCGCAGCTTTCACGCGCGCCCGAGTCGCGCTCGGATCACCGGCCACAGCTCGCAGACCTGCGTGAGTCAGGCGCCCTCGAACAGGACGCCGATGTCGTGGCCTTCATCTTCCGCGAGGAGCAGTACAAAACACCGGAAGAACGCGAGGCCATGCCTGAAGATCGAAAGAACATCGCCGAGCTGATCATCGCAAAGCAACGTAATGGTCCAACCGGCACCGTTGACCTGCGCTTCACGCCGTCGAGTATGAGGTTTGATAATTTGTATCGAGAGTAGTTGTTAGACAGGATTGACAAGATTTTTTCAGGATGAACATGTAAATCCTGAAAACATCTTGTTAATCCTGTCTAAGGCTTTTCACTGCCGTATCTCTTTCACCATGAGCGTCATGGTGCGCTTTCCGGAGCTGATCGTGATGCTGTATGGCGCCTTGAGCCCGTCAGCTTCGCGCCAGTCATCGTAGTAAATCTCAACCGGCACGGAAACGCCGCCTTGCATTCGCGAGCTGTTCAGCCGCACCGGCAAGTACGTCTCCGCATCCAGAAACATTCTGTCCGCAGCACCACTCGCCGGTTGCAAGTCGATCACATAAACATCGCGATAGCCGATCTTGCTCTTGCCGCGTAGCATCATTTTTTGATAGTGGTTTTTCAGGTTGAGGATCGCGTAGAAATCAGCATTGCCCTGCATTTCAAATGTCTCACCTCTACTGACGCCGACTATGTCCCTCGTGCCTTTTACGACGCGAGTCGTAATGGCATTAATTGCAGCCTCGCCTCCGGCCGCTTGCAGATACCTGTTAATGAGCTCATCAACTGTCGGTAACGATCCCAAGCTGTCGACATTGCGCCCGTCGTTAATCGCTACTGGACCACTGTCGCCGCCAAGCATGCGCGAAGTTGTTGTTCGCTGTGGCTCGGCAATCGCTTCGCTTTTGATCGGCTCGCGACGCCCGCTTGTGTTATCGGCACGGTACTGTTTGATGTTGTTGACGAGCTCGGCGTAATTCTTGTTCGCGGGCGACAGTTGATGCGCCTTCTCGGCCATCTCGAGTGCTTCGTCGAGTCGCTCACCGCTCACCAAATTCACGACTGCGAGTAAGTAATGTGCGGGTGCGTAATCCGCAGAGAGCTTGATCGACTGCAGGAGCTGCTCGCGCATCAATGCGGCATTCTCCTTCGAGTATTGCGAGATCGCGCCGTTTGCAGACATTCGTTCTCGACTGAGAACATACGCGTAATAGTAATGGACCAGATAGGTCTGTGGTGACGAGGTTGCCTTCTGTAGATACTTCTTCGCGTCGTCGTAACGGCGCTGCTGAACATACCACGTGCCGAGCGCCGAATGAGCAGGAAGAAACCCCGGATCACTTGCAATCGCCTCTTTGAAGCTACGTTCGGCCACGGGGTAGCGACCCATGTGGAGAGACAGGTCACCGAGGTAATAAGACGTTTCAGCGTCAGTCAGAGCCGAGCGTTGCGTCGCCGTGTAGGAGTTGTAAGCTTGCGGATCAGTAACACCGGTAATGCGTTGCGCCGTGATGTTGCCGCGCCGTATGTACGAGCGCAGCTCCTGCTCGAGCGCGTCGAGCGTGATCCCGTAAGCGCCTTCGATCGCTTTGGCCGCATCGTCGCCTCTGCCGACACGTTGCACGAATTGTCTGAACTGATCCTGTCGCGCGCGTTCACCGAGCATCAGGTAATGCACGAGCGCCCACGACTGGCCATAAAAGATCCCGGCCTTGTCCTGTTCGTTGTAATGCGGCGAGTCAGTGCCGATTGAGAAGAGTGTTTTCAACGGCAGCAGCTCGCCCTGGCGCAGGTAACCGTAATTGTGATTTGGCGCGCCGATGACTGCATCGCCACCGGAGAATTGGAGCGACTCATAGAGCTCGGCGAGACCTTCGTTCAGCCAGAGTGGCGCATTCGGAATGTTGTCTTTGACGTGCAGGTGAACGTACTCGTGAAACGCAGTGCCGTACGGATCGCCGCCCGAATCGAGTGAGATCGCAATGTAGTTGACGTCGTCGCCGGGCATGAAGAAGCCGGAAATACTCGTCGGTCGTCCCTGGTAGAGTGGTTTGAAGGGGGTGAATGATGCGTCGTCGCGGAAGACGATGACGGTGGTCGGTGTGGGCGAATCGATCACGTTGCGTGACACGAGACGAGCAAACGCGCCGTGAAAGTATTCGAGCCAGACAGCCACACGCCGCAGGTTTTCCGGATCGGCGTCGCCGATAACGAAGAGATGGTTGGTGCGGACGCTGCGCCAGCCATCGCGTGTTTGCGCCGTGATGGTCGAGAAAATAAAGAGAATAGCTAAGACGAGGGAGATTACGGTTTTTAACTTCATATAGGGATTCGTGAGGCAGAAACAGTCTATGACAGGATTATAGGATTAACAAGATTTTCAAGATGCATCCTGGTAATTCTGAAAATCCTGTTATCCTGTCTAATAAACCCTGTCATGACTCAATCAGAACAAAACCTTCTCGCCCGGCGGCCGACCTGGGCTGAGATCGATCTCAACAATCTTGCCGCGAATTTCAACCAGATCAAACAACGCGTGAGCCCGACAGCGCGCGTCATGGCTGTCGTCAAAGCGAATGCTTACGGGCACGGCGCGGTGGAGTGCGCCCGGCGACTCGCGCGCGAAGGCGCGGACTGGTTTGGCGTCGCGCTTCCGGAAGAGGGAATCCAGCTACGTGATTCCGGTATCACGCAGCCGATTCTTTGTCTCGCGGGCTTCTGGCCGGGCCAGGCTGCGGCCTGCATTCGACACGGCTTAACGCCAGTCGTCTATCGTCTCGAGATGATCGAGGCGTTGAATCAGGCGGCGGCGAATGCCGGGGTCGTGGCCGACGTGCATGTGAAAGTCGATACGGGCATGGGACGGCTCGGAGTTCGTTTCGATCAACTGAGTGAGTTTGTCGCAGTGCTGGAGCGGTTTCGAAATGTACGTATCGACGGCGTGATGACGCATCTCGCGGCTGCCGACGATGCGTCGTGCCAGCCTTTAACACACGATCAGATTCAACGATTCGATGAGGCGGTTACGGTCTTTCGTGATCATGGTTATCGTCCGACGCAATTACATCTCGCGAATTCCGCGGGCCTGTTCGGGCATCGCGAATCGTGGGGCAATCTCGTGCGGCCGGGTGGCGTGTTATATGGCTTGTGGCGTGATGTGCTGCCGCTTACAACGTCGAAACCGGGACTGCTGCCGGTGATGTCGCTGCATTCGCGGATTTGTTTGTTGAAGTGGGTGCCGCCGGGTGAGACGATCGGATATGGATGCACGTTTGAAGCTTCCCGCCGGAGCCGGATCGCGACGCTGCCGGTTGGTTATCACGACGGATACATGCGCGGACTCTCGAATCGCGGGCACGTGATCGTGCGTGGGATGTTTGCCCCTGTCGTGGGACGCGTGTCGATGGATCTGACGTTGATTGACGTGACTGACGTTGAAGGTGTCGAAGTCGATGATCAGGTGACGCTACTCGGCTGGAACCGCGAGAATGCCGAGTTGAAGATCGCGGCAGAAGATCTGGCGCGGATTGCCGGGACGCTCTCGTACGAGGTGACGTGCGGCATCGCAGACCGGGTACCGCGCGTGTATCTATAGTCAGTCATTAGACAGGATTAACAAGATGTCGCAAGATTGACTCGCTCTCTATCGGTTTACTACTATTCGTCTCCCGCAGTATCCACAGAACAAAGGAGTCCCTCCATGACGTACAAGGTTAGGCCCGGTGATACGCTCTCGAAAATTGCGAAGCGTAACGGTATTAGTCTTGCCCAGTTGCTCAAGACAAACCCACAAATTACGAATCCCGACAAGATCAAGGTCGGGCAGGCTGTTAATCTCCCAGACACCTCAACCGGCACGACGCAGTCGACTGCATCGAAGGTAGTTGATGTAATTGCTCCTGTGGCTAAGGCAGCCGCTGTCGGTGCTGCCGTAGGCGCGGTAGGTGCAGTCATAGCCGAAGCACTCGGCGCGCTCTCCGCGAAGTATGAAACAGGCGGGCGCGGACCCGGCACGGTTTCAACCGGCGCCGGAGATCGCGGCGGCGTGTCCTACGGCTCTTACCAGATGGCCTCGAAAATGGGTGTGCCAACCAAGTTTGTGAAGCAGGAAGGTTTCCCATGGACTTCCGACTTCCAAAACCTGGTGGCAGGCTCGGCTGAGTTTACGGCGTGCTGGAAACGCATTGCCAAGAACGAGCCGGACGCATTTCAAAAAGCCCAGCACGAGTACATCAAGAAGACGCACTACGATCTGCTCTGCAGCAAGGTATTGAAGGAAAACGGACTTGATGTGAACACTCGATCGCGTGCGTTACAAGACGTTCTCTGGTCCACTGCCGTCCAGCACGGACCCGCGACACTGATTGTGCATCGTGCGGTTGTGAAATGTACTTGTCCCAGAACTGATCCCGGCTATGACGAGCACTTGATCCGCGCGATCTATGCAGAGCGTGGCAAGACGAAAGCTGACGGCACACTCGTCTATTTCGCGAGGAACTCTCCAAGCGTGCAAAAGGGCGTGGCGAAGCGGTTCAAGAACGAGTTGAACGACGCGCTCGCCATGCTGGCGAAAGAAGTCTAACTAAACGCATGCCAGACGAAGCTGAGAATCTGACTGTCCAGGTCAACGATAAAGAGGCAGTGACGGCGCTTCTTTATACGGCTGATAAAAAGGACCGCGCCGGTGTGACGGTCGTGTTGGGCCATGGCGCCGGCGCGAGCCAGACGAGCGGTTTCATGCGCATGTTTGCGAAGGGTTTGGCCGCGCGTGGCCTCGATGTGATGACGTTCAACTTCGTCTACATGGAACAAGGTCGCTCGGTTCCAGATCAGAAGCATAAGCTCGAAGGCTGTTTTCGTGCAGTGATCGAAACGGCGCTCAAGAACAAGAAGCTGAAGAACAATCGTGTCGTACTTGGTGGGAAGTCGATGGGCGGCCGGATCGCGTCGCAGGTGATGGCCGGTGAAGATCGCGAAGCGTTTGCGGATGATGTTGCCGGTCTCGTGTTTCTCGGTTACCCGCTGCACCCGCCCGGGCAGTCTTCAAAGTTGCGCGTCGAACATCTCGAACACATCAAGAAGCCGATGTTGTTTGTGCAGGGGACGCGCGACGCGCTCGGCACGCCTGAAGAAATCAAACCTTACGTGAAGAACCTTCGCCCCGCCGCAAAGATTCACGAGATCGAAGGCGGCGATCACTCGTTCAAAGCACCCAAGAAGTTTGGTCTGAGTCAGGACGAGATCTTCGAGACCTCAATGGACGAGATCGATCGCTGGGTGAGATCGCTTTAACCACGGATTACACGGATCCGTGTACGGATTTATCCGTGTAATCCGTGGCTAACAACTAATTCATGAGGAAGTTGTAGGTGATCACGCCGGATACCTTCACGGGCTGATCGCCGATGAGCGTCGGTGAGAAACGTGCCTGCATCGCTGCTTTCTGTGCTTCAGGTACCAGCAATGGATGACCTGACATTGCCTTCGCGGAAATCACCTTTCCACTTTCATCAATCAGCACCTGCACAGCGACTGTCCCTTGCACTTTGATCTGTTTTGCGAGCGGCGGATACGTCGGTCTGGGCAACGAGAGCGCCTGGCTATTCAATATCTTTGAGATCTTCAACACCTTCACCGGTGTGGGTGCCGGGGTCGCGGGCGGTGGTGGCGGTGGTGGATCGGTTGTCGTGACTATGTTCGAGTTACCCGTTCCCGTGCCAACTCCGCGACCACCCAAAGACGGCGGCGGATCTTCATTGTGGTCGCCGATCCTCGCGCCTGGAGGAGCGGGCGGAATCAGTGACCGCGTTGTGCCGATATTATCGGGAACGTTGTTCGGATTGGAAGGACTATCGATCGGCTGAATCCGGAGCGGTACCGTAGACGCATTCCGTTGAGGTGACGTTGTCCGAATCGGATCAGCAATCACTCTCTGCGGCTGTGCAGGGGCCTCCGGCAGAACAAAAATAATATCAAGCTGCGTGGTCTGGGCCTCGAGATGAGCATCGTAAGCGTAGATACTTGCCACACCACCAAGCAACAGGAGCACTGCGTAGACTCCGGTGGTGAAGAGCACAAACGACCCGCGACGCTTGTATTCACGCGCGTGCGACGTGGATTCAATCAGGTTATTAAACATCGAGTTCCTCCGCTATTTGCCGGTGCCACTCGGGTCGTAGGAGCTACTCGGCACATTTAGACACCACCGGGCCCCAAGGGTTCCCGTTGCTTGAAACATATTCGCGCTGGGCATAGGATTACTGCCGCTCTCCGAGTCCCCGAAACTTACCAGGAGCAACGGCATGGCGACCCAAAAGGCGTTTCAGGAAAACCTCAATCCGTTCGACATTGCGAAACAACAGTTCAACCGCGCCGCCGACTACCTCGATCTCGATCCATCCATGCGGCACGTGCTGGAGAATGCCAAGCGACAACTGATCGTCTCGATTCCGGTGAAGATGGACGGCGGCGACGTGCAGGTGTTTGAAGGTTATCGCGTGCAGCACAACATCGCGCGTGGTCCAGCGAAAGGCGGCATTCGTTACCATCCAAACGTTTCGCTCGACGAAGTCAAAGCGCTTGCTTCGTGGATGACGTGGAAATGTGCGACTGTCGGTATTCCGTATGGCGGCGGCAAAGGCGGGGTGGTTTGTGATCCCAAGAGTCTTTCACGAGCCGAGCTCGAGCGACTGACGCGACGTTATGCGTTCGAGATTGCTCCGATCATTGGTCCAGACCGCGACATTCCGGCGCCAGACGTTTACACGGATGAGCAAACGATGGCGTGGATCATGGACACGATCTCGATGGTGCGTGGTCACACCGAGCTCGGTGTCGTCACCGGCAAACCGATCTCGCTGGGCGGATCGCAGGGACGTGCTGAAGCTACGGCGCGTGGTTGTCTCTACGCGTTGCGTGAGGCTTGTCGTGTGAAGGGGATGAGCTTGAACGGCGCGCGTGTGGCGGTTCATGGTTTCGGAAATGCGGGTGCGAATATCGCTCGACTCGTTGCGGAAGACGGCGCTCGCGTGGTTGCAGCGTGCGACTCGAAAGCGGCAGTTTATGCGAGCACGGGTATCGACGTTGCCGAGGCGTTGAAACACAAAGCCGCAACCGGATCACTCGCGGGACTGCGTGGTGCGAAGGAGATCGGTCCGGACGAGATTCTCGGGATCGATTGCGACATTCTTTTGCCGTCGGCGCTCGAGAATGCAATCACACTCAGCAACGTGGGCCAGGTCAAAGCAAAGATCATCGCTGAGCTGGCGAATGGACCAACGACGCCGGGAGCGGATCGCGTGCTGGAGGATGAGGGTGTGTTTCTCGTGCCTGATATTCTGGCGAACGCAGGTGGCGTGACGGTGAGTTACTATGAGTGGGTGCAGGATCAGTATTCGTTCTTCTGGTCGGAGCGGCAGATCAACGAGACGCTCGAACAGACGATGCAGACGGCTTTCAATTCAGTGCACCAGATGGCTGAGCATTACAACACCGACATGCGGACAGGTGCGTATATCCTGGCGGTGGGAAGAGTGACTGAAGCTACGAGTGTGAGGGGGATATTTCCGTAAGTCATGGCAGACAAGATCACAGTTTACGAAAAACCGACTTGAACGAAGTGTCGCGAGATGGACAAGCTGCTCCGTGAGAGCGGCATTCCCTACGAGAAGATTAATTACTACATCGAGCCGCTGAGTAAGAAGAAGTTGACCGAGCTGCTGCGCAAGATGAATCTCAAGCCAAGGGATCTTTTGCGAAAAGGTGAGGCGGTCTACAAGGATTTCGGATTGAGTGAAGACAAGTTCAGTGATAGCGAGTTGATCGCGTTGATGGTGGAGCATCCTGATTTGATTCAGCGCCCGATCGTCGAGCGTGGCGATCGCGCAGTGCTGGGGCGTCCGACTGAGAATGTGAAAGCGTTGTTGTAGCCACGGATTACACAGATCTACACGGATCAGGAAAAGAACCGGTCTGATCCGTGTTATCAGTGAAATCCGTGGCTAAGTAAGTGTATTTACCTTGAAAAAAGAAACTGTCTTTGTCTGTCAAAACTGCGGGCACTCAACCGGCAAGTGGCTCGGTAAGTGCCCGGAATGCGGCGAGTGGAATTCACTCGTCGAGGAAAGATCGCAGCCTACACGTCGCCCCGGCCCTCGCAACGGCTTCAAACTTCGCGACGTCTCCGCCGTCCCTTTTACAGAGATCGAACCACAGGACGACGTACGCATTCCTTCCGGCGTCACTGAATTCGATCGCGTGCTCGGCGGCGGCATCGTCCCGGGCACGCTCGTCCTGATCGGCGGCGATCCAGGCATCGGCAAGAGCACCCTCCTGCTTCAGGTCGCAGATAAACTCAGCGCCGCCGGATCGCTCGTGCTTTACATCTCCGGCGAAGAGTCGGAGCGCCAGATCAAGCTGCGCGGCGAACGTCTCGCCGTCGAAGCAAAGAACGTCTACATCCTTCCCGAAACAAACCTCGAAAACATCATCAACGAGATCGAGCGACTCAAGCCCCGCGCGATCATCGTCGACTCGATCCAGACCGTCTTTTCGAGTGCGATCGAATCAGCACCGGGATCTGTTTCCCAGGTGAGGGAAGTGGCGCACCAGTTTCTCTTGCTCGCGAAGAACCGCGGCATCCCGGTCTTTCTGATCGGACACATTACGAAAGAAGGCTCGATCGCGGGTCCGAAGATTCTCGAGCACATCGTCGATACGGTGCTTTACTTCGAAGGCGAGCGTCATCACAACCATCGCATCGTGCGCGCAGTGAAGAACCGTTTCGGCGCGGCGAATGAAGTCGGCGTGTTTGAGATGACGGGCACGGGCTTGATGCCTGTGGCTAATCCATCGCAGATGTTTTTACAGGAACGACCGCAGAACGTTGCCGGATCGATCGTCACGGCCTGCATGGAAGGCACGCGGCCTTTGCTCGTCGAGATCCAGGCGCTTGTTTCGGGTACGAAGTATGGAACGGGACGGCGCATGACGCAGGGACTCGATCAGAACCGCGTGGCGCTGTTGATAGCGATGCTTGAGAAGCGCGCCGGACTGCAACTCACGGGCGACGATGTCTTCGTGAACATCGCGGGAGGTTTGGAAGTTGACGAGCCGGCGGTGGATCTCGGAGTCGTGACGGCGATTGTGTCGAGTTTCAAAAGTAAGACAGTCGATCCACACACCGCCGTTTTTGGAGAGATTGGACTAACGGGCGAGGTGCGCGGCGCGATGCAGGCTTCGGTGCGCGCACGTGAAGCGCAGGCGCTCGGCTTCAAAAAGATCGTGCTGCCTGCGTCGAATGTTGCCGGGCTCGAGCGCTTGCTCGGTGTGCGTGTGGTTGGAGTTAAGTCCGTCGATGAGGCATTGGACGAGTTGTTTTAACCACAGATTATACGGATTTATTTCTGATAGAGCTTCACGACAAGGTCGTCGTCGAGAGGTTTCGAGTCGACCACTTCAAACCCTTCCAGATATCCCTTGGGCATGAACGCATCCGCGCCCTGAACAGTCAAAGGCACCTCAGTAATGATCCACTTCTCGATGTGTGGCAGAAATGCTTCATAGATCTGCGCGCCGCCGATCACGAACAAGTCAGTCGCCAAAGACTTAGTAAACGACAACACCGATTCGATATCACTGAACACGATCAACGACTCCTGCGGCTCAATGTCTGTGTCGCGGCTGAGCACGATGTTGAGCCTGTTCTTCAGCGGCTTGCCGATGGTGAGCCACGTCTTGCGCCCCATCACGACCGCATGCCCGGTAGTCGTCTCACGAAAAAACTTCATGTCCGCCGAGTAGTGCCACGGCAGCTTCCCACCTTTACCGATAGCACCTTTGCGATCAACTGCTGCGATGCCAATGATCATATCTACACTATCTCACACCCGCGCACGCTCTCAGAGAAATTTATTGCAAAGTCTTTTCTTAGTTTAAGCGGTACAACTGTAGGGGTGGCCCTCCGTGGCCACCCGTGCCTGGAATTCAACGCACGGGTGGCCACGGAGGGCCACCCCTACAGTTGCATCGTCGGGGTATGAATTATTCAAACCGCGACCGGGGCCGCGATCTTGCCGTGTGATTCGTAGCCTATTAGTTCCAGGTATTCGTAGTTCGCTGCGAGCAGACCTTCAAGCCCACGCAATTTCTTTTCAGGATCGTTGATCTTGAGTTGCGGGAGCGGCAGCGGTTCGCGCGCTAGCAGTTGATTAACCTGATCGCGATGATTGTTATAAATATGGTAATCGCCGAGGGTGTAGACGAAGTCGCCCGCCTCGAGCTCAGTGACGTGTGCGATTAAGTGTGTCAGCAGCGCGTACGAGCTGATGTTGAACGGCACACCGAGAAATGCGTCAGCCGAACGTTGATAGAGCTGGCAATGCAGCCTGCGGCCGTTCTCGACTTTGAACTGAAAGAGCGTGTGGCAGGGCGGCAAGTCGACGTTATCAGCCTGGCGCGGATCCCACCCGGTGACGATCAGCCTGCGTGAATCAGGGTTCGTTTGAATCAGATCGATAAGCTTCGCAATCTGATCGACCCCATCCTGCACCGGATAATTCCCACCAAACGATCGCCACAGGTAACCATAAACTGGTCCAAGATCTCCTGCCGGCCGTCCGAATTTAGCAGTGTGTTCTTCGTCGGCCCACTCGGCCCAGATATCGACCCCGCGTGCGCGCAGATTCGTCTCGCTCGTGTCGCCCGACAAAAACCAAAACAACTCCTCCGCCACCCAGCGAAACGGCACACGCTTCGTCGTCACGATCGGAAACCCCTCGCGCAGATTGAACCGCGTCTGAAACCCGAAATGCGAGATCGTCCCAACCCCCGTGCGGTCGCGGTGCTCGGTGCCGTTATCGAGGATGGATTGAAGTAAAGCGTGGTACTGTTTCATAGGGTTTCCGGAATGAATACGCCGAAGGCGTTCGCTAATTTCGTCATGTTTGGGAATGAATACGCCGAAGGCGTTCGCTAATTTCAGCCCAGGGTTCGAGCATCGCGAGAACCCTGGGACATAATGTTAAAGTTCCGAGTAAACCCTGAAAGGGTTAGGTGGTGGCAAAACCTTTTAGGGTTCAATAATTAATATTTCTGGTCCCAGAGTTGTCACTGCGCTCCAACCCTGGGCTGAAATTAGCGAACGCCTTCGGCGTATTCATCCAATTCTGATACTGTCTAAATATACATGAAACGATATCGAATCTGCTTCCTGGGTTTTGGAAACGTTGGGCGGGCGCTCGCGAGGTTGTTTGTCTCGAAGAGTGCGGAGCTGAGGGAGAGGTATGGGATTGAGTGGGAGATCGCGGGGGTGGCGACGCGGCGAATGGGTTGGCGTGCGAGCGCGGACGCGATTGATGTCACGCGGTTGCTGAATGGTAGTGATGAGACAGTGAGCGTCGAGGGAATTGATGAGTGGCTGGCGCTGGCGAAGCCGGATGTGGTGTTTGAGACGACGTCGCTAAACCCGGAAAGTGGTCAGCCCGCGATCGAGTATATGCGCAAGTCACTGCAGGCCGGCGCGCATACGATCACTGCTAACAAGGCCCCGATCGTTTATGCGTACGACGAGCTGAACGAGGTTGCGATCGCACGAGGCAAGCGATTCATGTTTGAGGCCACGGTGCTCGACAGCGCGCCCGTGTTTTCACTGTTTCGCGAAACACTTCCGGCAGCACGGGTGCGCGCTTTCAGCGGCGCCTTCAATTCAACGACGAACGTGATACTCGAAACGATGGAGGCTGGCAGGAGTTTCGAAGAAGGCGTGAAGACAGCACAGGAGCTCGGTGTTGCCGAAACCGATCCGAGTCACGATGTTGACGGTTGGGATTCGATCATGAAGGTTTGCGCGATTGCGCGTGTGATTTTGCGCGTGCCGCTGCTGCCGTCGCAGGTGAGACGCGAAGGTATTCGTGCGTTGGACCCGGCAACGTTGCAAGCAGCGCGAGCGGAAGGCAAGCCTTACAAGTTACTCTCGCGCGTCACTGTCAATGCTGACGGCTCAGTCAGCGCTTCAGTCAGGCCTGAGCAGGTAGCGGCGAGCGATCCGCTTGGTGGTGTACGCGGCACGTCGCTCGCGATTCACTTCGAGCTCGATATGATTCCCGGCCTCACGATCATGTCGCACCGCCCGAACCTACAAAGCACTGCTTACGGGTTGTTTGCAGATTTCATTAACGCGGATCAGAGCCGAATTTAAAACCGGATTTACGCGGATCAGAGTTCGGATACAGCGTTAATTAAGCGATCGATCTCGTCTTCAGTGGTGTAGATCGCGCAGCCTGCGCGGATGAGTCCTTCGGGCGCTAAGCCGAGGCGTTGGACAACTGTATACGCGTAGAAATCTCCATGCGACAGGAACAAACCCTTTTCCGCGAGACGACGAGCGGCGTTGGTTGAAGTGCAGCCTTCGATCGTGAAAGCTAATGTCGGTGTGCGTGGTGAATCAGGCGTTGGCCCATACAACGTCACACGCGGCATCGAGCTCAGCGCATTCCAAAGCCGATTAAATAAGGCAATGTTACGACGATGAGTTTCCTGAAACACACGCCGCAGACTCTCGCGCAAACTCACGCCGCCGCCAAGCGAAGCGAGATACTGGACCGCCGCTGCGGCGCCAATCATTCCTTCATGGTCCTGCGTGCCTGTCTCAGCGTTCTCCGGCGCGTAATCCGGGGCGGGCACGAGTCTCGGAAAGTCGACGCGGTCGTATAGCTCGCGCTTTGCGTAAAGCACACCGTTGTGTGGTCCATAGAACTTGTACGCCGACATGCTCATGAAGTCACAATCAAGCTCCTCCACGTCAATCAACGCGTGCGGCGCGTAATGAACAGCGTCAACAAACACGAGCGCTCCGGCATCGTGCGCAATCGCAATCACACTCTTGAGATCGTTGATCGTTCCGAGCGCGTTTGACGCAGCCCCAATAGCCACTAGTTTTGTCTTTGGACCGATCAAACTTTCGAAGTCGTCAAGGTTGAGCTGGCCTGTCGCAGTGTCCATTCGCACTGTGCGAATCGTGACGCCACGCTCGACCTCGAGACGGCGCCACGTATCGATGTTCGCGTGATGATCCAACTCGGTGACGACAATCTCATCGCCGGACTTGTAGTCGAGACTGAGCGCGCGTGCCAGATGCATCGTGAGCGTCGTCATGTTCGCGCCGAACGCGATCTCGGTCGGCGACGCGTTCAGGAACTCCGCGAAGATTTCGCGTGCGTGCGCGAGTGCGTCGTCAGTCTCTGCGCTCGTGGGATACGCCCAGTGCGTGTTCGCGTTGTGATGGTAGAGATAGTCGTTCATCTGCTCGACCACATAACGCGGCACCTGCGTCCCGCCGGGCCCGTCGAAATAGGCGACCTCATAGCCGTTGTGGACGCGTTCGAGCGCGGGGAAGTGAGTTCGGATTTCAGTTACTGATGCCACCTGGGGTTGAAGGGATGTTGTTGACATTGACGGGCATGATAGCAAAAGTCGCGTTTGACAGGATTACAGGATTAACAAGATTTACAGAATAGGTTAGAATGAATGCGGCAAGTCGGCGGGCTCACCCGGCCACCGACCCAATCGCCAATCGCCAAAAACAGCAGTCGTTGACTCACCAAATGAGCGACCGCAGAACCAAAAAAAGATGTGATGTTTGTCTCGATGCCGTCTGGGACGGTAAAAGCGGAAACTACGTCGCGCGCGTCACAGACCTCTCCGAAGGCGGATGTTACGTCGACACGATGGGCGAAGCTCAGGTCGGCGAAGTGCTCTCTTTCAAACTGCAATTGCCCACGGGCGAATGGCTGGAATTGAGCGGCGAGGTTGCACACCAATCACCGCCACTCGGCTTCGGCTTGCGTTTCGTTTACCTTTCAGACGAACAACACGAAAAGCTGCGTGCTTTACTCAATGACTTCGTAGCCACAGATTAAACGCAGATCTCGATTTACACAGATCTGCGTTGATCTGTGGCTCGCTTCCAGCGCACGCCGTCTTTGGTGTCTTCGAGGATGATGCCGCGGCTCGCCAGCTCGTCGCGGATCTCGTCAGCGCGGCCGAAGTCGCGACGATGCCGCGCTTCCTGTCGCTCGTCAATCAACGACTGAACTTCACTATCGAGCATCTCGCGCTGCTGCTTGCCAAAGATATTAAGCACCGTGTCGAAGCGATCGATGAGTGCAAGCAGCTCCTGCTGGTTCTCCGCTTTGACGTGTTTGCGTGCGAGCGCTGTGTTCACTTCGCGTGAGAGGTTGTGAATCGCTGCGAGCGCGATCGACGTGTTGAAGTCGTCGTCCATGCCTGCTTCAAACTCCTGCAACGCGCGCGCGGCAGTTTCCGATAACTTCTCGTTGCGGCCGGGTTCGGTCTTCGCTTCACTCAAGCGCGCGCGAAAGTCGCGCAGGCTCGCTACGGTCCTTTCAGCGCCGGCGAGTGCATCGAAAGTAAAGTTGAGTTGTTTGTTGTGCGGCACACTGAGTAGAAAGTAACGAACTGCGGCGGCTGAAAAACCCTTTGCAGTGATATCGCGAAACGTGTAGTAGTTGCCCTTCGACTTCGACATCGTTTCGCCGTCGACTTTCAGGTGCTCGAAGTGAATCCAGTAACGGACAAACTCTTTGCCCGTTGCGCCTTCACTCTGCGCGATCTCGTTTTCGTGATGTGGGAAGACGAGATCGATGCCGCCCGCGTGAATGTCGAACGTCTCGCCGAGATACTTCATCGACATCGCCGAGCATTCGATATGCCAGCCGGGACGGCCGCGACCGATTGACGTGTCCCACGCGGGTTCGTTTTCGTTGGCCGGTTCTTTCCAGAGTGCGAAGTCGCGCGCGTCTTCTTTCTCGTACTTGTCGGTGTCGATTCGTTCACTCGCGCCCGCGATGTTGCCCGCGAAGTTGATCTTCGAGAGCTTGCCGTACTCGGGGAACGAAGCGATGCGGTAGTAGATCGAATCGTCGGAACGATAGGCGTGATCAGACTCGAGCAGCTTCTCGATTATCGTAACCATCTCGGGAATGTGGCGCGTGGCGCGCGGGACGACGTCAGGGCGCTCGCAGCCGAGTGCGTCGAAGTCTTCCCAGAGCGCGTCGATGTATTTCGCGGTGTATTCGTCAATCGTGAGTCCGGCTTTTTGCGACTCAGCGATGATGCGGTCCTCGACGTCAGTGATGTTCATGACGTGAGTGACTTTGTAGCCTTTGAATTTCAGGTAACGGCGCACGATGTCGGCGGCGACGGCGCTGCGGAAGTTGCCAATGTGGCCGTAATTCCAGACGGTGGGACCGCAGTAATAGAAGCCGACCTGGCCCTCGCGCAGCGGGCGAAATTCTTCGACCCGGCCAGATAGAGTGTTGCGAAACTTGAGCATGGGACGTTGAGGATAAATGACTGAAGCATTCCCACGCAAAGGGTTAGGCCGCGGATTTACGCGGATTAACGCAGATCTGCGGCAATCCGCGTTGATCCGCGGTTAAAAATGCTTCCAGCCGCCGGGCCTCAGATCCCAGATGCGTGTGCCTTCTGAAATTTTGACGCCGTCGCTTGGCTGCGTGATCTCGCCGATGCGTTTGATCTCAACGCCATCCACTCTTCGCGGCAGGCGCGCCGCGTTTTCCGGCTTCACTGTGAACAGCAGCTCGAAATCTTCACCACCATGCAGCGCAAGCTGAAGCGGATCGAGCGCACGACGCCCACACAACTCCACCACATGCTCATCGATCGGCAACAACGTCGAATCGATCAACGCCCCAACCTTCGACGCCTCACACAGATGATTCAGATCAGACGACAAACCGTCACTGAGATCGATCATCGCGGTCGCCATTCGCTCCTCGCCCAACACCATCCCCCAACCGACGCGTGGCTCAGGTCGAAGCTGCCGCAACAAAACGTGATCGAGTTTCTGCGAGTCTTCGTCAGCAAGGTTCTGCTCGGCGAGATGAGCGCCACGTTCAATCAGTCGCAACCCAGCCGCCGCCGCGCCGAGAGAGCCAGTAACAAAGATCTGATCGCCAACGCTCGCACCCGTTCGCTTCACTGCCATTCCTGCCGAACACTCACCAATCGCGATCGAGTCGATCACGATATGCTCGTTCGTGCGTGACGTGTCGCCACCAATCAACTGCACGCCATAACGATTCGCGAGGTCCAGCCAACCGTCATACATCCGATCGACGAAGTCCGTCTGCCAAACATCTTCCGGCATCCCCATAGACACCAGCGCGAAGAGCGGCCTCGATCCCATCGCCGCCAGATCAGAAAGTGAGACTGCGAGTGCCTTATGGCCCAGGAGGTAAGGCGGCGTAGTCGTGCGACGAAAGTCGATGTCTTCAACCAGCAGGTCAGTGCTGATGACGGTCTCTTTACCTGAGCTGCTGCGAAAGACGGCAGCATCGTCTCCGATGCCTGTAACGGCAGAAGATGCGACGCGTTGCCGGAGTGCGTTGATGAAGTCGAATTCGCTTCGCATCGTTAAAGGTTACGACGAAGCGAATCGAGCCCTGCTTCAATGGTTTCGATCGAAGTGGAAAAAGAGAAGCGCAGGTGGCTCTCGCCTTCCGCGCCGAAGACGATGCCGGGAACAGTCGCCACCTGTGCGCGATTCAGCAACACGTCGGCAGCTTCGCGGCTGTCCTTATTGATCCGGCTGACGTCGGGGAACGCATAGAACGCGCCCGCGGGCGGAGCGCAGTGAAGACCAATGTCATTCAATCCTGATAACAACAGATCACGACGGCGTCGATACTGAAAGGTGATCTCCGCGAGTGTCGCAGTCTCGATTTGCAAAGCCGCGACACCGGCCCACTGCGTCGGTGTTGAAACACCATTCGATGAATAGAGTGTTGCTTTTCTGAGCCCCGTCATCCATGGCTCAGTTGCGACTGCGTAACCGAGTCGCCAGCCAGTCATCGCGTACGACTTTGAAAACGTGAAGCACGTGATCGTGCGCTCAAACATTCCGTCGAGCGATGCGATCGAGCAGTGCTCGCCGTCATAGACCAGATCTTCGTAAGCCTCGTCTGCGACGACGACGAGATCGCGATCCTGTGCAAACTCTGCGACTGCTTTTGCTTCTTCCGGTGTGAAGACAACGCCATTCGGATTCTGTGGAGTGTTGTAATAGATCGCGCGTGTTCGATCAGTTGTGTAGCGTGCGAGTGTTTGTTGAAAACCATGCTCGCGTGCTTCGCTCGTCGGTACGAACACGCATTGGCCCTGGCAGTGCGCGACGAGATCTTTGATCGGCGTCCAGTAAGGCGAGAAGAGAAGCACCTCGTCGCCGGGATTCACGACCGATTGAAACGCGCCAAACAAACCCTGCATACCGCCGTTTACGACAATCACATCTTGCGTCTGTGCAGGGATGTGGTTGCGAGTGCGCAGCTTCTCCGCGATCGCTTCGCGCAGCTCGGGAATGCCTGACGAGGGCGCGTAACGAGTCTGGTCTTCATCGAGCGCGCGCTTCATCGCTTCTTTGATTGGCGCGGGTGTCGGCATGAACGGCTCGCCACCTTCAAACTGGTAGACGGTTGCGCCTTCGCTGCGCAACTCCATGATGCGATTGCGAAGCTTGACGATATCGGAAAACCCGACCTGCTCGAGTCGCGTAGCAAGGCGGAGAACCGTTGGCGAGGTTGTCACTGTTTGGATCGTTTCCTTCCGGGCTTTGTGTGGGGAACCGCGGATTATAGCAGCTAATCCGTGTATTACAGAATCCGTGTTTTAAATCAGTGGCTCGATCCTCAACCGATACTTTTAAGAAAAAGTTTTAAGTCAGGCGCGCTAAGTGTAAGTGTTGACACGCTAAACTCCACGCGAGTAACATGGCTTCTCGTCGCGCGATCGTTGGCGAACTTGCCAAAGACTTCCAACACTTTGAACCCGGCAAAGAGAGTCAAGCTCCACTGAATACACGATGAGTCGTCCTGCTGTAGCCATTCCCGAAAAGTTGTTCTTCAAGATCGGGGAAGTATGCGAGCTCGCAGGCGTGCAGGCTCACGTTTTGCGCTACTGGGAGTCGGAGTTTCCGATGCTGGCGCCACAAAAGAACCGCGCCGGCCAGCGCGTCTATCGCAAACGCGACGTGGAAATGGCGCTGCGGATCAAAGAGCTGCTTTACGAAGACATGTACACGATCGCGGGTGCGAAGAAGCGGCTGACGAACGAACTTCGCGGTGGTGGAAAACTAAAAGTCGTCGGTGCTGATGACGACGGGCAGTCCGAGAGCGCGCCGGTTGAATTCAACGACGGCGAGTTGTTCCCACCGGAAACACCCACTTACACGCGCGCCGTTACTTCACGCACGGCCGAAGAGCGACAAGGTTTGAAACAACTTGCCTCAGAGCTGCGCGAGCTGTTGTCATTGCTCGAGCAGGAGACCAACAGGAATAGCAAATCCTGAATTGTTGTAGTAGAGTTCAGTGCAAACGGGACGTGGCGCAGCCTGGTAGCGCGCACGCTTGGGGTGCGTGAGGTCGCTGGTTCGAATCCAGTCGTCCCGACCATTTCTATCAAGCACTTACGGCTGCCAGCTTTGGCAGTCGTTCGTGATTGTGGCAGACACCTTTATTCTGATGAGCTATGAACACCGAGTTTGAGCCACTTTTTAAGCTCAGTCGCACTGAGCGCCTTCAGCTCGTTGAAGACCTTTGGGACAGCATCGTCCAAGAGGGCGCAGAACTCTCCGTTTCGGAGGAGAAGCGCGCTGAATTACGCCGTCGCAAGGAACGTTTTTTACAGCATCCGTCATCAGGTCGCACTTGGGAGCAGGTGAAGCAGCGGGCACGGACGCAGCATGATTGACCGCGTTATTTTCACACTGGAGGCGGATAGCGCGGCTGCCAACATTGGCAGCCGTTTTGCATTGAGAGTAGAAATGGCGGACAGTATTGTGGAGATGCAACGCAACTAAACAGCATGATCGATAAACGATTCGACGATCCAACTTCGCAGCAGTTCTACCATGGTACGAAGGCCGACCTGAAGCCGGGGGATTTGATTGCGCCCGGATATAAACCCAACTTCGGTAAGAGGGAGAAGGCATCGTATGTCTATCTGACCGCCACCTTGAATGCGGCCACTTGGGGAGCCGAGTTGGCCCTCGGCGAAGGACCCGGAAGAATCTACCTCGTGGAACCGACAGGCCCATTCGAAGATGATCCTAACCTTACTGACAGGAAGTACCCCGGCAATCCGACGAAGTCATACCGCACCAGGGATCCGCTTCGAGTCACGGGCGAGATCACAGATTGGAAAGGACACTCTCCCGAAGAGCTCAAAGCCATGAAGGACCACCTTGAGCAACTTAGGCGACAGGGTGTTGAGGCCATCGAGGATTGAGCGAAGGAGTAAACATGACGCAAGCAGCGATTTCCGGCATCTCACCCTTTTTTATCGTGAACGACGTGCCGACATCGCTTTCGTTTTACCGAGACCGGCTTGGGTTTGAGATCACCTTCCAGGGACCTGAACCTGATGACATATTCTTCGGCATCGTTCGCAGAGGCGGCGCGCAGATCCTGTTCAAAGCCATCGGTGTAGCTCCAGTGCCAAACT
>Ga0081539_10000408_pt1 | contig 91634 bp, 92 predicted proteins | sample TabmetS4T2R2_FD_71023 | JGI IMG/M metagenome (GOLD analysis project Ga0081539, IMG submission 71023) | Tabebuia heterophylla rhizosphere microbial communities from the University of Puerto Rico - S4T2R2 | ecosystem: Host-associated > Plants > Roots > Rhizosphere ...
CATCCGTCACCGACAAGATCAGCTCGATCGTCTTGAAGCGCAAGACGTCGCTCGCGTGGTTCTTCGGCTTTGCGATCTCGTTCGCGCTCTTCCAACTGATGCTGCTAACGATCACAAACCTCGTGTTCGTCGGTATCGGTCTCTGGGGCGTCAACGTGCCCGTCGCGTGGGGCGTCGACATCCTCAACTTCGTCTGGTGGATCGGTATCGGTCACGCGGGCACACTCATCTCCGCGATCCTTTTGCTGCTGCGACAACGCTGGCGCACGTCGATCAACCGCTTCGCAGAAGCAATGACGCTCTTTGCCGTCGCGCAAGCCGGCATGTACCCGATCTTCCACCTCGGTCGCCCGTGGCTGATGTACTGGCTCTTCCCATATCCCAACACGATGGGAATCTGGCCGCAGTTTCGCAGCCCTTTGATGTGGGACGTGTTCGCGGTCTCGACTTACGCGACCGTCTCCGCGATGTTCTGGTTTGTCGGTCTGATTCCCGACTTCGCCACACTCCGCGACCGCGCTCGCAGCAAACCGTTTCAGATTCTCTACGGCATGCTTGCCATGGGCTGGCGCGGCTCTGCGCGTCACTGGCATCGCTACGAAATGGCTTACCTGCTGCTCGCAGGACTCGCGACGCCGCTCGTGCTTTCAGTGCACACGATCGTCAGTTTCGACTTCGCGGTCGGCATCATTCCCGGCTGGCACGCGACGATCTTCCCGCCCTACTTCGTCGCGGGCGCGATCTACGCGGGCTTTGCGATGGTGCTGTTGCTGACGATTCCCTTGCGACGGTTCTACGGTCTCGAAGGCTTCATCACGATGCGCCACATGCACAACATGGCCAAGGTGATGCTCGCGACCGGATTGATCGTCGGTTACGGCTACATCATGGAAGCGTTCTTCGGCTGGTACAGCGGCAACAAGTACGAGCGCTTCATGATCTGGAACCGCATGCATGGGCCATATTCGTATTACTACTGGGCTCTGATTCTCTGCAACATCATCACGCCGCAGTTTCTCTGGTTCAAGAAAATACGCTCGCACCTGCTGTGGCTTTGGATCATTTCGTTCATCGTGAGCATCGGCATGTGGCTCGAGCGCTTCGTGATCGTTGTGACGAGTTTGCACCGCGATTACCTGCCGTCGTCGTGGGGCCAGTACCAGCCGACGCAGTGGGACTGGGGCATGTTCATCGGCACGATCGGGTTCTTCTTTACGCTCCTGTTTCTGTTTATTCGCTTTCTGCCGATGATTTCGATTTTTGAGATGCGCACGATCCTGCCGGAAGCGGAGGTGGAGGAGTAGGTTGGATAGAGACGACGTCAAACTCGAACAGCCACTCGCGGCCGGAGACGCGCCGCTGCTGAGCCACCGCCGTCATGCGCCGCCACTCTACGGCATCATGGCTGAGTTTGAGAACCCGACCGATCTCGTGGCGGCAGCGCACAGGGTTTACTCGCTCGGCTATCGTCGCATCAACGGTTATTCGCCGTACCCGATTGAAGAGCTGTCTGAGGCGATCGGATTCACGAAAACGAGTTTGCCGTTGATTGTTTTTATCGGCGGACTCGTCGGCGGTATTACTGGATTTTTGATGCAGTACTGGATCGAGGTGATCGACTATCCGATCAACGTCGGTGGCAAGCCGTACAACAGTTGGCCGGCGTTCATTCCGATCACGTTTGAAATGACGGTGCTGTTTGCGGCGTTCTCGGCAGTGCTGGGAATGTTGATACTGAATAAGCTGCCGCAGCCATACCATCCGGTTTTCAATCTGCCGAACTTCGCGCTCGCGACGCGCGACCGGTTCTTTCTGGCGATTGAAGCGAACGATCCGAAGTTCAAACATGCTGAGGTTGTTGACTTGCTGAAGAGTTTGAATGCGGTTGCAGTTAACGATGTCGAAGTCTAAGGAAATGATAGCCACGAAAAGGCACAAAAGGCACAAAATAATCAGAGCAATCATTTGTGCTTCTTTGTTGCTGGTTTGTGCTGGTTGTCGGCGTGACATGCAGGACCAGCCGAAGATCAAACCGCTGCGTGGATCTTCATTCTTCGCCAACGGACTCGCGAGCCAGCAACCGATCGAAGGGACGATTCCGCGCGGCTACCTGCGTGACGATAAGCCCGAGTTTTACACTGGAAAGAAACCAAAAACAGGCGCAGCAACCGCCAACGCGACACCGGCTCAACAACAGATCGCCGGTACTCAGCAACAAGCACCGGGCGGACAACAGAGCTCATTCCCGGACGACGTCGAGGAGTTTCCGATCGCTGTCACCAAAGAAATCGTCGAGCGTGGTCGCGAACGCTACAATATCTTCTGTTCCGCGTGTCATGGCATGACCGGCAATGGCGACGGCATGATCGTGCGCCGTGGATTCCGTCGCGCCGCTTCCTTTAATGACGATCGACTGCGACAAGCACCAGTCGGACACTTCTTCGACGCGATGACAAATGGTTGGGGCGCGATGCCGGCCTACGCACCGCAGATTCCGGTGCAGGATCGTTGGGCCATCGTCGCTTACATCCGCGCGTTGCAGCTTAGTCAACAGAATCCAAACGCCGCCGCTTCGGCAAGCCCAGCGCCGTCAGCTTCACCCACACCCGCAACCGGAGGACACCAATGATTCAATCATTCAATCCTCCGAATATGTCTGACTATCAAAAACGCGCGCTGATTGTAGGCATCGTGTTTCTGGTCGTCCTGGTTGCCGGCGTATTTTTCAATGTTCGCCAATTTTTCCAGGCGTACCTCGTTGGTTGGACCTTTTGGACCGGAATCACGGTCGGGTCGCTTGCTCTCCTGATGTTGCAGCACCTGACGGGCGGTGGCTGGGGCCTCGTGATTCGTCGCTCGCTTGAAGCAGCGACGAGAACACTGCCGCTCATGGCCGTGTTGTTTATTCCGGTTCTGATCGGCGCGCATTCGATCTATCACGAGTGGGCCGATCACGAAGAAGCTGCGAAACATGAGGTGGTGCAGTTCAAGACGCCGTACTTGAACCTCCCGTTCTTCACGGTGCGCGCAGTTATTTACTTCGGTATCTGGATCGCGCTCGCGTTTTTCCTGAACCGGTGGTCGCTCGCGCAGGATCGCACCGCAGACAATCGTTACACGAAGAACATGCGCGTGTTGAGTGGACCGGGAATGGTCATACTGATCTTCAGTGTCACGTTTGCGTCAATCGACTGGTACATGTCGCTCGAGCCGGAGTGGTTCTCGACCATCTACGGTTTCATCTTCGTCGCCGCATGGAGCCTGAGCGCGCTCGCGTTCGTGATTGCCGTGATGGCACGACTCGCACGCGAAGAGCCGATGCGACGGATCGTCGCGCCGTTGCACTTTCACGATCTCGGCAAGCTGCTGCTCGCCCTCGTGATGCTTTGGGCTTACTTCGCTTTTTCGCAGTACCTAATCATCTGGTCCGGCAATCTTCCGGAAGAGATCACGTGGTACATCCGCCGCATGCACGGCGGTTGGGGCGCGACGATCGTCACGATCGCGATACTGCATTTCGCGGCGCCGTTTTTGTTCCTGCTATCGCGCGGGATCAAGCGAAATCCGGGCAGGCTGGTGTTGATTGCGGTGCTGGTCCTTGTGATGCGTGCGGTGGATCTGTTGTGGATGCTGGTGCCTGCGTTTGAGCATCGCATGTGGATCCTGATAGACATCGCCGCGCTGATAGGTTTTGGAGGTTTGTGGCTGGCGTTCTTTACGTGGCAGCTGGGCAAGCGATCGTTGATTCCGATTAACGATCCGCAGTTTGAGTCGACGCTCGAGCAGATGCACGCTGGTGGGCATTAAGTTATGGCAGAGAAGACTAAAGGCAACGGGCACAGAACAGAGACGCCGGACGTTACGCACATTCGCAACGTCGAAGTCACGCACGAGGCGAGCGACGTCAATGTGCGCGCGGTGATCACGTTCATCGTCGTGCTCACGGTTTCGACGATTGTTGTCGCGTTTGGTGTGCAGATGTTGTTCACGTTCTTCAATACCCAGGAAGCGAAGTCGGAGCCCAAGCCTGGTCCGATGGCGTTGAAGAAGGAAGAACGATTGCCGCCCGAGCCGCGTTTGCAGGCGGCGCCCGGCTTCCAGGTCAAACTCGAGAGTGGACAGACAGTGAATCTCGAGAAGGCAGCTCCGCAAACCGAGTATCGCGTGCTGCGGCTGCAGTGGGAAGAGAATCTCAAGACGGGATTGAAGGACCAGTCGGGTAACGTTGTCGGCATGCCGATCGACGCGGCGATCGACAAAGTCGTCTCCGAAGGTTTGCGTTCGACAGTGAAAGAGCCGGGCAAAAAACTGTCAGACTTCGCGATCGAGATGCCGACAGCATCAAGCTCCGGCAGAACAGTAGAAAAGCGGTTGCAATGAAATCGATCTGTTTTTATCTGTGTAATCTGTGGCTGGTTTGTCTTCTTGCCGCGGCGTCTGCGTTCGCGCAGAAAGTAGCGGGGCCGCCGGGTCCGAGCTCACCTTTGTATGGTGCGCGGCCGGAAAGTGGAAGTCCATCGACTGGCCTGCCCACTGCACTGCGTGACGTACGCTTAGAACAGAAACTCGGTCAGCAATTGCCGCTCGATCTCGTCTTTCGCGACGAGAGTGGCCAGGAAGTAAAACTCGGCCAGTACTTCGGACTACGACCGATGGTTCTCGCATTTGTCTACTACGACTGCCCGATGCTCTGCACGCAAATACTCAACGGCATGGTCACGTCGTTTCGCGTCCTGCCGTTTCAGGTCGGCAAAGAGTTTGACGTCGTCACCGTCAGTTTCGATCCCCGCGAGACGAGCGCTCTCGCCGCCAGGAAGAAACAAGTCTACATCGATTACCTGCCCGAGAAGATGCGCGCAAACGCAAACAACGGCTGGCACTTCCTGACAGGCGACCAAACAAACATCGCTAAGCTGACAGACGCCGTTGGCTTTCGCTATCACTACGACGAAGCAACCAAACAATTCGCGCACGCCAGCGGCATCATGGTGACAACACCGCACGGCAAGCTCTCGCGTTACTTCTACGGCGTCGAGTATGCACCGCGCGACCTGCGTCTCGGCTTGATCGAATCGTCAGCAAACAAGATCGGCTCGCCCGTGGACCAACTGCTGCTCTACTGCTACCACTACGATCCCGCCACCGGTAAGTATGGCGCGGCCGTGATGAAGATCATGCGCATCGCGGGGGTGGTTACGGTGCTTGGGATCGTGGCGATGTTGTTCCTGCTCAAAGGACGCAACCCGAAGATAGTTGGTGTGAAGACTGGAGGCCCCGCTTAGTAATGCAAGGCTGGATTCCACTGGTGCCTGATAGTGCTTCGTCCTTCTCGTGGAAGGTTGACGCGCTCTACTTCTATCTTTCAGGCATCACCCTCTTCTTTACCCTTCTCATCTCGACAGTCCTGATCTTCTTCGTCATTCGTTACCGGCGCCGTACGCCTTACGAAATTCCGCGTCCAGTTGAAGGCTCGCACAAGCTCGAGACCATCTGGACGATCATCCCTTTCGTCATCGCGATGACGATGTTTGGCTGGGGCGCGCGCGTTTATTTCGACCAGTACAAGCCACCGGACAATGCAATTGAGGTTTACGTCGTCGGCAAGCAGTGGATGTGGAAGCTGCAGCACGCTACCGGCCAGCGCGAGATCAACGAGCTGCACGTGCCCGTCAATCGCAAGATCAAGTTGATCATGACGACCGAAGACGTGATTCACGACTTCTTCGTGCCTGCGTTTCGCACGAAGGCCGACGTCATTCCCGGGCGTTACACGACCCTCTGGTTTGAAGCGACTAAGCCGGGACGTTATCACCTGTTCTGTGCTGAGTACTGCGGCATGAATCACTCAGGCATGACGGGCTCGGTGATCGTGATGGAGCAGCGCGAGTTTGACGACTGGCTCAGCGGGAACGTCGGCAGCACGACGCCCGCGGCGGCAGGCCAACAGTTGTATCAAACGCTTGGTTGTGCGTCGTGTCACGGCGCGAATGGCGAAGGCGGGCGCGGTCCGACACTCGCCGGGATCTTCGGGACAGAACAACAGCTACAGAGCGGACAGAAGGTTACAGTTAACGAGGGTTACATTCGCGAATCGATAACTAATCCGCAGGCGAAGCTGGTGATGGGCTTTGGTCCGATCATGCCGACGTTCCAGGGACAAGTGAGTGAAGATCAGCTCGTGCAGTTGATTGCATACATCAAATCGTTGCGTGCAGGCGGCGAGACCACGCCGACCGTGGCCGCGAGTCCATCGCCGACTGCACGACCCGGCGCGTCGCCGACGAGGAATATACGATAGTTGTTAGACAGGATTTCAGGATTTGCATGATTAACAAGATTCAATCCTGTCCCTTCTGAAAATCCTGAAATCCTGTCTAAGGTTTTAATCATTATGAAACCGATAGAGTCATTCGAAGTACCACTGCCACCGAAGGTCAACTACATCAACGCCACTTACGGGTTGAAGTCGTGGTTGTTGACCAAGGATCACAAGCGGATCGCTCTGCTTTACCTCGGCTCAATCACGTTCTTCTTCTTCATCGGCGGCATTTACGCCTTGATGATTCGCCTCGAGCTCCTGACTCCACAAGGCGATTTCCTGCAGTCGACGACGTACAACAAGGTCTTTACCCAGCACGGCATCATAATGATCTTTTTCTTCCTGATACCGTCCATACCGGCCACGTTGGGCAACTTCCTGATCCCGATGATGATCGGGGCGAAAGATCTCGCCTTCCCGCGAATCAATCTTTTGAGCTGGTACGTCTACCTGCTCGGCGGTGTGATCACGATCTACGCCCTCCTCGCCGGCGGCGTCGATACAGGCTGGACGTTCTACACACCATTCAGCACAACGTTTTCGAACTCGTACGTTGTTGCGACCGGTCTCGGCATCTTCATCAACGGCTTCTCTTCGATCCTTACGGGTCTGAATTTCATCGTCACGATCCACACCATGCGCGCGCCCGGCATGACGTGGATGCGCATGCCGCTGTTTCTTTGGTCACACTACGCAACCAGCCTGATCATGGTCCTGGGCACTCCCGTCATCGCGATCACGGTCCTGCTGCTCGCGTTTGAGCGCGTCGCGCGCGTCGGTATTTTCGATCCGGCACTGGGCGGGGATCCGGTGCTCTTCCAGCACCTGTTCTGGTTTTACTCGCACCCGGCTGTCTACATCATGGTGCTGCCGTCGATGGGTGTGATCAGCGAGCTGATCGCAAACTTCTCGCGCAAGAACATCTTCGGCTACACGTTCGTCGCGTTTTCGAGTATCGCGATTGCGGTGTTCGGATTTCTGGTTTGGGGACACCATCTGTTCGTCACTAGCCAGTCAGTCTACGCGGGAATGATCTTCTCGTTCCTGAGCTTCGCAGTTGCGATTCCGTCGGCGATCAAAGTCTTCAACTGGACGGCGACGCTTTATAAATCGTCGATCGCGTACGACACGCCGATGCTCTACGCACTCGGGTTCATCGGTTTATTCACGATCGGCGGCATGACTGGTTTGTTCCTGGCCTCACTCGCGGTGGACGTACACTTGAGCGACACGTACTTCGTCGTCGCACACTTCCACTACATCATGGTTGGCGGCGCCTTGATGGGCTACCTCGGCGGCCTGCATTACTGGTGGCCCAAGATCAGCGGGCGCATGTATCCCGAAGGATGGGGACGATTCAGCGCGCTCGTGATCTTCGTCGGTTTCAACCTGACGTTCCTGCCGCAGTTCGTTGCGGGTTATTTGGGAATGCCACGACGGTATCACGCGTACCCGCCGGAGTTTCAGGTGTTCAACGTGCTCTCGAGCGCGGGCGCATCGATTCTCGGATTCGGCATGTTGATACCCGCGATCTACTTCGTGTGGTCGATGCGGTACGGGCGCCATGCGGAGGCAAATCCGTGGCACTTGCCGGGACTTGAATGGCGTACAGCGTCGCCGCCGCCCACTGAAAACTTTGAAGTGACACCTATTGTTACCTGGGATGCTTATGAATTCGCACCGCGCGAGGAGACTGAAGTGGTCGGTAAATTCCGGCCGGAGTTAGAACGTATTTAAGATGGCTAGCCACGCGACCACAGCACCAGAAGCCCACAGCCACCCGGCGCTGCAGCACCATTTCGAGAACATGGAGCAGCAGCGTGAGGCGGGCACGCTCGGCATGTGGATCTTCCTCGTCACCGAAATCATGTTCTTCGGCGGGATGTTCCTCGCTTACACGCTCTATCGCTCGTTCTATCCGATGGCGTTTGCGTCAGGCAGTAACCACCTCGACCTCACGTTCGGCGCCGTCAATACAGGCGTGTTGATTCTGAGTAGTTTTACGATGGCAATGGCCGTCTATTTCACGCAGGTGGGGAAACAGCGACCGCAGGTTATTTGTTTGATACTGACGCTGATTCTCGGCCTCACGTTTTTGGGCATCAAGGCGAAGGAGTACAGCGACAAGTATCACGATCACCTGATCCCTGGCCGTTTGATTCCCGGCAATCCCTTCAATCCCGAAGTGGCGCAACACGGAGACGAAGATCCGCACAAGCTGCATTTGCTGGAAGGCGCGACAGTGGAAAAGGTCGAGATGTTCTACTGGATCTACTTCGCGATGACGGGGATGCACGCGTTGCACATGATCATCGGCGCGGGGTTGTTGACGTATCTGCTGATCTTTTCACTGAAACGACGTTTCGGCCCTGAGTATCACAGTCCGGTCGAAGTGATCGGGCTTTACTGGCACTTTGTGGACATCGTGTGGATATTTCTGTTCCCGTTGCTGTATTTGCTCGGGCGACATTACGTGCATTGATTACATGTATATCCAGGAAAAATTATGTAAATCTTGTGAACAGTTTATCTGGGAAGTAGTAGCTTACAGGATTTACAAGATTTTTCAGGATTAACAAGCTTATGAGCGAGCACATTGTTCCAGTCAGAGTTTACGTTACGATTTTCCTGGTGCTGCTGGTGGGCACGGCGCTGACCGTCCTCGCTGCGCGCATCGATTTCCCGTGGCAGCTCAACACGATTGTCGCGATGACGATCGCCATCGCCAAGGCCACAGTGGTAGTGCTTTATTTCATGCACGTCCGCTACAGCACGCGGCTGATCTGGGTGATCATCGGCGCCGCATTCTTCTGGATGGGGCTTATGTTTGCGTTTACGCTCGCGGACTTTTATACGCGCAATTGGCTTTCAACTCAGATCGGCTGAAGATTTTACTCGCCTGGCTGCAACGTTGTTTCCCGCACCTCGATCAAACGCTTACACGAAGGGCAGTTCAAGCGAATGGTGGCGTCTGAAGTTTTGATCGGCGCGCTACAGTAAGGGCAAGGGCCGTCGACTTCGTTGTGGTGGAACAGATCGCGCATCATGAAGACGGGCAGCACGAGGCCGGCGATGAGCAGCGGGATGCCGAAGATGAGGCCGATGGTCGCTCCCTGACCGAGAGTCAGGCTGATAACGAGGCCGGCGATGAAAAGCACGAGGCCGATACCGACGCTGAAAGAGAAGCTGTAAGCGCTATCAAACGTGCGGCCTGATTTCGCAACATCTGGTCGATTGGCGTCCATCTAAAACCTCCGAATACGTGGGATTGTCTGGGGAGATCGCTGTCGAGCCCGGTACGTGACTTTTACTCCCGCACGGGAGCCTTGTCAATATCAGACGATCCATCCACAGATTACACCGATTGTTTTTCTGTGTAATCTGTGGATGAACTTTACTATGGAAATTATGACTACTGCATTTGAAACTTTTATCAAACAACACGACGAGGAATCGTGGTCGGCGACACTGACCACTTTGCTGCGCTTGATTCACGAGGTAGATCGAAACGCGACGCAGATCTGGTTCTCGTTTTATCCCCTCTCACTGTTTCAGGCGCTCGAGCAGTCAGATGATCGGGCGACGCTTGAACAGCGACTGTTGCTACAGGGCCAGTTTTATCTGAAGGACCAGATCGACTCGTCACACACGTTTCTTTACGGGCATCGTTACTGGCCGGAAGTGAAGACTGCGGTGCAGAAACATGCACGCGCGTTTTCTGCCGGTGATAGTCGCTCGCTTGCTGATCAGGTCTTGTCTGTCGCTAAAGAAGTGGCGAAGGTTGAGCAGTCGCTCGTGATCGGGATTACAGCGGTCGCTTTCATGACGATCAGGCAAGTGGGATTAGCAGCGTTCGAAGCAGCGCCGGGGCAGATGCTCATTGATAAGAAACACGCGCGTAAGTCGGCGAGCGATGTGTTGCGTGAACGCGCCGTCGACGACAGCCAGGGGTTCTTCAGTTTTCTTAAGACAGTCGATAAGAAATGGACCGTCACTTACGACGAGAACGACGATCGCGCAAAGTATCGTTTGAATCAGGCGCAGGACCTCGCGTGGGGCGCCGCTGACGATCGTACGCGCAACTGGCGTGAGATTGATCCACGCCGGATCGAAGGACCGATTCCCGTTGAGTGTCGCTCAGCGTCGTGCGGGACGTGTTGGGTGGGCGTGCTTGGTGGCGCGGAGAAACTCTCGGACGTTGCGGCGCGTGAGGGCAAGAAGATCAAGGAGTTTGGCTACATCGATACCGCGGAAGCCAAACCGTTGATCCGTCTCGCGTGCCAGGCACAAGCGAGCGGCGCCGTCTCGATCGTGATTCCTCCATGGAACGGCGTATTCGGCAAATATTTGAAAAAATCCGTCAATAATCCGTGAAGACCCGCGGCTCACCACTGCTGTTTGTCTTTGCTGCGGCATTTCTCTGGAGCACGGGCGGTCTGTTCATCAAGTGGAACACACTGACCGGACTGGAGCTCTCGTTTTGCCGCTCAGTGTTCGCGATGATCACGATCGCGATCCTGACAAGGCATGAAGGGTTTGGCCTGAACCTGATTTCGGCGATTGCGTCAGTCGTTTATGCCCTGTTACTCGTGCTCTTTGTTCTCTCAACCAAAGCCACCACCGCAGCCAATGCGATCTTCCTGCAATACACCGCGCCGGTCTACGTCCTGATCTTTGAGCCGTTGATTTACAAAGAAAAGTTTCGTTTGCGTGATCTGGTGACGGTGCTGGTGTGTCTTGGTGGCATGGCGTTATTCTTCGTGGGCCAGCTCCGTCCGCAGGACATCGAAGGCAACGTCATGGCCCTCGCGTCCGGGGTTTGCTTCGCGTTCTACTTTCTCCTGCTGCGCCATCCGCGCGCGCGTGAAGTGAACCGCGCCTCGTCTGTGATCTATGGAAATCTACTCGCGGTCATAGCGCTTGCGTCGTGGGGATTGCCGGCTTTGTTGAACTTAAATCTTCATAACGCGCTCAGCGTTACTTATTTGGGTGTGGTCCAACTCGGAATCTCTTACGCACTTTTCACTGAGGGCATGACGCGCGGTGTGAGGTCGTTGGATGCGGGCATCATTTGCTACATCGAGCCCGTTCTGAATCCCGTCTGGGTCTTTCTCGTCCTCGGCGAACGCCCCTCACGCTGGGCCCTCCTCGGCGGCACCATCATCGTCGCCGCCGTGATTGTCCACATGCTGCTTGACGCGCGAGGAAAGCGGGGAGCAAGCGACGCTGCTATCGCCGCTGCTCACGACTGATCGCCAAACACGCTGCTGACCTTTACTTCGAATCCCGGCAACACGACCGATTTGAGGTAGTCGTCTCGCTCGAACACAATGCTCGGAGCGTACCGGGTGCCTTCGAGGGTACGCAGTTCAATGATCCCTGCGCTTTCGTCAACCAGCCACAGTTCTTTCACGCCGAGCGCCGCATACGTGTCGGCTTTTGTATTCCGGTCGTAGATGGCGGTACTTGGCGAGATGACTTCGATCACAAGATCCGCTGTTGAAGCGTATTGCGGATAATTCGGATCGAGACAAGCCTTTGTTTCGGCCGCCACATAAAACAGGTCCGGCTCTAGCCAGCTATTCGGCCCTTTCACAATTCCGGTGCGCGGGTAATGGATAGTGCCCTTATCACCAGTCTTGGTCTGAAACTCAATTAGCAAACGCATGAGGCGGCTTGCTGCATTACTGTGTAGATACCCAGGAGGGGGTGTCATATAGAGGACTCCTGCGATTAATTCTAGTTTTGAATGGTCCAGTGGCTCAGGGAGTTCCCAAAACTCCTCGAGCGTGTATGTCTTAACTAATGGTGATGTGCTTACCATGGAGTTAGCTCCCGATGAGGATTAATTGCTGCGTACTGTAACACAGATGAGAGATCTATGTCATCCATGTTGAACGATTCGCATAGTAACTTGGCGAGCGGTCGGGGTAGCGTTGTTTGTATTGGCGATAACGAGCGAGGAGTTTTTGGTAGCGGCGCTCGGAGGAGTGGATGGGTTTGTGAGGGATGGCGCAGAGGTAATTTTCGATTTTTCTCATCCTGCGTGGTGAAAAACGCCAGTCGTAATTGCCGAGATCGTAAAGATTGCTGACGGCATAACCTTCGATCCGCCCGGTGAAGTCCACGTACGGATCGAAATAACTCAATGCCAACGCTCTCAACGATCGAAAAACCGGTTTGCGACCATGCAGTCCAATGTCGCGCGAACGCGCAATGGAGCCCCAGTATCCGTTTTCCTTGAAGACATAAATAACGTGGTCCAGGAGATCCTGTGACTCGAAACTTAACAGCAGCGGCGGGTATCCATGCTGCTCGAGTATCACTGCCGCCGCAACCGCAGCCTCCAGACAGTGCGCCTCATTCCGTTTCACAACTTCGCGAAACGATCGGACCGTGCCACCATCCTTCTCCCAGTTGTACGGGAGCGAACTGAAGAAGCGTTGTACTCTAAGGGGTGTGTTGAGCCGCTGGATGAGTTTCCACTCGGCAGCCGTGAAGTGTTTGGCGTTGGGAATCATGCGTAAATCGTTGACTTTTGTCGGGTTGTGCGACAAAAGCCGGGCCAGCACTTGCTTGAATTAACCGCAAATGTCAGACTTACAAGTCCGCTCACAACCGTGCGGCATCTCAAAAGAATTGATCTTAACGTAAATACTTTTTATTCCTTCGAATTCCAGCAATGAACCAGCAGGCTACAGCATCCCAAAAATCACGCGCCGAACAAGAAACTGAAAATGAGGCAAACCGTCTCCGTGACCAAGTGGACTCCGCACTCGCGGCCGTTCTCTCGCGCTCACCTGACGAGGTTGAGTCGTTGCAAACCGCAGCCGATCGCATCGAGCGCGCCGCCCGCGATCTCTCCGACGCCTTGCGCGAACTGGCACGCCAGCGCAGGAGCCCGGAAATCTTGTAACCAACCACTGCCTCAATCTAACGCTTTATGAACTTCTTTGTCTTTGATTGGAGACTGCTTAATGGCATCGATTCGCACCGCGAGCATTACTGAACACCTGGGTCGAAAAAATACTTCGTACGAGTTGGACAACTACGGCATCAAGGAACCCGCCCGTGTTTACTGGAACCTTAACGCGCCGGAGCTCTACGAAGAGATCGCGCGCCGCAATGAAGGCACCTATTCAAATCACGGCGCGATCATTGTCGACACAGGTGAACACACAGGCCGCGCGGCGAAAGACAAAGCGATTGTGCGCGAGCCCGGCAGCGCAGACAAAGTTTTCTGGGGCGATGTAAACAAAGACTTTCCCCCTGAGAAGTTCAACGCACTGAAAGAGCGCATGATGGCCCACGCAAAAGGCCGCGAGCTCTTCGTGCAGGACACGTTTGTCGGCGCCGATCCGAAGTATCGCCTGCCAATTCGCGTCGTAAATGAGCTTGCATGGCACTCGCTCTTTGCGCGCACGATGTTCATCAGTGACAGTGCTGCAACTGAGCCACACAAGCCCGAATTCACCATCATCAACTTCCCGAGCTTCCAGGCTGACCCGCAACGCGACGGCACCAGATCGCCAACGTTCATCCTGATGGACTTCAGCCAGCGTCTGATCCTGATCGGCGGCACGTCTTACGCTGGGGAAACGAAGAAGAGCGCGTTTACGATAATGAACTACCTGCTGCCGCAGCGCGACGTGATGAGCATGCACTGCTCGGCAAACGTCGGCGCTGAAGGCGACGTCGCAATCTTCTTTGGACTCTCAGGCACAGGCAAAACAACTCTCTCCGCGGATCCGGAGCGTCGCTTGATCGGTGACGATGAGCACGGCTGGTCAGACGACGGCGTGTTCAACTTCGAAGGCGGTTGCTATGCGAAGGTGATCAAGTTGTCGGAAGAGGCTGAGCCGGACATTTACCGCACGACGAAGATGTTTGGCACGATCCTCGAAAACGTTGTTTACGATCCGGTGACACGACAGATCGATCTCGACGATGCACGCAAGACTGAAAACACGCGCGCGTCGTATCCGCTCACGAGCATCAGCAATATCGTGCCTGAAGGAAAGGCCGGACATCCACGCAACATCATTATGCTGACGGCTGATGCGTTTGGTGTGCTACCGCCCGTCGCGCGCCTGTCGCCTGAGCAGGCGATGTATCACTTCCTTTCCGGTTACACCGCGAAAGTTGCCGGCACCGAGCGAGGCATCACCGAGCCGCAAGCGACTTTCTCGACGTGCTTCGGCGCGCCGTTCATGGTGCTGCATCCGGGTGTTTACGCTGACCTGCTCGGCAAGCACATGGCGCAACACAATGCAGCGTGCTGGCTCGTCAACACGGGTTGGAGTGGTGGACCATACGGTGTCGGGCAGCGCATGAAGATCAAGTACACGCGTGCGATGATTCGCGCGATTTTGAATGGGTCGCTCGCGCAGACCGAGACGAAGCCCGATTCGATCTTCGGCGTGAATGTTCCGGTGTCGTGTCCGGATGTGCCGAGTGAAGTGCTGCAACCGCGCAACACGTGGGAAAACAAAGAGGCTTACGACCGCCAGGCCGCCGACCTCGCACGCAGATTCAATGAAAATTTCAAGAAGTATGAAGCGGGTGTTTCTGAGTCGGTGAGGGCCGTCGCTCCCAGGAGTTAAAACCTTAGACAGGATTCACAAGATTTTTTCAAGATTGACATGCTCATCTTGCTTAAATCTTGTAAATCCTGTCTAACCAGGCGGCCAGCTCATTGAACGTCCAGCCAGCACATGTACGTGCAGGTGAAACACTGACTGGCCCGCGCCTTCTCCGGTATTAATCACCGTCCGAAAGCCGTTATCAGCCTGTCCTAAATCATTCGCCACGCGCGCGCCCACGCGCAGCAAGTGTCCAAGCAACGCTTCATCCTTCTGCGAAGCATCGTCAAGCGACTCGATATGATCGCGCGGAATCACGAGCACGTGCATCGGCGCCTGTGGATTGATATCGCGAATCACGACGCATTGATCATCCTGGTGTACGAACTCACCCGGAATCTTCCCATCGATGATCTTACAAAACAAACAATTCTCTTCTGACATTTCGTTCCCTTCTTGACTCTAAAGCGTCTCCATCAGTTGTGCCGTCACCACCGGCGCGATGATCCGTTCGATCTCAGCACCAACCGCGCGCAGCTTTGCTTCAATCCGCTCGTAACCGCGATCGATGTGATAAACGCGATCGATCAGCGTCTCGCCATTTGCTATCAAACCCGCGAGGACGAGCGACGCAGACGCGCGCAGGTCTGAAGCAATCACGCGCGCGCCATTCAACGTCGTTGGACCATTCACGATCGCCGAGCGCCCATCGATGTGGATCTGCGCTCCCATGCGCTGTAGCTCCGACGCATGCATGAAGCGGTTCTCGAAAACAGTCTCGATGATCTCGGAACGTCCTTGCGCCTGCGTCATCAACACCATGTACTGCGCCTGCATGTCAGTCGCAAACTCCGGATAAGGCGCGGTCGACATATCGCGCGGTTTGAGCCCATCCGGACAAGTGACTTCGAGCGTCGTCGGGTTCACTTCTTTGATCACGACGCCGACACTGCGCAGTTGTTCAATCACACTCTCAAGATGATCAGGACGGCAGTCTTTGATCTCGAGTTGTCCCTGCGTGAGCGCCGCGGCGATGATGAATGTTCCCGTCTCGATTCGATCGGGAATGATCGTGTGTTCAGCGCCGCCGAGTGATTCGACGCCTTCGATCTGGATCGTCTCCGATCCCGCGCCGTTAACACGCGCGCCCATCTTGTTCAGCAGGTCGGCGAGATCGACGACCTCCGGTTCGCGTGCGGCGTTGTGAAGTGTCGTCGTTCCGCGCGCCAGCGTTGCTGCCATCATCAGGTTTTCAGTTCCCGTGACGGTGACTTTGTTGAAGTGAATCTCAGCCGCGCGCAAACGTCCATCACGCGGCGCACGCGCCACAACGTTTCCGGCTTCGAGTTTTACCTCGGCGCCAAACGCTTCAAACCCCGCGAGGTGCAAATCTATTGGCCGCGTTCCGATCGCACAGCCGCCAGGAAGCGACACTTTCGCTTTGCCGAAGCGAGCGAGCAGCGGTCCGAGCGCGAGCACTGACGCGCGCATCGTCTTCACGAGCTCGTAAGGCGCTTCGAAAAGCTCGACATGCGCCGCGGTGATCTTGTGTGTTCGGAGCTCCGGCGTCAGGACGGTCGCGCCGATGTCTTCAAGCAGGCGACGCTGCGTGATGATGTCGCGAACGTAAGGGATGTTATGAAGTGTGACGGTGTCGGGCGTGAGCAGCGCCGCCGCCATGCATGGCAGCGCTGAGTTTTTGGCGCCACTGATTGAGACTCTGCCGTGAAGTGGGCGGCCACCCGAGATACGAAACTTGTCCACGATGCGGGACAGAGTAAATGAAAATGCATTTATAAGCCACTGATTTCACGGATAAACACTGTCAGACCTGTGTTCATCCGTGAATATCCGTGGCCTATAATCACCGCCCCTCTGCTCGCGAAACTTTATTCGTTGTTAGTCGATTTTTTCCTCAGAGTGACGCCGCCGTTCGTTGTCATTGCTCTGACTGTGGCGCCGCCCGAGCCGAGGTTCAGCGAGATCTGCTTCGTGATTCGACCCGTCACAGGAAAGTCGGTATTCACACCGCCGTTGACCGTTCCCGTTTCGAGATGCGCCGAATAATTCTCCGGCACTGACATGATGACGCCGCCGTTCGTCGTACTCACGTCCATCGACTCGCCGTCCCAGCGATCGCCGCTCAGCTCAATCACCAAACCGCCATTAGTCGTCTCGCCTCGGACCGCTCCACCAACTCGCTTCAACACGACGCCACCGTTCACTGCGTTGAAGTCGATACGACCGTTAACATCCGCGATCGCGATGCCGCCGTTGTGTGTTTCGAGCGAGAGGTCCGTACGGCGCGGAACGAAGACCTCGTAACTTACGTCCCAGTGATAATCTCTGCGGGTGTCCGGACCACTCGCAAAAATCTTCGCGCCGCTCGTTTCAATTCTTACTTGCTGGCCGAGCGCCTGGGCTTCCGCGGCGGTCGGCGCGGCGGCCTGCACGCGCGCTCGCACCAGAATCTGGTTCTGGTCCCAACCTTTTACGGAGATGCCTCCGTTCTGTTTGCCGTCGATCGCGATCGCGCCACCACTCAACGCGAGCGTTTGCTCTCTGATATCGCAATTGCTGACGAGCCTGTCGTTGTACCAGCTATCTTCACGACAAGTCAGCGAGCGATCTTTGTCCTTTACCTTGTCCTTTTGCGCAAGCGCCACGACACCCGTGAACGTAACTAACGCAGCAATCAGCACAGTTCGTCCTAAAAACCTGTACATAACTCGGTCTCCTTTGAACGCTAAACACCACTCGGCGATGTGATGTGACAGGTATTTGTTAGACAGGATTTACAAGATGGTCCCACGATTTACATGATAATCCTGAAAAATCCTGAAAATCCTGTCTAATGCTTTTGTAAAACCACTATGCGCGGGATGCCCTGTAGATCGGGCCTGACCTCGATCAGTGACCACACGGCTTCATCAACAAGATTCCTGACAGTCTCACCCTGGTCGAATCCGATTTCCATCAGCAGATGCCCATTTGGCTTCAGGTACGCTGGCCCGTCTGTCAGCAGTCGCCGTATCACGCTCAATCCGTCCACGCCGGGAGACAAGGCTATGAGCGGCTCATGGTCGCGCACTTCACGTTGCAATCCGGCCAGTGCCGACTCTGACACGTACGGCGGATTAGAAACGATTAAATCAAACTGATGTTCATTCTGATCGAACGCGTCGAAACAATCAGAAACGACGAACACGGCGCGATCCGCAACAGCTTGCTTCGCCGCATTGTCCCTCGCAATTTCGAGCGCTGCCGGAGACTTATCGACTGCCACTGCGCGAGCGCCTGGAATCTCACACAACAACGTGATCGCGATACAACCCGATCCCGCTCCGACGTCGCAAATAAACGCATCTGAATTCGTGTTCACTTCGAGCGCGGCCTCGACGAGTAACTCTGTTTCCGGCCGCGGAATCAAAACATCTGGCGTCACACGAAACTCGCGCCCGTAAAAATCCTGAAAGCCCGTGATGTACTGCAACGGCTCGCCCGCCGCACGTCGCTCCACAAATTCGCGCATCCATTCCAAAGAATCGTCATCAACCGGATCTTCCGCATGACTGATCAGGAACGTGCGGTCTTTACCAAGCACAAACGAAAGCAGCGAACCTGCCTCGCGCCTCGCCTCAGGCACACCTCCACCTTCCAGCATTCGTGATGCCTCTTTCAGAACCTCGGCGATGGAATAATTATTCGCCACGGATTTAACGGATATCGGAATTAAATCCCGATTCACTCTTTCTACTCAACATAAGAACGAGTCTCGTTCCTCCCGTGGCGCAGGAACCCTCGAAGCTCCCAGCTTCGAGGGTTCTCGCGTAAAGGGCTGAGGTTTAACAACGTTTGCCTGGCGAGGTGCCCCGTGAGTAAGCTTTCGAAAAGCTGTCTACTTTTCACTCTCAATTGGCTCGACGCCCAACTAACATTACTCTGGATTCGCCTCGGCGTCGCGACTGAAGGCAATAGTCTCATGGCCCGTTTACTCGAACACGGCGATCTCGCTTTTCTCGGCTTCAAACTCGCCATCGGCGCCTTCGCCGCTCTCATTCTTTATCGCTGCGCGCACCTACCGCTCGCTAAACGTGGTCTCAATGTCGTGCTCGGCATTTACGTTATACTCATGCTCGTGCACGCTGCGACTGGCTGTGTGGCCCTCGGCTGGCAGACGCCCGTCGTCGTTCTTGGCTACATCGAAAGTCTGCCGAACGCCTTCCTGTCTCTGTTCGTTTAAGAGATTTCGAAACTCGCGCCCGCCGCTCTGCGTTGATACAATCTGCCAACGGCGCCCGTTCTGAGAGCATCCAAAAAGCGATGTTAGCCACCTCCTGCCCAACTTCAGAATTTTAGAGAGGCAAAGACTTTTTATGTACAGACTTTCCGCACGCCAGATTTTACTAATTGCGCTTATCTCAGGAATGTTCGCGGCTGGGGCAGTTGTGATTTTGGACCGTATCAACAATCGCTTTCAGCCGTCGCAGGCTGCGTTCACCGAAGCGCCGCCGGCCGGCATCAGCGATCCCGCGACTTCTACTGACGAACAAAACAATATCGAGGTTTACCGCACGCTGAGCCCGGGCGTGGTATTCATCCATTCAACCTCGTACGCGCGCGACTTCTTCGGCTTCGTTGAACCGCAGGAAGGCTCCGGCTCCGGCTCCGTCCTGGACCAGCAGGGAAACATCCTGACGAATTACCACGTGATCGAGGGCGCGCAAAAACTCTCCGTCAGCATGGGCGGCAAGAAAGATTATCCGGCTGTGGTTGTCGGCGGTGATCCTGACACAGACCTCGCCGTGATTCGCCTGACTGAGAAACCTGCGGGGCCGCTTACCGTCGTCCCTCTGGGCGATTCAGACAGGCTCGTCGTCGGTCAGAAAGTGCTCGCGATTGGTAATCCGTTTGGTCTGGATCGAACACTGACGACTGGCGTCATCAGTGGACTACAACGTCCACTCCGCGCGCGCAACAATCGGCTGATCGAAGGCGCGATTCAAACAGACGCGTCGATCAATCCGGGTAACTCCGGTGGACCGTTGCTCGACTCGCACGGCCGCATGATTGGCATCAACTCGCAGATCCTTTCACCTTCCGGAAGTTCGGCCGGTGTCGGTTTTGCAGTGCCGGTGAGTATTGCCAAGCGCGTCGTGCCACAGTTGCTGCAAAACGGCCGGGTGCGGCGTCCGAAGCTCGGCATCAATACGCGTGACGTTTCGTCGCTGCGAAACCAGATCGACTTGCCTGTTGAAGACGGAGTTTTGATTTATCAGGTAGCTCGCAACGGCGGCGCGGCAGCGGCTGGTTTGCGCGGCGTTCAGCAGACCGAGATGGGCGACGTCGAGCTGGGCGACATCATCGTCGGCATCGATGGGGATAAGGTGTCGAACACAGACGACCTATACAAGGTCCTCGACAAACATCAGATCGGCGACACGGTTCAGGTCCACATCTGGCGCGACGGCAGGCGCATGTCCGTGCCAGTGCGTTTGATGGAATCTCCTGAATCACGGCGCTGATTCCATGTACAATGCGGCTCTATGCACCAGACGGCCCACTTCTTCAATTTGGGTTATGGCTGGCTCTGTAAACACTGCAGCGCAGAGGCCGCGGAGCGCAAACATCACCATCAGCATCACGGCGCTCAGCAGCCGCAAGGCCCCGCGCTCGCGAAATGGGTTGATGAGGAACACTGGCGGGGGCTCATTTGCCCCCGCTGTGGTATCTCAGAGCGGCTTGGATGATCCGCGTGAATCCGCGGCAAACTCTTCCTCATAATCACGCAAGCTTCGATTGATCACGTCCTGCGCTTCGGCGCGATCGTAAACATCCACGATCTCGACCCTCTTGTCCGTATCACTCGGAAGCTGCTTGTAACTCAGAAAGTAATGCTTCAGTCGATCGACCAAGCCCTGGGGCACGTCGCGGATCTCCTGGATTCGGCCGTACGCGAGATCTGACTCAAGCACCGCGATGATCTTGTCGTCAGCCTCGTTTCCGTCGATCATTCGCAATCCACCGATCGGCCGCGCGTGCAAGAAGAAACTGCCGTGCGTAAACGACTTCTCGGATAGAACACAGATGTCCATCGGATCCTTGTCGCCTTCGATCCCCGTGCGGCCGGTGCGCGTCGCGCACAGCTCGGCGACCTCGCGGCCGCAGTACGTTTGCGGTATGAAGCCGTAAAGCGTCGGCGACATCGATGAAAAGCGTTGTGGGCGATCGACTCGCAAGTGTCCTGACCACTTATCGAGCTCGTATTTGACTGCGTCGGTGGGGACGATCTCAATGTAAGCGTTAACGAGTTCGGGCGTGCGCGGCCCCGGCGTTACGCCGTGCCACGGATGCGCCTGGAAGAGTTGTTTGTTCATGTCTGCACGATGATAAAATGGCGCACGTCTCAAACGAAAGTCTGCCGGAATGGCCGCCACTGCTGAAATCATTACGAAGCCTGTTGCCAGTGCGATCTCTTTGCGCTGGATTATCAGTGCGTGCGACGATTGCGTCTGGTTTATCGGCTCGGTGGTGTCGAGTTATGTGCTGCTGATTTTGTACGTGAGCGGCATCCTTTCACTTGTGCCGATGGTGGCGGCGTGGGCCATCCTGATCGACGCGCCACACGTCTTCGGCACGTTCTCACGCACTTACTTCGATCGCACCGAAAGAAAGAATCGCGCGCGGCTCCTCTGGGGCTCGCTGCTCTTCTTCGCGATTGGTCCAGTGATGGTGCTGGCCGGCGCCGGACTTGTTTTCTTCTTCGTCGCGGCGCTATGGGCCTATTACCATCTCGTCAAACAGCACTACGGCTTCATGGTGCTTTACAAGAAGAAGAATGGCGATCTCGCGCCTGTCGATAACTTTCTCGATCGCGGGTTGCTGCTGTTTGCGTTCAACTATCCGTTCGTGGAGTTTATCGCGCGCGATCCGGAGGCGATGGTGCGGGTGCCGTCATTGTTGCATGGTGGTGTGAATGGCTTTGCGAAACTGCTACTCGTGGGCACAATCCTGTTGCTCGTAATTTGGATTGGCCGGCAGGTGCAGCGGGCGATCGCGGGCGAGCCGCTTAACGTTCCGAAGTATCTGCTGTTAGCGGCGGCGATACCGATGCACTGGATCGTCTTGCTCACTCCGATGCCGCACAAGCCGATCGCGATCGTGGCGATACTCACGATCTATCACAACTTCCAGTATCACCGGCTGATCTGGTTTCACAATCAGAAATATAAGAATGGACGTGAGAAATATGGCGCCGCGGAATTTATCAGCAGGCGCGTGGTCTTCTATATGGCGTTTGGAATTCTCTTCGGTGTGATTTATCAGGGACCGCGGCAGCTACTGAACAATGTCGGCTCGTCTTTAGTGACATACCTCGGCATTTCATTTCTGTGGGGCTATGCGTTTATTCACTATTATCTCGACTCGAAGATTTGGAGAGTGAGAAGGGACCCGTCGGTAGGTAAGGCTCTGAACATGAGTTAGACAGGATTTAAAGGGCGCCTCCTTGGAGTGCGGCGGCCTGGCGCCGCTTTGGCCCGATCGCGCTTGATCAATAACAAAGCGGCGCCAGGCCGCCGCACTCCAAGGAGGCGCCCCTTTTAAATCCTGTCTAACTAATCCTCACCGTGCTCGTCGCCGTTGAAGTGCAATACGGTCGATTCGTCGTCGATCATCGTCTCGAGGTGGACGGGGCGGCCCCAGAGAGTGTGGACGTGTTCGAGGGCTTTGCGGGCATAGCGCATGTCGAGCTCGGTGCCTTCGAAGTTGTGCTTCATGTAGAGCTCGCGATTGCCGTTGTAATCCCCATCCTCAACCTGCAAATACGGAAACCCGAAATTCGTCATGTTTGAAACGAGCTGATCGCGTACCTTCTCCCAGCGCTTCTCCGTGATCGTCCACTCCTCTTCCTCAACCAGCTCAAACACAAACAAGTCGAGCTCTTCACATAACTCCTCAGTCAGGTAATTGCGCAGGAACGAGACATCGTTATCAAGCTCGCGCACTTCGAAGATCTTCTCGCGCCCTTCATTGCCCGCGCGCCCAAACTTCTCACGCTCTTCCTGCGACGGCTCATTCCAACGGCGCTCGATGTCTTCGTAAATCTTGTAGCCGAGATAGTACGGATTCAACTGTCCCTTCTGCGGCGAGACAACACCCGAATGCAGGTTTGCAAACTCGATATGCTCGTTGTCGCTGAGATCCAGCTCGCGCATGATGCGCGCGTGCCAGATGCTGGCCCAGCCTTCGTTCATGATCTTCGTCTGCATCTGTGGCACGAAGTACTCCATCTCCTCGTGCACCATCGCAATCGCATCACGCTGCCACGGCGCGAGCGACGGCGAGTTTTTCATGATGTAGTAGAGCAGATCTTTTTCCGGTAAACGCTCGCGCGGCTTTTCGTCGTCAGCATTCTCGGGCGACTTGGCAGCCTGCTGGCTTTTGTCGAGCACCCAGAGATCGTCGTATGGCCCATCCTTCGGGCGATGCTCGGCGCGTCGCTTCTCTTCAGCGATCGAGATCTCACGCTTGATGAAGAAATACGGATCGATGTGCTCTTCGATCGCGAGCACCGCGTCGAGAAATCGCTCGACTGTCTTGCGCCCGTGACGAAACTCATACTCCATCATGCGCTGCGCGTGCGTGGAGACACTCTCCACCATGCGGCGATTGGTTTTCGAGAAATAAGTGTTGTTTCTGAAGAAGTCGACGTGACCGAGCACGTGCGCGATCACCATCTTGTTCTGAATCGGACTGTTCGTCTCGAGCAAGAACCCGTACGCCGGGTTGGTGTTGATAACGACTTCGTAGATCTTCGAGAGACCAAAATCGTACATCGTCTTCATACGATGATACGTCTTGCCGAAGGTCCAGTGAGAATAGCGACCCGGCAACGCGTACGAGCCGACTTCGTACATCACCGTCGCAGGCACGATCTCGAAGTTTGTCGGATACGGATCGAGACCGAACCGCCGAGCCACTTCCCAGATCTGCTCGACCGCCTTTTCGAGCTCCTTAATCTCCTTGTCTTCCATCAGAATATTTCTGCCGCGGATGAACGCAGATTAACGCAGATCTGCGTTCATTCGCGTTAATCCGCGGCTAAGTCTCTTTTTCCAAAGAATTGCTTCAGCGCCGGATACACATCTTCCTTGTCGTCGATCCGCACACCCGTAAACCGATCCTTGTGCTGCAGTCGATCGCTGAAGATCGACAACAGCGCTCCCGAAGAGCGCCTGTAACTCGACGATCCTTCCTCGCCAATCTCGCCATACCCAAACAGATTGCACGTCGCGATCAATTCATCCGCGAGCCGCACGGCTTCTTCGTTATCAGAGTAGTAGTTATCACCATCCGAGAAGTGAAATGGATAGATGTTCCAATCCGAAGGGCGGAACCTTTGCTTGATGATGTCGAGCGCGAGCTGGTACGCGGAGGACACCACCGTGCCGCCCGACTCGCCCTGCGTAAAGAACTGCTCCTCCGTCACCTCTTTCGCTTCCGTGTGATGCGAGATAAAAACGATCTCGACGTTGTCGTACTTCGTTCTCAGAAACCGCACCATCCAGAAATAAAAACTCCGCGCGATGTACTTCTTAAACTCACCCATCGAACCCGAAACGTCGATCATCGCGATGACGACCGCGTTCGACTCGTAGCGCATCACTTCTTCCCACGTCTTGAATCGCAAATCCTCTTTCTTGATATCGCCGAACCGCGCTTTGCCTTCACGCGCGTTGCGACGGATGTTTTCAAGAATCATGCGACGCTTGTCGAGGTTCGCAATCACGCCCGTGCGACGAATCTCGTTGAACTGAGTCTTCCGCGACTGCACCGCCTTCTTCGCTTTCTCTTCGAGGTATGGAAGATGAAGGTCTTCGAAGATCAGTGCCGCGAGCTCGTCGATGTTGACTTCCGCTTCGTAGTAATCGGCGCCTGCTTCCTGTCCCGCCTGGCCTGAGCCCTGACCGCCGCCGGGCCGCGATTCGCGACCAATCACGTCGCCGACGCGCGTCTTCCCGTCGCCCTGGCCCACGTGTTTGGCTTTTTGATAATTGAAGCGAAACTTGTATTCGTCGAGCGCCTTGATTGGGACTTTGACAGTGCGCTTGCCGTCGGAAAGGATGATGGCTTCGTTCGAAACGATCGAGCCGAGGTTTTTGCGGATGGCTTCCTTTACACGATCCTTGTGGCGCTCCTGATCGATGATGCCTTTGCGTTGTAGCGACCAGTCGTTGCGTTGGATAGACATAAAACCTCCATCCGCCTACACGGATTGCGCTTTACAAAAATCGCTCACGATAGTCGTAAAGGCTTCCGGATACTCCTCGTGCGGCAGGTGCCCGCACTTCAAAAATACGACGAGGCGCGAGCCGGGGATCTCCGCGTGGAGACGCTCGCCATCGGCGAGAGGAATCTCGCGATCGTTTTCACCCCAAAGCAGGAGAGTAGGTTGTGTGATTAGATGCGCGTCTCTGGAGACGCGTTCAGCATCCCAGCGACGGACAGTGCTGATGATCGCGCGGTGCGTGCGCGCTGCACGCAGTGGCAGATGGCGCGCATCGACGCGCCGTTCATCCATCACCCACGCGTGTCGATCGTAAACACCCTTCATGCGACGACGCAGCAAGCGACGCGAGCCGATCAAAAGCGGCGACACGACATCTCCCAATACAGGAGATCCGAAAAACCGCATCAACTTAAAGGCAAGCGGGCGGTTGTTGTTAACCGCTCCGACAAGGACGAGCTTCTCAACTCGATCCGGATAGTCGAGCGCGCACGTTGCGGCAACGGCTCCGCCGTACGAGCTGCCAACAAAAATCGCGCGCGGGATTCCGAGCGCATCGAGCAAGCGTGTTAACAGCTTTGCCTGACCGGCGATCGTGTATTCGCCATTTCGCGGCTTAGCAGAGTAGCCGTAACCGAGCAGGTCGGCCGCAATAACGCGATAACCCGCCTCAGCCAATCCTAAAAATACATGACTCCAGACGAGCGTTGAAGATGCAAACCCGTGAATCAAGACAAGCGCCGGCGCTTTTCGATCCCCGGCTTCCTGGTAATGAACGCGAATGCCGTCGACATCGATGAAGCACGAGTGCTCGGAATGAAAAACAACGTCGCGGCACTTGTGCCAGTCAGCATCACGCGGACGCAGGAGCAACTTGCCGGCAATGGCAGCCGTTGCAGCGCCTGCGATCCAGTAGCGTTTCTTCATCCTTATATTTTTAGCCACAGATTACACGGATAACACGGATTAAATCTGTGTTTATCTGTGTAATCTGTGGCTAAAATATCCTAGCGCGATAATAAGGTACCGACGTAAGTCAACAACTCGTTCGCACAAACCGGACAGTACCCATGCTCCTTCACGAGCCGATCGACCACCTCGTTGATCCTTCGCAACTGATCCGGATCCGGCGTCTTCGTCGACGTCGTAATCTTCACCACGTCCTTCAAGTCAGCGAAGATCTTCTTCTCGATCGCTTCCTTCAGACGCTCGTGCGAGTTGTATTCAAACGGCTTGCCCTTACGCGCATACGACGAGATGCGGATCAGGATCTCCTGCCGGAAAGTGTTCTTCGCATTCTCCGAGATCCCGATCTGCTCCTCGATCGAGCGCATTAGCTGCTCGTCCGGATCCATCTCCTCTTCGGTAATCGGATCCTTGATTCGCTCCTTGTTGCAGAACGCTTCAACGTTGTCGAGATAGTTGTTGCACATCGTGCGCGCCATCTCTTCAAACGAGTAAACAAACGCGCGCTGCACTTCGATTTTCGCGAGCTCGTCGTATTCCTTACGCGCCTGCGAGATGTGGTTCAAATACCTTTCACGCTGTTCGCTGCTGATGCCCGTGTGTTGCTCGAACCCGTCTTTGATCGCTCGCAGCGCATCGATCGGATTGATACACGTGACGCCGTCGCGCACGAGCGCACTCGAAAGCCGGTTGATGATGTAACGTGGCGAGATGCCGTCCATGCCTTCGCGCACGGTCTCTTCCTTCAGCTCGCGCACGTCTTTCGACTTGTAGCCCTCGACGTCCTCGCCGTCGTAAAGCTTCATCTTCTTCACGATGTCGACGTTCTGTCGCTTCGGCTCTTCGAGACGCGTCATCACTGCAAACATCGCTGCGACTCTCAGCGTGTGCGGCGCGAGGTGAACATTGCGCAACGCTTCAGACTGGTGCAGGAGCTTGTCGTAAATCCGCTCTTCCTGCGAGACGCGCAGGTTATACGGCACCTTCACGAGGATGATGCGGTCCTGCAACGCTTCGGATTTGCGATTACCCGCGAATGCGATGTACTCGTTCTCGTTCGTGTGCGAGAGGATCACTTCGTCTGCGTAGATCATCGCGAAGCGTCCGGTCTTGATGCTCTGTTCCTGTGAGAGCGTCAGCAGGCTGTAGAGAAACTTCTCATCAACCTTCAGCATCTCGACGAACTCCATCAAGCCACGATTCGCGATGTTCAACTCACCGTCGAATCTATAAGCACGTGGATCTGATTCAACACCAACATCGCCGATTGTCGAGAGGTCGATCGAGCCCGTCAGCTCAGTGATGTCCTGCGACTTCGGGTCGCTCGGTGAGAACGTGCCGATGCCGACGCGTTCCTTTTCAGAGAATGCGACACGATGCACTTTCACATCTTCATGGCGCCCGCCATAAGTATGCTCCAACGCATAGCGACACTGCGGGCACAGATCACCTTCGATGTAGATGCCGTAATGCTTCTCGACTTCGGAACGCAGTTGATGCGGGATGAGATGCAGCGGCTCCTCGTGCATCGGACAGTCTTTGATGGCGTAAACCGCGCCGGCCTCAGTCTTGGTCCATTCTTCAAGCCCGCGCTTCAGCATGTTGACAATCGTCGACTTGCCTCCGCCTACGGGTCCCATGAGCAGCAGGATGCGCTTGCGCACTTCGAGACGCTGCGCCGCCGATTTGAAATACTCGACAATCCTGGCGATGGGTTCTTCGATGCCGAAGAGCTCGTTGGCAAAGAATTTGTAGGAGAGTATTTCGTGCTGAGTGCCTTCGTTCAGCCGGTCGATGCCGACGGCATGAACCATGTCGTTAATTCGAGCGTGTGAAAGCTGTGCGATGCGCGGGTTCTGGGCGACTAACTCGAAGTAGTCGCGAAAAGTTCCTTCCCAGCGCAGAGCTTCGTGCTCACGACGCAGATCTTCCAAACGTTCGCTGATATTGAATTGTTTTTTGCCATCCTGCTCTTGCATAGCCTTGAAACCTCTTCGGCCTTCGCGCATTGGACAGCGTGTGGGGAGAGGCCACGCTATTTACTTACACCGCACCATACGTCGGGGAATGGCGGTTTGTTTTGATCTTGTGCTTCGTGATACGCCTCACGCGCGCGTAAGCGTGAGCTACGTCCTCGAGGCATCGCTTCTCAATGATCGATTTCAACAAGAAGTCCGGTGGGAACTGTGGAAGCGAACTCGCACGCGCGCTCCCTTGGCTGAGAAGTATAGCACAGGGGTCAATGCTTATTTTGCATACTAATTTCATCTCTGCGTGACCTCTGCGTCCTCTGCGCCTCTGCGGTGAAACTAATCTGCAAACCAAGTACACCGCAGAGGCGCAGAGGACGCAGAGGTCACGCAGAGAATTACCCGCTCAAGACAACGTGTGGATGCAAGCTTCGCGCACTCGCATCGTATCGACCGATGGCAATCAGCTCCTCACCGGCGTCGTACATCCTCACGTCCTCTCCGTCTGCCCACTCCGATTCAGCCACCTTCACCTCTCTTCCGTGACTGGCCCGCCGCACGTCTTCGTCGCTTAGATGTAGGGAAGGCAGCCACGAGATTCCTGCGCCCGCCGGCAGCAGGACCGTTCCGATCGATTCTTCGCCAAAATGGATCTTCAACTCGTCGAGCGTGATCGTCTGATCGATGCTGAAGTCGCCCACGCGCGTCCGTCTCAGCTCGGCTAAGTGAGCGCCAACGTACAGACGTTTACCGAAGTCTTCGGCGAGAGTTCTGACGTAAGTGCCTGATGAACAAGAGACGCGTGCGTGAAAGTCGAAGGTACCGTCAAGGTTGTCCTTGATGAGTTGACCTTCAGGTCTGATCGCTGCGAACTCGTAGATGCAAACGCGTCCAGGTTTTCGTTCCACACTCTCACCGCGTCGCGCAAGCTCGTAGAGTTTCTTCCCGTCAACTTTCTTTGCTGAATACATCGGTGGTACCTGGTCTATATCGCCACGTAGACTTTGTAACGCGGCTTCTATCTCTTGTTCAGTCCACTGGCGTACTTCCGTTGCTGGACCAGGGACCGGAGTGCCGGTGCGATCCCCAGTGTCGGTTGAGTATCCGAGACGAATGATTGCTTCGTATTCCTTATCAACTCCGGTCAGGAACTGCGAGAGGCGTGTCGCCTTGCCGAGTAAGACGACGAGAACGCCGGTGGCAAACGGATCGAGTGTTCCGGCATGGCCGATGCGACGCTCGTGAAGAATACGACGCGTGCGCGTGACTACATCGTGAGAAGTAATGCCAGGCGGTTTGTCGATTACTAATACTCCGTCCATTGCAATCATTTTAGATCAGTCACAAAATCTGTGTTATCCGTGGCTGAGGTTCTTCGCAAAACTTTCGAACGCGCCGTGAAATTGCTGGCGGCAAAGCCTCGTTCGGTCGCCGAGCTGCGCGAGCGTCTGCTACGCGGGAAGAACACGAGCGAAGAAGTAGTCGAGACTGTGATCGCGCGTCTGCGTGAGTATGGCTATCTCAACGACGAGCGCTTCGCCTTCAGTTACGCGTCTTACAAAGTGAAGCAGAAGCCGGTTGGACGCAGGCGTCTCGAACGCGATCTCAAGTTTAAAAAGATCGACAGCGGCGTTGCGAATGAAGCGCTCGAGATGGTCTTCAACGAGATGCCCGAGGAACAGTTGATCGAGCAGGCGATCGCGAAACGCCTGCGCATCCGCGGCAAGCCGAAGAACCGCCTCGAAGCGAAGAGCCTGTTTGAGCATCTATTGCGACAAGGATTCGACTTCGAGTTGGTTAGTGAAAAAATACGCTCATTAACCACGGATGACACTGATGAGGTAAACTCAAACGGATTATGACTGGTAACGAAATTCGCGAAGCTTTTTTGAGGTTTTTTGAGAGGCACGGGCACACGCGCGTGCGCTCGTCGCCCCTCCTGCCTGCTAACGATCCGACGTTGCTATTCACGAACGCGGGCATGAATCAGTTTAAGGACGTCTTTTTGGGCGCGGAGAAGCGTGAGTACGTGCGCGCCGCGTCGTCGCAGAAGTGTATACGCGCCGGCGGCAAGCACAACGACCTCGACGAAGTTGGAAAGACCGCGCGGCATCACACGTTCTTCGAGATGCTCGGCAATTTTTCGTTTGGCGATTACTTCAAGGAAGACGCGGTGAAGTTTGCCTGGGAGCTGCTGGTTGATGAGTTGAAACTCGATCCGAAGCGGCTTTGGTTCACGGTTTATGAGGGCGATGCGGAAGTTCCGCCTGACGAAGACGCGGAGCGCTTCTGGGAACAGGTCGGCGCGCCGCGCGAGCGGATCCTGCGCTTCGGTCGCAAAGATAATTTCTGGCAGATGGGCGAGACGGGTCCGTGTGGACCATGCAGCGAGATTCATTACTACATGGGCGAGAGCCCGGACGATCCGGAGAACTCGGCGGAGAACGTGAATGGCCCAGGCGACACGATCATGGAGATCTGGAACCTGGTGTTCATGCAGTTTGAGCGCAGTGAGATTGAGCCGGGTAAGTACAAACTTGATCCGCTGCCGGCGCCGTCAGTCGATACGGGCGCGGGGCTCGAGCGACTCGCGGTCGTGTTGCAGGGTGTGAAGTCAAACTACGATACGGATCTGATTCGTCCGATCGTTAACTTCACTGCCAAGCTTGCCGATCGCAATTACGAACCGGAAACACAGGAAGGGTTTGCGATGCGCGTCATTGCGGACCACGCACGTGCAACGGCCTTTGCGATTGCTGATGGAATCTTGCCCGGCAACGAGGGTCGCAATTACGTGCTGCGCAAGATCATGCGACGCGCGATCTACCAGGGCCATCATACGCTCGGGTTCGAAGGATCATTCTTCAATGAGGTTACGAATTTTGTTGTCGACCTGATGAACGATGCATATCCCGAGTTCGAGACACATCGTGAGTTTGTGCAGAAGATGGTGCGGCTCGAGGAAGATCGTTTCCGTTCGACGTTGACGGTTGGGTTGAACAAGCTCGATGAAGTTTTTGCGGCAAGCAAAGGCGCGATGCCGGAGTACAAAACGCTCGCACGACTCTACGACACGTTCGGTACGCCGCGCGATCTGATCCGCGTCGGGTTGGAAGAACGTGGATTCGTTATCGAAGAAGAAGAGTTCAATAGCTCGTTCGATGCAGCGCTTCAGGAGTTACAGCACACCGCGACGACTGACAAAGGCGAAACGAAGGCGAAGGCTAATCCTGTTTACGCGAACCTTGCGGGACGACTTTCGCGGTCGCTGTTCAAGGGTTACGAAATGACGCGCGTCACTGATGCGAAGGTCGTTGCTGTTATCAAAGGCGATGAAGTCGAATCGTTGAGCGAAGGTGAAGAGGGTGAGATCGTGCTGGACTACACGCCGTTCTATGCGGAGAGCGGCGGACAGGTCGGGGACGTTGGCGTCATCACTGGTCCAACGAACGAGCTGGCTACTGTTCTCGATACTTATTCGCCCGCGCAGGGTTTGATCGTGCACAAGATCAAAGTTGAGAAGGGTAGTTTCAAAGTCGGCGATACGGTTTCGGCTGATGTCGACGTCGAGAAGCGTGATGCGACGAGACGTAATCACACCGCGACACACCTGATGCACGCGGCGCTGCGCGAGGTGTTGGGAACACACGTGAAGCAGGCGGGCTCAGTGGTCGCGCCGGCCTATTTGCGTTTCGACTTCACGCACTACCAGCCGTTGACGGCTGCCGAGAAAGAAGAAATAGAACGCCTCGTTAACTATCACATCCTGCGCAACGAGCCGGTCCAAACGGACGAGATGGCCGTCGATGAAGCGATGCGCTCGGGTGCGATGGCGCTGTTTGGCGAGAAGTATGGCGAGCGGGTGCGCGTGCTTTCGATTAAAGGCGTTGAGGGAATCTTTTCGAAGGAGCTCTGCGGCGGGACGCACGTCCGCGCGACTGGCGATATCGGTCTGTTCAAGATCACGAGTGATGAATCGATCGCGTCTGGTGTAAGACGTATTCGCGCGATCACGGGCATGGATGCTTACGAGCGTTTTCGTGAAGCGGAAGTGCTCGTCGATGGTCTCAGCAGCGGGTTAAGAACATCGCGAAACGACTTGCCGTCGACGGTGACGCGCTTGCAGGACGAGTTGAGAAAAGCACGTCGCGAGACGGAAGAGTTGAAGTTGAAGATCGCGAGTGGCGCTGCCGGAGCGTCGTCAAATGGTGACGAGTCACGTGAAGTGGCAGGCGTGAAAGTGCTGGCGCGTGAGGCGAGTGGGCTCGATGCAGCAGCGATGCGACAACTTTCCGACACGCTGCTGGCGCGGATCAAGTCGGGCGTGGTCGTGCTTGGGCGGAGTGGGGATGGAAAAGTCTCGCTCATCGTGCGCACGTCTGCCGACCTGACGGGCAAGGTGCCTGCCGGGCAGGTGATCAAAGAGCTCGCGCCGATCGTCGGCGGCCGCGGCGGCGGCAAAGCCGATATGGCTGAGGGCGGTGGTAACCAGCCCGAGAACCTGCACCTCGCGCTCGAGAAAAGCTTTGAAGTCGTGGAACGGATGGTCACTTGAAAACCGCGGATGAACGCAGATGAACGCAGATCAGCGTTAATCCGCGTTCATCCGCGGCCCAGTTACATAGTCTTCTGTTTCTCCGTGAGTGTGATGTTCATCTTCTCAAGCGTGATCTTGTTGAGCGTGCCCGTCACCTTGAGCCCTTCCGCCTGCTGATACTTCCGCAATCCATCCCGCGTGGCATCGTCAAGCTTCCCGAGTTGTTCTCCCGCGTAAAAGCCCCGCTCCTTCAAAATCGCCTGGGCCTGGTTGATCTGGTCCTTCGTCGCACGAAAGATCGGGCCGCGTTTAGTGACCTGCTTTGTCGCCGACTTGGTTGTGGTTGAGGTTGAGTTCTGGGCCTGCACGACCGTGGTGAAGACACAGAGCAGCAGTAGAGTAAGCGTAAGGATATTCTTCATCGTTGTTTCGTCCTTTTGTGAGGCGCGCAGAAGCGCGCGGGTTAATGGTTTAACCGTGAGGGCTTTCGGTCCGAAAAATCGCCGCTATCATAGCAAAGCCTGTCAAGAGCTTTGTGGTTTAACAATCTTGGCAATAGTTTAACCGCTGTGTTAGGATCGCGTCCGTGAAGAAGACGCTTTTCATACTCATCACGCTCGCCCTGGCAGCCGTATCGACCGCCGCCCAGTATCAGGTCGATAATTTCGACTTCCCCAACGCCGTCAAAATTGAAACGCCGCCTAAAACAGCCCCGCAAACGAAACGCCTTGTTCAGCTAACCAGCATGCCCATCAACCCGTCGCTGGGCGGGTTCACGACCGGAAACTCCGATGTCGACAACTTCATCGTCGAATCCGCCAAGCGCAACTCGGTTGACCCACTGCTCCTCTACTCCATCATGCACCAGGAGTCGAGTTTCAAGCCCCGCGCCATGTCAAACAAGGGCGCACGCGGGCTGATGCAACTGATGCCGTTCACCGCCAGCCGTTTCGGCGTCTCGAACATCTGGGACCCAAAGCAGAACATCGAGGGCGGCGCGCGCTACATGCGCTTTCTGTTGAATCTTTTCAAGGGCGATGTGCGACTCGCACTCGCGGGTTACAACGCCGGCGAGGGCGCGGTGATGAAGTATGGCAACCAGGTGCCGCCTTACAGCGAGACGCGCGAATACGTGCGCCGCATCGGCAATCGTTACAGCATGATTCGCGACCCGCAGGCGATCGCACAGGCCAACACCGCACCAGTCGAGCAAAAAGAGTCAATCCCACTCAATGTATACGAGCGCAGCGTCTTCATGATGCGCCTTCCGGACGGCCGCCTACAGCTAGTCAGCCAGTAACGATTTGATCTGATCGGATCCGTATCAATCTGCGTATATCTGTGGCATGATTGCCACCATGACGTGTTCGAGTTGCGGAGCATACGTACCTCCAAGTGTCCGTTTCTGTTCTAACTGCGGCGCACCAGCCGTAGATCCGGAAGCCACTCGAATCGCACGTTTACAATCGCGCGCCCTCGAATTTGGCGGTGACCAGGACCTCGAGCACACGGTCTTCACCGTTCGCCCCACGATGATCTTCATCAAGGCCGGTTACGCCCTCGCGGCACTCGGCGGTATTGCTCTGGTATTTCTGCTGTCGTCACTGGGTATATCCCCAACGATCTCGATTCCACTCGCCCTCGCCCTTCTGCTGATTCCGGCTTACTACCACATCCGGCGCAACATGGTCCGCTACACGGTCACGGATTCGAAACTCCAGATCGACACCGGATTGCTTGCGCGCACTACGAAAAACATCCCGTTGAGCAAGGTCCAGGACGTAACTGTCTCGGCCACGATTCCGCAGCGGCTCATGGGTTTTGGCGACATCGTCATCGACAACGCCAGCGAGATCGGCGGCTCGATCGTGATGCACAACATCAGCAAGCCGCGCCACTACGCCGACCTTCTTTTGCGCGAACTCAGACGCTGGCATTAAACTGGCCAGCGTGCTGCCCAGCAGCTTCCCGGAACATCAAAGCTTCAGCGGTTTCTAAACAGAGGTTTTCCAATTGGGCCGCACTGAGGAGTCGATTTGCGCTTATTCCTGAAAGTTATTGTTTTGGTGTCTCTGCTGGTCGTAGCGGCAGATGTATCGAGGTCTCAATCCACTCGCCCTGCACAAAAGCAAGCCACGCCAGAACCTGCGACTAATGACGAGGAAGGTATTCCCCCACTCATCCTGCATCTTCCCGCGCCGGAGGAAGCTCAAAAGAACGCCGTTTATCTACAGAATTTTTCAGATCTCGACAAGCTGGGATTGCAGCAACCTGTGTTGTCGGCAGTTCAGTCAGGCGGCGATGCTGACGCGGCGCTCGCGACCTATGCTCCAAGCAAGGTGCTAATCATCGAATTCCACACCCCGCAACTTGCCGCAGACAACGACAAGCGCATCATCGCTCGCATCCAGGAGCTCTGGAAACTCGGCCAGACGGCGCCAACTGCGTATCGCCGCGTCGGAAACTACTCCGTGTTCGTCTTTGACGCGCCTGACGAGCAGACAGCCAAACAGCTAATCGACCAGGTGAAATACGAACAGGTCGTGCAGTGGCTCGGCGACAACCCAAACATCCTCAAGGAAGCCGAGAAGCGTTACGTCAACACGACCCTCGGCGTTTTGGTGGCGGTCCTGAAGGCGTCAGGTTACGCGGCGCTGCTGTGTCTTGGAATCGGCGGCCTAATCGGCGGCCTGCTGTTTAGCTACAGGCGTGCACAGCAGAAAGATGTGACGGCGTTTTCGGATGCGGGTGGAATGCTGCGACTGAATTTGGATGAATTGACTGCTGAGACTAAACCGAGTCGCCTGTTGCAAGAGCGCAATTGACAGGATTACAGGATTTTCAGGATTAACAAGACTCATCAATTGAATCTTGCTAATCCTGTCATCCTAGAACCGGGCCAAAAAAATTGCGGGCTGCTGATTTTTCCTGGGAGGCTCCCCCAAGCCCCGTCAGAACGTCAATCAGCAGCTCCGCTATTATTGCCCTTCGACTGCGTCACAAACGTCACTCCGTTCCCCCAAAAGAGTCAAACGCTTGCTTTAATTCTGTGAGAGGATGCCTCCCCCAAAGCCTCCACTCACCGCAGTTTTCAGAGCCTGACCCGATTTACCCTTATCTACCCTTCTTGTTCTGCTTTCCTCTTTGGCAATGACCGTGCCAACAGGGAGATCCCGGGCACTACAATCCTGATAATGGGGCTTTTGCTAGGATTTCTTTGTGTTCACATGACGAAGACATTGTGCGTGAACGGACACAAGTGTGGCGAACTTGTACAACTATCGGACAACCCCCACTGTACCAGCGACCTATAATCGCTCGGTCTACGGCAGAGCTTCGACGAAAGCCTCGACTTCGGCGTGTGTGTTGTAGAAATGTGGGGCAATTCGGAGGCGACCAGCACGCGGCGCGGTGATGATCTGCTTCGCATTGAGCTGGTGATAGAGCGCCATGGCCGATAATCCTTCAGGCGGTCGAATGCAGACAATCTGAGACTTCTCACCCCCAGCCCGCGAGCTGACGACCTTGTATCGTTTTGCCCTCAGACGCTCGCATAAATCGTCTGTAAGCTCTTCGAGGTAGTTCGCCGCGTTTTGGACGCCAAAGCGCGTCAGAAGCTCAAGGCTCGCCTTAAAACCATGTATCAGCGCGGTGGGGCCGGTGCCAGTTTCCCAGGCGAGCGCGCCGCGGTTCCAACCCTGTTCGAAGTTCAGTTGGTCATCCGGATTCGGAACACTGACCCAGCCAACAAGCGTGGGCTGGATCCGTTCGCGGGCGCGGTCTGAGAGATACAGGTAACCGACGCCTTCCGGCGCCAGCAGCCACTTGTGACTCGCGCCGGCAGCGACATCGACAAACTCCGCCTCGACATTGGTCGGGACGGCGCCGAGTGCCTGAATTGCGTCCACGACGAACAAGGCGTCGTGCTGGCGAGCGACACGGCCGAGTCGTTCTAGATCCATGCGAAAGCCGGAGGCGTACTGGACCTGGCTGATGGCGACGATGCGTGTGTGCTCATCGATCAGGCTTGAGAGCTCTGCGAAGTCGATGCGGCCGTCGCGTTCCTCGCACATTCGCACCTCGACCCCGAACGCGTCGCGCACGCGCAGCCATGGATAGACGTTTGACGGAAACTCACGGCTGAAGGTGACGATGTTGTCGCCGGCGCGCCAGTTGAGGCCGTTGGCGACGCTGGAGAGCGCGTCCGAAGTGTTGCGCATGAACGCGACCTGCTCGGGTCGCGCGCCGAGAAGGTTTGCCAGGAGTTGCCGCGCCTGCTCTTTCACTGCGAGCCAGTCGCGGAAGTTCGCGGAGCCGTTTTCGTGGACGTCTCTGAGATGGGCCTCAATCGCGCGGATCGTCTCGATCGGTGGAGGCGAGATAGCTGCGTGGTTGAAGTAGATCATAACCACAGATTACAGGGATTAGGGCGCGTACGAACGATTGTAGAATTCCTTATACAACCAACCGAGCACACGCGCTTCGGCGGTGCAGAGCGTCTCGATCCAGCAGTTGAGCAGAAACTCCGTGCGTCCGCGTTGGAACGGGATCTTCTCCGCCTCCTTCACGATCGATCCACCACTTTGCAAGTCTAACTTGTACGCGTCCGCCGTCGTTTCATTGGCCTTCGACGCCGCATCCAGCGCTCCCAGCAATTGCCCGATCCACTCATGCAGACTGCGCTCGCTCGAGTTGTCCGCGAGTGCCTGGATGATTCCGATCGCGAGCCGATCTTCAGCACGATTGAACTGAAAGATCTCTTCACCCTGCGACTGCACGTGTTGCTGTTTCCAGTGGAAGACTTCTTCGACGGAAGGATGCCGGATGATCGCGACGCGCTGATCGTAATTGAGGAACCACTCGATTACATCCGGAACCGAATCGACGTCGACCTGCCCATACTTGTCGCGTTGCAGTGGCGGGCCTTGTAGATCATCTTCGCTTGTCATTTCTTCACTTTCAAATCGAATGACGCACTGATCTCGCCGACGACATCGTCACGCCGGTCCTTCACCGGGAAGAACGCGTACTTCGCCACCGCTTCAAGCGACTCGTCGCGCAACACGCCGAGCTGCCGCAACGCCTCGACTACAACAGTCGGACGCGCGCGTTTGTCGTCACCGTCTTCGATCTTGAGCGCGATGCCGAAGCCGTGGGGCCACTCTTCAGACGGCCTAATCCCGGCTGTGTAAACTCCTTCAGCACCAACCTTCGAAACTAGACGACGTGGCGCCGCACGCATGATCTCAGTATCGAGCCGCTGCGATGTGCCACCAATCAACTCCGGATACGCGCTCATCACGCGAACTATTCGTTCACAAGCGTCGCGTATCTTTTTGTCGAAGCTGGCGGGCGGCGCAACCAAGTGCGCGTATGCAAGCGCCATCGCTTTCATTGTGATTCCAACCACTGGCGCCGTACAGTTGTCAACGCCAATTGCCATATCCGTGACCGCCACGCCCGAGAATTGCGATACCACGTCAACAATTGCCTTCTGCACGGGATTTTCAGGGCTCTCGTAGTTTTCTACCGGTGCGCCGAGGTGCAGTGCAACGGCGAGCATGCCCACGTGTTTGCCTGAGCAGTTGTTATGAAGCGCATTAGGTTGTTCACCGCGCATGCGAAGCTCGAGTGCGGCTTCGGCGCTGTAAGGCTCGTGTGCGCCGCAGCGCAATGCTTCGATACCGAGTCCGATCTTTTTCAACATCGACGCCGCGAGCTCGGTGTGAATCGGTTCTCCGTTGTGTGAACTGCAAGCGAGTGCGACTTCGCGATCGGTGAAACCAAACCGATCGGCAGCGCCGGAAGTTAACAATGGGATGGCCTGAAATGGCTTCGCCGAAGATCGCAGGTAAGTGACGTACTCCGGTGCGCCAAGCGAGGCGATGATGTTGCCGTCTGGATCGACAACGACGATGTGTCCACGATGACGAGACTCAGTTATCGAGCCTCGTTTGACTTCAACGAGCGGCTCCGCGATCGGTATCTCTTGTGACATTGGAGAGCATCTTGCCACAAAGATGTATTAGCCACAAAAGGCACAAAAAGCACAAAGGATTTACCATTTGTGCTTTTTGTGCCTTTTGTGGCTAAACAGGTATTACTTCTTGCGGCCGCCGTAGCTAAGGATGGTCAGCTTCACAGTGCGTCGTCCGAAGCGCATCGCTTCGCGCGACGACGGCGTCCAGATATCGATGCGCTTGCCACGCACCATACCGCCTGTGTCAGCTACCAGATACTCACCACTGTAAGCTCCGGCTTCGAGCCGCACGCGCGAACCCAAAGGCAAGTGTCTCGGATCAGCAGCGATCAATCCCTTGGCAACGGGTCGTCCACTCGCAGTCCGTCCGCGCAGACTGTACGCAGTAGCGACGTAATTTGCCGGAGGCGCAACGGACGCCTCTTCGCGTGCGATCTTCTCGCCTATGCTGCCTTTTGAAGAAACGGATTCTTTTGCAGAAGCCTCGACACTCACTGGAGCGTCAGCTTCGCCGATCGTTTTGGTTGGTTTGATTGGATCCTGGGTTTGAGAAGAGAGAGTCTCCGCCGATAGAGTCGTGGCAGAGAAAGTCAAAGAGAAACTCAGAAGTGCAACCGCAATGAGCGCACTTCCGCTGAAGGAAGTATGAACTTTCAAATTCGGGTCTCCTGTCCGATTTATTTCCTACTCTTCAGCGTCCTGCGCGAGTCCGTTCTTTCCTATGACTCGTCCCCTGGCTCTAGGAGTCTGATTCAAAGTCAGCCGAGGTTGGGGGCTTGCATCCTTGATGCGGTGCGCTGAAGCGTCTTGTTTAGGTAAAGCGAAAAGCGACGCTTACTTCCAGTAAATGTTCGCGATTCGGTTTGAACCTAGCACAGCGTTTAAGGTCTGTTCAACCGTGATATGGGCGTGATTGTTGTGAAGAATTTAACACCGTTGCGTGTAATTAGTGAAATGTTGAAAGTTAAGAAAAATCGATACGGTCACATCGACAGAAGTTTTTTGCGGTTCTCTGCGTCCTCTGCGTATCTCTGCGTACCCTCTGCGTCCTCTGCGTCCTCTGCGTATCTCTGCGTCCTCTGCGTTTAAGGGCGCCCATTAAACGCAGAGAACGCAGAGGGTACGCAGAGATCACAGAGGAGTTAATTACAACTTCAGGAAGTTTTCGACGATGAGACGACCTTCGGGATGTTCGTCGTCAAAGAGCTCGGGATGGAACTGCACTCCATAGACACGCCGACCCTTTTCCTGCATCGCCTGAATCTTGCACGTCTCGTTTGACGCGGTCGCGCGAAAACCATCGGGCAGCTCTTTCACTTCGTCACAGTGGTTGTGCCAGACAGTTATCTCCGCAGGCAAACCTTTGAACAGACCCTCACCAGTGTTCTCAATCGGTAAGAAACCGCGCTCACGCTTCGCGCCGTTGTAGCCTTCGCCCGGCTCTACTCGTCCCATCAACCCGACTTCAGCACCGTAAGCGATCGCGATCTGCTGGTGACCACCACACACGCCGAGGATTGGCTGGCTCGCGTGCTTGATGACGTCGAAAACTCGAGCCAGAGACTCCGGTGAATACTGGTCCCACGGATGACTCTGCCCGCTAAGAATGATGTGCGACGGGCGCAGGCTGCGAACGCGCTCGAGCGACACGTTCTGAAACGGCTCGATGAGGATTTCGAGGCCGGGGATCAAGCGGCCAAGCACCGCGCGAATCTCGCGTGGGCTTACGCCTTGACCATCGATCGTGTTGTCGACGAGGTAAACGAGCACTACTTCAAACAGTAAAGCTTCCCATTGAAAGCGCCGATGTAAATTCGCCCGTCGAGTATCGCGGGCGTCGCGTTGATATTATCACCAATCTTCAACTCGCTGATTGCCTCGCCGTCGTCTGCCGAGATGGAATGAATCCAGCCCGCCTTGTCGCCGAACACGAGACGACCATCGACGAGCGGCGACGTTCCCCAGATCGGCGCCTTCGCCTTGTAGCGCCAGACGACTTCGCCCTTGTCGGCTGTCAGGCAATACAGGTAACCGTTGCTTGAGCCGATGTGCACTCGGCCATTCGCGACGATCGGGCTCGCCCAAATACCGCTCTTGTGTTTCGTCGTTCCGCCGAGTGCCTGGTATTTCCAAAGCAGTTCGCCGTCGCTCTGGCGGAAGCAGTAAACGACGCCATTCTCGGCGGCTGTGTAGACTTTGCCTTCGTAAACTGCAGGCGTTGAATCGGAGTCAGCGCCGATGCGTGCCTTCCAGACTGTTGAGCCATCGCTCAGGTTGAGGCAATAAAGATCGCCTTGCTCGGTGCCGATGTATGCGCGATCATCGACGACGGAGAAACTGCCTTCCATCGAGCCGAGACGTTCTGTTTTGTAGATCAACGAGCCGTCGTCGAGATTGAGACTGTAGAAGAAGCCGTCTTCGCCGCCGAAGTACACGTGGTTGTTGATGACGGCCGCGGAGCAATCGACTTCGAAACCGGTTTTGTATTTCCAGATGAGCGTGCCATCGCGCGCGTCGATGCAGTAGATGTAGTGATCGAGGCCGCTGGCGATCAGACGGTTGCCGGCGATTGTTGGTGTCGCTTTGAGGCTGTCTTCAGTCTTGTAAGTCCAGATGAGGCGACCGTCTTTCTTGTCTAGACAATAAAGACGACCGTCAGCGGAGCCGAAGTAGACGCGTGTTTCGTCGACTGACGGCTGGCCGGGCCAGCTCGAGCCGCCCCACGGATCTTTGTGCAGGCGACCCTTAATCCACTCGGTTTCAAATTCCCAGACGACTTCTAACTTCTCGCCCGACCACGGCCCCGTGCCGTAGAAATTTCGGGATGGATTGCCAAGCCATGCCGGCACAGATGACGGTGGTTTCGGAGGTTCTGCTGGTTTCGCCTCTGTCTTGACGATTACCTTGCCGCCGCACGCGGGCAGCAGTAAGAGAAGGGCGAAGATGATGGGGGAGATTCGAATCATGTAAATCCTGTTTAATCCTGTAATCTTGTCAAACCGGCGGTTGCAACCACTGGCCGGAATAGACTACTTCAGCCGTTCCCGTAATCACAACCTCACCATCGGCGCGCCACTTGATCCGAACTTCGCCACCTTCCATCAACACGCGCACGTCGCGATCGGCTTTGTCGTTAACCATCGCTGCCACTGCGCCCGCGCACGAGCACGTTCCGGACGCCGTCGTCTCACCGACACCACGCTCCCAGATACGTAGCTCGATAAAATCCCTCTCGACCGGCCGCACGAACACAACATTCGTCCGATCAGGAAACTGTTGATGAACCTCGATCGCCTTCCCGATTACGCGCCAGTCGAGCACGTCGAAATCATCGACGAAGATGCAGCAGTTCGGATTGCCCATCTGCATCGCCGTAACTGGAAAGCTCTCGCCGTTCACCAGCAGGGGATAATCAATCACCTTGTCTAGCGGCGGCGTGATCGACATCGGTATCGAATCAGTATCGAACTTCGGTTGGCCGAGCTCTGATTCAAACAGGAACTTGCCCGGCGCAGGCTGGCCGCGCAGGAAATATCTTTTCAACCCGGTCCGCGTGCTCAGCCGCAGCTCTTCGCGCGTCCAGAGTTTGTTGTAGTAGAGATACGCGACAGCGCAACGAGTCCCGTTACCGGAAAGCCCCGCTTCACTTCCATCCGGATTGAAAATCCGACAACTAAAATCCGCCTCGTCTGTTTGCGTTCTCGCGATAATCGCGATGCCATCGCCACCCGCGCCGTAATGCCGGTTGCAAATGCGACGCGCAAACTCACCGAGATCGCCGACGTCGCTTAGTTGCTCCGCCTCGATCACAAGATAGTCGTTTCCGAGGCCGTGGAATTTAGTGAACGTTGGTCCCATTGCTATTGATCGGTGGCTTTTCTGCGAATGACGCCAGCAGGACGGCGATCGGATCGATGCACGACGAGCGTGGATCGAGATCGTGCGGGTAGTTGTTGACCATGATCGAGAACGCGAGCTTCTCGCCTCCGGCTGTCGTGAGATAACCGCCAATGGTCGCGGCTGAGCTGAGCGTGCCCGTCTTCGCGCGTACGTTGTTCTCAGCGAGCGTGCCTTTGAACCGGTTGCGCAAAGTTCCATCGACGCCGCCGATTGCCAGCGCATCGCGAAACGCAGTCGCGTAGCGGTGCTTGCTCATAAACGTCAACAACTGCACCGATGCTTCCGTCGTGATCATGTCGTTGCGTGAAAGACCCGAGCCGTCGTCGATCACGAGTGCTTCGGGCCTGAGGCCAACTGTCTTCAGAAACGTTCTGACCGCCTCGACACCGAGCTCTTCGGATGTTTGCGTGAAGTTTGACGTGGTTGCCACTGGCGGTGGTGTGACTTTGCCGAGCGTGCGCAGGATCAGCTCGGCGTAGAGGTTCTGACTCCGCTTCAATGTGTGCGCTGCGATTACGCTGAGTGGCGGTGACTGCAACGTCGCGATCTCAGTCTGAATCGGGGCAGTAGCGGCGGCTGAACCGTTCGTGCCCCCAGTCGTCACGCCCGTGATCATAGTGGGCTGCGGCGTCGCGCCAGCGATTCGCGAAGCGCCCGTGATCGTCACGCCCTTTTGCGCGAGTGACGAGCGCAGCATGTAGACGAAGAGCAACCCCGGATGCGAGATGCCGATGCCGCCGGTGTAGCCGCGGTCTTCGAGCGGAATGCTCCCCATGATCGTGACCGTGTTCTCGTTGAGACCACGATAAATCGAGAGCTCGCGCTTGCTGCCTTTCGCAGAGGTCGTGACTTTGTTGACGATCGTTAAGAGCGGATCGGGTGGACCAGTCGTGATCACCGCCGGCTGGCCAATCGCTGTGCCCGGCTTGACGAAGAGATCGAGTGCGTTGTCGTTGGCGGTGAGCGGTGTGATCTCGGCGCCGTAGTACCACGTCAGATCATCCCAGTTCCAACTGGAGCCGTACTTTGGTCCAACAAAGTAACTCTCATCGCCGACGATATCTCCTTCAACACGCTTCACGCCCGCGGCGACGATACGCGTGGCGAGATCGTCGATGCCCTTGAAGTAATCGCCATTGTTGAAGCGCGCAGCCAGTGATGGATCACCGCGCCCGTAAATTGTCAGATCACCGTGAATGACGCCCGCCGCATCAGGGCGCGACGGGGCATAGACGGAAGTCGAGAAGCGATAGTCTGGAGACAAGCGATCGAGCGCGGCGGCGATCGTATAAAGCTTCATACTCGACGCCGGGCGCAGAAGCTTCGTAGCGTTCTCTTCAAACAGCACGCGCCCGTTATCAAGCGAGACAACCTTGATGCCCACCATCGCTGATGATAATTCGGGTTTCGCAAGGACTTCCGAGATCTTCGACCTCAGCTCAGGCAGCGTTTTTGGCTGCTGCGCCACCGCGGCAGAGAAGCTGATAAATATTAAGAGATAAGTTGCTAATGCTCGCTTATATCTGTGCATATCGTCTTTTAAGATCTGTGTTATCTGTGGTTAATTTCTTTCATCAACTCAGTGAACCGCGCGTCTCCGCGCAACGACGCCAAATTTGGATCATTCTCGAAACACGGCTGGTTCGCATTCCCAAGTGAAATCGATCGCTCGAGCCACTCGAACGCATCACCGTGCAATCCCTCGAGCGCGTAAACCGACCCAATCGAATAACTGATATCCGCATCGACCTCGCCATTGCGCTTCACATCCGGCGTGAGCTGCGCAAGCGCCTCGTCGTGCTTCCCCTGCGCGCTCAGGAACATGGCCATGAACGGCCGGATGCCATGCATGTTTGGATGCTTCTCAATCACGTCCTGCATCAACTCCGCAGCTTCATCAGTTTTCCCCGTGTAGTACAACGCGAGCGCGCGGAAAGTCCGCACGAGCGCGTTGTCAGGATCGCCCGAAGTGTTCAACTCGCGAAACGTCTCATCGAAGTGGCCCAGGTACATGTGCACGAGCGCACGACTGTAACTCGCCACGACATGCGCCGCCGGATCGAGACGCACGAGCCGATCATAACTTCTGAGTGCGCGTCCATACTCACCATCCAAACGATGCAGCAGCGCCTTCACAAAGTGGACCACCGGCTCGTTCGGCGCCTCGCGCCGCGCGCGCGCGACCTCATCGCGAGCCTTCTGCTTCTGCCCGCGCCAGAGATACACAAACACCATCAGCATCCGCGCTTCGAAGATGTTCGGATCGATCGCGAGCGCCTTCGTAAACGCGGCTTCTGCGCGCTCGTAATCTTCCGAACCGCCAAAGCCTTTGAACACGCGATTGACGTAACACGCGCCAAGGCCGTCGTATGCGAGGGCGAAATTTTGATCGAGTTGAATCGCACGCTCGAAATACTCGATCGCGCCGTCGCAATCTTCGGCAGACAACGTGCGGAAGATGAAACGCGCAAACAGGTCGCGACCGCGGAGGTATTGTTCGTACGCCGCTGGATTGCGCGTCGAGGCTTTGCCGGTTCCTACCTGCTCGTGCGGACTCAGCTCGACACTCAACCCTTCGCAGATCCGTTGTGCGATCGTGTCCTGGATCACGATGATGTCTGACGCGGCGGTGTCGATGCGATCGCTCCACAACAGCTCGCCGGACGCCACGTCGATCAGTTGCGCGGTCACGCGAAAGCGCTCGCCCGAGTGAATGAAGCCGGCAGTGAGAACGGCATTGACGTCGAGCTCTCTTCCGATCTCGCGCGGATCTCTTTGCTGTCCCTGATATCTCGCAATCACCGAAGAAGGCCGCACGACAAGCGAGCGTATGCGCGCGAGCTCAGTAATCACGGCATCGGCGAGCGAGAACTCGTAGAACGTCGCTGCGGGATCGTTGCTCAAGTTGCGGAAACAGAGTATCGCGAGGCTCTTCTTTTCCTGATCCGTAACAGTTGTGAACGGAGTTTCGTGAATGCCTGGCTTCGAAGAGGTGCCGACATTCGGCGCTGAAGTCGGTGCTTCAGTGCGCGTGATCGACTTCAGCCAGCGCACCGCGCGCGAGACGGGATTCGCGCCCGTTAGATGACGCGGCGGCTCCGGCGTCACGCTCTGAAAGCCAGTCACGCCCGCATCGAGCTCCTGCAAAACGAGGCGCAGCTCGTTGCGAAAGTCTTCCATGTTCTGGAAGCGATCCCGCGGCTCTTTTGCGAGTGCCTTGTCCACAGCCTGCTGCAGTCGCGGCGGGATCGCGCTCGAGCGCAACTCCGCGATCGGTCGTGGCGGATCGTGCAGCACTGCGTGACGCACGTCGATCGTGGTCTTGCCGCGAAAAGGCCACGTGCCGGTCAGCATCTCGTAAAGCAACACGCCGAGTGAAAAGATGTCGGCGCGTTTGTCGACGCGATCGCCGCGTGCTTGTTCGGGCGCAGCGTATGTAGCGGTACCGTAAGGGACGCCGATCTCAGTGAGCTCCGTGCGATGAATTCCGGCGGTTGCGGCTTCGGTATCGTCGAGCAGCTTCGCGAGTCCGAAGTCGAGCACCTTCACCTGGCCCGTCGACGTCACCATCACGTTACCTGACTTGATGTCGCGATGAATGATGCCGCGGCTATGTGCGGCTGCGAGCGCGTCGGCAACTTGCAAGCCGATCAAGAGGGCGGTTTTGAGTTCGAGTGGACGGCCGGCAACGAGCTGTCGCACGTTCTTGCCTTCGACGAACTGCATCGCGATGAAGTGAACGCCGTCGACTTCGTCGAGATCGAAGATCGTGCAGATGTTTGGGTGGTCCAACGAGGACGCGAGACGTGCTTCGCGTTCGAAACGTTTGAGATTCGCTTCTTTCGCGCTCAGCTCAGGAGGGATGACCTTGATCACCACCGAGCGACCGAGCTTCGTGTCGGTGGCTTTGTAAACCGCGCCCTGCCCGCCGACACCGAGCTTGTCTGTGATGCGATAGTTGCGAAGCGTCTTACCTAGCATTTTATTAGCCGCGGATGAACGCAGATGAACGCAGATCCGCGTTTATCCGCGTAAATCCGCGGCAAAAGTTTGAATTAGTTCTTCAGCACTGGCAGTCGCTGTTCCGACTTTTCCGACGACGATCCCGGCAGCGCGATTCGCGAACGACGCGGCCTCGACCATCGTCGCGCCGCACGCGAGCGCGCAGGCCAGCGCCGCGATGACGGTGTCGCCCGCGCCCGTGACATCATAGACCTCGCGCGCTGCTGTTTCGACGTAAACCGGGCCGCCATCGCCTTCCAGCAGCATCATTCCACGATCGCCGCGCGTGATTAACACTGCATCACAACCAAGCTTCTCGCGAATCACCTTCGCAGCTTGATGCGATCCGTCGTCGGAATGATCTTCACTGTCGCTCATGCGCAGCGCTTCGAAATGATTTGGGGTGACGAGCGTTGCCGGGCGATATGAGTTGAAGTTGCGCAGCTTGGGATCGATCAGCACCGGCACCTGCTCGTACGCGACCGGCAAAATCTCACGCAGGATGCGTGGCGTCACGACGCCTTTGTCGTAATCGGAAACTACAAACGCATCCGCCTGCTTCAGTGCTTCCTTCAAAGACGCGATGATCTGATCTTCGACTTTCGACGTGACGGGCACGCGCGACTCGCGATCGGCGCGCACGACGAGCTGGCTGTGCGCGATGATGCGCGTTTTAGTTGTCGAGCGACGCATGTCGTCAACGATCAAACAACCATCCTGAGATCCGAGCTCGCGCAGCTCAGTCTGCAAACGCTCGCCTGGACCATCTTTACCAACCACGCCAACCACGGCGCCACGTGCGCCAAGCGCGACCAGGTTCGCGAGGACGTTCGCAGCGCCGCCGAGATGCACCGACTCTCGACGCACATCGACAACGGGCACAGGCGCCTCTGGAGAAATGCGCGTGACGTCGCCCCAGACAAACTCGTCGAGCATCACGTCGCCGAGGACGAGCACGTAACGGTCCTGCAGTGTTTTCAGGATTTCGGAGGCACGCGTTTTTGACAGTTGAGGCATGCAGTTACGACAAAATGCGATCGATTGCGGCCGTGACCCGCGTCACCGGCACCCGCAGGATACATTCGGGCTGCTCGAACCGTTCGCAAAAGTAGCCGTGACATGGCTGGCACGGCATCTCTTCAAAGACGACTTCGGCCGCCGCGGAATTCCACGGTCGCCAGTGCGATAAGTTAGAAGAACCAAAGATCACGACAGCAGGCGTTTCTACAGCGGCTGCGATGTGCGCGATGCCGCTATCGTTGCCGACGAACAGCGTTGATCGCGCAGCGAGTGCGGTCACTTCGGGCAGCGACAGATCCCAGGTTGTGATTTTTACGTTCGCTTCGGAGCAGAGTTTCTCGAGCAGCGCTTTCTCGTTTGGTGCCGCAATCGCGACCGGAGCAAAGCCGCGCTCAGATAAATACTCCGCGACGCGCGCGAAGTGTTCCGTCGCCCACTGTTTGGTTGCGAACGCGGCTGCGGGATGGATCAATGCGAGCTTTCGGTCCGTCAGTCGCGCCTGCGCTAACAACTGGTTGATCTTTTCGGCCGCGTGTTGCGAGATCCCCAACTGCGTGCGCGGACGATCAGTGACTGGAACTCCGGTCCAACCGAGCAACGCGAGCTGTTGCTCAACCGAATGCGTCTTCTGCTGTCCCCAAATCAACAACGGCGACGGTGCCTGGTGGTTATGAAGTTGTGCGTATTGATAACTCTTGAACCCAACACGATGACGCGCGCCAGTCGCGCGTGTCAAAAACGTCGCTGTCGTTCCGCCGTGCAGGTTGTAAACAATATCGTAATTCGCCGCGCGAAGCTCACGCGCCACACGCGCCCGCGTCATAAGCCCACCGCGTTCCAACACGATCACGTTATCGACGTATGGATGATTATTCAAAAGCGGCGCCACCCAATCCTCGACCAGAATGTCGACCTTGACGTTCGGCAAAAAACGCCTCAACGCGAAGATCGAAGGCGTCGCTAAAACCGTGTCGCCAATCGATCGCAAACGGACCAGCAGCACCTTGCGCACTTCAGCCCAGTCCCAGCGCGCGGGCGCCAGCGGTTGCGGCTCCAATCCGTAGTTTGCCTGTGTTTCGATGACGCGTAGCTGTGGAGAGAGCTCAACGATGTCGCGCAGGCTGTTCATCGCATCACTCTTCGATGGTGGCCTCGTCGATAAGCATGACCGGGATGTCGTCACGAATGGGATAAACGCGTTTACACTCAACACATTTGAGCGCGTTTCCGTCCGGCTTGAGCTCAACCTTCGCCTTGCAAGCCGGACACGCGAGTATTTCCAAGAGTTCCTGACTGACTGCCATTGGCTAGACCTTTCTAAGCGGCACTTCTGCGCGGGAATGCGGAAAGCTTACCACAAAGGCGAAATATGACGCGCCTCCTTGGAGTGCGGCGGCCTGGCGCCGCTTTGGTATCGATGATGCGCCACCGAGGCCAAAGCGGCGCCGGGCCGCCGCACTCCAAGGAGACGCCTGATATGACCTATACTTTGCGCATGTCGCTGGAATTCGCACTGCAATACACCTGCCCCCTTCGCGCCAACTATTCCGAGCGCCACTTGCGCGAGTGGGGACGGCTCAGCAGCCTGCACGCAAAGCTCACTACCGGCGACGCGAGCGCGCCTTCGATCGACAAACTGCAATGGGTTGAAAACGCGAGCGCCGAAATCGAGCGCATGCAGGAGGCGACCATCGTCTGCACGCAATGTCCGGCGTGTCTGCCGCTCGACACTGCCGGCGACGGCGAGTCCGTCGGCTGTCTCGGACGCATCAACTATCCGGTCGAAGCGCAGTTTGAAAAGTTTCTCGCTGATCGCGTCCAGCTTTCGCTCGACACGCTCGATGCGGAAGATCAGCCGCGACTGCTGCGTATTCTCGTAGATCCGGAGTCGCCGTTTGATGGTGAAGCGACGAAGGAGCTGCGGCGCGTTGTGACTGAAAGCGGTTTGCGGTTCTTCGAGCTGCGCGTGCCGATCGTGCTCACACGCGAAGCCGCACGCCTCACCACTGACAACATCTTCGATCTACTCGCCGGGTTCCGCTCCGAAGACAGTGACACGACCACCTACACTCGCGAGCTTCCCTTTGAAGCCGCTGCCGACTACTACGATTTTCTCGATCTCGTTTTGCGGAGCGAGCTGAGCCAGTCGGAAGTCGCGCGGCTCACGTCGCGGAGTCGAAACTACAACCAGTTTCTGCGGCTCCTGACGGCGATCGAAAAAGCCGAAGCCCTCAATACGCGTGTTCTGATTGATTGAACGCCGAAGGGTTCGCCTGATTGAACGCCGAAGGCGTTCGTTGATTAACGCGGAAGGCGTTGGCTAATTTCAGCCCAGGGTTGGAGCGCAGCGACAACCCTGGGTATCAATCACAAATTCAAAAATCAACCCTGAAAGGGTTCGCCAACGGCCAAACCCTTTCAGGTTTTAATTGTTTTATTTCGTCTACCCAGGGTTCTCGCTACGCTCGAACCCTGGGCTGAAATTAGCCAACGCCTTAGGCGTTAAATCAACCAACGCCCGAAGGCGTTAAAATCAACGAACGCCTTCGGCGTTTTCTTCATTCGAACTAATCGCCACCTGCGGGGCGCAGTGGCTGCACGTGCCGCAGACGAGGCACACTTTTGGCTCGTGACACGTGTCGCAATCAACCAGGCAATACTCACACACTGCGTGTCCCGCCACGCAAATAGTCAACGATTCCGACGCGCTCCCGCAATTGCTACAGACGGTCTCCTGCACCACCTGCGGTTCCGGTGCCTGGTCCAAATCGAGGAAAAACTCGTGCTTATCAGTCGGCAATTGCATCAAGTGTTCGGCGGCCCATTGCGCTGCCTCACCGTTCAACGGGCTCTTGATGTTGTAGCTCTGAAAAGCAAGCATCTCGCAAACACGCATGATCACGCTGCTCAACGATTCCGCAGCGCTCCAGTGATCCCCAATGCAGACTGCGTGAGGAGCAATGTTGGGATGAAAAACCGGCGTCAGCATCCTGCATGTCGGCGCATCGCGCGGATAACCTCGTGGCAAAGTGATCTCCAATCGATGCCGGTCGACGAAGAACAACTCCTCGCCGCGCTGCTGTAGCGATCGCACCGACAGAAACAGTCGATAAACTTCCGGCGGATTTCCCGAGACGCCCTCCGTCTCGATGTGCGGATGCACTCGTACGAGCCTCCGGATTGCCTCATAGTCTGACTGCAGTCGTCGAAGCCGTACGTTATTCATGGTTGTTGCTCCTGCGGTGAATTCTGAGCGTTGATGTCTGTGCGTCCCCGTAGTCTCTCTAAAACCGATGCTGTTGCGGAATCGAGCATCACGAAGCGGCTGTTTCCGCTGTCACCATCAAGCGAGATCATGAAACCCATCAGGCGTCCGGCATCGTCGTACATGGCGCTGCCGGCGTCGCTGCGATCGAGCTGGAGATCCGTTTCGACAACGCAGATCCAGCCGATCTGCGAACGTCGTGTAAAGCGATTAAGGACGGTGGCCGGATCGAGTGTCCAACCCTGCAAAGGATTCGGAATGACGAACACTGATTTACTCGGAATGGTCGCCTCCGCAGCGGGATGAAACTGGACCTGACCCGGAGGCTCATTCGCAGTGACTTCCACGATGGCAAGATTGATCGGCTCCGCAGCCGCAAAGCTAAAGCGGCCCGGCAGCGTGCGGCCGTCGCTGAGGTTCACCCAAACATCATTCGGCTGCATTGGACGACCGTTGCCGTCGACGTAAGGGACTGTCAGGATCAACGTGTGGCCCGAGTCGACCGCGATCACGACTCCCTCGCGCTTGGTCGACTTATAGCGACTCACGTTCGGGTCGTACATCTGGATGACGGCCGTGGCGCTCTGCAGGCGTTGGGCCAGCTCGTTGCTTTGCTGAGGCGGTGATAGCCGCGCCAGCCTTTCCGTTCTCGTCCAGCAGAAAACCGCTGTGCCGAATACTCCCGCCGCAAGGATCAACGATGCCGCTCTGAGGATGCGCGCCAGTGCGGTGAAGTGAGGCTTCTTTGCGGTATCGAAAAGACTCGCGCTCAAGTACAAAGGAATTACAACTATCAAGCCGGCGAACGAAGCAAGGTTGTTATAGAGAGGAATGAGCTCCTGCCCGGAAACACCTGCCGGCGTGTACCTGAAAAAGCAGACGAGCAGTACTACCGAGATCGCCGTCAATACCAGCGAAGAGATCAGCTTCACCCATGTGCGCCAGCTCATCTTCGCCAGGGCAGCTTTAGTTGCGGGTTTTGGTTCAGAGGCCGCGACAGCCTCAGGCGTGATCGTTACAACTTGATTGGTGCCGGACGTAGTACCCCACGCCCAATTCGACATGCAGCCCTGGCAAAGCTGATCGGGCCGCAGCAAAGCCGGGCCTCTCTTCCCACAACGCGGACAAACGTAAGAGCTCATAGATCACCAGCCGAACGAGAGCAGCAAAAACACGACCGTGTAAACCGCTCCTATAACCGCCGCTCCGTAGCCCAACGCGAGATAAGTTCCGACTTCACCGACCAACAGCGTGCGTGAGCGATATGCCTGGATGCCGGCTAATGCTCCGGTAATCGGAGCAAACAATCCAAAGATCGTGAAGACAAACAAGACGATCAACTGCATGCGCCTGCCTTTTTGTAGCGCTTGTTCGTGTACCCACTCGTCATAATCCTCTTTCGCCATCGGATCGGCCCACGGGAACTGTGCTCCACAAACACAACGCAAAACACTCGACTTAATCCTGCTCGAGCAAGCGGGACAAATCTTCTCGTCGCCCCAACCACGTGAAAACGTTGCCGGCACCGCAGGCTTTTCCGCGACAGCCGCGGCTTTACATCCGTAAGTCGCGCAGCCGCCCATCTCTTTCCAACAAATCTCGTGATACGGCGAGTCGCACACGGTACACGTGAAGAAGAGATCGAAATCAGAAATCTGTGTGTTGCAAATTGAACAGCGTTTCACGATCACCTCCGAAATTATCTGGCGAGGATGGCACTGAGGATCCAGCCAACGAAAAGCAGTACCTCGAGACCGCCGATTATCTGGGCCGCGGTTGCCAGTCCTTCGCCTTCGAGCGTTGGATTCATCGCAATCGTTTTCTTCGCTGCGGTGCCTCTGATGATGGCGAGTGGGCCAAGCACAAACCCGAAGCAAAACAGTCCGATGATGGCGAACTTGAGCGCCTCCTTCGCTTCGGGCGCGGTTTGCTTCGGTCCGGGGTACTCAGTCGACGTGTTCTGGCAACGGAAGCAGTAACCGCTGACGACATCACCGCAGGTCGGGCAAAAGCTCTCGCCTGGTTTCAGTTGTGTCGTCGGCCTTTGCTCGACTGGCGTCACGTTGTGTAGTTGCTGCAAGGGCCGGTTCACACATTCCGGATTGCTGCATCCGTTATGCGAGTCCCAGCAACTGGCGTGATGCACGCTTTCACACGCGCCGCAAATCGCGCCGTCGTCGCCGACGGCGAGCGGTTGTCCACACCAGCGGCAAGGCGTGGCTTCGTACCGCTTATTGATCTTCAATCGTCTTACTGTTTCGGGAGTCACAGTCGTTTTTCCTCCAGGCGTGGTTTAGAAGCTTATGCTTGCGCACCGCTTTCCTTCAGTTGGACCGATCGTTTTTTGGCACGCTCTTCGAAGTCGAGGATCGTGTCGCCGATGGTGATCTGATCTCCTGACACGAGCCGCCGCCGGTGGACCGGGGTCTTGTTGACGAGGACGGTAGCGTCGCTACTGCTTTGAACGAGCTCGTAGCCGTTACCGGAGCGATGCAGGGTTACGTGTTCGGGCGCGACTTTGGGATCCTTGAAAAGGTAAATATGGGCGCTGGGCGAGGCGCCGATGATAGTCGGATTGTGGTAAAGGATGAACGCTTTACCGCGCAGTGGTCCAGTCCGCACGCGCAGCCAGCCTTCACGTCCCAACTGTTCGCTGAGAGCGACGAAGATCCCGACGCACAAGCCGATCGCGAGGAGACCGACGAGCCGCATCACGTCGCCCTGCTCGGTCGCCGGAATCAGGAAGCGGTTGATCGGATCGAACAGCAGCCCGCCCAGCTCAGCTCCGACAATGCCACCCATTAGCGAAGCACGACGTTGTGCGCGCGTGCTGCGGAGCGCATTCATGCCGAGGCCGAGCGCGCCACCAAAGACGGCCCACGCCAAACTTCGGAAGATGATGAATCCGATAAAGAACTGCGACGACCAGGCTGTGATGTCATATGCCTCGGTGATACTTGGCGGGTTCGGCAATATGCCTATGAATGCGAAAACGAGACCCGCAGGAATCAAAGCGAGTACTGAAAACAGGAGAGTGAAGCCGAGGCCGCTCGCCCACCGCGAACCGAGCCCACGCAGCCTGCGACTCGAGATGGCATCCGCGATAAATATAAAGAGAACGATGAGCGTGGCCGTCATCGGGAAGAGGAGGAAAAACGCGGCATGACTTTCGCCCATATCGTCCATGTAAGGCTCGAGGATGAGCCACGTCGTCAGGCCTCCGAGCAAACCAGCGAGAGGCGTGAAGAAGAGATGCGATAGCAGCACGCGTCGCAACGTTGAGACATGCTCTTCGGGGAGCGGTTGTGCGTGTTGGAGCACCGCCTTTGCGTGAGCGAGTGTTGTGTCCACGCCGGGCTCGTAAAGCTCATCGCGCGTGATGTGAAGTACTGGATCCATGTTTGTTAGACCTCGCAAACAAATAATTCGCAGCGCCAACGGCGCGGAATATGAGAGCCAGGGGCAAGCGCGAAGCGAAGCGGAGCGCGTCGCCCCTGGTACAACAACCCAACCTGTCCAGCCCTGAAAGGGCGTAATTGGCGCCTGGGTATTTCGGCCCTTCAGGCCTTGGTACCGTGTATTTTTATTAACCAGGGGGCGACGCGCTTCGCGCTTGCCCCTGGCTTTTATATGTCGCGCCATTGGCGCTCTACCGCAGCACGCCTTGCTGCTCGAAACCTTTGAGCTGTTGCTCGTAATCAGACTTGCGTTCAGGATCGACTGACGCAGCTCTCTTCAGAAGCTCGGCGACTTTCGCCGCATCTTTATTGCGCGCCGCTTCGCGCGCCAGCTCGACATACACATCGCCAAACAACGCACGCTGCGCGGCGAGATCGCGCGAGACAAACTCAGGCGTGCGATTAGTGCGGATCACTTCGTCGAGTTGTCGCAGCATCTCACGCGCGATAACGCGATCGCGTCGCGTACGAACCAACGATTCCTGCGTCTCCGCGATCGCCTGCAGCGCAGACTTCACGCCGTCGCTGGTATTCAAGGGCTTCAACGCCTGGCTGGCCGCGTCGAGCTTCGCAATGCCGTCATCAAACGTTCTGCTCAACGCGTCATCGCTGACACCGCCACGAATCACCGCCAGCAAATCAGTGTTCAAACTCGCAACTGCCTCGCGCGTAGCTCGCGCGCTGTTGTCGGAGCTTGCCCGCCACATCCAACCACCAGCAAAGCCCAGCAACAGTGCAACCAGGACGGGAGCAAACATCCACGCACTCCCCAGCAGATCTGCGACCGCCGGCGGCGCCTGTTCACGTTGCGGCTCGGCTTTCGCTGCCGGCTCGTTGACAACTTTTGCTTCCGGCGGTGGCTCCGACGTTTCGCGCGCTTCGTCCCAAACGTGCTGGCGAGTGCCAATCCAGTACTGCCGCACACGCCACGGCTTGTCGTCGCGCCAACTGAAAACGCCGTGAACCTTTCGCACCGGGTCGTAAACGAGCGCGATCTGAAACGACAGATTGAAAAAGCTCTGCTGGATAAACTGGTCTCGCTCGGAAAGGAAGATGCCGAAGTTCGGATGCGTGTGATACCAACCCAGGATCCGTTTGCCTGAGTGCGTTGAATCCATCTGCTCGTGGATGTGGTTCCAGGTGGCGTGCGTGATCGTCAACTCGGTGCCGCTCTCTTCAGCGTGCAGCGCTTCGATGATGTCGTCGACGCGCACATATGGTCCATTCTTATCGCGCAATACATCGCCGACCAGAATGCCGCCAACCTCGCGAGTTTTGTCGGCGTTGTTGCAGATTCGATCGAACGCGGCTTCGTCGATGAAGATGCGGAAATCGTACTGGACCGCGGGAAAAGCTTCTGTAGCCAGTTCCATCTGAGATAAGGCTCTATAGTCCATGGCTGCTAAGTTTCCTTGGGAGCTGAAGTCGAAAATGAAGGAGCGAGTTTGCCGAGAGCTTCGCGGGCATCGGCGTCGAACAACCACGCTTCCTGTTTGTCGATACCTTGCCTCGCGACGATGACGTCGAACGGAGGAACGCCGATTCCTCCGGGCGTGAGTGAAAGATCGATGTCACCATCTCTCACGACGATTCCTGAAAACTGTACGACGCGGTGCGTGCCGCAAACTGCACAACGCGCGGCGGCTTCACGCAATGCGCCGAGCACCATACGCACGCGCTCCGTTTTATTGCAAACGGCACAAGTCAGACTCGTGACCACGTCGCGACTCAATTCGAGCGTTACACCTTCGCCGAGTTTTGCTTCGGCGCGATCGAGTAATTCACCGAGCTTAATATCGTTGACGCCTAGTCCGAGCGGCACGATCTGCTCGAAATGATCGTGGGCCACGCAGTCGTCGCGACGCCTGTACTGCACGCGACTGAAGTCGTGCCACATGCCGTTCACATGTATTCCTTCACCGTACAACGTTGGCTGTCCGTGCAGGTACTTGATTGCTTCCTGGACCTCGAGTGCGGCAATCAACGACGCGGCCACGCTTGTCGTGGGAACATGGCCCAGGTTGATCTCGTCACGGGCCAGCATCGCGCACGACAGACGATCCTGCACGTGCTTTCGATCCGCTTCGTTCATCGTGCACTCGTAACACGCTGTACGCGCCGGATCGAAAACACGAACAATGCCTGACAAGCCTTCAATCGCACCGTCGATCCACGTTCGTCCGGTGCGTGCGCACGAGGAGTTCACAAACATTCGTGCGAGCCTGTTGTCGAGCCCGCAAATCACGATGTCGGCCCAGAGGAAGATGCCCAGGCCCATCGTGTGCATGATGTTTTGAGAGCGCCCGACGGCGACAGCTTGAGGATTCAGCTCAACAACTCTCTCCGCTGCAACTTCAGCCTTGAAAGCTCCTGCGTCATTCTCTTTGAACAGGACCGTCCGGCTTAGATTACTGACTTCGATCCGGTCCATATCGTAAATCATGATGTGGCCCACGCCACTTAGCGCCAGCAGTTTTAGAATCTCGTTTCCCAAAGCCCCGGCGCCGATCACGAGGACGCGCGCTGCGGCCAGGCGATCCTGTTCCCACCAGGAGATCAGCCGCTGGCGCGCGTAGCGATCCTCAGGCAATACCGTGATGGTCTCGACAGGGGAATCGAGCGTGCTCATTTACCTGCTCCCCGCCGTTATCTCCGGCTGAATGCGCAGGACATCGCCATCGACGACTTGCTGTTGGTTGAGCGTTTGGTCGTCGAAGAGCTGGATGCCGAGTCGCCGGTGGTGAAACTTGTAGCTCATGAAGTCGCCTTGTGGGCTGTACTTTGGAAGCATCAGTCTTTCGACCAGCACGACCATGATGCGCTCGACGGGAACGTCTTCAGGCACCTCGACGGTGACCCGTTTGTTTCCCGTTACGTCCCAGACTTCAAGGTTCAACATTGGAATCAATTTCCCCCAGGTGAGAATCCGGTAAATCGCGTCAAGATGAGATCGCCTCGCTATGCTATGCGGAATGGCTGCTAAAACATGAAACTCGCGGTGTCAAACAAGACGTGAGTTTTGAGATGCGGCGCTCTTTTACGTGGGCAAGCGCCGTTATTTTGAGACGGCGCTGAATCTAGTACCTTCGCTGGTCAGGTGTCAAGGATTAGTTTTACTGGTTGCGCTCGTCGAGCATGCGGAGCGTGTCGAGGATGAGGTTTGTGTTGCTGACGGCCTGGATGCGAACGGGAAACTGTTCCGCGGTCTTTTGAAATTCAAACGTGCCGCTCGTGATTTCGACCACTTGCTGAAACGCCGGATCGCCGACGTTCGTGCCGCACGCGGCATCGACGATTCGTCCCTCGTTGAACTTGACGTCGCCCTGGTGCTTTTCACCGCTGAGAGTGAGTATGCCGTTGAGTCGCGCGTTTTCGATCACCTGGATCGCGTCGAAGACGTTGATCGTGCTGAGGTCGCCAGCGAGCGTGAAGTGCCTGCGCTCGAAGTTCGCTTCGGGAGCGGGTACGGGCTTGAGGTCGGGGCGGCGCGCGCGGCGAATCGCCTCAAGACCGCCTGCAATGTTTATCCGACCATCGAGCTGTTTGGCTTCGAGCAGGCGATCGTGGGCGGTGTCGAAGTCTTCGCGCTCGATGTAGAGGCTGGCAAGGGCGAGACACTGGCGGGCGGCGTCCTCGTTTTGTTTGTAACTGGCGCAGACTTCGCGCAGGCGCTCACGCAGTTTGATGGACCGGCCGGACATTTCCAGGGCTGTTTTAAGGCGTTTTATGGCGCGTTCCGGGGCTTGGTACTTCATGAAGAGCTCGGCGTCGAGCAGAGCTGCTTCGATCTCGCTGACGTGCTCAGTTTGTGAGTCCGTGACGGGCATCGAGGCGAGTTTACCATAAGCCATTTGGGCGCAAGTGGCACCAAATCGTGCGCGAGATGGTCCTTTTCTGCATCCAAATCCGCGTTACGAATGGGGAGAAACGATTGGCATGCAACCTGCGAAGCTAACCGAACGTAAGGCTCCTCAGTAGTAGAAAGGACTGGCGAACTACCATGAACCGGTGGATGAAAAGACGAATCGAGCGCTCCCGGGCACGTTGCGACAAATATAGAAGCCGCGGATAAACGCGGATTTTCGCGGATCAGCGAATTCTCTTCCTGCTGTTGTCATACGCTACCCTCTTGAACTCAGGTTTCGGACCGAAGTTAAGAAGTAAACCAACCTCGATCTCGGTAGCTCTCAGATAGTTCAGGAGTTGAGCTACGTGAGCTGAACTCAGCACACGAGCGGCCTTCAATTCAAGAAGAACGCACTGTTCGACCAAGACATCTCCCTCAAATTGGCCGACCTGATGTCCTCTAAACCACACGGGAATATCAATGCGGCAGCAGACCTTCAGGCCAGCCGATTCGAGTGCTAATGCAAGAGACTTTTGGTATACCGACTCCAGAAATCCCGACCTAACTCATTGTAAACCTCGTAGTAGACACCAATAATCTGCTGCGTAAGTGCAAAATATTTCAGATCCGCGTTCATCTGCGTTCATCCGCGGCTAATTCTCAATCCAACACGGATCTGCCTTGGTCGCAGCGTTCGGGTTGGAATGGGCGAATCGATAAACTCAGATCCAAAGCTGAACACCGTCTTATTCAGCACATTATCGAACTCCACCGACGGCCTCAGCACCACCCGTTTAACACGGATCTCGCGCGTCACATTAAGATCAAATACGAACAAGCCAGGCCCACGCCCCGCATTCCGTGGCAGATTCCCAACCTGCCCGATCGGCGGCACGCTGAAACCTAAATTCGGACGATCATTTGAGACATCGTCGAGGTTTCGATCTACGCCTCCTATCGTGATATTGAATGGCGCGCCCGACGCCACACGCCAGACCGGCGACAACTGAAACACACGAAGATCGAACGTTCCCGAGAACACAAACCGGTGCCGCCGATCGAGCAGGCTGCGCGCGCGTTCCGCACGAAAGTCTCCAGGCACGAGCGCGTCGGAGGTGTTCACTACGCCATCATCGATCAAACTCGAAAGCGTGTAGCCCGCTCGAAACGCGAATCCCGAACTAAACTGCTTTCGCAGCTCGAGCGTCATCCCACGATAGAAACTGTTACCAGCCGAGATGAGCTGCTCCAGCTCACCGCGCGTCGGATCAGGACGCAACGAGTTGATCGCAGCGAGCGCGACGTCGAGCATTGTTGTCGACGAAGGGCTGTTAAGGTTCATCACTGAAACGGGAACGCCAAACTCCACGGAACGAATCACCGTGTTCGACGTCGAGCTGCCGTAAACAAACCTGACCAGCTCGCCCGCAGTCGCTGCGTTGTAAAGCGGGCGCGTCGCAGTTGCGGGATTGATGAAATTCGTGAAGTCGCGCGACGCCAGATACTCGGTGAAGTTCCTGTAACCCGGCGGCAGCACCGCGGCGTTCGCATTGAACTCACGCCAGAGATGTATGCCGCGCGTAAAACTGAAGTTTGCCTCGACGGAATAGCCGCGCCCGAGATCGCGCTCGACACCAGCGTTGACTTGATAACTCTCCGGAATTCGCAACTGCGGATCGAGCCGGCGAGAAAAGTCCGTGTTCTTTACGCCGAACTGATGGACCAACGGTGAATCAACGCGCAACGTCTCGGGAAAGCGAAGATTCGCGGCGATGAACGCACGTCGCTGAGCAGTAGTCATCAGCTTTCCCGTCGACGGATCGCGAAGCTGGTTCGTGTCGAAAAACAGTTGTTGTTGCCCGAGCGTGAAGTCATCGATCGTGCGTAACAACGGTCGATTGAAAAAGATCCCACTCCCGAAACGGAACACGAGCTTGCCTGATTCAAGCGGAGTAAAAGCTACAGAAAACCGCGGCCCGAAGTTGTTCGCATCGCGCAGAATCGTCTCGTACTCGTAACGCAAGCCATAACTCAGCAGCAGCTTCGGATGTATCTGCCACTCATCGTGCACAAACAGGCCGGTGTAGAGATTCTTCTGCGTCGATGAGCTCTGGAAGTTCTGCCGGAACCGGCTCGGAGCACTGTGGAGAAAATCACCAGCACTCGCGAAGTTAAACGTCCCGCTGAGATCCGCGAGATCGATAAACGTCGAGCGCACGTGATGAACATCAGCACCGAACTTCAACGAGTGGTTCCCGTTCAGCAAGGAAAGGATGTTCTGCACTTGCACGCGCTCTTCACGCCGATCGCTTCCGCCCGACGTCGAAGAGCCAGCGACTAAAGTTCCGGTGCGTCGCTCCGGATCGTCCACAGGCAATGGATCGTTGAGCGAGATAAGCACAACAGGCGCATCGCCGCCGCGAGCCTCGAACGCAGGCGCCAGACGCGAGTATTGAAAGCGCGCCTGATTCACGAGCCGTTCTGAGAAGACGAACGTGTCGGAATACGAGATCGCGTCAGAATTGCGCCGCCGCCCCTGCAAGGCTTCCGCAAGACGATTACCACCGCCAAACCCACGTAAGTTAATCAACCGTCCATTGAGGTAGACGATCGATGCATTGTGCATCGGGCTGAACTGGTGATCGACACGCGCAGTGATGCTCGTGTTCTTCAGCGGCGTGCTGATCGACGAGATGAATGGCGCGACTTCCGCAGCCACGTCTGCGTCTTCAAAACGCACCCGACTGAGATCTGTCGGTGCTGGCAGTGGAAACAGAGCGCTCTGTTTCACGGGCACGAGCGTGTCGATCAACGCGCTGTCCAAAACATGATTCCGCTCGTAAGAAACAAAGAACACCATCTGTTTGTAGACCGGCCCACCAAGCGTGAAGCCGCCAACATGGTTTTGAAGCGGCAAGCGCTTAAGCCCGAGCGAGTTATTGCGAAAAGTGTTTGCATTTAGAGCTTCGTCACGGAAGAAGTAGAAGCCTCGGCCGTGAAACTGCTTCGAGCCGCTGCGAGTGCGCAAGTTGACGCGCCCGCCGGACGCTCGTCCATACTCCGCCGAAAACTGGTTTGTGATCACCTGCACTTCCGCGACAGCTTCGAGCGACGGCTGGAAGCGTTCGCGTGCGGCGCGATCGTCATTGTTATCGAGACCGTCGATCGTCAGGTTGTTTGAGTAAGCAGGCGCGCCCGCAAGTGAAAACGTGCCAGCTTCTTCAGGCGTGTTCGCGTGATTGGCGTTGCGATCTTCGGCGAGGTCGCGTGTCGAGAGCGGCTCTTCCGTCACACCGGGAAGCGTAAACAGCAGATCGAGTACTGACCGGCTCGCGATTGGTAGCGATTCGGTATCGCGTGCCGTGAGCGTCGCACCCGTGATGGTGCGTTTGGTGTCGACAATCGCGGGCTGTGAATCGGTTATAACAACGGGCTCGACGACGAGATCTGACGGCAACAGCGTCGCATCTACCAAAAGACTCTGCCCCGAGACCGTTGTGATGTTTGTGAACTCCTGAGCTGCAAAACCCGGAAAGAAAACACGCAGCACATAAATCCCAGGCTCGAGCTGGATCAAGCGATAGCGGCCTTCGGCATCCGTTGTCGTCGTGCGCTTGAGCGAAGTCTTGATTAACGTCGCCTGGAGTTCGGCACCCGGAAGAACTGCTCCATTCTGGTCCATAACACGACCCGAAATCGTAACTGTATCGAGGTCTTGTGCGTTGACGTTGAAAGTGAATAGAAGAATAGTGAGAAGCGTGACACGTGAGGTCATCATTTGTGTAACTCCTTGTGAGGTTTGTTAAAGCGGGAGGGACTTTACCACGGATTACGCGGATTGGATACGGATTTGATTATTGACGTGTCGATCGGCGTCGTAGCGCCGCAGCGCGGGTCATGGGAACAAGGGCGTCGCTGCCCTCAGGCGCCGCTTCAAAATTGGTGAGCTCTTCAGCATGCGACTGCAGGTATTGGAAGAACCGCTCAAACTCCTGCTGCATCGCATCCATCTTCTCGCGCATGTTGAGAATGATCTCGACACCCGCGAGATTTACGCCCAGGTCGCGCGTCAAAGAAAGAATCAACTCCAGCCGCTCGAGATCCGGATCTGTGTAGAGCCGCGTGTTCCCTTCCGAGCGCGACGGCTTCAAAAGCCCCTCGCGCTCGTAGAGCCTGAGCGTTTGCGGATGAATCCCATACTGATCCGCTACCGCGCTGATCGTGTATGTTCTCGGCTTCCTGCTCACTCCAACCCCATCTCCACGCGCGGGTTCGTCGTATTCAACTTCGCATACTCGCGCAGCAAGTTCTTCGTCTCTTCCGAAATCACTGTGGGCAAAGTCACCTGCACTTCAACAAACTGGTGCCCCTTCGCGCCCGGATTTCGCAACGACGGCGCACCACGATCGCGCAGTCGAAACTTCTGCCCCGACTGTGTTCCCGGCGGAATGCGTAACTGGCCCTTTCCCTCAACCGTCGGCACTTCAATCTTCGCGCCGAGCGCCGCTTCAGGAACGGTGATCGGCACCGTCACATAGATGTTGTCGCCTTTGCGCGTGAAGTATTTGTGTGGACCAACATTCGTGATGATATGCAGATCGCCCGCGGGCGCGCCGAGACGGCCACCCTCACCCTTTCCGGGAATTCGCACACGTGAGCCAGTCTCGACACCAGCCGGAATGCGAACCTTCACCGTCTCCGTCTTCGGCGTCACACCTTTGCCGTGACACAACGTGCATGGCGCACGACGTCGCCCAGTCCCACCACAATCCGGACATTCCTGCGCAAACCGCAAACGCCCCCCAGCTCGCTGCACCTGGCCCGAACCTTTACACGTCTGGCAAACGACGACTGGTCCACCAATGTCGCCCGCACCATTGCAGCGCGTGCACTGCTCGGAACGATTGACCGTGATGTTCGTCGTCAAACCCTTGATTGCTTCTTCAAACGAGAGGCTCAGAGGCATCTCGATGTCGGCGCCTCTTTGCGGCTGCGGCCGCGGCGGTTCCTTTTCTTTCGCAGCACCGCCGCCAAACAAGTCTGCAAAGATGTCGCGAAAGCTACTGCTGCCGCCGCTGGACGACGTCGAGCTGCCGCCCCAGTCAAACCCTGTGAAATCGAAACCCGGCGCCGTGCGGCCGCCGCCTGTTGGACCACCAGCACCACGCGCCGCTGCGTCCGCGAGATTTTCAGAGTACTGCCCAAACCGATCGTAAACCGAGCGCTTCTTCGGATCGGAAAGCACGTCGTGCGCTTCCGACATCGCTTTGAAGCGTTCCTCAGCAGCTTTGTCACCCGGATTTACGTCAGGGTGATACTTGCGCGCCAAACGCCGGTAAGCCTTCTTGATCTCATCGGGCTTGGCGTCGCGCTTGATGCCGAGAATTTCGTAATAGTCCTGCTTTGCTGCCATTTACTTATTTGAAGAAAAGGCGGAGCGAACACATCTTCTCCGCCTCTTCCTCTACTGCACTTGTGTTCGACTTACTTGTTATCTTCCACGTCGACGTACTCGGCGTCGATGACGTTGTCATCTGCGCCACCGCTCGTTCCCGAGGAAGACGATGATGCACCTGCTGCTGAAGCCTGATCGTCAGCTCCCGGCGCACCCTGTGGAGCACTCTGGTAAAGCGCCTCGGCCAGCTTGTGCGACGCGGTTTGCAGCCGGTTGAAGGCATCGTTCAACTTCTCGACTCCGCCTTCAGTCAACGCCTTCTTCGCATCAGCAATCGCCGCCTCAACATCAGAAGCAACTGCTCCGACCTTGTCGCGATTGTCTGCGAGCGTCTTCTCCATCTGGTAAACGAGTCCATCGAGGCGATTGCGCGCTTCGATCTCCTCGCGCTTGCGAGCGTCGTCAGCAGAGTGCGACTCGGCGTCTCTCATCATCTTGTCGATCTCGTCCTTCGACAGACCCGATGAGGCCGTGATCGTGATCTTCTGCTCGCGACCAGTGCCCATGTCCTTCGCTGACACGTTCACGATGCCGTTTGCGTCGATGTCAAAAGTGACTTCGACCTGCGGCATGCCACGCGGTGCCGGTGGAATACCGACGAGATGAAACTTACCGAGCGTGCGATTGTCGGTAGCCATCGGTCGCTCACCCTGAAGCACGTGCACTTCGACTGACGTCTGGTTGTCAGAAGCAGTCGAGAAGATCTCCGACTTCCGCGTGGGGATCGTCGTGTTTCTCTCAATCAGCTTCGTGAACACTCCGCCGAGCGTCTCGATGCCGAGGCTCAACGGCGTAACGTCGAGTAGAAGGATGTCAGTCTTCTCGCCGGAAAGAACGCCCGCCTGAACGGCGGCGCCAATTGCGACGACTTCGTCAGGGTTCACGCTCTTGTTTGGCTCCTTGCCAAACATTTCCTTCACGATCTCCTGGACCTTCGGAATACGCGTCGAACCACCGACCAGCACGACCTCGTCGATCTTTCTTGCATCGACACCGGCGTCTTTCAGTGCTGTTTCAACCGGACCTCTTAGTCTCGACAGAATCGGATCAACGAGCTGCTCGAAACGTGAACGCGTCAGTTTCATCGCGAGGTGTTTCGGACCCGATTGATCTGCCGTGACGAAGGGCAGGTTGATCTCAGTCTCCATCGTGCTCGAGAGCTCGATCTTCGCCTTCTCAGCAGCTTCTTTCAGACGCTGCAGCGCCATCTTGTCGCCCGAAAGATCGATACCCTGATCTTTCTTGAACTCCTCGATAATCCACTCGATCAAACGTTCGTCAATGTCGTCACCGCCGAGATGCGTGTCGCCGTTCGTCGACTTCACTTCGACAACACCTTCACCGACCTCAAGAACCGAGATGTCGAACGTGCCGCCGCCGAAGTCAAACACCGCGATCGTCTCGTCTTTCTTCTTGTCGAGACCGTACGCGAGCGCCGCCGCCGTCGGCTCGTTCACAATACGCATCACTTCCAGGCCGGCAATCTTGCCTGCATCTTTCGTCGCCTGGCGTTGCGCGTCGTTGAAGTAAGCCGGAACGGTGATAACGGCCTTGTCAACTTTCTGGCCGAGATAATCTTCCGCCGACTGCTTCATCTTCTGAAGAATGATCGCGGAGATCTCCGGGGGGCTCCACTCTTTGCTACCAGCCGCGATACGCACGTCGCCGCCGCTGCCCGCGCCCGAAACTTTGTATGGAACTTGTTTGATTTCTTCGCTGACTTCGTTATAGCGACGTCCCATAAATCGCTTGATTGAATAGACAGTATTTTCCGGATTGGTTACCGCCTGGCGCTTGGCAACCTGACCAACAAGGCGGTTTCCGTCCTTCGTGAAAGCCACGACCGACGGCGTGGTGCGGCCACCTTCGGAATTAGTGATTACGGTTGGCTCGCCCCCTTCCATCACCGCCACGACCGAGTTGGTTGTTCCTAAGTCAATTCCAATAATCTTGCTCATCTTTTAGTCTCCAAAAACCTTCCTTGAGTAAAACACTCCAGACTCGCTGTTCATGGAATTAGGAAGCGATTGCCGCGGGCCGAACGATTCTCAATCCCCAGCAACGACACTTACCCTTGAACGCTTGCACAATATAATAGTTGAGTGTCGCGTTGTCAACTTTATTTGAGCGTATCTACTTCGGACCGGCGGTCTTCGTTAACGAGTTTTGAGACGAAGAAGACGTAGTGGGCGCCGGAAAGGACGGCGAGGGCGAAAACGGTTGTGTAGATGGTTGGGAGATACCAGCCGGAGCCGTGTGGGACGCTGGCGGCGAAGATGATCGCGGCGATTGCGAAGATCTGGACGGTCGTGTTGATTTTCCCGAGGAGCGAGGGGCGAAAGCCGCGGAAACCGGTAACGATGTTGATGGCTGCCGCGCCCACGAGAATGAAGACGTCACGGCTGATTACGGCCACAGTCACCCAGAAAGGCACTGGAAGATGCGACGGCAATGGCTGCGGGAAGACCGCCCGCATCGAGAGGACGACAAACGACGTGACGAGCATCAGCTTGTCGGCAATGGGGTCGAGAATCGTGCCGAGCTGGGATTTCTGGTTGAAGCGGCGCGCGAGCAGGCCGTCCAAGCCGTCAGTTATTCCGGCGAAGACGAAGATCGCGAGGGCGAGGATGAAGCGTTGATAAAAAAGCAGCGAGACGAAGACCGGAATCAACACCATCCGGAAAACGGTCAACAGGTTCGGGACAGTAACTATCCGGGAGGACATTCAAGAGTTGGCCAAAGGAAGCACCAAGCTTAGGCGCTTCGGAGTTCTAACAAAGAAATCTCAGGAGGGCATCCGTAGCGGATGGGTAACACGACCGTTCCCAAGCCGCGATTAACGTAAATCTGCGTGTTTCCGAGCCGGCCGAGCCCCTTGAGCATGCGCTTGCGCGCGCTGCTTGGAGTGTTGCGCTCGCCCCTGATCGCGACCTGGCCGCCGTGGGTGTGTCCGCTCAGGACTAGATCAACGGACGCTCGCGCTGCACGTCGGAGGAGAATCGGATTGTGTGCGAGCAGGAGTTTCATCTCGTCCTCACGCGAACCCGCGAGAGCAAGAGAAATGTCCTCGAGTCCGACCATCGTGTCGTCGACACCAGCCAGCCAGAATGCCTCACCATCCTTTTCGAAACGCATTCCTTCGTTTATCAGGACTGTGATGCCCTCGGCGCGGAAGAGATCCGTCAGCAGAGGCGCGTCGACCCAGTGGTCATGATTGCCCAACACGGCATAGACGCCGTATTTCGCCTGCAACCGGCCCATCATCTCGGCGCAAGGTGCGGCGTAATGTCGCTCTTTCGAGATGTAGTCGCCAGTCAGCGCGATGATGTCAGGCTGGAGACGGTTCGCAGTCTCGACGGCGCGCTCGATCTGTTTACTGTCGGAAAACGGGCCGTGATGGATGTCCGAGAGTTGCACGACGCGGAATCCGTCAAAAGCCTTCGGCAGACGGTTTAAGTGGATCCGCTCGTGCTCGATGCTGAGCATGTAGGGCTCAGTCAGCGCCGCACGCGCCACGTGCGTCAAGCTCACGGCAAGGGACCGCAACGGCGTGTCAGATGGCTCGGAACTGCCATAAGGCGCAACACGTCTACGCTGGTTCCATCGGATGGGAGTGGCCATGTTTTTCTGTTTGTTTGGCACCCCCTGCCGGGAAGGCGCCTTGTAAGTGGGGCGCATTATAGAGACCTCATCTTCCCCGCGCAACCGTGGAGCAGCTTACGAATTGTGCTCTCAATGATTTGAGATATGCCATAATTGGCCCACACTTGCGGAAAACCTAATGAAACGAGTCGCCTTCGCGTTTTTGACGGCCCTCATTGTCGGGCTGTTTTTTATTTTCTCCAACCATTCCGTAATGGCGGCGGGGGAAGGTGCAACCGGTACCGAGTCACACGGTTTGGATCCCGCCGTTCTGATCGGCGTTGCCATCATGCTGGTATTGGCCAAGCTGTGCGGCGAGATTTTCGAACGCATCGGGGCGCCGGCGGTGCTGGGTGAGTTGTTCGCCGGGATCGTGCTCGGGAATCTGGTGATTTTCGGTTTTAGCCAGGCCGAGCCGTTGAAAACTAATGCGACGATTGCCGCGCTCGCCGAGTTCGGCGTGATCATCCTGCTGTTTGAAGTCGGACTCGAGTCAGACTTGAAGGAGATGGTGGAGGTCGGCTGGTCGTCGTTACTGGTGGCTGTACTCGGCGTGATTGCTCCGTTTTTTCTCGGTTGGGCCGTCTCCGCTTACTTGATACCTGACGAGCCTCGCCTGGCTCACATCTTTATCGGCGCGACGTTGTGTGCAACCAGTGTGGGTATCACGGCACGAGTCTTTAAAGATCTGGGGAAACTGGCGACACGTGAGGCACGGATCATTCTCGGTGCGGCAGTGATCGACGACGTACTCGGGTTACTGATTCTCGCCGTAGTCGCAGGAGCAATCCGCGCCGCTGGAACTGGCGGCGTGTTGTCGCTCGTCGATGTCGGATTGATCGCGCTGAAATCTCTCGGCTTTCTGGTCGGAGCGATAGCAATCGGTATCCTGTTGATGCCGCGCATGCTCCACGGTGCGGGCCGTCTGGAAACGCGCGGCGTTTTACTCACGTTCGCGATTTCGTGTTGTCTTATTCTGGCGTGGATGTCGGCGAAAGTGGGACTCGCGCCGATCGTCGGTGCGTTTGCGGCAGGATTAATTCTCGACGAAGTGCACTTCAAACACGGCCGTGGACAACCGGAGCGCGACCTTCATGACCTGTTGCAGCCGGTCAGCACGGTCCTGGTCCCGATCTTTTTTGTGTTGATGGGATTGAAAGTCGACCTACGACTGTTCGCACACGTCGACATTCTCGGACTGGCATTCGCACTGACACTCGCGGCAATCATCGGCAAACAGATCTGCGCGTTAGGCGTGGTCGAGCGCGGCATAAATCGTTTGGCGGTTGGTTTGGGAATGATTCCGCGCGGTGAGGTTGGTCTAATTTTCGCGGGCATCGGTGCGACGCTGATGTTGTCGTCGGCGAGCGGTGTGAGTCAGCCGGTGATTAGCTCGGCGATTTTCGGTGCTGTTGTTATCATGGTCATCATCACAACCTTAATAACGCCGATCGCATTGAAGTGGTCGCTGGGCAGAAAACGAGCGCGCAAACGGGGAGGGTGAAAAATGGCAACGAAGAAGGACCAGCACAAGGCCGGCATTCCGCCGAAGCCACGTGGGCAACAGACTGGGTTTGCCGGTAATCCGGATCAGAACCGCGAAGAGATGAAAAAGACGCCCGCGCTGCGAGGTCGTCGCAAGAGTGCGAACAAGATGTTTGGCGATGCTTCGGAACAGCACGTTGCCGGCAATTCCGCGACCCCGAGCACGAACTCTCCCTCGACGATCGCGAACGTGGGCACAGAGAAGCACCGGAAGAACCAGGCCTGATGCAGTTAAATTCACGCGACTCCTTGGAGTGCGGCGCCCTGGCGCCGCTTTGGTATCGATGATGCGCGATAGAGGCCAAAGCGGCGCCAGGCCGCCGCACTCCAAGGAGACGCCCGAGCTGCCAACTAAATCTCCCGATTCGTGTCTATAGCATCGATGGATGAGAGCGATGCCGATCTAATCAAGCGCGCTCAGGCGCGGGACCTCGACGCGTTCTGTGTGCTGGCTGAGCGCTACGCGCGGCGCATCCACCTGCTTGCATTGCATTACTGCCAGAACACACAGGACGCGGAAGATCTCTCGCAGGAAGTCTGGCTAAAAGCCTACCAGGCTGTGCATACGTTTCGCTTCGATTCCTCCTTTTACACCTGGCTACGTCGCATCACCGTCAACACGTTTCTGAATCATCGCCGGTCTAACTTTTTCCGGTGGCGCGGACAGACAACAGTTGTGCAATTGTTGGAAATCGATTCCGACTTCTCGGGGGAGCTGGTCGAATCGAGGTCCGTGTCGCCGGAAAATATTTACAACAAACTGTTATTTGAAAGTGTCGTCAACGCGCTCGCCGAGTTGACGCCGTCGCAGCGGCTCGCGTTTTTGCTGCGTCACTATGAAGGCATGACTTACGACGAGATCGCGAACGCAATGAGCTGTTCGACGGGGACAGTCAAGAAAGGTGTGTGGCGCGCAATCGCAAAATTGCGCGCGCGGCTTTCCCCGGAGCCGGAGACACCTGAGCCGTTGACTGATCTCGCGAGTGAATACTGATTGGAGTTTTTTGGAATGCATAGCTGCAGAGAAACAAGAGAGCGTTTGACTGAGCTCGTGCTGGACGGTCGATCGGACGAGTTGAACAACTGTGCCGAGTGCCGCGCGGAGTTTGATGCGCTTAATGCGACTCTGCGCATGACGACGAGAGTGAGCGAGACTGCCGCCCCCGCGGAAAGTTACTGGAGTGGTTATCACGCGCGACTCCGCGGGAAGCTCGTGATGTCTGAAGGGATTTCTCACGCAAAGGCGCAAAGACGCGAAGTGAACGCAGAGAAGAATCGGGCCTCAGCTTTGCAATCTTTCTTTGCGCCTTTGCGCCTTTGCGTGAGAACTGCCGTTCCCGTTCCAGTGCCATTAGTGGTATTGACGATTCTCGCGTTTGCAGCCTTGAGTGTGTATGTGGTTCGACCTGCGCAACCACCTGCAAATCCCGGTCAGGTCATCGTGCACGTGCCGGTTGAAGTTCCCGTGGTCCAGGAGAAAGTCGTCACGCGAGTTGTTTATCGCGATCGCCGCTCAACCTCGCGAACGTCTCGACATGCGAGCGTCGATGCGCCCGCTGAAAGCACGTTTGCCAAATCACGAAAGCCTGAGGAGATTCCAGCAAGTCTCAACGGTTTCAAACCTACAGACGACGTTAAGCTCGTAGTGCTCAAAGGAGGAGCTCCAAAATGAGAAATAAGTCTTGGATCCTTCTACTCTTACTCCACTGTTTGGGAGTTACGGCAGCGGCGCAAAATCCCGCGAAGCGCCAGCTCGTGATGCAGGTTTCCAACGGCGGCTTTGTCGCGTTCAGGAGCGAGACACCGGGCGCCAAGAGCGCGCCCGATAGCAACTCGCTTGCGGCGCTGCTCTATTCGCAAGCGTTCGCCGGCGAGAATCGCATCATTCACCGTGTGCTCACCGACGCGCAGAAAAATGTCGTCTTCGGCTACGACCTCTGGGTCAATGCCGATCCGATCACAAAGAAATTCAGCGTCGCTGTATTGCCGGCTGACGAAGCGTTTCGTCGTACTTTTCTAAAAGACTTCACCCCATCGCGACCCAATGGCGCGTTTGCGACGTTTCCCAAATCGACGACGCCGCAAATGTTGGACGACGGCGATGCCGTGTCGCTCGATCTACTCGTCAATAGTGAATCGGGCGTGAGGATCGTTGACGTTGTCAGTGTGACTTTCGATCGAGCGACACTGCGCGAGAGTTACACCGAATCGGCACCGAAAGACTTCACGCTTGACGCCGTCGCGCTCGCAGTAAAGAACTACAGCTTGACGATTAACGGCAGTCTCGTTAGCAAGAGCAAATCGAGTATTGGCGCGACCGGCGCGCTGCTGTGGTTTTACGTGCCGGAGCGTGGGCGCTTCATCTTCTCACTCGTCCCGCGCGATGGTTATGACTTCGCGAAGGTCGCCGTGCTCGATGGAAACAGGATCGAGTTTACTTTGAACGGCGAACTATACGAGTGGCTTTCAAGCGAGTCGATCCTGCCGAATGGCGGCACGTGGAACCTTTGGGTGTTGCACGACACCGGCTACACGCCGCTCTTTGGTACTGCTGTCCTGCCTCCACGCTCGACGCAGAAAGGTCCAAACGTGTTTGAGAAGATCGAGGGTGCGTTGGCTAATCGTGGCGCGCAAGTCACGTTTGATCTGCCCGGGCGCTCGGGCCCGATCAAAAGCGCGACTACTACTGCACCGCCGCGTGTGATGGTCGGAGGCGCCGACTCGATGGAGAACCTGCTACCGAAAAGTGCTCCCTAATTCAGCCGCAGATTTACGCGGCTCTCACTAAGTCTTCCCCACAAATCGCTAAGGAGTCAGAGAATGAACAAAACTGTTTTTGTTGTTGTCGTGATCTGTCTGGTTCAATTGCAAGCGTTGGCCCAATCGGACGAGCTGCCGAAGTTTGAAGTCGCGGCTGAGTTTACTACGCTCGAGCGTGAGGCTTTTTCACGCCGAACTGAGCCGGGACTTGGCGGGCGCCTCACTTACAATTTCAACAAAACGATCAGCTTTGAAGGCGCCGGCTACTTCTTTTCGAAGCGATGTTTTGAGTGCCGGAACGCTGGAAACATCGCGCAAGGACTTGCGGGAGTGAAAGCCGGGAAGCGATTTGAAAAGTGGGGCGTCTTTGCGAAAGCGCGGCCCGGCGTAATGAGCTTCAGCCAGGGCGCGTTTGACGCGTTTCCGCCTGCTGATGGGTCTCCATTCTCTCCAATCGAGATCAGGCGGAAACGCTTAACGGCTTTTGCGATGGACGTGGGCGGCGTAGTCGAGTTTTATCCGAGCAAGCGGATCGTGACGCGCTTCGACTTCGGCGACACGATCATCCATTTCAACCGTCGCACTATGAACACAGTCTCGTTCAACGAGGTGACGAACACGATCACACCCTCAACATTCCCGATCCCCGCACGCACGTCACATAACTTTCAATTCATGACGAGTGTGGGGTTCCGGTTCTGAAAAGAAAGTTTGCCGCGGATACACGCGGATAAACCGCAGATCTGCGTTCATCCGCGTATATCCGCGGCCAATGTTTTACTCGACGATCCAGGTGTCGCCGCTATTAATCAATTTCTCCAGACTTCCCGGGCCGGTCTTCGCGACCGCCGCCTCGATCTGATCGACCATCATCTCTTCGTAAGTCGGTCGCTCGATCGCGCGAAAGATGCCGACCGGCTGCGGGAACTCCGGCTGCTCCATGCGTGCCAGCATGAACGCCACCGAAGGATCCTTCAGGTACATATCATGCACCAGCAGATCATTCTCGGTGATGCCGTTCTCACCAATCGTCACGACTTCCGGAAGGGCGCCATTCATGCGAATGCCCTTCTCGCGATTCTTCCCGAAGACCATCGGCTTGCCGTGCTCGAGGTAAAGCACGCGATCGGAGCGCACGGTGCGTTCAGCGAAGTAATCAAACGCGCCGTCGTTGAAGATGTTGCAGTTCTGATAGACCTCGATAAACGAGATCCCCTTGTGCTTCGCCGCTGCTTCAACCATCGCGCCGAGGTGTTTGACGTCGATGTCGATCGAGCGCGCCACGAATGTCGACTCGCTCGCGATCGCGAGTGAGAGCGGATTGATCGGGTAGTCGATCGTGCCCGACGGCGTCGACTTCGTTCTCTTACCGAACTCGGAAGTCGGACTGTACTGCCCTTTCGTCAAACCGTAGATGCGGTTGTTGAAAAGGATGTAGTTCAGATCGAGGTTGCGACGAATCGCGTGAATGAAGTGGTTGCCACCAATCGACAGCGCGTCGCCGTCGCCGGTGATCACCCAAACGCTCAGATCGGGATTGGCACACTTGATTCCGGTCGCAATCGCGGGCGCGCGGCCGTGAATGCTGTGGAAGCCATAGGTGTTCATGTAGTACGGGAAACGCGACGAGCAGCCGATGCCCGACACGAACACGATCTGCTCGCGCGGGATGCCGAGCTCTGGCATCACCTTTTGCACGTTGTTGAGAATCGCGTAGTCGCCGCAGCCCGGGCACCAACGCACTTCCTGGTCGGAAACAAAATCAGCCTTCTTCAACTGTCCCGGCGGCGGCGCCACGCGCCCCGACACGGAGGAACCGATGTCGCTTTCAGCCGAGACCGCCGTTTCCGCGAACGCCTTGTTCCCATTCCCATTCCCACTATGACCGTTACTCTGTGTACTCATTATTTCTCCTGAATTGATTCACTCGTTCTGACTGCTTCTTCGAGTTCCAGATACTTTTCTCGCACGTATGGATCGAGTTTGCGCGCGAAGTCCGCGTTGAGCTTTCGGATCTTTATCAACTCCTGAACGTCTGCGAGATCCTTCAAACGATCGGCTGCTGAAATTCCTGACGCAAGTTTCAGCTCGATCAACTTTTCGAAGGTTACGAATTTGATCCCGTCGATTTCGGTCGAGGCTTCTGCCGGCGCCGGCATGCTGACCGGCTTCGGCTTTCCATCACCCGGATACTCTCCGGTCGTCATCACTTCGATGCTGACGTTGTCGGTGGTGGATCGTAGCCGTTTTCTTGCACCTGGAAATGCGGGCGTGTAGCCGAGCCCGACGAGTTCTTCGTGAAACTTCTGAAGCCCTTCGGCCGTCATCACCAGATCGATGTCTTCAGTGAAACGCGGATAACCATGTGCCAGCAAAGCCACCGCGCCAATCACCATGTAATCGATCCCACGTTCATCGAGATCACTGGAAAGGCGTGCGAGAGTTTTATTCAGCGTTCCTTCACCCATAAAGTAGCGCCGCGCCTCATCGTAGATCTCGACCACTGACCTCCCATGCTCAAGATTTGTAGTTTGTGCGACCATTTAACTGCTCGTGCCTGGCGCAGGGCCGAAGATCCTGTCCAGCGAAATGCGAAAACCTGGAAACAGGTCTGGCGATTCCAGGTAATCTAAGCCTGAAAACGTCGTGGTATCTGATACCGATCGATGGACCGTTACAGTGCTGTGCTTTAAATGCACGATCCAGACTTGCTTCGCGCCCGCATTAAACAACCGCGAGATTCTTTCGCTTATTTTGCCGGGGCGGTATCCCGGAGAATAGACCTCGACGGCAAGGTCGGGAGGGCCCTGCCAGTAACCTTTGACTTCCGCGACTTCTTTCAGCCGCTCTTTCGAAATAAACGCAATGTCTGGTCCCACAACAGTGTCCGGATTCCAGGTCAGTTGAAAACCTACTTCGAAATACATTTCACCCAAGTCATGGTCCCAAACAAATTGCCCTAGTGGCGCACCAAGGCGCATGGCAATCCGGCCGTGAGGAAGCTGCGGAAGCGGCATAGTTATTAGTTCTCCGTTAATGAGTTCATGGCGCACATCATCGTCGGGAAGCTGCAGCAGCTCCTCGGCGGTCATTAGCGCTGTTGAGGTTGTACTCATCCGTTTACTCCTACTTACTCGTGCGCGTGAGGTACGCTCCAACATTACAAATACTCTTCTACCTTTCTGACAATCTCGCGAATCTGGAACGGGCGGCCTTTCACTTTCGAGAAAGGGACCGCGTCGACCAAATATTTCGCACGGATCATCGTGCAGAGCTGGCCCAGGTTCATCTCGGGGACGATCACCGTTTCGAACCCCGACAAGACTTCGCCGAGATTGCGCGGGAACGGATTCAGGTAGCGGAGGTGCGCCGCCGAAACACTCTTGCCTTCGCGCTGCATCTTCTCAACGGCCGACGAGATCGAGCCATAAGTCGAACCCCAGCCGAGCACGAGAACTTTTCCAGTCGACTCACCCATCACTTCCACAAGCGGAATTGATGCCGCCGCGCGGTCCACTTTTTCCTGGCGCAGCTTCACCATGAAGTGGTGATTCTCGGGATCGTAATTGACGTTGCCGGTGATATGCTGCTTCTCGATACCACCGACACGATGCTCAAGCCCCGGCGTGCCGGGCAGCGCATAGGGACGCGCGAGTGTTTCCGGATCGCGCGCGTAAGGCATGAACGTTGCCGGATCGTTTGCGAAGCTGACGTCGATCTTCGGCAGATCCTGAATCGCGGGAATCGCCCACGGCTCCGCACCATTCGCGAGATAACCGTCAGATAGGTAAAACACCGGCGACATGTACTTGAACGCGAGCCGCACGGCTTCAATCGCCATGTGGAAACAATCACCCGGCGTCGAAGGCGCGACCACGATCGCCGGACACTCACCATTTCGTCCCCAAACAGACTGGAACAGATCCGCCTGCTCGGTTTTCGTCGGCAAGCCAGTCGATGGTCCACCACGCTGAACGTTGACGATCACGAGCGGCAACTCAGTCATCACTGCCAGACCGATCGCTTCCTGTTTCAAAGCGACGCCCGGCCCGGACGTTCCCGTCAATCCGATCTGACCAGCGAAGCTCGCACCGATCGCAGCGCATACTGCGGCAATCTCGTCTTCAGCCTGAAACGTCTTCACGCCGAACGTCTTGTGACGCGACAGCTCGTGAAGAATGTCAGACGCGGGCGTAATCGGATACGAACCGTAAAACAGTGGGCGACCTGAAATCTGTGACGCGGCAATGAACCCGATCGCTGTCGCTTCGTTTCCCGTGATCTTCCGGTACTTGCCCGGAGCGATCTGCGCCTTCTTGACTGTGTAGTGCGTCGTGAAAACTTCCGTCGTGTCAGCGAAGTTGTAACCAGTCTTCAGCGCGATCTCGTTGCCCTTCGCGAGCTCCGGACTCTTCGCAAACTTGTTGCGGATCCAGTTGAGCGTGTTGTCCATCGGACGGTCGTAGAGCCAGTAGAGTACGCCGAGCGCGAAGAAGTTTTTCGAGCGATCAATCTCTTTGCGCGAGAGCTCGACGTTGCCCTTTAGCGCGTTCATATTGAGCGTTGAGATCGGCAGCTTGTGCACGCGATAACCTGCGAGTGACCCGTCGTCCAACGGGTTCGTCGCGTAATTCGCGTACTTCAAATTCTCCGCCGTGAAGCCGTCCGTATTCACGATCAGCGTGCCGCCTTCTTCCAGATCAGGAAGGTTCACTTTCAGCGCGGCGGGATTCATCGCCACGAGGACATTCGGCTGGTCGCCGGGGGTCTTGATGTCCTGGCTCGAGAAGTTCAACTGGAACCCGCTGACGCCTGGCAAGCTGCCGGCGGGAGCGCGAATCTCCGCGGGAAAGTCAGGCAGCGTGGAGATGTCGTTGCCGACTACTGCCGAAGTGTTGGTGAACTGCGTGCCCGTCAGCTGCATGCCGTCGCCGGAGTCCCCAGCGAAGCGAATGGTTACAGTCTCGACTTCTTCCAGATTTTTCTCAGTCTGCGGAACAGGAGGTTCGATAACAGTGCTCATGTCGTATTGTCTTTATGGCCTTTCGGAAAAATGATCGGTTGCCAGTGAGTAGTATAGGACATATAGGTCGGATAAGTCCTATGACACGTATCACAATGTAGCCAATTCTTTGTCATAGGGCGACATAGCGACAAGTTTCTCGATTATTGCGGGGAGAACGCGCAAAGTCGTGTCGATGTCCGCGTCGGTGTTATAGCGTCCGAGCGAGAATCGGATTGAGCCCTGAGCTGCAGTAAACGGCACATTCATCGCGCGCAGAGTTGGCGACGATTCGTGCGTTGTTGAATGACAGGCGGAGCCGGTGGAGACACAGATGCCCGCCTGGTCCAGGTGCATGAGAATGTTTTGCCCGTCGACGTATTCAAACGAGATGTTAGACGTGTTTGGCAAACGCTTCGAGCGATCCGCTGCGCCGTTGAGACGCGCGTTCGGGATGTTTGCGAGGATCTCATCTTCGAGACGATTACGCAGACGCTCGATTATAACGTGGTTGTTGTCGTCGAGGGCGAGCTGGCAGGCGGCGCCGAGACCGACGATGTTAGGAACGGCAGACGTTCCGGCCCGACGTCCCTGCTCCTGCGCGCCGCCGATGATGAACGACGGCAACGTCACGCCTTTGCGGATGTAAAGTGCGCCGACGCCCTGTGGCGCGTGCAGCTTGTGACCTGAGAGCGCAAACAGATCTACAGCCGTGTTCTTCAAATCGATCGGGATCTTGCCGACCGCCTGCACGCCATCGACATGAAAAACCGCCTCAGATTTTTCCTTCACAATACGTCCAATGTCTTCGATCGGAAACAACACGCCCGTCTCGTTGTTTGCGAGCATGATCGAGACGAGCGCCGTGTCAGGGCGCAAAGCTGAGCGCAACTCCTCGAGATCGAGCTCGCCGTTTCCATCAACGCCGAGCCACGTCACGTCATAACCTTCTTTTTCAAGCACGCCACAGACATTTCGCACAGCTTCGTGTTCGACGAGCGTAGTGACGATGTGTTTCTTCTGCGGCTGCGTGGCAAGTACGCCGCGGATGGCCCAGTTGTCTGACTCCGATCCACACGACGTGAATACGATCTCGCTCGTCTCGGCGGCGCCAATCAAACTCGCGACCTGTTCGCGCGACTTCTCAACTGCGCGTTTCATCTCGCGCCCGAGCGCGTGTGCCGAGGAAGGATTGCCGTGGAACTCGCTGAGGTAAGGCTGCATCGCTTCGAGCACTTCCGGCGCGACGCGCGTCGTGGCGTTGTTATCGAGATAAATCATTTGTAGCAAGAATCTCCTGAATTAATTGATGACACGAGCCACAACCGCCGCCTGCATTGCAAGCCCGCGTGACTTCCGCAACAGTGGTTAAGCCGCGCGACTGAATCTCACGCTCGATCGTGCGCTCCGAAACGAAGAAACAGGTGCAGATGAGCGCTTCGTCGCCCGCCCAGTCGTCGCGCGCAGCATTACTATACTCGCGGATCGCGTCCAACAGCGCGTCGCGAGCAAGAGCAGCGCAAGTCCCAGACCCGGCACCGATCGTGGCGGCTTCCGCCGTCGTCAGTCCCGTGACCTGCTCCGTTAACATCGACGCCGTCGCGATTAAAACATCACAACCAGCCGCCCTGAACCTCGCCTGAGACACCCTATGCGCTTCATCCACCTGAATCGAGAACCGCACATGCGCACCACACACCAACGAGGCCGCTCGACCAGTAAAACTCGGCTCCGCTGCATCCCCAACATTCCGAGGGTTAAAGAAATGATCCGTGGCTAATCCGTCCATCATCCGTGTTATCTGTGGTTGAAGCATACGGAGTTGCACGGATAATGCCAATCAGCTACGCTTTTTCGCTTATGACTCAACTAAATGAACAACTCATACTCGACAGCTTGAGACAAATCAAAGATCCGGATTTGCACAAAGATATCGTCACGCTCGGTTTCATCCGCGACCTGAAGATCGACGGCGGCCACGTCTCTTTTCGCATCGTACTGACCACGCCCGCCTGCCCTGTAAAAGCCGAAATGGAAAGCGCCGCAAACGAGATCGTCAGCGCACTTCCCGGCGTAACGGCAGTCGCCGTAACGATGGACGCCGAAGTGCCGAAAGGCCGCGGTCTAGGCGAGAAGCTCGTGATTGAAGGCGTGCGAAACATCGTCGCCGTCTCGTCAGGCAAAGGCGGCGTCGGCAAATCGACCGTCGCCGTAAACCTCGCCGTTTCACTCGCGCTTGACGGCGCGCGCGTCGGCCTCATGGACGCCGACGTCTACGGTCCAAACGTTCCGATCATGCTGGGCGCGAGTGACGCCCGTCCGGAAGTCGACGTGAACAAGCTCGTGCCAATCGAAGCGTTTGGCGTGAAGTTTATGTCGATGGCGCTGCTCCAGCCCGGCGACAAACCGATGATCGTCCGTGGCCCGATCCTGCACGGCCTCGTGAAGCAGTTTCTGACCGACGTAAAATGGGGCGAGCTCGACTACCTGATCGTCGACATGCCGCCGGGAACGGGGGACGTGCAGCTATCGCTCGCGCAGCTCGTTCCAGTGCAGGGCGCGGTCTTGGTCACGACGCCGCAGAACGTCGCCGTGGCAGACGTCCGCCGCGCGCTGCGGATGTTTGAGACAGTCGCGATACCAATTCTCGGCATCGTCGAAAACATGAGCTACTTCATCGCTCCCGACACCGGCACGCGCTACAACATCTTCGGCGAAGGCGGCGGCCAGGTACTCGCGAGCAGGTATTCGGTGCCTTTCCTCGGCTCGATTCCGCTCGGAATCGAAGTGCGTGAAGGTGGGGACAAAGGCGTGCCCGTGGTAGTCAGCCAGCCCGACTCACCGCAGGCGCAGGCGTTCCGAAAGGTGTCGGAAGAAGTGGCGCGACAGGTGTCGATTGAAGCCATGAAACCTGAGCTTGTCGTTTTAGGCAAAGGGCAATAAGATACATTCAGCATTAATTTTTATTGGAGAGGATTAGTAAAGATGTCAGCAACTACAGCGCCTACCGTGGCACTCAATGTCACCGAATCGGCCGCAACCGAGATTAAGAAGTTCATGGCCGGCGAAGAGGGCCTACCCGAGACCTCAGGGCTCCGCGTGAGAGTTGTGCCCGGAGGGTGCTCTGGTTTTCAGTACAGCCTGAACATTGAAGAGCAGTCGCGCGAAGGCGATTTCATCATTGATGAGAAGGGCGTGCGCATGTTCGTGGACATGTTCAGCGCCCAGTATCTGAACGGCGTCGAGATCGACTACGTGAGCGGCGTCATGGGCTCGGGCTTCACGTTCAAGAATCCGAACGCCACCGGCAGCTGCGGCTGCGGTTCCTCGTTCACCGCCTAACCTCAGAAACCATTAGACAGGATTGCAGGATTTTCAGAATTGACAGGATAATGATCCTGTTAATCTTGAAAATCCTGTAATCTTTTTCTAATGCGTATCGTCGAAGCGAACACTCACGAAGATGTCGATCACGCCCGAACTCTCTTCAAAGAGTACGAGACGGGCCTTGGCATCAGCCTCTGCTTTCAAAACTTCGATCACGAGCTGAAAAATCTGCCCGGCGACTACGCACCACCGGACGGGCGCCTACTCCTCGCCAAAGACGACGATGATCAAATCGCCGGCTGTATCGCCATGCGCAAACACAACGCGGGCATCTGCGAGATGAAGCGACTCTTCGTTCGTCCCGCATATCGCAGCACGGGTCTTGGTCGCGTCTTAGTCAAAGCGATCATTGACGAAGCGCGTAAGCGTGGTTACACACACATGCGCCTCGACACGCTGCCAGGACGAATGGACAAAGCCATCGCACTCTATCGCTCGATTGGCTTTGTCGACATCGAGCCTTACTATACGTCTATCGAAAGCGCAAAATTTATGGAGTTGGATCTAGCTACTAATCAGGAGTGAACGCATCAATGCCGAAAATTCAAGCTGAGACTGCGAACGGTCTCGTCGAAACTGAACCACCTGCTGGAAAGAAACTCGTCCTCGCTCTTGAAGACGCGGGGATAGACATCCTGCACCGCTGCGGCGGCAATGCGCGCTGCACCACTTGTCGTGTCGAAGTTCTCGAAGGCGAGCCCGGTGAAATAGGCGAGCTCGAGCGAAACCGCCTCGCGATGGAATCGGAGCTGGCGCCGAATGTCCGTCTTTCATGCCAGATTCGCGTGAATAGTGATTTGAAAGTTCGTGTAATTAACCAGGCGAGTGTGCGCGGCATGGATCCGGGTCCACGTCCGTTTGACGAGTGATTGCGCGGCAGGTTGGTCTAGGTGTAATCTTCGCGCGTAATTCCAGGCTTTCAACACGGAGGACGTATGCTAATTGAGTCAACTGCTCATCTCCCCATCAGTCTGGCTATGCTACAGGATGTTTTTCACATGCCGGGCGACGGCGCTACCTGGGCTCGAATCTTTCTGCGCTGGTCGCACTTCGTAGCGGGCATTACCTGGATCGGACTCCTTTACTTCTTCAATCTGGTGAACGTGCCGTTCCAGAAAGGAATCGACGCAGACACGAAGAAGAAGGTCAATCCAAACTTGCTCGGACGCGCACTCTGGTACTTCCGTTGGGGCGCACTTATTACGGTGCTCGTCGGGTTGACGTATTACGCGATGTACATTCTCGCGGCCGACGTACACAACGCGAATGCGCTCGGGCGCGGCGAGCCTATCAGCCTTGGGTATGTGCTGGGCGCGTGGCTCGGATACCCGATCGTCCTCTTCGTGATTGAATTCCTGCTCATTAAAAAAGTTCCGGCGGTGATCAAGGATGGTCGCGTGTTTGCGATTGTCATGTTCGTGCTGGTGGCGCTCTTTACGTATGGTCTCGTGCGATATTTCACGTCAGCAATGACGATTGGAGGCGAGAGTTACGCAAGTAACAAAGCGTATTCAATCGGCATCGGCGGCACGTACGGCATCGTGATGCTGTTGAATGTTTGGGGCATCATCTGGCCCAACAACAAACGCATCCTTGCTGCAACTGCGGGCACCGGTCCGGCAGCGCCGCCCGAGCTCGCGCGACAGGCCTTCATCGCTTCGCGCACAAACACCTGGTTATCACTGCCGATGCTGTTTTTCATGGGCACCTCGCACGGCGACTGGGTGATCTTCGGCAAATAACTTCGAATAAAAGCAAACCACAGATTACACAGATTCAATCCGCTATCAATCTGTGTAATCTGTGGCACGTATTCGCCACACCTCCGCGTCAAAATCTCCACATCCGAACAACTGAATAGGAGGTAAGCATGAGTTCAACGAGCTCTTATCAGCCGCGCCAATTTGATCTTAGCGGCCTCAAAGGTATTTCAGATCAAACTCTGGAAATGCACTTCAAACTCTACGAAGGCTACGTTAAAGAAACGAATAACCTGACGCAGAGAATCACAGATTTTATCAAAGACGGAAATGTGGACCAGGAAGAGATGCCCGCTTATTCCGAGCTCACACGCAGGCTCGGGTTCGAGTACAACGGCATGGTGCTGCATGAGTACTACTTCGACAACCTTCAGAAAGGTGGCGGCACTGGCGATCCCGTGAAGACGTCGCAGTTCGTGAAAGCCGCGGAAGCGACGTTTGGCAGCTACGATATCTGGAAGGCCGACTTTGTCGGTATCGGGAAAATGCGTGGTGTGGGTTGGGCCATCTGTTATCAGAACCCGGCAAACGGAAGAATTTCAAACCACTGGATCACGTTGCACGAGACAGGCAACGTTGCGGGATTTAATCCGATCCTCGTGATGGACGTTTGGGAGCATGCGTTCCTGCTCGACTACAAACCGGCTGAGCGGCCAAAGTATATCGAGGCGTTCTTCTCGAACATCAATTGGAACGCGGTTGAGGATCGATTGAAGAAGCTCACGGGCGTGCAGACAGCACGAGCATAATTTAAACCGCGGATGAACGCGGATAAACGCAGATCCGCGTTCATCTGCGTTCATCCGCGGCTTTACTTTTGCGGAAGTGCGGGCTTGCTGAGGGGGCAATCGACGGTCAACGATCGCAGGAAGTTCAGCAGATCTTCCCGCTGCTCCGGCATCACCCTCTGCGGCTGCAGGTTCTTCTTGTCTAAATACTGATTCGGCTTTCCACCGCCGAGCATAATATCAACCGCCTCTTCCAGCGTCTTCGCACTCCCGTCATGAAAGTACGGCGCTGACTTCGCAATATCTCTCAACGTCGGCGTCTTGAACGCGCCCGTGTCTTCCGGTCTGTTCGTCACCTTGAATCGCCCGACGTCAGGCTCCGGCTGGTCCATGCCGATGCCGATGTTGTGATACTGCTGGTCCGTAAACAAAATCCCATCGTGACAGTTGTTGCACTTGATCCCCTGAAAAATATTCCAGCCACGGAACGCACTCTGACTGATGGCGCTTTGGTCACCCGCGCGCCAGCGATCCCACGGCGTGTTGCCGCCAATCAGCGTCCGCTCGAATGCAGCAATCGCCATCATCATATTCTCCGCGGTCGCGTCGCTTTGAAACACGTTTTGAAACTGCGTCCTGTAGTCCTGCAACGCATTTATCTTCGCGACAATCTCCCCAGTCCTTTCACCAACACCCATGTTCGCGCCCTTCCATGCAGCCATCGCCTGCTTTTCGAGCGAATCGCTGCGGCCGTCCCAGTAAAACTCGTGATGAAAGCCGATGTTCCAGAGCGTCGGGCTGTTACGTGTCAGTGGTTTGTTGTCGGCGCCGATCGACTTCGCTAAGCCGTCAGTTAGACCATGCTCGCAGACGTGACAGGAGTAACACGACTTCGAGCCGTCGATGCTCAGTCGCTCGTCAAAGAACAACTGCTTGCCGAGCGCGATCTTCCTGGCCGACATGGGATTGTCTCGCGGAATCGTCATCGGTTCGTAACCCGCGAGCTCAGGGGGATTTCGCTCAGTTGGTGTCGAAGCAGGTGTAGACGTACCGGAGATCGGGACCGTGTTCTTTCCGCAACCGGCAAGCAGACTGACGCAGACCAGTAGAAGACTAATTTTCCTGTTGATCATAAAATGCTACTTACATCGGTTTTGGTTAAATGTCTAGAACGTTTCTCATTTTCACATTCATAGCGCTCGTGTCTGTCGCGTGTTCCGGCCGCGGTGATAACGCGCACACAACGGCGACGACGTTTGTTCCGCCACCGCCGCGACAAGTGCTGCTGGTTGAGAAGCGAGCGGCGAAGCAGGTTACGGCGCAGCCTGCTGATCCGAAGCTGAAAGTCGATTCGAAGAAGCCGTTGCTGGTTTTCAATCTTCCGAATGGGAAGACGTTTCGGGAAGGCGAGGCTGTGGTGATCGACTTCTCGCTCGCGAACGCGAAGTTGAAAGGTGATGGCGGGGAATATCGTGTGCGTTACATTGTTGACGATGAGGAGATGCAGTGGATCGACAAACATGAGGAGCTTGTGCTCACCGGCTGGACGCCTGGCAAGCACACTGTACGCATTGAGCTCATCGGACCTGACGGTTGGCCGTATCGCAACGGGGATTACAATATCGTGACGCGCGAGCTGATGGTAATTAAGTGAAGGAACAAGCTTTCAAAGATTTGGTCAAAGACGCGGCGGGCTGCACCCTTTGTCCGGCGATGTGTGGGCGTAGCGCGGTGTTGAGTGAGCTCAATGGCTCGCCTGATGCTCGCATTATGTTCATTGGTGAAGCGCCCGGAAGGAAGGGCGCTGATCGGACGCGCGTGCCGTTTTCGGGCGATCAGTCGGGTGCGAATCTCGATCGTTTTCTCGGGTCAATTAACCTGACGCGCAAAGAGATCTTCATCACGAGTGCGGCGCTGTGTAATCCGCGATCGGAGTCGGGCGCGAATCGCAAACCGACGCAAAGAGAGTTGTCGAATTGTTCGAGTTTTCTGCGGCGTACGATTGAGCTGGTTGATCCGCGCGTGATCGTGACGTTGGGATCAGTTGCGCTCGAGGCACTAAAGCGCATTCAATACCATGAGTTGAGTTTGAAGACGGCGGCTTCGCAAATTCACTCGTGGAACAATCGCGTGCTCGTGCCGATTTATCATCCGAGCCCGCAGGTGCTGGCGTCGCATCGACGTGAAGCCGAGCAGTTGCGGGATTATGAAGTCGTGGGAAAAGTTGCCGCGGATTTTAAGGATTTGAAGAAGGATTAAGACGGATCAGAATATGACTGAATATGAGGTGGTAAGGGATGGTGGGGCGGGCGTGATCGATCTCTCGACTGCGCGGGGGCGCATTCGTGTGAGTGGATCGGAAGCGACGATGTTTCTGAATGGGCTCATCACGAATGATGTGAAGAACCTCGCGCAGAATCGTTGGATGCCGGCGGTGTTTCCGACTGTTCAGGGTCGACTAATTGGCGCAGTGCGTGTGATACGTGGCACCGAGCCGGGGTTTTTGATCGACACGGAGACGATGTCGCACGAGGGGGTGTTGAAGACGATCTCGAGATTCACGCTCGCGGGTGATTTCAAGGTTGCGGATGTGACTAGTGAGACAGCGCTGTTGACGGTCCAGGGTAACCAGGCCGCTGAAATTGTTGAGAAGGTAACCGGTGTTTCTGATCTGCCGGAAAATGGTGTGGCGGAAAAAGATGGGATGACGATCATTCGAGCTACTCACACTGGTGAAGATGGATTCGACGTCATCATCGACTCATCGCGTAAGGCTGAGCTGCAGCAAGCTCTCGAAGATGCGGGTGCGCAGCCAGTCGGAGAAGATACGTTCGAGATCCTGCGCGTTGAAGCCGGTATCGGACGATTCGGAATAGATATGGATGAGACGAATGTCGTTCCCGAGACGAATCTCGATGATGCGGTGAGCTACACGAAGGGCTGCTACGTTGGTCAGGAGATCATCGTGCGGATCAAGCATCGTGGTCATCCGGCGAAGAAGTTGACGGGATTGCGGTTCGAGACGGACCAGCAGGTCGAACCGGGAGCAGTCATACTATCCAAAGAGAATCAGGAGATTGGGCGCGTGACTTCAGCCGTCGTGTCGCCGAGGTTGGGAAGCATCGGGCTCGGGTATGTTCGCTATGAACATCTTGCTGAGGGAACCCCGCTCGTGGTTGGTGATGGGATAGAGGCGATTGTAGGGATGAATGGCTGACGATCTTGATTATCAACAGGCGCGGCTGGCTTATTCGATCATTGAAAGACTGATCGAGCACAACCGCGTCGTCAGTGACCTAATCGCGATGATGGCCCAGGTACTTGACGAAGACACAACCAAGGCCCTCACACAAACGCCTACCTGGACGGCATATCTCGACAGCCGCCGCGCCCTCGAAAGAACTAAAGCAGATGTCGAAAGGTTCGCAGCAATTCTCAAAGAATTAGCCGCGGATGAACGCGGATAAACGCCGATCTGCGTTCATCTGCGTTAATCCGCGGCTAATATGTTCATGATCACCTGGCGCTCGCGGCCACCATCGAACTCGCAAAGAAAGATCCCCTGCCAGCGACCGAGTAGTAACTTTCCGTCTTGAAATGGGATTGTCACGGAAGATCCGGTGAGGCTGGCTTTGATATGTGCGTCGGAGTTTTCCTCACCGTGACGGAAGCCCATCCCATGCTGAGGAATCAACGTGCGGAGCGCGTGCAGCATGTCGCGCGGCACGTCGGGATCGGCGTTCTCATTAATCGTAAGGCCAGCGGTCGTGTGTTGCACGTAGAGCACAACCACACCTTCCCGCTGGCCTGACGCGGTAAGCTTTTCCTGGACCTGATCAGTAGACTCAACCAACTCTTCGCGGTTGCGTGACCTGACCTTCAAAACATTCATTTCTTCAACAACGCCCAACCTGTCGGCAGCACCGCCGCACCCAACGCGATCTTGATCACATCACCCAAAATAAACGGCGCCACCGTGATCTTAAAAGCCGCAACTGGCGACGTGTTCATCAGGATCGCATACCACGCCCAGCCGCCGATAAAAATGATCAACGAACCAATCGCCATTGCGGCAACAGCAGTTGTGTAACGCTTGTCCCAGCCGTGCTCAGCAAACGCGCCTACTATGAACGCCGCCGCCGGAAAGGCCACCAGATAGCCGCCGCTCGGACCAAAAAACCGCAGGATTCCCGGCGCTCCAACAGGCGCAAAGAACGGCAGTCCGATTGCTCCTTCGATCAGGTACGCAATCAACGCAATCGCGCCGAGACGCGACCCCAGCAAAGCGCCTGTTAACAACACAGCGAAACTCTGTCCCGTGATCGGTATCTGACCGATGTGAATCGAAAACTGCGCACACGCGGCGATGAACAAACTAAAAACAATCACCAGCCCCGCGGAACGTACCGAATCGAGCGGCGCGAGCGCCGCTCCCATCAATGTGTCAGCTTTAGCGTAACTACTCATCGATTAGTCTCCTGCCGCACGACTCACAACCTCTGTCTCAACCGGACGCGTCTCCAACGCTGTGGTTCCAATACGCATACCATGGAACGAGCGCCAGACGAAGAATACTGACACTAGGAAGAACACAAGCGCCAGTATGTGAGTCAATGTCGTATTACCGTTGCGCGCCGTCAGACTCACCGCCAGCTCAACTGCCAACAGTCCAAACAGCGTCGTAAACTTAATCACCGGATTCATCGCCACTGACGAAGTGTCTTTGAACGGATCGCCGACCGTGTCTCCGACGACTGTCGCATCATGCAGCGGCGTGCCCTTCATCTTCAGATCGACTTCGACGACTTTCTTCGCATTGTCCCACGCACCACCGGCGTTCGCCATGAAGATCGCCTGGTACAAACCGAAGATCGCGATCGAGATCAGGTAACCGATAAAGAAGAACGGCTCCACAAACGCGAACGCGAGCGTCGAGAAGAACACCGTCATGAAGATATTGAACATGCCCTTCTGCGCATACTGCGTGCAGATCTGGACCACTTTCTTACTATCTTCGATCGAGGCTTTCTCAACACCTTCGAGCCGGATGTTTGCCTTGATGAACTCAACCGCGCGGTAAGCGCCGGTGGTCACGGCCTGCGTCGATGCGCCCGTGAACCAGTAGATCACCGCGCCGCCCGTGATCAGTCCGAGCACGAACGGAGCGTGCAGCAACGACAGGCTTTCTACGTCGGTTCGCAGTCCCTCGGTCAGCGCCATGATGATCGAGAAGATCATCGTGGTGGCGCCGACAACGGCCGTTCCGATCAGCACCGGTTTCGCTGTCGCTTTGAACGTGTTGCCCGCGCCGTCGTTCTCTTCGAGCAGATGCTTGGCGCGCGCGAAGTTGACGTTAACGTTGTGATCTCGTTTCACTTCGGCTTCAACGTCCGGCACCTGCTCGATCAACGAAAGCTCGTAAACCGATTGTGCGTTGTCCGTCACTGGACCATACGAGTCGACTGCGATCGTCACCGGTCCCATGCCGAGAAAGCCGAACGCTACGAGGCCGAAACCAAACACCGGCGCCGCGACCGGAGAAACCATCAACGCACCCAAGCCCAATCCGGCGTCCGCGCCGAGATTAGTGAAGAAGTACGCAATCGCCATGAGGCCGACGATGCTGATTCCGAGCCAGTAGCCGGAGAAGTTGCCAGCGACGAGACCGGAAAGGATGTTGAGCGACGCTCCGCCTTCGCGCGAAGACGTGACGACTTCGCTGACGTGCCGCGACTCGGTAGAAGTAAAGATCTTCACGAGCTCGGGGATCAGCGCGCCCGCAATCGTGCCGCACGAAATAATCGTGGCGAGTTTCCACCAGAGCGTCGGGTTACCGCTGAGCGCCGGAATCGTCAGATAAGAAACCACGAAGGTGATCACGACCGAAACAACCGACGTGATCCACACGAGCGACGTCAACGGCGCTTCGAAGTTCATCGAATCAGCATTCTTGTAACGCGCCTTCGCGATCGTGTCGTTGATGAAGTAGGAAAGCGCGCTCGCGACGATCATCATCACGCGCATGATGAAGATCCAAACGAGGAGCTGGACCTGCACGATTGGATTCGTGACGCCGAGCAGGATAAAGGTGATGAGGGCGACGCCCGTGACGCCGTAAGTCTCAAAACCGTCGGCACTGGGTCCGACTGAGTCGCCCGCGTTGTCGCCGGTGCAATCAGCAATCACGCCGGGGTTACGCGCGTCGTCTTCCTTGATCCCGAAGACGATCTTCATCAGGTCGGAACCGATGTCCGCAATCTTCGTGAAGATGCCGCCGGCGATGCGCAGCGCCGCCGCGCCGAGGGATTCGCCGATCGCAAAACCGATGAAGCAAGGTCCTGCATAATCGCCCGGAATGAAAAGCAGAATGCAGAGCATGATCAGCAGCTCGACGCTGATCAGCATCATGCCGATGCTCATGCCGGCTTTCAGCGGAATCGCGTAAAGCGGAAACGGCTTGCCTTCGAGACTGGCGAAAGCGGTGCGGGAGTTGGCGAAGGTGTTGACGCGAATGCCGAACCACGCGACGCCGTAACTACCCGCGATACCGATCAAACTAAACAGCAGGATGATGGCGACGCGGAACGGCTCCATTGCCGACAACACGCCGAAGTAAAGAATGATCACAACCGCGATGAACGCTTCGAGAATGAGAATGAACTTGCCCTGCGTGGTCAGGTAAGTTTTGCAGGTCGCGTAGATCAGCTCGGAAATCTCGCGCATCGCGCGGTGCACCGGCATTCTCTGGAGGTTCATGTAAATCGCGAGCCCGAAGCCGAGCCCAAGAACACAGATAGCGATGCCAAACAGCAGCAAATTGTGGCCGTTGATGCCGTTCAGGAAGGTCACCTGATCGAGGTCTGGCAGCACCAGGTTCGCCTCGCCTCCCTGATGGGATTGGGCGTACGTGGGAATGCCGAGAGCCAGGGTGGTAACGGCAGCCGCAATCATAATTGCCGCACGGCGCAGTTTCAGCGATAGTTCCACTTCGGAAAATTCCTTTCGAGTTTGTCTAGATTATGGCGAGATACGCTTTACGAAAACGCGTATTATGGCCGATTTCCGGCGAAACTGTCCAATCATGAAGTCAGTAGGTACTGGTGCAGTTTGAATTGAGCGCCTCCTTGGAGTGCGGCGGCCTGGCGCCGCTTTGTTATCGATCACGCCTGATCAAGACCAAAGCGGCGTCAGGCCGCCGCACTCCAAGGAGGCGCTCAATTCAAACTGTACCAATCCAGGATAGCAGTCACTAAGCTGCCGTTTCTTGAACTGGACTCAGTTGTGGGTGGCTGCGTGTTCCGAGCCAGCGCCGGATTGAGTCCAGCATGATGACCACGGCGGCGACCATGATGATTGCCGTGAGGCTGGTGTTGATGAGGCCCTGCACGTAAGTTTCCGGCTTTTGCGCGAGCGGCCAGAAGATGTCGGTGATTGATTTGAAGCCCGCCACGAGTGTTGTCGTGCTGACAAACGCGAGCGGCAGGATCGTCACCCACGCATAGCGTGCGCGTCCGGAGTTGATAATGATCGTCGTCGCGACACACAAAGCCACCGCAGCGAGCAGTTGATTCGCGATCCCAAACATTGGCCAGATCGTTGAGATCGAGCCTGACCAGATGAACGCCGCCCAAGCTGTGACGACAAGCGCAGACGTCACGATCGATCCCGGCAGCCACGTCGGCTCTTCGAGTTTCTTATAGAACCGCCCGCCAAATTCCCCAACGAGAAAACGTGCGACACGCGTGCCCGTGTCGATCGTAGTGAGGATGAAGAGCGCTTCAAACATGATCGCAAAGTGATACCAGTACTTCATCAGCCCGCCGAGGCCCGGTATGCCGTCGAAGATCTTCGCAATGCCGAGCGCAAGTGTGACGGCGCCGCCGGTCCGCCCACGCAGGTTCTTCTCGCCTGACTCCTGTTCGAGTCGATCAATCTCCTGTGGCTGAAGATTGAAGTCCGCGCCACTGTGCGTGTCGAGCATCTGAGCGTAAGCAGCTTTTTGCGCGTCGGTGCGCTGCGGCGTGTTGATGGCGAAGTAATCACCGGGAAACAGCGACGTCGCGGCAATCAGCGCCACAATCCCGACGACGCCCTCCATCAACATGCTGCCGTAGCCGATCATGCGCGTGTCAGTCTCTTTCGCGATCATCTTCGGCGTCGTGCCGGAAGAGATGAGCGCGTGAAAACCGGAGATCGCACCACACGCGATCGTGATGAAGACAAATGGATAAAGCTTGCCGGGAATCACTGGCCCGCCGCCCGCTGTGAACGGCGTGAACGCGGGCATGTTCAGGTTCGGATGTACGAGGATCACGCCGATAATCAGAAACGCGATCGTTCCGATTTTCAGATACGACGACAGGTAATCGCGCGGGCAGAGCAGCATCCACACCGGCAACACCGAAGCGATGAAGCCGTACGCAGCCATAATCACGATCAGGCTGTTGCGCGAGAATGTGAAACTCTGAGCCCATGAGGACTCGGCGATGTGGCCACCGAGATAGACGGCAAAGAGCAGTCCGATAATGCCGATGATGCTCGCTTCAGCAATCCTGCCTTTGCGGAAGCGATACATGTAAAGGCCCATAAACAACGCGAGCGGAATCGTAAACGCGACCGTGAAAGTCCCCCACGGCGACTCCGCGAGCGCATTCACGACGACCAGACCGAGTCCCGCGAGCGCGATCACAACGATGAAAAGTATCGCGACACCTGCGACTAATCCCGACAGCGGACTGATCTCCGTGCGCGCCATCTCAGCGAGGGATTTTCCTTTGCGGCGCACACTTCCCGCCATGATCATGAAGTCGTGCACCGCACCACCCAAACACACACCAATCACCAGCCACAACAGTCCCGGCAAAAATCCGAACTGGGCAGCTAGTACAGGGCCAATCAACGGTCCCGCACCTGAGATCGCAGCGAAGTGATGTCCAAACAAAACCCACTTGTTTGTCGGGTAATAGTTGTGCCCATCAAACATCGTCTGCGACGGCACCGGCCTCGAGTCATCCAGCGCCAGCACCTTTGCAGCGATGAAGGCGGAGTAATAGCGATACGAAATCGCAATCACGCAAAGTGCACCGATGATGATTGGAAGCGCGTTCATGCAGTCAAATTCGAAGGAGATTTGTGGTTGGGTCGGGTCAGTACCACCCGCGGTAGCGGGTGGGTGCGTAGCCGTGCGGCGCCTGAGGGCTGCGCACCCACCCGCTACCGCG